>Ga0207873_1000232_pt1 | contig 61362 bp, 60 predicted proteins | sample BGWIniCompost_FD_187373 | JGI IMG/M metagenome (GOLD analysis project Ga0207873, IMG submission 187373) | Cellulose adapted compost microbial communities from Newby Island Compost Facility, Milpitas, CA, USA - BGW Initial Compost (SPAdes)... ...
TCCGTCGACGGGGGCGCGATGAAGATCATCAGGGCGTCGGGCATCACCTGGCGGATCTGGCGGGCGCCTTGGACTTCGATCTCCAACAGGACGTCCCGGCCATCGGCCAGGGCGGCTTCCACCGCATCCCGGGGTGTGCCGTAGTAGTTGTCGTTGAACACCGCCCACTCGAGCAACTCTCCCCGCTCGATCAGGTCCTGGAACTGTTCCCGGGTGACGAAGCGATAGTGGAAGCCATCGATTTCGCCGGGCCGCGGGGGACGCGTCGTCGCAGACACCGAGAAGTGCACCGGGATCCTGCGGCGGAGCTCGGCGACGATCGTCGACTTGCCCACGCCCCCGGGGCCTGCGATCACGAGCAGCCGGCCCCGTGGGCGAGGCGCAGGACTGTCAGGAGAACTCTGAGAGGAGTCCGGCACGTTGCCGTTCGCCGAGGCCGCGGAGGCGGCGGTTGTCGGCGATCTCGTACTTCTCCATGAGACGCTTCGCCTTCACCTTGCCGGTGCCGGGCATGGCGGCGAGCAGCGCCTCGACCTTGATGCCACCGATCAAATCGTCCTCGTCGGCGCGCTTGAGAACCTCCGCCAAGGTGATGGTGCCGGTCTTGAGCAACTCCTTCAGCTCGGCCCGCACCCGGCGCGCTTCGGCGGCCTTGGCGAGGGCGGCGGCTCGTTGCTCAGCTGTCAGTTCCGGCGGCTTCATCCGATCCTCCCAGGAGTGGACGGCGCGACTGTATCAGGCGAGATTACGGTCATGGCGTACGCTTTCGGACCCTAGCCGCTTGCCGAAAGAGCTCGTTCCGTCGTGACCGCGTACTTCATCTCCGGGGCCAGTTCGGGGCTCGGGGCCGAGATGGCCCGCCAACTGGTCGCCAGAGGCGATGCGGTGGCCATCGCCGCCCGCCGACTGGACCGCCTCGAGCAGCTCGAGGCGGATCTGGCGCCGCTACCTGGGAATGTCAGCGTCCACGCCCTGGATGTGACCGACGCCGCCGCCGTGTGGGCGGCGATGACGATGGCCGATGCCCAACTCGGTGGTCTCGACGTGGTGGTGGTCAACGCCGGAGTCGCCGGAGGGGCTCGGTTGGGCACCGGGGGGTTCGACCGCAACCGGAACCTGATCGAGACCAACCTGACGGGAGCACTCGCCCAGATCGAGGCGGCTCTGGAGCTGTTCCGGCCTCGGCGCCGGGGCCATATCGCCCTCGTTTCGTCGCTGGCATCCGTCCGTGGCCTGCCCGGGTCGGCAGCCGTGTACTCCGCCACGAAGGCCGCTCTCGCCAGCCTCGGGGAATCGCTTCGAATCGAACTCGCTGGGTCCGGGATCTACGTCACGACGCTACGACCCGGCTACATCCGCACCGAGTTGTCGGGCGGCACCCGGTTCCCCTACCTCAGCCCCCTGGAGCGGGGCGTGGCGGCGATGATCTCGGCGATGGACGAGCGGGCGTCGGATGTGGTGGTGCCGGCGTGGCCGTGGCGCCCTCTGGGCTGGCTCCTCCGCGCCGTGCCCGGATCTCTGATCCGACGTTTCATGTGACGGTTCGCAGTTCGGCGCGCGCCTCGAGGATCTCCTCGGCGATGCCGACGGCGGCGGATACGGGGTCGGGAGCGCGCGTGATCGATCTGCCCACCACCAGCCAGTCAGCACCTCGGCGGATGGCCTCGGCGGGAGACGAGACACGGGCCTGGTCATGGGTGTCACCGCCCGAAGGCCGGATCCCGGGGGTGACCCGCTTCAGCTCTGGTGCCACCTGGGCGACGTCACCCAACTCCCTGACAGAGCAAACCACACCTTCCGCGCCGGCGGCGGCGGCGAGCTTCGAGAGTCTCGCCACCTGTTTTCCCGTCGTGCCGGTGATTCCGGTGGCGGCCAGGTCGGCGCCGGTGAGGCTGGTGAGAACCGTGATCGCCAGGATCCCGGCTGGGTGACCGGCGGCGCCGTCCTCCAAGCCTTCGACGGCCGCTTCGAGCATGGCGGTGCCACCGGCGGCGTGGGCGGTGACCCACCGGGCGCCGATCGCTCCCAGGTTGCGTGCCGCCCGTCTCACCGTGTTGGGGATGTCGTGGAGCTTGGCGTCGACGAACACCGGCAACCCGAGTTCCCTGATCGCCGCCACCGTCGCCGGCCCTGGCCCGGTGAGGAGCTCGAGACCGACCTTGAAGGCGCCGACGTGGGGTGCCAGCAGCTTGGCCGTCTCGACCGCGGCCCGGGCTTCTCCGTAGTCCAAAGCGACGATCACCGGGTTGTGCTCGCTCACCGCTCCTCCTTCGTGACGTGTGCCGACCCGATGAGGTCGGTAACCGCCTTCACTCCGTGGCGCTCGCACCAGATGACGAGCTCCTCCAGGATGCGCCTAGCCGCCCGGGGATCGGCGAAGTGGATGGTTCCCAGACCCACCGCTGTCGCCCCCGCCATCAGGTACTCGACGACGTCGCGGCCGGAAACGACCCCGCCGCAGCCGAGGATCGGCAGTTGGGGGAGCCGGGACGCCACCTCCATGACGCAGCGCAGGGCGATCGGCTTCAGGGGAGGCCCCGAGTAACCCCCGGCGCCGCTCGACAAGACCGGGCGGGCGGTTTCGACGTCGATGGATGCGCCCGAGATGGTGTTGGTGAGGGTCACCCAGTCGGCGCCGGCCGCGGCACACGCTTCGGCCACAGCCACGATGTCGTCGGCGTTGGGTGAGAGCTTGGCCCCGATGGGCGCCGAGGTGGCGGCGCGCACTGCCGCCACCACCTCACCCGAACGGGAGGGATCGAGGGCGAACATACGCCCGTCCTCGAGATTGGGGCACGACAGGTTGATCTCCACTGCCGCCACGCCGGCTTCGTCGAGCTTGGCCGCGACGTGGGCGAACTCATCGGGAGTGCGGCCCACGGCCGAACCCCACACGGGGCACCCGATGCCTCTGAGTCGGGGAGCAGTCTCCCGCAACCACGCTTCGATCCCCGGGTTCTGGATGCCGATGGCGTTGAGCATCCCCGCCCCGGCCGGGGCCAGACGGGGGGGCCGGCGGCCCGGCCAGGGGTCGGGAGAAACCGATTTGGCGGTCATCGCTCCGTAGGCGGACACGTCGGCGACGCGGGCAAACTCCCAGACCGAGCCGACCGTTCCAGAGGCCGCCACGAGCGGTGTCTCCAGGTGGAGACGGCCGAGGTCGACTGCCGTGACGACCGTCATGGCCGCCCGTTGGCCGAATGCCACTCCTGGAGGCTGCGCGGGTTGGAGATCGCCACTGTCCCGGCACGCAGGCTGCGGGCGACGGCGAGCCCACCTTGGATGGTCGTCACGCACGGCACGCCGACGCTGCGGGCGGCATGGCGGATGACCCGGCCGTCGGAGCGAGCCCTTCCGCCCCGGGGCGTGTTGATGACGAGTTGCACCTCTCCGGCGAGGATCCGGTCGCGGGTGTCCCGGGGTCCTTCCCCGACCTTGTTGACCGGCTCGGCGGGAATGGCGTGGTGCACCAGATAGCGGGCCGTGCCGGCCGTGGCGATGATCTCGAAGCCGAGCATCGTGAACGCCTGGGCGACGGCGAGCCCCATGGGCTTGTCCCGGTCGGCGAACGAGAGGAACACCCGTCCCCGAGTCGGGAGGACGTGACCGGCAGCGAGCAAGGCCTTGGCGTAGGCCACGCCGACGTCGGGGGCGATGCCCATGACCTCGCCCGTGGATCGCATCTCGGGGCCCAGGACGACGTCCTCCTCCGGGAAGCGATCCCAGGGCAGGACCGCCTCCTTCACAGCCACGAACCCCTCTGCCCGGCGGTGGGGCACCAGTCCTTCCTCCCGGAGTTGCTCGATCGTCGCCCCGACCATCACCCGGGCGGCGATCTTCGCCAGCGGCAGGCCCGACGCTTTGGAGATGAACGGGACGGTGCGGGATCCCCGCGGATTGGCCTCGAGGACATAGACGTCGTCGCCTTTGACGGCGAACTGGATGTTGATGAGACCGCGCACTTCGAGTGCCCGGGCCAGCTCCTCGGTGACGGTCAAGATCTCCTTGTGGGCTTCCTCCGACAGGGTCGGCGGCGGGGTCACGCACGCCGAGTCGCCCGAGTGCACCCCGGCCTCCTCGACATGCTCCATCACTCCCCCGACCAGCAGCTCGGAGCCGTCGTAGACGGCGTCGACGTCGACCTCGGTGGCGCCTTCGAGGAACCGGTCGATGAGGATCGGCGCTCCCGACAGCTCCGGGTCGGTTTCGGCCCCCTCTCCGTACAGCTCCCGGACGTAGTCGCTGAGCTCGTCGAAGCTGTAGACGACCCTCATCTTGCGGCCGCCGAGGACGTAAGAGGGACGTACCAGCACCGGCAGCCCGATGCGGTCCACCACCTCCTCTGCCTCGATCACCGAAGTGGCTGTCCCGGCTGGAGGCTGGCGGATGCCGAGGCGATCACACAGAGCCGAGAACTGCTCGCGGTCTTCGGCAGCGTCGATCGAGGAGGGCGACGTGCCGGCTATCGGGACGCCCAGCTCGGCGAGCTTGCGGGCCAGGTTGAGAGGGGTCTGGCCGCCGAGCTGCACGATCACGGCCTCCGGCTTCTCCGTTTCGACGATCGAGAGCACGTCTTCGACGGTGAGCGGCTCGAAGTAGAGACGGTCGGAGGTGTCGTAGTCGGTGGAGACCGTCTCGGGGTTGCAGTTGACCATCACGGTCTCGTAGCCGGCCTCGCGGAGGGCGAAGCTGGCGTGGACGCAGCAGTAGTCGAACTCGATGCCCTGGCCGATGCGGTTGGGCCCGGAGCCGAGGACGATCACCCGCGGCTTCTCGGCGGGCGGGACCTCGGTTTCGTCCTCGAACGTCCCGTACATGTACGGGGTGAGTGCCTGGAACTCCGCCGCGCAGGTGTCGACAGTCTTGTAGGTGGTCCGCACCCCCGCCTCCACCCGCCGCTTACGGACCGAGTCTTCGGTCTCACCCCACAGATAGGCGATCTGGCGGTCGGAGAAGCCCATCCGCTTGGCGTCGCGCAGGAGCGACGCGTTGCCGGGAGACGTCTCCAGTTCGTTCCGCATCTCGACGACCTCGGCGATCTGGTCGATGAACCAAGCGTCGATCGACGACAGCCGGCTGACCCGGTCGACCTCCCATCCGCGGCGCAGAGCTTCGGCTATGGCGAAGATCCGTTCGGGTGTCGGCCGGGTGACCGAGCCCTCCAGGGCCTCGTCGTCGAGAGAGCGCATCGCCGCCTCTCCCGGGTCGCCGCCGAGCCCTGCGCGGCCGTTCTCCAAGCTGCGCAGCGCCTTCTGGAGGGCCTCGGGGAAGGTACGACCGATCGCCATGGCCTCTCCCACCGAGCGCATCGAGGTCGTGAGCGTGTTGGGTGCCGCCGGGAACTTGGCGAAGTCGAATCGCGGCACCTTCACGACCACGTAGTCGAGCGCCGGCTCGAACGACGCCGGAGTGGCACCGGTGATGTCGTTGGCGATCTCGTCGAGTGTGTACCCCACCGCCAGGAGGGCGGCGATCTTGGCGATCGGGAACCCCGTCGCCTTCGACGCCAGGGCGGACGAACGGGATACCCGCGGGTTCATCTCGATCACCAGACGGCGGCCCGTCGTCGGGTCGACGGCGAACTGGACATTGGATCCACCGGTTTCGACGCCGATCGCCCGCAGCACTTCGATGGCGTCGTTGCGCATCTCCTGGTATTCACGGTCCGAGAGCGTCTGGATCGGCGCCACCGTGATGGAGTCGCCGGTGTGGACGCCCATCGGGTCGACGTTCTCGATGGAGCACACGATCACCGCGTTGTCGGCGCGGTCGCGCATCACCTCCATCTCGAACTCTTTCCACCCGAACACCGACTCCTCGACGAGGATCTCGTTGACGGGTGAGGCTTCGAGGCCCCGCCGGGCGGCCTCGATGAACTCGTCTTCGTTGTGGGCGATGCCGGTGCCGCCACCCCCGAGGATGTAGGAAGGGCGGATCATCAGCGGGTACCCGATCTCTTCGGCTATGCGCATCGCCTCGGCCATCGAGCGGGCGTAACCCGCCTTGGGGACCTCGAGTCCGACCGACTCCATCGTCTCCTTGAACCGGCCCCTGTCCTCCGCCTTTTCGATGGCCTCGAGGCCGGCTCCGATCATCTCCACCCCGTACCGCTCCAGCACCCCGCTGCGGGCGACCTGGGAGGCGACGTTCAGGGCGGTCTGGCCGCCCAGCGTGGCGAGGAGGGCGTCCGGACGCTCCTTGGCGATGATCTCCTTCACCACCTCGGCGGTGATCGGCTCGATGTAGGTGGCGTCGGCGAATTCCGGGTCGGTCATGATCGTCGCCGGGTTCGAGTTGAGGAGGACCACCCGATATCCCTCGGCGCGCAGCACCTTGGCCGCCTGGGTGCCCGAATAGTCGAACTCGCAGGCTTGGCCGATGACGATCGGCCCCGAACCGATCAGGAGGATCGAGCGGATGTCGTCCCTAGCGGGCATCGGCCAACCCCATGACGGAGACGAACTCGTCGAACAGGTGGACCGAATCCCGCGGGCCAGGGGCCGCCTCCGGGTGGTACTGGACGGAGAAGGCGGGGACGTCGAGGCAGCGCAGGCCCTCCAGCGTGCCGTCGTTCAGGTTCTGGTGGGTGGGCACGGCCGAGCCGAAGCGTGTCTCCACCTGCTCCGGGAGGAGATCGGATGTCACCAGGCCACGACGCTCGGGCGGGGCCTGGTCGGTGAGGCTCCACAGGTCGACCGCGAACCCGTGGTTGTGGGAGGTGATCTCGACCTTGCCATCGCTGAACCGGCGCACCGGATGGTTGCCGCCGTGGTGACCGAACGGGAGCTTGAACGTCGACGCCCCCAGGGCCAGGCCGAGGACCTGGTGTCCGAGGCAGATACCGAAGACCGGCACCTTTCCCAGCACGCCGGCCAGCGCTTCCGTCGCTTGCACGAGTGGCTGGGGGTCGCCGGGCCCGTTGGATACGAAGACCCCGTCCGGCGCGAGGGCGAGGATGTCGTCGGCCGTGAAGCGGGGAGGAACCACGGTGACGTCGAGGCCCCTCTCGGTGAGGCGGTCGGCGATGTCTCGTTTCATCCCCAGGTCGATCGCCACCACCGATCCGATACGGTCCGTGGTCGCCGCCACCTCGTATGGCTCGGCAGTGGCGACCCCGGTGGCGAGGTCCTGGCCTTCCATACCCGGGGCGGAGGCCGCAGCTGCGGCTACCTCCGCCTCGTCGGCGCCCACGCCGAGGGCGACCGGCATCGCCCCCCGTTCGCGGATGTGTCGGGTCAGGCGGCGGGTGTCGACGTCGGCGAGGGCCACGATCCCGTGCTGGCGCAGATAGGAAGCGAGGGACCCCTCCGCCCGCCAGTTGGAGTGGCGCCGAGAGAGGGAGCGCACGACGAACCCCGCCACCGCGAGGGTGGGCCGCTGGGCATCGGCTTCGGTCACGCCGTAGTTCCCCTGATGGGGGGCGGTCATGACCACGACTTGGCCGGCGTACGACGGGTCGGTGAGGATCTCCTGATAGCCGGTCATCGACGTGTTGAAGACGGCTTCACCGATGGCGATGCCTTCCGCTCCCACCGAGCGGCCCCGGAAGACGGCGCCGTCGGCAGTGACCAGCAAGCCGTCGCTCATGCCACCTCCTCGTGGGTCAGGCGTCCCCGCAACAGCGTGGCCCTGACTCGTCCGGTGAGCTTGCGGCCCGAAAAGGGGCTGTTCTGGCTGCGGGAGTGGAATCGTTCCGGCGTCCACACGGCGGACGGGTCGATCACCACCAGGTTGGCGGGCGATCCCGGAGCCACGGGCAGACCGTGGCCGTCGAGGCGGGCGATCTGTGCCGGGATGATCGACATCCGCTCGAAGAAGCGCTGCTGGTCGATCCCGGTGGCGGTGATGACGGCGGCGGCGGCCGTCTCCAGCCCGATCACTCCCCGGGGTGCCTCTTCGAAGGGCACTTCTTGCTCGTGGTCGGCGTGCGGGGCGTGATCGGTGGCCACGGCATCGATGGTCCCGTCCAGCAATGCCCTGCGCAACTCGGCCACGTCGTCGGGGGTACGCAAGGGCGGGTACATCTTGAAGTTGGGGTCCATCGACTCCACTTCCTGGTGGTCGAAAACGAGGTGATGCGGCGTCACTTCGGCGGTGACCGAGAGCCCGGCCTTCTTGGCACGACGGACGAGTTCCACCGTGCCCGCGGTCGAAACGTGTTGCACGTGATAGGTGGCGCCCGTCAACTCGACGAGCGCCAGGTCGCGGGCGACGATCGTCTCCTCGGCCAGGGCGGGCAGCCCGCGCATGCCGAGCCGCGAGGAGACGGAGCCTTCGTGCATGTGGCCGTCGCCGGCAAGACCGGGGTCTTCGGCATGCTGGGCGATCACACAGTCCCGTCCCGCCAGGTACTCCATGGCTCTCCGCAGGAGGCCGGCGTCGACGAGGGTGTCCCCATCGTCGGTGAACAACCGAACGCCCGCATCCATCAGTTCGTCGAGGCGGGCGAGTTGGCGGCCCTCCCGCCCCAGCGTCAGCGCCCCGGCGGGGACGACATCGCACAGCCCGACCTTCTGGCCCCGCTCGGCGACGAAGCGGGCCCGATGCCCTTCGTCGATCGCGGGGAGGGTGTTGGGCATGGCCACGACCGCGGTGAAGCCTCCGGCGGCGGCCGCCCGGCTCCCTGAGGCGATGTCCTCTTTCCACTCCTGACCGGGCTCGCGCAGGTGGGCGTGGAGATCGACGAGGCCGGGGCCGACCCAGCAACCGGTGGCGTCTATCTGGGTGGTGGGCGGGGACGGGGGGTGCGAGATCGGAGACGCCTCCACTGACACGACCCTGTCGTCCTCGACGACCACATCTGCGGTCACGATGCCGTCCGGGGTCAGTACCGAGCCGCCGCGGATGACGATCATCTTTCGGCTCCCGGGGAGGCGAGGAGGCGGAACAACACCGCCATGCGAGCCGCGACGCCGTTGCGCACCTGATCCAGGATCAGTGTGCGAGGCGAGTCGGCGACTTGCGGGGAGATCTCCACTCCCCGGTTCATAGGCCCGGGATGCATGACCACAGCTTCGGGTCGGAGGCGGGCGAAGCGGGAATCGTCGAGGCCGAAGCGCCTGACGTACTCGGGAAGGGACGTGAATCCGGTGGTGCCGCCGCGCTCCTGCTGGATCCGCAGCAGGTAGACCACGTCGAGCTGAGGCAAGACATCATCGAAGTCGTTGGCGACGTCGACCGGCCACCCGGCGAGGTCGCGGGGCAATAGGGTGGGAGGGGCGATGAGCGTGACTCGAGCGCCCAACGTGGAGAACGCTTGGAGACCGGAGCGTGCCACCCGTGAGTGGCGGATGTCGCCGACGATCCCCACGTGCAGCCCGTCGAGTTTCCCAAAGTGCCGCCGCAGTGTGAGGGCGTCGAGGATCGCTTGGGTCGGGTGCTGATGGGCTCCGTCGCCGGCGTTGATCACGGGCACGTCCACCCATTGGGCCACCCGGTGGGCGGCGCCGGTGGCGCTGTGGCGGACGACCATCAGGTCGGCGCCCATCGCCCTCAGAGTCAGCGCTGTGTCCTTCAGGCTCTCCCCCTTCGTCACAGACGAGGTGCCCGGGGAGAAGGTGAGCACGTCCGCCGACAACGCCTTGGCGGCCCGCTCGAACGAAAGTCGGGTGCGTGTCGACGGCTCGAAGAAGAGCGTGGCGACCGTGGCGCCCCGCAGAGTGGGCACCTTGGGGATGGGCCGTTCGAGGACCTCGACGAACTCATCGGCCAGGTCGAGGATGTCCTCCAAGTCGGCACGGGACATGCCTTCGATCGTGAGCAGGTGCCTCACGTCTCCTCCTCGTCTCGGATCCAGACGCCCCATTCGCCGTCGATGTCGGGGACGGACACGACGACCCTCTGATCCAATGAGGTGGGAAGGTTCTTGCCGACGTAGTCGGGCCGGATGGGCAACTGGCGATGGCCTCGGTCGACCAGCACTGCCAACTCGATCGTCTCTGCCCTGCCGAGGTCCGAGAGGGCGTCGAGAGCGGCGCGGATCGTGCGGCCGGTGAAGAGGACATCGTCGACGAGGACCACCGGCCTCCCGGTGATGTCGACGGGGACCGACGTCCGGGCGAGGGTGGTGGCGGCCCGGCGCGAGAGATCGTCACGATAGAGGCCGATGTCCAGCTCCCCGACCGGGACCGGCACCCCCTCGAAATCCTCGATGGCGGCGGCGATCGCCGATGCCAGAGGGACGCCCCGAGTGTGGATTCCGACGAGAACTACCCGGTCGGCGCCGTGGTGGCGCTCGATGATCTCGTGAGCGAGTCGGTGGATGGCACGCCTCGTGTCGTCGGCGTCCATCACTACGGCGCGGGTGGCCGTCATCCTGCTCCTTTCCGGCCTCACCGGACCGGGCTTAAAGGGGGCGTTGTCGGCTGCAGTGTACCCGCGGGCCGAGGCGGCTCAGGCACCGCGCTCCTTCTCCGCCAGCGACGCGAGCACGCCGTTGACGAACACCCCCGAGCGTTGTGTGGAGTAGGTCTTGGCGAGGCGGACGGCTTCGTTGACCACCACCGCCGTCGGCACCGATGGGACGTAACGGAGCTCGTAGAGACCCAGGCGGAGGATGGCCCGGTCGACCACCGGCATGCGCTCGATGCTCCAATGGTCGGACACCGAGGCGATCGTGGCGTCTAGCTCGTCGAGCTTGTCGAGGACGCCTTCGACCAGCCGGCGGGCCTTGGCGGGGAGCTCGTCGAGGTCTCCGGGGTCTCCGGTGCGGTCGGCCTGGTACAGGGCCTGGAGGGCCCGGTCACGGGGCTCAGAAGGGGCCTCGGATGTCACACCCGCGTCAGGTACTCGCCAGTGCGAGTGTCGACCTTGATGCGGTCGCCCTGCTCCACGAAGAGCGGCACCTGGACGACCAGGCCGGTCTCGAGTGTGACGGGCTTGGTGGCGCCGGTGCGGGTGTCGCCTTTGACACCGGGCTCGGCATAGGTGACTTCGAGTTCGACCGCAGCTGGAAGCTCGACGCCGATCGGTGTGCCCTGGTACATGACCAGTGTGACGGTGGAGCCGTCGGTGAGATAGCCCGCCGCGCTGCCGACGTCCTCTTCGGTCAAGGCGATCTGCCCGTAGTCGCTGAGGTTCATGAAGTGGTACCCGAGGTCGTCCGAGTACAGGTACTGGTGCTCGACACGCTCGATGATCGCTTGGGGTACGTCCTCGTCGGCGCGGAACGTTCGATCGAGGACCTGACCGGTCTCGGCGTTCTTGAGCTTCATCCGGACGAACGCCTTGCCCTTCCCGGGCTTGACGTGCTGGTACTCGATGATGGTGAAGATGCCGTCGTCGAGGGCGAGAGCCATGCCCGGGCGGACGTCGTTGGTAGAGATCATGGTGCAAGGATAGGAAAGCAGCGGGGGCCTCAGGACGGCGGTCTCAGAGCCCGATGGCGTCGAGACCGACGGCGACGTCGGCGTCTGTGACCTCGGTGATCACGGGGCGGCCCACCGCGGCGAGGAGAGTCATGTACAGGCGGCCGGCTTTCCGTTTCTTGTCGAGGCCGATGAGGCGGATCACCTCGGCGCGGTCGACCGGAGGCGCTTCCGTGGGCAAGCCGGTGCGGGCCAAGGCCTCGTGCACGATGTTCCTCTCGCCGAAGCCCAGCTTGTGCTCCGATACCGCCGCTGCCGCGACGAGGCCTATCGCCACGGCTTCTCCGTGGGAGATCCCCGCTGCGAACTCGACTCCGTGGCCGATGGTGTGCCCCAGGTTGAGGAGGGCCCGATCCCCGCTTTCGGTGAAGTCACGGGTGACGATGTCGACCTTCACCCCGACCGCCGTCGGCACTACCTCGTCGAGGGGGGCGTCGATGCCGGCAGTCCGATAGGCGGCGACGACGTCGGGTGCGGCCAGCAACCCGGCTTTGATGATCTCGGCCGCCCCCTCTCGCTTCAGGTGGTCGGGGAGCTCGTCGAGGATCAGGAGGTCCACTGCCACCCGTCGCGGGTGGCGAAAGACCCCCACCAGGTTCTTCCCGGCGAGATTGATCCCGGTCTTGCCTCCGATGGCGGCGTCCACCGCCCCCAAGAGGGTGGTGGGCACATAGACTGCCTCGACGCCCCGCATCCAAGTGGCGGCGACGAAGCCGCCGGCGTCGGTCACCGCTCCCCCACCGACGGCGACCACCGTGTCCGTGCGGCCGATGCGTTGTTCGGCCAGCGACGCGTAAGCCGCCTCGACCGCGGCGAGCGTCTTCGCCTCGTCGCCGTCGGGCATCACATGGACGTAGGCGTCCGCGCCTTCCCCCGTGATCAGGGCGGCGATCCGCCGGGCGATGGATTCCGCTCCGGGTTGGGTCAGCACCGCCGCCCGGCGTCGGGAGTCGTTGGCGGGAAGCAGGGGGCGCGGCAAGCCGTGATCGACGAGGATCTCGCTTTCGGCGCCGATCACGAACCGTTCCACAGTCGGAGCACCTCCTCCACCACCTCATCGATCGTCTTGTCGTCGGTCGTGACCACCGCGTGGGCGGCCCGTCGATACTCGTCCTCCCTCTCGGCGAGCACGGCCCTGAGCACCTCCACCGGGTCTTCAGCCGCGGCCAGAAGGGGCCGGTTCGAATCACGGCCGATGCGTTTGGCCAGCGTCTCCGGCGTGGCCGAGAGCCAGATCACCGTGCCGGAGCGGCGCATGATCTCGACGTTCTCATCGTCGAGCACCGCTCCCCCGCCGGTGCCGATCACAACGGGCTCGTCTTCGGCGGCGGCGGAAGCGATCATCTGGCGCTCGAGGCGCCGGAACTCCTCCTCGCCCTGGTGTTGCCAGATCTCAGGGATGCTGAGGTCGGTGACGGCCGTCACCAGCTCGTCGGTGTCGACGAAGTCGACACCTCGCCGGGAAGCGACCTCCGCACCGACGGAAGTCTTTCCCGAGCCCATCATCCCGATGAGCCAGAGCATCAGAACTCGGCCAGCCGAGCCCGGTAGCGCTCGAATGACGCCACCACATCGTCGACGGTGTCGCCGCCGAACATCCGCAGCGACTCGTCGGCGAGGACGTAAGCCACCATCTGCTCGCAGACGACGCCGGCCCGAGGCACAGCACAGACGTCCGAACGCTCGTAGAAGGCTTTCGTCGACTCCTTGGTCTCGACGTCTACGGTGTCGAGGGGGCGCATGACGGTCGAGATCGGCTTCATCGCTGCCCGCACCCGGAGAAGTCCCCCGATGGTGATGCCTCCCTCCGTCCCGCCCGAACGGAGCGTCTGGCGGGTGAAGGTGGTGCCGTTGTGATAGATCTCGTCGTGGGCTTCGCTGCCCCGGTTGCGCGCCTGAGTGAACCCGTCTCCGATCTCCACACCCTTGATCGCCTGGATCGACATCAGCGCCTGGGCGAGACGCCCGTCGATCTTGCGGTCCCAATGCACGTGGCTGCCGAGACCGGGGGGCACCCCATATGCGAGGATCTCGACCACTCCTCCCAGGGTGTCGCGGCTCTCGCGGGCACCTCGGATCTCCGCCTCCATTTGAGCGGCACTGGCCGGATCGAAGCAGCGGACCGACGAAGAGTCGATGCTGACGAGGTCTTCCGGGGCGGGGATCGGCATGTCATCGGGGACCCTGACGGTGCCGATTGCCACCACATGGCTGAGCACCGACATCCCGAGCTCACCCAGGAGTTGCTTGGACAGGTAGCCGACGACGGTCCGCGCCGCCGTTTCCCGGGCGGAGGCCCGTTCGAGGATGTCGCGGGCGTCGTGGGTGTCGTACTTGAGCATGCCCGGGAGGTCGGCGTGGCCGGGTCGAGGCGCCGTCATCTTTCGCTTCGGGTTCCCCGGGTGGGGGCTCATCTCCTCCGCCCACTTCGTTTCGAACTCCGTGTTGCGGATGAGTACCGCAACCGGAGATCCCAGGGTCCTTCCGTGGCGGACTCCGCCGATGATCTCGAGTTGGTCCTTCTCGAGGCCCATGCGTGGGCTGCGCCCGTAACCGAGGCGACGACGTGCCAACTCGGCCTGGAGCCCTTCTACCGTCACCTCCAGCCCGGCCGGCAGCCCCTCCACCACGGCCACCAGGCCCGGGCCGTGGGATTCACCTGCGGTCAGGAAACGCAACACGGGCCAGATGCTACCGACCTAGAAGATCACGCCCGCGAGGGTGGTTCCCCACACGATCGACACCCACGCTCCGATGATCATCGGCGGCCCGTACGGCAGTTCCGACTTCGCTCCCTTCCCGGCGAGAAGGGCGGCAAGGGCTGCCAACCCGCCGAGCGCCGCCGTGGCCAGAACAGCGAGAAACAAGTGGATCCAACTGATGAAGGCGGTGAAGAGGCCGAGAGGAAAGGCGAGTTTGACGTCGCCGAAACCGAACCCGCCCCGGGCGAGGACGAACACCACGAGGAAGAACCCCGCGAACACGAACGCACCTCCCAGGGCTCGCGGCAAAGCCTGCAACGTCCCATCGAGAGCGGCGCCGCCCGCCAACAGGGCGACCGCGATCGGTGTCCCCGGATACGTGATGCGGTTGGGGATGCGTTTGTGATCGATGTCGGTCAAGAAGAGCACGACCGTCATCGCCACGAACCAGAAGTAGGCGCAGAGAACCCAGCGGGGGCCGATCGACCAAGCGACGAGGGCGGCAACACCGGCCGTGGTGATCGAAGTGAGGAGTGGGCGGCCGATCCCGAGTCCGCACTCCGAGCAACGTGTCAGCAGTCCCCTGGGGTGGCCGCAGCGGCGGCAGACCGCAGCAGAGAGGGCGAAGGGCAGGTCGGCGCCCGCCTGGACGGCGAGATGGTGGACGAAGGGGCCGGCGAGCAGGCCGGCGAGAGCCGAGAGGGCGACGTGCACGGGGCTCGCGATGCTAGCCCGGCGACGTCGCCCTCATCTTCAGCCGCAAGGGTTCAGCTGTCGGCAAGCTCTCGGAAAGCAGCGCCCAAGCCCCGGCGCCGCAGCAGACCGAACCCGCTCTCCTCGGAGTCCTCGTGCTCTTCGGTCGACTCCTCGGTCTTCTCCAGTTCGCTGAAGACCGTCTCGAGGAACGACTCCTCGGCCTGCGGCTCGACGGTGGCAGGTTCCTCGGTGCCTTCGTCCTCGGCGGGAGTCTCGAAGGTGTTGTCGGCGACACCCGTCGGCAGAGCTTCCTCGGCATTGGTCTCGGACCACCACGAGCGGTCAGGATCCGGCGTCGGCGCCTCGACCACACCCGCCGCCGGCTCCTCCACCGCCTCCGGCTCCGGTTCCGTCGTGTACTCCGGCTCCGGTGCCGGCTGGTAGATGTCGGTGGCGTTGTAGGCCGTGTCGTAGCCAGGCGTCTCGTAGGACGGCGCTGGCATGGGCTCCACGAGATGCGCCCGAGCCATCTCGGCCATGCGCCGCGCGGTCTGGAACTTGGTCATGCCCAGACGGTCGGCGAGGGCCTCGACAGAGCAGGAGCCATCCATCGCCGCCAGGAATCGCCAGGCGGTGTCACTGAGGTTGACGGACTCTTCCTCGATCTCGGGCACCATGCGCCACAGCGTGGTGAGATCGGGGACGATGGTCTCGATGTCGGCCCACTCCGAAGCCCGCCGCTCTGCGTCGGCGATGATGCTCTCTACGTCGAACGTCTGGCCCGTCGGATAACGGGGGTTGGCGTCGGCGACGAACTCGAAAGCGCCAGTACCGGGACGGCGAATCCGGTACAGGGACTCGACGCTGTGCTCACGCACCAATTCTGTGAGCGCCGACGCCGAAGCGGAAGGAGCAACGGCATCGGTCAGAGTGCCGCGGGAGATGTCGAGGCGGCTGAGACCCTCTTCGGTGACCACGCCGGCAGCGACCAGGCGATCGCGGAGAACTTCGTCGCTTTCCACGGTGGCATAGGTCAGGTAGCCACCCTCCATGTAGATGCGTCCGGCGGACTCGCCGTCTACACGAAGACACCCGTTCTGTTGTGACCTCGCGAGAAGGCGGAGGACCTCCTCGAGAGGAAAGACGTCCAGTTTTCCGCTGAGCGACATGGGCTTCTCCTTGGTACTTCCCTTCGCCGTCAGTGATGATTCGGTGCCTCAGCGGCCCGGCTTGAGGGATTTAGTGCCGCCTCGGTCATCACGTCTATCGGCGGCTCGCGCCTTGTCCACAAGCGAAACGAGTCGGCGGCCTGGGCAACGAGGAACTCCAGCCCGTCGACGGTAGGAAGCCCCAGACCACGTGCTTCGGCGACCGCAGGCGTCACCTCCGTGCCGTAGGCGAGATCGATCAGGGCCGACGCCAGCGGCACGATCCTGGGGGGAAGCGGCTCGCCGGCCATGCCGAGAGGGGTGGCGTTGACGACCACCGCATCGACGACGGCCGTCCCCCACGGCACCTCTACGATCGTGCCGGAGTCGAGACGGTCGGCGAGGGCGGCCACGGTTCCCGCTCGGCGGGCCGACACGTACAGCGTGCGACCCCGCGCCGCCAGGCAAGCCGCGGCGGCGGCTCCCCCCGCTCCCAGGATCAGAACAGGCTCCGAGTCGGACGGCCAGAGGCGCCCGAGTGCGGTGATGTCCGTGCTGTAGCCCTTCAGGCGCCCGTCGGGCAGGCGAACGATGGTGTTCACCGAGCCGGAGCGGCGAGCTTCGTCGGTGATCTCGTCCACCAGGGCTGCAGCCACACCCTTCAGAGGCATTGTGACGTTGACCCCGTCGAGGAGACCAGCTCGCAAGTCCTCTATGACGGACTCCATCTCCGAACTGGGCACGCGACGCGCCTCGTAGGTTCCGTCGATCCCCAGGGCGGCGAGAGCGGCGGTGTGGATCGCCGGCGACCGGGAGTGGGATATGGGATCGCCGATCACCGCCAGCCGGAGCGGATGTGTCACTACGGGAGAACTCCGTCCTCTCGAGCCTTCCGAACCGCCTCGTTGTGCTCTTCGAGCGTCTCAGAGAACGTGTGGCTGCCGTCTTCGCTGGAAAGCACGTAGTAGAAGAAGTTCGTGTCGGCCGGGTTGGCGGCCGCCTCGAGTGATGCCCGCCCCGGCGAAGCGATCGGGGTGGGTGGCAGACCGGCGTTCTGATAGGTGTTGTAAGGCGAGTCCACCTCCCGGTCGAAATCCTCGGGAGACCGGGTGCCGAGGGCGTAGAGCACGGTAGCGTCGATCTGGAGGGGCATTCCCTCGTCGAGACGGTTGTGGATCACGCTCGACACCAGCGGCCGCTCTTCGGCCACCCGCACCTCGGACTCGATGAGCGACGCCATGATGATCCCCTCGTAGATGGTGAAGCCGTCGTCCTCGAAGGCCGTCCAGTCGATGCTCTCAACCCTCGCCTGCATGGTGTTGGAGAGGCGCTGGAGGATGCTGACAGCCGTCGACTGCTGGGAGAACTCGTAGGTGTCGGGGAAGAGGAGCCCTTCCCAGTCCTGGAGGGACGGAGACTCGGGCATCTCTTTGAGGGTCGTGGTGACATCACCGCTCTGGAGCGCTTCTTCGAACTCCTCGACGGGCATCCCCGATCCTTCGGATAGGATTCGGAGCATCTCCCCCACCCGCAACCCCTCGCGGATGGTGATCCGATACACGTCTACGAGCGGGCCGGTCCGCAGCGCTTCGAGGACTTCGGCCGGCTGCATCCCGGTGACGAGCTGGTACGTGCCTGCCTTGAGCTCGGCGGCGGCGCCCTCGGTGCGGACCAGCGCCTCGAATTCCGCGGCGCGGGCCACTACACCCTTGCCGGCGAGGATCGCGGCGATGTCCTGGGCGCTGGCGCCCTGGGGGATGACGACCTCGACTTCGAGGCCCGGCTCCACATCGACCCGATCGTCGTTGTTGTTCAGGACACCGCCGACCTGGCGGCCGAGATACGAGGCGCCACCGACGATCGCTACCCCGGCGACGATCACCAGGGCGATGATCGCCCCGATTCGACCGAGGCGGGAAAAGGTCGGTGGAGGCGGCACGGGCTCCAAGCTCACCTTGCTTCTCCACGACGATCGAGGTAGCCGCGGAGCAGCACGGCGGCGGCGACCTTGTCGACGGCGCTCCGCCGCTTTCGTCGTCTGGTACCGGCTTCGAGCATCACTGAGTCAGCAATTCGCGTGGTGTAGCGCTCGTCGACAGTAGTCACGACCAGACCGGTTGCGGACTCGATGTCGGCGGCCATTCTGCGAGCCATGACAGCCGATTCCTTCTCTTCGCCTTTCTCGGTGACGGGCAGCCCGACGATGACCTCCTCGACGTCGAGCTCCTCACACAGTCGGGCCACGTGTTCGACCGCCGAGTCGGCGGGCACGACCTCGAGCGGCTGGGCGGTGAGCCCCAGGGGATCGCTGATCGCCAGCCCGACTCGGGTGGTGCCCGGGTCGACCGCCAGGACCCTGCCCATCAGTCCCGCAACCTCCGCGAGGCCTCTTCCCGGATGATGTCGAGCGCCTGACCGAGTTGGTCGCCCCGCGGGCCTCCCGCCTGCGCCAGTTCAGGGTCGCGGCTGCCACCGCCGCCGAGTGCCGCTGCACCTTCGCCGGCGATAGCGCCCGCCGAGATCCCCGCTTCCACCAGGTCGGAAGTGGCAGCCGCCACCAGGGCACCTTTTCCGTCGTTGCGAGAGCCGACCACGACCAGACTCGGGGCTCCGAGTCGGTTGCGGATGTCCAACGCCAGTTGACGGAGGTCACCGGGTGCCATCTCCCCGGCGTCGGCCACGACCAGGCGACGTTCGCCGATCGTCTCGGCGGAGGCGGCGAGGTCGCCTGCCAGGTTGGCCCGACGCTCGCTGGCCACCGCCTCCAGCCGGTCCTCGAGTTGGCCCACCCGCTCCAACAAGGCCTCCACTCTCTCGGGCACCTGATGAGCCGGCACCCGCAGGAGCTGGCCGGTGTGGTGGAGGGCGTCCCGCATGGCGGCGAGCCGGCGGTATGCCTCCTCACCGGTGAGGGCCTCCACCCGGCGGATGTTTGATCCGATCGACGACTCGGATGTGATGAGGAGCGGCCCTACCTGCCCGGCGGTGTGGGTGTGGGTGCCCCCGCAGAACTCCACCGAGAAGTCCCCGATCTTCACCACCCTGACGACGTCGCCGTACTTGTCGCCGAAGAACGCCAAGGCACCCATCTTCTTGGCCTCGTCCTGAGTAGTGACGACGGTGTCGACAGGGGCGTTGGAGATCAGCCTGCGGTTGGCCTGCCACTCGACCTCGGCGAGTTCCTCGTCGGAAACGGGCGAGAAGTTGGAGAAGTCGAAACGGAGCCGGCCGTCCTCCACCAGCGAGCCTGCCTGGTTGGCGTGGTCGCCGAGCACGTTCCGCAACGACCAGTGGAGCACGTGAGTGCCGGTGTGGCTCTTGCGGATGCCCTCCCGTCGAGGCGAGTCGATCGCCAACTCGGCGTCCTGGCCGACGAAGAGGACACCCGACTCCATCGTCACCAGATGACTGTGGAGGCCCTGGACAGCATGGCGCGTGTCGTCGACGCGAGCGACGCCGGTTTCTGTGCGAACGACTCCCGTGTCGCCGACCTGGCCACCCGACTCGGCATAGAAGGGCGTTCTGTCGAAGAACACCTCGCCCCTCTGGCCGGCCTCCAGGCTCTGGCGGGACTCTCCGTCGACGAGGATCGCCAGGACCCGGCCGGTGTCACGCTCCACTTCGTAGCCGGTGAAATCGGTCAGTCCCAGGTCGTCGGCGAGGCTCCGGTACACCTCGGCGGCGGCCACGGCATCCCCGCCCTTCCAGGCGGCCCGGGCTCGCTCTCGCTGGGCGGCCATCTCCTGTTGGAAGCCTTCCGTGTCGACCTCCACGCCGCGCTCGGCGGCGATCTCGGACGTGAGCTCGATGGGGAACCCGTAGGTGTCGTGCAGGCGGAACGCCACCGTGCCCGGAAGGAGCTTCCCCCCGAGGCTCTCCAGCTCGCGTTCGAGCAGCTCCACGCCTGACGACAGGGTCTGGCGGAAACGGCTCTCCTCCCGGGAAACGGCTTCGAGTACGACGTCCCGACGGTCCACCAGTTCGGGATAGGCCTCCCCCATCACCTCGATGGTCTTCTCGACGAGCCGGGGGAAGATCAGGTCGTCGCGAGCGGCTTCAGGCTTCAGTTGCCAGGCGTGGCGGACGCCGCGACGCAGGATGCGACGCAGCACATAGCCCCGACCCTCGTTCGAGGGGACTACGCCGTCCGCCAAGAGGAACGTCACGGACCGCCCGTGATCGGCGAGGAGACGCAGGGAGACGTCGGCTCTCTCGTCGTCGCCGTACCCGATCCCGGCGTACTCGGCGGCGGTGACGAGCATCGGCCAGACCGTGTCGACCTGGAACACGGTGGGCACGCCCTGGAGCACGGCGGCGATCCGCTCCAGGCCCATCCCGGTGTCGATGTTCTTTGCAGGGAGATCGCCGACGACGTGATAAGGCTCGTCCTGGACGTATTGCATGAAGACGAGGTTCCAGATCTCGACGAACCTCTCCTCGCCGCCTCCGATCGGTCCTCCGGGCTCTCCGAACTCCTTGCCCTTGTCGTAGAAGATCTCAGACGACGGACCGCATGGGCCCGGGACACCCATCTGCCAGAAGTTGTCCTTGCCGCCTCGCTGCACCCGGTCTGGGGGGACACCCACCGACTCGATCCAGACCTCGGCGGCTTCGTCGTCGTCCTCGTAGACGGTGAACCAGAGGCGATCGGGGTCGAGGCCGAGGCCTTCGGTCACCAACTCGTACGCCCAAGGGATCGCCTTCTCCTTGAAGTAGTCCCCGAAGCTGAAGTTGCCCAGCATCTCGAAGAACGAGAAATGCCGGGTGGTGGTCCCGATGATGTCGATGTCGACCGTTCGGGCGCACTTCTGGACGGACGTGGCCCGCCGGTATGGCGGCTCTTCCTCACCCAGGAAGTAGGGCTTGAACGGCACCATGCCTGCGTTCGTCAGGAGCAGCGTCGGGTCGGTGGGGATGAGGGACGCCGACGGGCGCAGCACATGGTCGCGGGCGACGAAGAAGTCGGTGAAGGTCTTTCGGATCTGGTTGGAGTCCATCAGTTCGTCTATGTGGTGGTCGGTAGGGCGCTGGGTGCGATGCCGCAGGGGCTCAGCGGCGGCGAGGCGGCCGGATAGCTCGAGCGGCGAGTTCGAGGATATCGGCGCCGGTGTACGCCGCTGCTCGTCTCAGGTCGGCCGGGGTCGGCTTGCGGCGCAACGCGCGAACGGTGACGAGGCCCCCCGCCAGGAGCCCAGTGGCGAACCACCACAACCGATCGAGCATGCGGGGAAGGGTAGCCGACTCACTCCCGGTTCCGCTTTCGGCCTATCGACGCCTCCAGCTCCGCGAACCACTCCGCCCGGGCCTTCTCCGCTCCCTGCCGGCTGGGGCGATACAGGGTGAGCGGCTCCTGGCCCTCCGGCCAGTAGCGCTGGTCGACGATGTGGCCCGGGTAGTCGTGGGGGTACCGATAACCCTCGCCGTGGCCGATCTCGCCCGCCCCCGGGTAGTGGGCGTCGCGCAGATGGGGAGGCACGACAGGGGCAGGACCTTCCCGCACCGCCTTTCTGGCCGCAGCCATCGTGGTGGTCACCGAGTTCGACTTCGGGGCGGTCGCCAGGTACAGGGCAGCGTGGGTCAGGGCGAATGCCGCCTCGGGCAAACCGACGAAAGCGAGGGCGTGGGCCGCTGCCACGGCCACTTCGAGAGCTCGGTTGTCGGCCAGGCCGACGTCCTCGGAGGCGAAGATCACCATCCGCCGGGCGATGAACTCGGGGTCCTCGCCGCCCTCGAGCATGAGATGCAGCCAGTACACGGCGGCGTCCGGGTCGGAACCGCGGAGGCTCTTGATGAAGGCGGAGATGACGTCGTAGTGGACGTCGCCGGCCTTGTCGTAACGAACGATCCGGCGCTGCAACGCCTCTTCTACGTCTTCGGTCTCGACCGTGGCGGAGCCCCTGCCCTCCGCCAAGGTGGCGGCCACCTCCAGGGTGTTGAGGGACAGTCGGGCGTCGCCTCCGGTACGTCGAGCCAGGGCCGCTCTCGCCTCGGGATCGATCTTCAGGTTGCGGCCGCCGAGCCCTCGCTCCCGGTCGGTCATCGCCCGGTCGATCAAGGCTTCGAGATGCTCGGGCTCCAGGGGTTCGAGGCGGAAGAGGGTGGACCGGGAGATCAGCGGGCTGTTGACCTCGAAGAAGGGGTTCTCGGTCGTCGCCCCGATAAGGACGATGGTGCCGTCCTCCACTCCCGGAAGGAGAGCGTCCTGCTGGTTCTTCGAGAACCGGTGGATCTCGTCGAGGAACAGCACGGTGCGCTTCTCGTCCATCTCCAGGCGCTGGCGAGCCCGGCTCAGCACCTCGCGCACGTCCTTGACGCCGGCGGACGTGGCTGACAGCGTCTCGAAGGCGGCTGCCGTGTGATGGGCGACGAGGCGGGCAAGGGTGGTCTTTCCGGTTCCGGGCGGGCCCCAGAGGATCATCGAGACCGGGTTGCCGGACTCCACCACCCGCCGGAACGCCGCTCCGGGGGCGAGCAAGGCGGGCTGTCCTACCACCTCGTCCAGGTTGCGGGGGCGCATGCGTGTGGCGAGGGGAGCCACCGACTCGAGGTTTTGTTCCGCCCGGGCGGCGAACAGGTCGTCCATGTCTGCGTCGAGGGTACCGGGGCGGTCCCTCAATCCGACTGGGTGGCTCGCTCGGCGATACGTGTCGCCAGCGCGGCCAGGACACGGCGCGGGGGCTCGAGCCAACGGTGCCCGGAATCGGCGACCAGTTCGACGATCGTCTCGATCCCCTCCTCTTCGAGGTGGCGAACCACCGTCGCCACGCCGCGAGTGGCCGGATCTTCCTCGCCTGCCACTATCGCTACGAGGGGCCAGGGCGGATGGCCGAGCCATTCGATCACCTCGGCGATCTCACTGCCCCGGAGCAACATCGGGGACACGGCGAGGACGGCAGGGATCCGCTGCCCGTGGCGCAGCCCGATCTGGAGGGCCCGCCTCCCACCCTGGGAGAAGCCTCCGAGCACGAACGGGCGGTCGGGCCACAGGGCGTCGGCGACGGCGAGGACCTGGTCACAGCAGCCACCGGCGTCGTCCCACACCGGCCCGTCAGACGCGATCCGCTGGCTCGATTCGGGGACGGCCACCTCCCATCCCTCTCCCAGGGCGCCGGTGATCCGGGCGGCGTCGGTCTCGAAGATCTGATTGCGGCCGTGGAGGCCCAGGAACGGCCAGCCGCCTCCGACACCTCCCACATACAGCCCCGTGACTCGGGGTCGCCAGCGGCGCCGGCGCTCCTCCATCTTCTCGAGGAGCGGCCGGTAGGCGGGGTGCTCCCACAAGGGATCCAGATCGGCTTCGAGCTCCAAGAGGCGTGGCGACCACCAGGCGCCCGCCTCGAACGCCTGGGTCAGCACATCGACGGCTTCCTCCGTGTGCCCGGAGCGGGCCAGGAGGCAGGCCCGCCAGTAGGCCACGCGCTCCCACTGGCCGGGGAGGTTCGGACCAGATCGGTCGAGGACGGCGAGAGCGGCTCGATAGTCACCGGCCGCGTAGTGGCCTATCACTTCCTGTTCGACCTGGTCGAAAGGAGCGGCCGTCACTCCTGTGCCTGCGACTCCGCTTCGGCGTGAGCGGCTGCCACCTCGGGTCGCAGTTGGATGCCGAGCTCGGCGAGCTGCGACTCTTCGACCGGCGCCGGCGCCGAGGTGAGCGGGTCCACACCCGTCTGCGTCTTCGGGAAGGGCATGACCTCCCGGATCGAGCTCTCTCCCTGGAGGACCATGACGAGGCGATCGATGCCGAAGGCGAAACCGCCGTGAGGCGGTGTGCCGTAATTCAGGGCCTCGAGGAACCACCCGAAGCGCCGCTCGGCACTTTCGCGGTCGATACCGAGGATCTCGAACACTTGGCGCTGGATCTCGGGGTCGTGGATCCTGATCGAGCCGGAGCCGAGCTCGACGCCGTTCAACACCACGTCGTAGGCCTGGGCCAGCGCCGTCTCCGGCGATCGCCGCATTTCCTCTACCGACTGCGGCATGGTGAAGGGATGGTGGCTGAAGGTGAGCCTGCCGTCCTCTTCTTCTTCGAACATCGGGAAGTCGGTCACCCACAGGAAAGCGAGCTCGTCGTGGCCCCTGGGTCGGCCGAGGTCGTTGCGGAGGCCGCCGAGCACCTCCAGAGCCGTCTTCCAGCGGTCGGCGGCGATGAGCAGCACCTCGCCGGGCTTGGCCTCCAGACGTTCGAGCAGGCCGGCTCTCTCCGGGTCGGAGAGGAACTTGGCGACGGGTGACCGCAGGTTCCCATCCGCCTCCACCTGCATCCACACGAGGCCTTTCCCGCCGAGTTGCTTGGCCCGCTCGACGAGGCTGTCGGCATCGGCCCGGGAGAGCTCGCGTTCTCCGGCGTTGATCCCTCGGATCGTCCCCCCTTCTCCGAGCACGGAGGCGAAGACGCCGAACTCGGTGGATCGGAAGAGATCCGACAGGTCCACTATCTCCATCCCGAACCGGAGGTCGGGCTTGTCGGTGCCGAAGCGCTCCATCGCCTCGCGCCACGTGAGCCGGGGGAACGGACGGGGGATCTCGACGCCACGGATCTCCTCGGTGGCGGCCACGAGGGCCACCTCGATGGCGGCTTGGACGTCTTCGGCCTCCCAGAACGAGCCCTCGAGGTCGAGCTGGGTGAACTCGACTTGTCGATCCGCCCGGAAGTCCTCGTCCCGGTAGCAGCGGGCGATCTGGAAGTAGCGCTCGACCCCGGCGATCATCAGGAGCTGCTTGAACAGCTGTGGCGACTGGGGCAATGCGTAGAACTCTCCCTGCCGCAGTCGGGAGGGAACGAGCATGTCCCGGGCGCCTTCCGGAGTCGACCGGACGAGCGTAGGAGTTTCGACCTCGAGGAAACCCAGCTCGTCGAGGCTCCGTCGGATGGCGGCCGTCGCCCGGGAGCGCGCCCGCAGGTTCGCTGCCATACGGGGGCGGCGCAGGTCGAGGTAGCGGTACTGCAGGCGGAGCCGCTCGTCGATCTCCACCCGGTCGTCGAGCATGAACGGCAGAGGCTCCGAGGGCGAGAGGATCTCGAGCTCGGATGCCTGGATTTCGATCTCGCCGGTCACCAGCTCCGGATTGACGGTCCCCTCGGGGCGGGCGGTCACTTCCCCTTCGATCGTGACCGTGTACTCCATACGAAGGTCGTCGACGTGCGGGAGCCTGGCAGGGTCGACCACGACCTGGACGATGCCCTTCCCGTCGCGGATGTCGAGAAAGGCGATGCCCCCGTGGTCGCGGCGGCGGGCCACCCACCCGGCCACCCGCACACGCTCGCCGACCAGGCCGGTTCCGAGCTCGGTGGTGAAATGCGTTCTGTATCTCATTCGAATTCAGGGCTCCTGGGCCAAACGACGAGTGACGTGGTCGACGAGGTTGTCGAGGTCGACCTCGACTTGCTCCCCGCGGGCCAAGTCGCGGACAGCGACGGTGTTCCGGTCCCGCTCGGACTCCCCAGCGATCAAGACGAGGGTGCAGCCTCGTCGGTCGGCTGCCTTCAATTGTTTGCCCAGGCGGGCTGCGGTCATCTGGGTTTCGGTGGCGATGCCGGCCCGGCGGAGCCGGTCGGCGATCCCCAACGAGTACTCGAGATCGGCGTCGGACAAGAGGGCCACGCTGACGGGCACGGCGGAGGTGCCCTGGGGAAGCAGCCCCGCCTCCCGGAGCTGCCAGAAGAGGCGGGTGAAGCCGATGGAGATCCCCACGCCCGGGAGCCGCGTGGTCGTGTACTGGCCGGCCAGGTCGTCGTATCGGCCGCCCGAGCAGATGCTGCCCAGTTCGGGGTGGTCGTCGAGCCGGGTCTCGTAGACGGTTCCGGTGTAGTAATCGAGGCCGCGGGCGATAGACAGGTCGAGGGCGAAGGACTCCTCTGAAACGCCGAGGGCGGCCATGGTGCGCGAGACTTCCGCCAGCTCGGCGGCTTCCGCCTCGGCCCTCACGGGAAGGGAAGCCAGGGCCGCTTCGATGTCCGCCACGCCGGAGGCGGAGATGGTGGTCCATTCGATGAGGCGGGAGACCGATTCCGGGGACATCCCGGAATCGAGGAGAGACTTCCGGACGGCGTCGACGCCCTTCTTCTCGAGTTTGTCGATCTCCCGCAGGACCTCGGTCTGGGCTTCCTCTGCGGTGACGCCCACCTCTTCCAACAGGCGGCGCATCAGCTTGCGACTGTTCAAGCGCAGGGTCACGGAGCCGATGTCGAGATCCTCGAGGATGGCGATTGCCGCGGCCGCCACTTCGGCGTCGTGACGCAAAGACAGCTCATCACGATCGATGACGTCGATGTCGCACTGATAGAACTCCCGGTAACGGCCTCGTTGGGGGCGCTCACCCCGGTAGACGCGCTGGATCTGGGAGCGCCGGAACGGGAACACCAGGTCGTGCTCGTGCTCGGCGACGTAGCGGGCCAGCGGCACGGTGAGGTCGAAGCGGAGCGCCAGATCGGGCGGCTCGCCCGCCTCGAGCGACCCGGCCGATTGGACGAAGTAGACCTGGCGTTCGGTCTCTCCCCCGGTCTTCGTCAAGAGCACGTCGGCTCGTTCGAACACCGGAGTCTCGATCGCCGGGAAGCCGAACCGCCGAAAGCCGCGCCGGATCTTGTCGAGCATGGCGTCGTGGATCGCCTGTTCGGCAGGCAGCAACTCGAGCGTGCCGGCGGGAGTCGAGGGCGTGATCGTCATGAGCGGAACCTAAGAATGGCAGCGTGAGAGGCGTCGGCGAAAGCGGTCAGGACCAGAGATGCCGGAACGGGTTGCTGCGACGTTCCTCCCCGATCGTCGTCTCCGGGCCGTGACCGGGCAAGACGCGGACTTCGTCGGGGAGGGTCATCACGCGCGACCGCATGGACTCCGCCAGCGCGTTCAGGTCGCCTCCCGGCAGGTCGGTGCGCCCGATCGATCCGGCGAAGAGCTGGTCGCCGGAGAAGAGGATCCCCTCCTCCTCGACCAGGAAGCAGCAATGGCCCGGGGTGTGCCCCGGCGTGTGCACGACTTCGAAGGTGATGCCGGCCAGGGTGTGCTTCTGCCCGTGGGCCAGGTACACGCGCTCCGCCGGCGGGCGGTAGTCGCCGGGAGGCACCATCCCGAACAGCCTCCGAAGCTGTTCCTCGGGGGCGTCGGTGAGGAAGTCGTCGTCCGGATGGACATAGGCGTAGGCGCCGGTGGCCTCGGCCACGACCCCGGCCCCGCCGACATGATCGACGTGTCCGTGGGTGACGAGCAGAGCCGCCGCCGACAGGTCGTGTTCACGGAGAGCCTCGAGGACGGCCGATGGGTCGGGAGGGACGTCGACGATCACGGCCGATCCTCCCCCCTCGGAGGCCAGCACGTAGGTGTTCGTAGCAGCGAACCAGAGTGTCCGGGTGAGCAGGAGCACGGGTCGATGTTTCAGGCCGGTTGCGGGATGCGCCTGGCAGCGTAGACCCCGTCGACGCCACGGATGTCCGCCAGCATCCTCGGGAGCTGGCTGGCATCCGACAGCTCCACCTCGTAGCGGAGGATCGCCACGCGGTCGGGCCCGGTGACCGTGGAGGAGGCGGTGATGTTGCCTCCTGTCTCCGAGATCACCGACGTCACGTCGCGCAGGAGGAGCGTGCGGTCCAGCGCCTCTACCTGGATCCAGACGGAGTAGCTCGTGATCTGGTCGGCGGCCCAGGTGACGTCCACCATTCGCTCATGCCTCTCGCGGAGGGCGTCGATGTTCGTGCAGTCGGACCTGTGAACCGACACGCCTCGGCCGACGGTGACGAAGCCTTCGATCGGGTCTCCCGGAACCGGCTCGCAGCATTTGGCGAGGCGCACGAGCATGTCGTCGAGACCCTCCACGATGACCGGTGGTCCCTCTTGGGGGCGGCGCCGGGGCGAGACGAGCGGCAGCCGCTCCGGCTCTTCGGGCCTGAGGATGCGGCTGGCCCGGGACGCGACTGCACCGGCGGAGATGCTCCCGTCGCCCACCTTGGTGAACATGGTGTCGACCTCGCGGTAGCCGAGCTCGGCGGCCACCTCGCCCAACAGCTCGTTGCGCTGATGGGGGTCGAGCTCGGGGAGTTCCCGCTCGAGAGAGGCGAACACCTGGTCCTTGCCTTCGGTCAGCGCCTGGTCGCGACGCTCCTTCAGGAACCACTGCTTGATCTTGGACCGGGCCCGGGAAGTCCGCACGAACGTCAGCCAGTCGCGGCTGGGGCCGGTCTCCCGGCGCGAGGTGATGATCTCGACGATGTCGCCCGACGCCAGCTTGGTCGACAGGGGCATCAGCCGGCCGTTGATACGGGCCCCCACGCAGTTGTGGCCCACCTCGGTGTGGACGGCGTAGGCGAAGTCGACTGCCGTCGCCCCCTGCGGCAGCGTCTTGACGTCGCCTGCCGGCGTCAGGACGAACACCTCGTCCTTGTACAGGTCGAGCTTCAGGTTGTTGAGGAACTCGGCCGGGTCGTCGGACTCGAGGGCGCCCATGTCGATCCACGGTTGGCGCGTGGCCTCTCCGCCCTCCTTGTAGCGCCAGTGGGCGGCGATCCCCGACTCGGCCCGGCGGTGCATCTCCTCGGTCCGCAACTGCACCTCGAGCGGCTTCCCGTCCGGGCCCACCACAGTGGTGTGGAGGCTCTGGTACAGGTTCAGCTTCGGCATCGCGATGTAGTCCTTGAACCGCCCCGAGATGGGGACCCAGTGGCTGTGGATCAGGCCGAGGGCGGCGTAGCAGTCCCGGACACTGTTCGTGATCACCCGGATGCCGATGAGGTCGTGGATCTCCTCGAAGGGTCGGTTCTGCTCGACCATCTTGCGGTAGATCGAATAGTGGTGCTTCGGGCGGCCGGTCACCTGGGCGGAGATGCCCGCCTCGGCCAGGATCCCCTCCACCTCGGCGATCATCTTCTCGATGAAGACGCTCCGCTCGACGCCGCGCTCATCGAGTTTCTGCTCGATCTCGGCGAACGGACCGGGATGGAGGATGGCGAAGCACCGGTCTTCGAGTTCGTGCTTGATCTCTTGCACGCCGAGACGGTGAGCCAGCGGGGCGTACACGTCGAGCGTCTCCCGGGCGACTCGGCGCTGCTTCTCCTCCCGCAGGGCGTAGACCGTGCGCATGTTGTGGAGCCGGTCGACCAGCTTGATCAGGAGGACGCGCACGTCCTGGGCCATGGCCACGACCATCTTGCGGATCGTGGCGGCCTGCGCTTCCTCGACGGACGAGTAGTCGATCCGATCCAGCTTCGTGACGCCGTCGATCAGGGCCGCGATCTCGGAGCCGAACTCGGCGGCGAGTTGCTCCAGGGTGACTTCGGTGTCCTCGACCGTGTCGTGGAGCAGGGCAGCGGCGATAGTCGGCGCGTCGAGGCCGTAGTGGGCGAGATGCCAGGCGACGGCCAGCGGGTGGGTGATGTAGGGGTGTCCCGTCTTCCGCACCTGCCCGGCGTGGGCTCGGTCGGCCAGTTCGTAGGCACGCTGGAGTAACTCCACATCCCCGTCGGGATGGTGAGCGGTGAAGGCTTCGACGACGTCTTCGAACGTCGCCGGAGCCGGATCCACTTCAGTCGTATACGAGGAGGGCATGGTATGGGACCTCCGGCAGGGTCCCCTTTCCGTTGAGGAACGCGAGTTCGATGAACACGCTGAACCCCACGACCTCGGCGCCGGTCGTTTTGACCAGCCTGAGAGCCGCCGCTGCCGTCCCGCCGGTGGCGATCACGTCATCGACGAGGAGCACACGGTCCGACGGCCCGGCTGCGTCGACGTGGATCTCCAGCCGGTCGCTTCCGTACTCCAAAGTGTATTCCTCGCCCACCGTTTCGTACGGGAGCTTGCCTGGCTTGCGAATGGGGATGAAGCCGGCGTTGAGCTCGAGCGCGATAGGTGCGGCGAGGGTGAATCCCCGAGCTTCGATCCCGGCGACCTGGGTCACGCCCTTGTCGCGGAAGGGATCGGCCATCGCCGCCACGAGGCGGGCGAACTTGTCGGCGTCGGCGAGGATCGGGGTGATGTCCTTGAACACCACTCCCGGCTCCGGGAAGTCCGGGATGTCACGAATCAGGCTGGCGAACTCGTTCACGCGGTCAGTCTATGCCCCTCGACCCGCGATCCCGCAGACCGTCCACGCCCGGTGAGCGGCTCAGTCGCCCGTGGTCTCCAGGTCAGGACCCAGGCGGCTGGCGACGGCCCGCCGGCTGATCCGGATCTCGCCCTGTTCGATCTGGAGCACCACGTCGTCGCCGTCGAGGCGCTTCACCTTGCCCTTGATCCCACCGATGGTCTGGACCTCGTCACCGAGCTGCAGGGACTCAGCCAGCTCCTGCTGCTTCTTCGCCCGATTGCGCTGAGGGCGGATGATCAGGAAGTAGAAGACCGCCACCATCAGCACGAGGAAGATGAGGGAACTGGTTCCGGAACCGGCGGCTTCTTGAGCGAAAACGACGGGCAAGTTGGTTTCCTCTCGTTGTTGGGGGGCGAAGATTAGGAGGGCGGCGGTTCGTGACCAACCCTCCGCCGTCGCTCCACCACCTCTGCCCGGAAGTCCTCGAACGTTCCCGCCACGATCGCTCGACGGGTGTCGCGCAGGAGACCCAGCGTGAAGGTCAGGTTGTGGAGGCTCAGCAGCCGATGGACGGCCAGTTCGCGGGTGAGGAGCAGGTGCCGCAGATAGGCGCGGCTGTACGTGCCGCATGTGAGGCAAGGGCAGTCGGGGGCGAGCGGGGCGGGGTCTTCGGCGAACTCGGCTCGTCGGAGGTTGAAGTCCCCGGCGCTCGTCAGGACCCGGCCGTGTCGCGCCAGACGGGTGGGCCACACGCAGTCGAACAGGTCGGCGCCCCGGGCCACGGCATCGAGGACGCCTTCGGCATCGCCCAGACCCATGACATAACGGACTCTGTCATCGGGGAGCTCGGGCATCACCGCCTCCAGGGCCTGGTTGCGCTCCTCGGGGGTCTCTCCCACCGACAGCCCGCCGATGCCGAACCCGGCGAAGCCGAGCGCCGCCGTGCGAGCAGCCGACTCGCGTCTCAGGTCGGGGTCGGTTCCCCCCTGCACGATCCCGAACAACGCCTGATCGGGGCGCGTGTGGGCGGCGAGGGAACGCTCCGCCCAGCGAAGCGTCAGTTCCATCGCCTCCCGCACCTCCTCCGGAGGCGCCGGAAGGGCGAGGCAAACGTCGAGCACCATCGCCACGTCGGGGCCGAGCAGTTGCTGGACGCCGACCGCCTCTTCCGGAGTGAGACGGACGACCGAGCCGTCGTAGACGGATCGAAAGGTGGCGCCGTCTTCGGTGATCCGGGGCTCTAGCGAGAGGATCTGGTAGCCGCCGGAGTCCGTGAGGATCGGCCCGTTCCAGGCCATGAAACCGTGCAGCCCGCCCATGTCCGCCACCAGTTGCGCTCCTGGCCGAAGCATCAGGTGATAGGTGTTGGCGAGGACTATCTGGGTGCCGACTGCGGTGAGGTCGTGGGTGTCGAGAGCCCGCACGGCAGCCCGGGTCCCGACGGGCATGAAGGCCGGGGTCTCGACGGTCCCGTGCGTCAGCGTCAGGTATCCGGCCCGGGCCGCCCCATCCGACGCCTCGAGCCTCCATTCGGCGGCGTGGGTCATGTCCCCTCCCGGTCACAGAGCATGGCGTCACCGAAGGAGAGGAACCGGTAGCCCCGCTCGAGAGCGGTGGCATATGCCTCTTTCCATCGCGACCCCATGAAGGCGGCGATCATCACGAGCAGGCTGGAGCGGGGCATGTGGAAATTGGTCACCAGCCGGTCCACGACGCGAAACCGGAAGCCGGGTGTGATGTAGAGGTCGGTGTGGCCGGTCCACGGTTGCAGGGTGCCCTCGCGTGCTGCCGTTTCGAGCGCCCGCACGACGGTGGTTCCGATGGCGACGACTCGGCCGCCGCGTCGGCGGGCCGTCTCGATGGCGGAGACGGTCTCCTCGGGCACCGACACCCACTCGCGGTGCATCTGGTGGTCTTCCACTGTCTCGGTGGCGATGGGCCGGAACGTGCCCAATCCCACGCGGAGCTCGACGCGGACGATCCCCGCCGTCCCCCGGTCGAGGCGCTCGAAAAGCGCCTCCGTGAAGTGGAGCCCGGCGGTGGGAGCGGCCGCCGAGCCGGTCGTGCGGGCGTAGACGGTCTGGTACCGGCCGGCGTCGGGCAAAGCGGCGGTTATGTATGGAGGGAGGGGCACCTCCCCTGCCCGTTCGATGGCTTCCTCGACGTCCCCGTCGGCGTCGATCGACACGACGGCTATGCCATCCACCGGATCGGAGACGAGCCGTGCCGTGAGGTGCTCACCGGAGAGCCGCGTGCCCTGGCGGAGGCGGCGAGCGGGACGCACCAGCGCCTCCCACTGGCCGTCTTCCCGCTGCTCGAGGAGGAGGAGCTCCACCGCCCCGCCGGTCTCCGTTTTCGTGAGGTGGAGCCGGGCGGCTCGCACCCTGGTGTCGTTGACCACGACGATGTCCTTCGGGCCCAAGAGGTCGGGCAACTCCGAGAACAGGTGGTCGGACATGTCGGCCGTGACGAGCAGCCGCGAAGAGTCCCGGGGCTCGGCCGGCGACTGGGCGATGGCGTCTTCGGGCAACTCGTAGTCGAAGTCAGCGGTCAGCACGAGATCCGGGAATCGGGTTCAGAGCAGGGTGGGTTGCCCGGGTTTTTGGACACCCAGGTGACGGTAGGCGAGGTCGGTGGCGATGCGGCCTCTCGGCGTCCGCTGGATGAGGCCGATCTGGAGAAGGAACGGCTCGTAGGCGTCCTCCACGGTCTCCGGCTCTTCTCCCACGGCGATGGCCAAGGTTCCGAGACCGACTGGCCCGCCGCCGAACTTGAGGATGATCGCCTCCAGGATCGCCCGGTCGACCTTGTCGAGCCCGAGCTCGTCCACTTCGAAGACGACCAGCGCCTGGTCGGCGACATCCCGGTCGACCCGGCCGTCCGCCCGGGCGACGGCATAATCGCGTACCCGGGCGAGGAGCCGGTTGGCGATCCGTGGGGTGGACCGGCTCCGGCGGGCGATCTCCATGGCAGCGTCGGCCGTGATCTCCACACCCAGGATCCCTGCAGATCGGCGCACGATCGCTCCCAGTTCCTCGTCGGTGTAGTAGTCGAGCTTTTCCTCGATTCCGAAGCGGTCGCGGAGCGGTGCGGTGACCGTGCCCTTGCGGGTGGTGGCGCCGATCAGGGTGAAACGCGGCAGGTCGAGCCGGATCGACTGCGCCGTGGGCCCTTTCCCCAAGACGATGTCGATGACGAAGTCTTCCATCGCCGAGTAGAGCACCTCTTCGACGGTGCGGGACAAGCGATGGATCTCGTCGATGAAGAACACGTCGCCGGGCTCGAGATTGGACAGGATCGCCGCCAGGTCGCCGGGCCGCTCCAACGCCGGCCCGGAAGTCACCCGCAGGGCGGTTCCCATCTCGGCGGCGACGATGCCGGCCAGGGTCGTCTTCCCGAGGCCGGGCGGTCCGGAGAGCAGGATGTGGTCGAGGGAGCGGCCTTCCGCCCGAGCCGCGTCGATGGAGATCCACAAGCGTTCCTTGACGCGGTCTTGGCCTATGAACTCGTCGAGGCGGTGGGGTCGCAGTGTGACCTCGATCTCGTCCTCGACGGTCGGGCTTAGCAGGCTCTCCTCACGCACGGCGCGCCTGTCCCAGAAGCTTGAGTGCGGCCTTCACCTGGTCTTGCACGCTTCCATCCTCGTCCAGTTCGGCCATGACTTCGTTGATCTCGTCGGGCCGGTAGCCGAGTTGTTCCAATGCCATCCGCACCTGGGCCGACCCGCCCGGATCCGTGACGTCGGCCTCCGCGTCCGCCAGCTTGGGCCGAAGTTCGAGGATGAGTCTTTGCGCTGAACGTTTCCCCACGCCGGGGGCCGCCGCCAGCGCTCCGGCGTCCTCGCTGAGGATTGCCCTGCGCAGTTGGTCGGGCCGGAGGGTGGACAGAAGCGCCATACCGACTTTGGGGCCGACGCCGCTCGTCGAGATGAGGATGCGGAACAGATCGCGTTCGGCGGCGCTCAGGAAGCCATAGAGGCTCATCTCGTCTTCGCGGACGTGGAGGTGGGTGTGGACGACCACCTCTTCTCCGATGGGAGGCAGCTCGGAGAGCGCCTGGGGCGTCATCGACACTCGATAGCCGACGCCGCCGACATCGATCACGACGGCGGGCGCCACCGCGGCCAGCGTGCCTCGTAGCCGGGCGATCACCTGGCCCCTCCCACGGTGCGAGCGGCCAACGGCGAGGTGCGGAGGTGACACAAGGCGACGGCGAGGGCGTCGGCGGCGTCGGCGGGCGAAGGCGGCGATTCCAGCCGCAGCAAGCGGGCGACCATCGCCGCCACACCCTGCTTGTCGGCGGACCCGTCGCCCGTCACCGCCGACTTCACCGCCGTCGGGGCGTATTCGGCGACAGGGATCCCTCCCTGGGCAGCGGCCAGGATCGCCACTCCCGAGGCGCGCCCCACCGATATGGCGGTGTTCAGGTTGCGGTTGGTGAAGACGGTCTCGAGGGCAACGACATCTGGCCGGTGCTGGGCGATGACTTCGGTCAGGTTGGCGAAGAGGACGGCGAGACGCTGTCCGATCGGCTCCTCGACGGGAGTGCGGATCACGCCGGCGGCCACGGGCCGAGGCGGGTGGCCGCCCTCGACGACGCCGTAGCCCGTGACGGTCAAGCCGGGGTCGATGCCCAACACGATCATGAGCAGCCCAAGACGAACATGTGTTCTACACCCTAGGCCAAGAAAGGGACGGGATCGGGTCAATCACCCGAAATCACGCCTCGGCCAGGACCGTCTCCATCACGGAGTCGTCGATGTCGTAGTTGGCGTAGACCGCCTGGACGTCGTCGAGGTCATCGAGGGCGTCGATCAGGCGCAGGAGTTTTTTGGCTTCGGCTTCCGCCACGGGGACGGTGGCGGAGGGCATCTGGGTGATATCTGCGTTTTCGATCGTGATGCCGACCTGCTCGAGAGCCTGTCGAACCTGCTCCAGGTCCGAAGGGGCCGTGATCACTTCGAACGTGCCGTCGCCCGAGTCACGGATGTCCTCGGCGCCGGCGTCGAGGGCGGTGAGCATCACGTTTTCTTCTTCTCCCCGGGCGAGGATCGTGCCCTTCTGGCTGAAGAGATACCCGACCGAGCCCGGCTCCCCGAGGTTCCCGGCGTTGCGGGTGAACGTCGACCGGACCTCGGACGCGGCCCGGTTGCGATTGTCGGTCAGCACCTGCACGTACAGGGCGACTCCTCCGGGCCCGTAGCCCTCGTACCAGATCTCCTCGTAGGCAGCACCTTCGATGGCCCCGATACCGCGCTTGATGGCCCGTTCGATGTTGTCGTTGGGCATCGAGGCCTCCTTGGCCTTCTCCACGGCGGTGGCGAGTGTGGGGTTGAAATTGGGGTCACCCCCGCCCTCACGGGCGGCCACTTCGATCCTCTTCGCCAGCTTGGCGAAGAGCTTGCCGCGGGCGGCGTCCTGGCGGCCCTTGCGGTGCTTGATGTTTGCCCATTTGGAATGTCCGGCCATAGGGCTCCTTCTACGAGTCGGCGGCGACGAGATCGAGGAACATCCGGTGGACGCGATCGTCGTCGGTGAGTTCTGGGTGGAAGGAAGCAGCGTAGATGTTTCCTTGCCGCACCATCACCGGATGGTCGTCGACGGTCGCCAGGATCTCGACGCCCGACCCGGTCTTCTCGACCCACGGCGCTCGGATGAAGACGGCGTGGAAGGGCTCGTCCAGCCCTCGGATGGGGAGGTCGGCTTCGAAAGAGTCGTTTTGTCGGCCGAACGCGTTCCGGCGCACGACGATGTCGAGGCACCCGAGCTGGGGCTGGGTGCCCTCGGTGACGCCGACTGCGAGGAAGATCATGCCCGCACAAGTGCCGAACACCGGCATCCCGCCTTCGATTCGGCTCCGCAAGGGCTCGATCAAGCCGAAACGCTCCGCCAGCCGACCGATCGTGGTCGACTCACCCCCGGGGATGACGAGAGCATCGATGGCCTCGACTTCGTCGGCGCTCTTCACCGCCGACGCCTCCACGTCCAGCGCCGACAGCGCCCGGATGTGCTCGCGAACGTCGCCCTGCAGGGCGAGGACCCCCACTCGGGGCACGGCTCACCAGCCTCTCGTTGCCAGCCGCTCGGCCTCGGTCAGCTGCTCGATCTCGATGCCGGCCATCGCCTCTCCCAGGCCGGTCGAGACCTTGGCGACCTTGGCGGCATCTTCCCAGTAGGTGGTGGCCTCGACGATCGCCCGTGCGTAGGCCTCCGGATCGGAGCTCTTGAAGATGCCCGAGCCGACGAAGACGCCGTCGCAGCCGAGCGCCATCATGAGGGCGGCATCGGCGGGAGTGGCCACTCCCCCGGCGGCGAAGTTGACGACCGGCAGCCGGCCCTCGTCACGGACGATCCTCACCAGCTCGACCGGGGCGCCCAGGTCACGGGCGGCGGAGACGAGCTGTTCGTCGCTGAGTTGGGTGACGGCGGCGATCTCGCGGTTCATCGTGCGCATGTGGCGCACCGCTTCGACGATGTTGCCGGTTCCCGCCTCGCCCTTGGTGCGGATCATGGCCGCCCCCTCGGCGATCCGGCGCAGCGCCTCACCGAGGTTGCGGGCGCCGCACACGAACGGGGTCGTGAACGCCCACTTGTCGATGTGGTACTCCTCGTCCGCGGGGGTCAGCACCTCGGACTCGTCGATGAAGTCGACTTCGAGGGCTTCGAGCACCCGGGCCTCGAGGAAGTGACCGATGCGGGCCTTGGCCATGACCGGGATGGACACGGCCGCCTGGATCTCCTGGATCTTCGTCGGGTCGGCCATCCGGGCGACGCCGCCCTGGCGGCGGATGTCAGCGGGAACGCGCTCGAGCGCCATCACGGCTACGGCGCCGGCCTCCTCGGCGATACGCGCCTGTTCGGCGTTGACGACGTCCATGATGACGCCGCCTTTGAGCATTTCGGCCAGCCCTCGCTTGACGAGTTGGGTTCCACGTTCCACGGTTACTCCTTCCGACTCCGAATGGTAGTTCGGTAGGCGGTTACCGCCGATTCGTATATCTCGCCGTAGCGACGTGTCACGACGTCCCAGTCGAACCTCTGCGCCGCACGGCGGGCTGCTTCTCCTAGCTGTCTGGCTCGTTCGTGGTCGGTGAGGAGGGCGGTGACTTCTCTCCGCAGTGGCTCGACCTGCCCTCTGGCAACGAGGGCCCCGGATCCGGCGAGAACGGCGGTGAATGCCGGGAGATCGGAGGCCACGACGGCGCATCCGGCCGCCATCGCCTCGGCGACCGTGATCCCGAAGCTCTCCCCGCCCAGGTTCGGCGCGACCATCACAGACGCCGAGCCGAGCAGACGCCGCTTCTCGTCCTCTTCCACCCATCCCCGGAACTCCACGCCGGCCAAGGCGCGAGGCTGGACCCTTCCCAGCACCAGCAGCTCGGCGTCTGGCACCGCCTGTCGGATTCCGGGCCACGCTGCGAGCAGAACATCGAGGCCTTTCCTCGGGTCGTCACGCCCCAGGAACACGACCCGATTCGGCAGGCGCTCGACGCCGGGGTCGTAGGCGGCGACATCGATTCCGTTGGGCACGATCACGGCCTCTCCCCATGCCGGGGGGAGGGCCGATGCCGCCACCTCGCTCGCCGCCGTGACGACGCATCCGCGCAAGACGCGGCGGCCGAAGCCCGCACCAACTCGGTAGAGACGGCGAGTCCAGGGGGCGGGGTCGGCATGGAAGGTTGCGACGGCGGGTTTGTCGACGGTGATGGCGGCCCAGCCGACGAGCGGGATGAACGGCTCGTGGACGTGGACGACGTCAGCGGAGGCGAGGCGGCGTCGCAGCGCCAACCATGACCGGGGGTCGACGGTGATGGGGTTGGTGGAGCGATTGGCCCTCACCTTCACGGTGAGTCCTACCCCTCCAGGAGGCGCCCCGGCGCCCACGAGCGTTGCCTCGATTCCGATCCCGGGCAGTCGGGCAGCCAAGCCGAGGCACTGCGCTTGGACACCCCCATCCAGGTCCAAGTCGTAGGGGCATACGATGGCCACCCGCATTGCCGCCTCCTAGCCGCCCGTCCGATCGGACGGCCAGTTGGGCTGGACGAGGTGCCACTGTGCTGGATCGTGACGGACCAACTCCTCCAGCTCTCTCGCCACTGCCCGGATTCCCTCGGCGGTGTCCTCGGGAGGCGGAAGCGGCCGCCTGATGATGGCGTGATGCCCCGGCCCGCGATTGAAGAAGACGGCGGCAGGGAGGATCGGAACGCCTGCCTTGCGGGAGAGGACGACAGGCCCGGCCGGGAGGGTGGTCGTCTCTCCGAAGAACTGGACTTCGAGGCCCCGGCCGGACAGGTCCCGATCCGACAGCAGGCAAACGAGCTTCCCCTCCTCCAGAGCCTGCAGCAGCACCGGGGTGAGGCGTTGTCCGGTGAGGACGATCTCGATCCCGAACATGTTTCGCTGCCGCGTGAACCACTCCGTGATGCGCCGATTGGCCAGCCGTTCGGCGACGGCGACCAGGGGGATGGCTTCGTGGGCTGCGATCAGCGCCGCCGCCTCCCAGTTGCCGACGTGGGGCAACACGACCACCGCCCCGCGTCCGCCCTGCAGGGCGAGGTGGAGGTTCTCCATGCCGTCGACGGACATCCGCTTCCACATGGCCGACAGTCGGCGGGGACGCACCCACAAGGACTCGGCCCAATAACGCCCGTACGACTCGAACACCTCGAGCGCCCTGGACGGCGGCTGTCCCAGGCGACGCATGTGGCGGAGCGCCATCCGGCGCCGCCGGCCGTCGAGGGCGTACCAAACCCGGCCGCCCATTCTTCCCAACCAGCGCACGACGGGCTCCGGCAATATCCCGAGCACCGCCAGGCCCAGCCGAAGAGCCAGGTACGCGATCCACTGTTTGAGGGACGTCACGTCTTGATGGCGCGGTAACTCGTCAGGAAGCGATAGATGGCGGTCAGCCAGACACTGATCACCATCACCCACAACATGGGCTCGACCCAGCCCGTCATCAGCCCCAGGGCGAAGAGGATCACCCGCTCTGCCCGGCCCATAACGCCGTTGCGTCCGTCCACTCCCACGGATTCGGCCCGCGCTCGCAGATAGGGCACGAGCATGGCGCCGCCCACCGACAGGACTATCAGGAGGAGTATCCGGCCCTTCCCTTCCATGGCAACGGCCAACCCGGCGAAGCCGGCGATCTCGCCGATCCGGTCACTGGCAGAGTCGAGGAACGCCCCGCGATCCGTCACAGATCCGGACGCCCGGGCAACGGTGCCGTCGAGGCCGTCCAGGGCAGACCCCACGAGCGCAACCGCCGCACCGACGGCGAGGTCGCCCATGCCGATCAGCACGGCGCCCACGATCGTCACCACGAGCCCGAAGCCCGTCATGGCGGCGGGAGTGACGCCGAGCCCGGCTAGAAACTTCCCAATGGGTCCGAGTATCCCCTGCAGGTGGGGACGGACTCGAGTGTCGATCACGAGGACGTCAACGTAACAGATGCAACGCCCCCAGATGCGGCCCACCGCCCGGTGCGAACCGCCGTTTCGGTTCCTAAGATCGGCTGGCCGGAGTCAGAGGAGAGCATATGGTTCCCGAAAAGATCCGTAACGTCGCACTGATCGGCCACGGGGGAAGCGGCAAGACGTCACTCGCCGAAGCGCTCCTCTACGTCGCCGGTGCGACCACACGCCTGGGGTCGGTCGACCAAGGCACTTCGATCCTCGACTACGAGCCGGAGGAGATCGAGCGGAAGATCTCCCTGAACCTCGCCGTCGCCACGGTCGAGTGGAACGGCCACCAGATCAACATCCTCGATGCCCCCGGTTATGCAGACTTCTCGGGAGACGCCCGGGCGGCACTCCGGGCCGCCGACCTGGCCCTCTTCGTGGTCTCCGCCGTGGACGGCGTGGAGGTCTCCACCGAGCTCATGTGGCGAGTGGCCAGCGAGGAGGGAATCCCCCGCGCCCTCGTCGTCACCAAGCTCGATCGCGAGCGGGCGTCCTTCAGCCGCACTCTCGACCAGATGAAAGAGGTGTTCGGCAAGCGGGTGGCTCCTGTGCAGGTCCCGATCGGCGAGGAGCACGCCCTGGAGGGGCTCGTCCGCGTCGTGTCCGAGCGGGCCTACCGCTATGAGGAGGGTGCCAAGACCGGCACCCAGGTCGACCTTCCCGACTCCGTCGCCGACCTCGTCCACAGTGCCCACACCGCCCTCGTCGAGTCGGTCGTCGAGACCGACGACGCCCTGATGGAGGCGTATTTCGAAGGCCACGAGCCCGACCGCGACGTGATCGTGCGGACCGTGCACGAGGGAATGCTCAGGGGCGAGATCTTCCCCGTCCTCGTCACCTCCGCCCATCGCCTGGTCGGCATCGACACCCTGGCGGAGTTCCTGATCGATTTCGGCCCCAACCCGCTGGAACACGCCGTCCCACCGCTCTCCTCCGGCACGCTCGAGATCTCCCCGGACGGCCCCCCAGTGGCGTATGTGTTCAAGACGATGACCGACCCCTTCGTCGGGCGGATCTCCATGTTCCGCGTCTTCTCCGGGACGATCCCCGTCGACGCCGAGTTGGAGCTCGCAGGCGGCGGGAAGGTGAGGATGCACAACCTGTTCAAGATGCAGGGCAAGGAGCACCGGGACGTCCAGTCGGTGGGCGTCGGCGAGATCGCCGCAGTCGCCAAGGTAGAGAACGCCCGCGCCGGCGACACGCTGCGGGCTCCCGGCTCGGACGTGGTGATCGTCCCGATGGAGCAGCCCGTCCCGGTGATGGAGATCGCCGTGTCACCCAAGTCCCAAGCGGACGAGGAGAAGCTCACCACCGCTCTCGCCCGCGCCGCCGAGGCGGACCCGACTCTGCGGATCGAGCGTCGGGCCGAAACGGGCGAGACGATCGTCGCCGGGTTGGGAGACAACCACCTCGAGGTGACGCTCGCCAAGATCGCTCGGAACTTCGGGGTTGAGGTCGTGACGTCGCTTCCGAAGATCCCCTACCGGGAGACGATCACGGCCACGGCAGAGGCGGAAGGCAAACACAAGAAGCAGTCAGGCGGCCGCGGCCAGTTCGGCGTGGCGGTCGTGAGGTTCGCCCCGCGGCCCCGGGGATCGGGCTTCGAGTTCATCGACAGCATCAAGGGCGGAGCCATCCCCCGCCAGTTCATCCCCGCCGTCCAGAAAGGCATCGAGGAGGCGCTGGAGCAGGGCATCCTCGCCGGCTACCCGGTGGTCGACGTCGCCGCCGAGGTGATAGACGGCAAGTACCACTCGGTCGACTCCGACGAACTGTCGTTCCGGATGGCAGGGATCCAGGCCGTGCGGACCGCCGCTCCGAATCTGAAGCCCGTGCTCCTGGAGCCGATCATGCACCTGACCGTCCGTGTTCCGGAGGAGAACACGGGGGATATCATGGGCGACATCAACGCCAAGAGAGGGCGCGTTCTTGGGATCGACACGGACGGAGGCATTCGCGTGATCGAGGCGCTCGTACCGATGGCCGAAGTGCAGCGGTACGCCGTCGATCTGCGGTCCATGACTTCGGGTCGGGGCACGTTCGAAGTCCGGTTCGATCACTACGAAGAGGTTCCTCACCAGGAGGCCGAGAAGATCATCGAGGCCGCCCGCGCCGCAGACAGTTGACAGGAAAGGATTGTGATGCCCGAAGCCGTCCTCCGGTACGAAGACAAGGAGATCGCTCTCCCCACAGAGGTCGGCAGTGAAGGCGAGATCGCCATCGACATCGGGCGGTTGCGGGCGGAAACCGGGCTGATCACGATCGATCGCGGCTTCGCCAACACCGCCGAGACCAGGTCGGCAGTCAGCTACATCGATGGCGAGAAGGGAATCCTGCGCTACCGCGGCTATCCCATCGAACAGCTCGCCGACCAGTGCAGCTTCCTGGAAGTGGCCTACCTCCTCCAGTACGGCGAGCTGCCCACCAAGGCCGAGCTCGAGGCCTACGAGGAGTCCATCACCCTCCACACGTTGCTGCGCGAGGACATGAAGCATCTCTTCGAGGCGTTCCCTCACGACGCCCACCCGATGCAGATCCTGGCGTCGGCGACATCGGCCCTGGCCACCTACTACCCCGACGCCCTCGACCCCCGTGACGAGGAGGCGATCGACATCTCGTCGCGACGCCTGATCGCCAAGGTCCCGACGATGGTGGCCTGGTCGTACAAGTACCGGATGGGCCAGCCGTACGTCTACCCCCGCAACGACCTCGAATACTCGAGCCGGTTCCTCCACATGATGTTCTCCGTGCCGGCGGAGGAGTACGTGCCCAACGAGGTGATCGCCCGGGCGCTGAACGTCCTGTTCATCCTCCACGCCGACCACGGCCAGAACTGCTCGGCGTCGGCGGTGCGGCTGGTCGGCTCCGGTCAGGCGAACATCTTCTCCTCGATCGCCGCCGGCATCCACGCTCTCTCCGGCCCTCTCCACGGCGGCGCCAACCAGGCGGTGCTGGAGATGCTCGAAGAGATCGTCACTTCGGGCGGCGACGTGAGCCGGACCGTGGCTCGGGCCAAGGACAAGGACGATCCCTTCCGCCTCATGGGCTTCGGACACCGGGTCTACAAGAACTTCGACCCTCGTGCCCAGCTCATCAAGAAGATCGCCGAGGACGTCCTGAAGCAGCTGGGACGCCACGACCCGTTGCTCGATGTGGCGATGGAGCTGGAGCAGGTCGCCCTCTCCGACGACTACTTCGTCGAGCGGCGCCTGTACCCCAACGTCGACTTCTACTCCGGGATCATCTACCGGGCGATGGGGTTCCCGACCGACATGTTCACGGTGCTGTTCGCCATCGGGCGCCTGCCCGGGTGGCTGGCCCAGTGGCGGGAGCTCGCCTCCGACCCGAAGACGATGATCTTCAGGCCCCGGCAGGTGTACGTCGGCGCCAACTCGCGCGATGTGGTCCCGCTCGATCAGCGCTGAGGGTCAGACCCCGAGATAGGTCTGCTTGATGTCGGCGGCTGCATCCAGCTGGTCGGGTCGTCCGCTCCACACGATCCGTCCCGGCGGACCCAAGATCACGATCCGGTCGGCGAGCGACATCGCCAGCCCCAGGTTCTGCTCCACCAGCAGGATCGACAGGTCCTGTCCTTTGAGCTCCAGGAGCCGGTCCCGGATCGTGGCGAGGACGATCGGCGCCAGTCCCTCCGATGGCTCGTCCATCAACAGCAGGCTCGGGTTGGTCATGAGAGCTCGGCCGATTGCCAGCATCTGCTGTTCGCCCCCGGACAGGTTGCGGCCGTAGCTGGCCACACGCTCCCCCAGCCGGGGGAAGAACTCGAACACCCGGTCGACGGTCCAGCCGGATCCGTTGTCCGCCGGCTGGGCGATGACCTCGAGGTTCTCGAGGACCGTCAGGCTGCCGAAGATGCGCCGCCCTTGAGGCACGTATCCGATCCCCTTCCGGGCGACCTCGTAGCTCTCCAGCGTGTCGAGGCGCTCGCCCCGATAGATCACCTCGCCGCTGGTGATCGTGGGGGGACGCAAGCCGGCGACCGCCCGGACCAGCGTCGTCTTCCCGATGCCGTTGCGTCCCAAGATCGCCAGCACCTCTCCTAGTTCGAGGTCGAACTCGACCCCGGAGAGGATCTCGGCGGTCCCGTACGAGCAATGGAGGTTCCTGACGGTCAGCATCAGTCGCTCTTCAAATAGACGGCCTGCACTGTTGGGTTGCCGCGTATCTCATCGGGTGTCCCCTCGGCGATCGGGCTGCCGTTGTCCAACACGAGCACCCTCTCCACCAGGTCGAGGGCGATGTCCATGTCGTGCTCGATCATGACGATGGTGAGCTCTGGCGGCAGGCTCCGAATCAGGTCGGCCATCAGCCGCCGTTCCGCAGAGGAGAGGCCCGCTGCCGGCTCGTCGAGCAGGATCAGCTGCGGATTGGACGCCAACGTCATCCCTATCTCGAGCTGCCGCTGCTCTCCGTGGGACATCTCGCTCACGAGATCGTGGCGGCGATGGGTCAGGCCGACGTCCCCCAACACCTTGGCGATCGTCTCGTCCACCCAGCCCTGCATCCGCAGACGGCGCCAGGACACGAAACGGGTCTTGGTGGGCGCCAAGGCGGCGATCGCCAGGTTCTCCTCAACCGTCAGGGCCTGGAACAGGTTCGTCACCTGATAGGTACGCGCCAGCCCCAACTGCGCCTTGGAGTACGGCGCCCATCCCGTCGTGTCACGGCCGAAGAGGTGCACCCGGCCCGTATCCGGGTGCACCTCACCGGCTATCACTCGGAACAACGTGGTCTTGCCGGCGCCGTTGGGGCCGATCACGGCCCAGCGGCTGCCCTTCTCCACGGCGAGGGACACGCCCTTCAGCGCCGCCACTCCCCCGAAGTGGACAGCGACATCGGCGACCTCCAAGACCACGTCGGTCACATCAGCCCTCCGAGGCGTTGCCCTGGAATTCTCGGCTGTAGACCGGCTGCTGCAGGTACTCCTCGGGCTCGAACGGCCAGAACTGGTCGATGTCCTCGTAGGTCTCGATGGGCACGTTCCAGAACCGGCCGTCGTCGCGTTGTTGGACCTCCCGGATGTAGATGTCGTAGATCGGGTTGCCGTAGTCGTCGAGCACCGACGGCCCGAACGGTGTCTGGAGCTCGAGTTCGCGCATGGCCTCGAGGAAGGCCTGCTTGTCTGAGGTGTCTCCACCGGTGGCCTGGAGAGTGGCGTCGATGTACTGAGCTGCCGTCCATGCCGCGGCGGCGTAGTAGGACGGCAGCTCACCGGTCGCCTCGTCGAAGACCTGCACGAACTCCTGTGTCTCGGGGGTGTCGAGGCCTTCGGCCCAGTGGCCCGCCGAGATCAGCCCCTCCACGACGCTGAAGTCCAGGTTGCGGATGTTCGAGATGTCGGTGAGAGTCTCGCCGGCGAGCAGCGGGAGCTGGTCCTTCATTCCGAAGTCGCTCCAGGTCTGGAGCAGGTCCGCCACAGCACCACCAACCTGGACGGCGAACACCGCGTCCACGTCCATGCCCTGGAGCTGGGTGACATAGGTGGCGAAATCCTGGGCGCCGAGTGGATTCCACAGCTGATTCGCCGGCTCGACGGTTCCGCCGCGCTCGGTGAACACCTGGACGAACCCGCCGCACATCTCGTGGCCGAAGGCGTAGTCGGCGCAGATGGTGGCGGCGTTGCGGTAGCCCTGCTGATACGCCCAGTCACCGAGGACGTGCGATGTCTGACTCGACGTCCATCCTCCCGCTCGCACGAAGTTGGGGTACTGGTCGCGGACCCGCTGGGTCAGGTCATCGGCGGAGCCGATCGGCGAGATCACCACCACGTCGGGGTTGTCCTTCAGGCGGTCGGCCAGAGCGAGCGTGGTGTTGGCCAGAAGCGCCCCGACGATGATCTCGGCGCCGTAGTTGCCCACGAGTTCTTCGACCTTCTGCAGGGTCGTGTCGGGGTCTCCGCCGGTGTCCTCCACTCGCCACTCGATCGTCCGGCCCGCGACCTCGGTCGAGTGGTTCTCCCAGTAGAGCTCCCAGGCGTCCACGGCATCCTGGCCGGAGGCGGCGATCGCCCCGGTTATGGGCTGGAGCACCCCGATCCTCAGGGGCTCGCCCTCACCTCCTCCTACTTCGGCCGTCGACGTGTCCCCGCCACCGGCTGGGGCCGTCGTGGTGGTGACGTCGCCGTCCGGCGCCTCCCCGGAGGTGGTGGAGGTCGCATCGCCTCCCCCTCCCGGGGCGCCGCAGGCCACGACCACGAGAATCAGGACGGCCAGGAGGGCCGTCGGTGTTCGCATTCGTCTGCTCCGCATTCCTCCTCCTTCTCGGTTTCCAGAGCCGGATCAGGCCGACTCCGAACTCTCCAAAGCCACCGGACCTTCTTGCCGTGCCACCTCCGAAAGCTCCTCGTCCCGTCCCCTTCGGCGGAGCCAGGCGTACCAACTCTTCGACACGGCGCCGACGATGCCCTTCTGGGCGAAGAGGATCACGACGATGAACGTGAGGCCCATCAGCGTCGGCCATCGCTCGAGGTACTGGCTGACCACGTTCTGAAAGGCCACGAGGATGAACGAGCCGATCATGGGCCCGACCAACGTTCCCAAGCCGCCGAGGATCGCCTGGAGCACGCCCAGTGCCGACGCCGTGAGATGGGCGGCCGACGGGCTGATGAACTGGTTGAGATAGACGAGCAGGATCCCAGAGAGTGTGGCGAAGAAGCCCGCCACCATGAAGACGTAGAACTTCTGCAGGGCTGTGTTGTAGCCGAGCATCCGCATCCGGGCCTCGCTCTCCCGCAGGCCCCGGACGGCCGAGCCGAAGGGCGAGTGCACGACCACATACAGCGCCAGGGAGCACAAGAGGACAACACCCAGGACGAACCAGTAGAACTGCCAATAGAGACCGATCACCGGCGGCCGGATGATTCCGGTGAGGCCATTCTCCGCGCCGGTGATGTGGGTGAGCCGCATCGAGAGGCCCCAGACGATCATGCCCTGGGCGAGCGTGATCATCATGAAGTAGACCCCGTCGGCGCGCATGGCCATCGCCCCGAAGATGGCCGACACGAGGAGGCCCAACGCCAGGCCGACGAGGATCTGCGTCAGGTGCCCCGCCCCCACCCGGTTGGCCATGTAGCCGACCCCGTAGCCGGCGGCGGCGGCGATACCGGCCTGGCCCAGGGTGACGAGGCCTGCGTAGCCGCCCAGCAGATCGATGCTCATGGAAAAGAGCCCGAGGATCAGGGCGAGCGTGGCGAGGCCGACGAAGAACTGCGGCACCATGTAGGGCAGGGCGATCCCGACGGCGATCGCCCCCGCCAGCAGCACGAGTTTCACCCGCGCCGTGAGCGAGAGCCGCTTCAACATCAGCCGGCCCTTCCCAACAGGCCTTGAGGGCGGACGACGAGGATCAATGCCATGGGGGCGAAGATCGTGAAGAAGGCGAGTTCGGGGACCAGAGCCTTGCCGAACGAGTCGATGAGACCGACGAGGGTCGCCCCCAACACCGCGCCCGGAAGGCTGCCCAAACCTCCCAGGATGACCACGACGAGGGCGAAGAGGAGGATCTCGAAGTCCTGGCCGGGGAGGACGCTCAGGAAACCACCGCCGATGACCCCGGCGAATCCAGCGAGGAAAGCGCCGAACATGAAGACCCCGGTGAAAACGGCCTGGATGTTGATGCCGAGGGCGGCGACGATCTCGCGGTCGTCGACGCCCGCCCGGACGATGGCGCCGATGCGGGTCTTGCGGTCGACGTAGAAAAGCACCGCCCCAACGACTATGGCGCAGGCGAGGACGAACAGCCGGTATCGGGGGTAGGCGAAGGATCCGAAGGTGAGCGGGCCGGTGAGCACCTGAGGTATCGGCACGGGTGTGGGGTCGCCTCCCCAGATCGCCAATGACACGTCGCCGAGCACGAAGGTGAGGCCGATGGTGAGGAGGACCTCCGGCTTTTCCATCCCCCGGATCGGGCGGAGGAGGATCCGCTCGGTGAAGAGGCCGAGGAACATCACCGCCACGGCGGCCACCACGAGGGCGAGAAGGAAGTTGCCGACGAGCGCCATCATCGAGATGCCGATGTACGCACCGACCAGGTAGAAGCCACCGTGGGCGAGGTTGGTGATCCGCATCAGGCCGAAGATCAGAGTGAAGCCGGAGGCGAGGAAGAAGAGGACCGCACCGAAGCTGAGCCCGTTCAACGCCTGGATCAGGAACGACCGCCAGGTCATCTTGCTCAGGATCCACCACACCAAGATCCCCAGACCCACCAGCAAGGCTGCCGCTTGCCCCCACCTCCACCGCTTTGCCTCAGCTGTGCGACCCTCCGTCATACGTCCCCTCTGGCACATCGTGCAACGTATATGATCCGGCCGGATCCACACCCTAACACTCGTCTCGGCGGCGACGCGGCCCGCGGAGAGATTTCGTCGAGGTTTTCACGACCCCCAAGTCACCCCCGGCGACGGTGCGCCTAGTCCAGGCTCCTCAGAGCTTCCCGGGCGTCGGCCGGACGCCACCAAGGCTCGATGCCGAGGTCCTCGGCGACCACTCCGGCGGCGTTGTAGCCCGGTTGGCCGTGGAAACTCCCGCCCGGGTGCTGGGAGGCGCCGCACAGATAGAGGCCCTCGATCGGCGTGCGATAGCCGGGCATGAGGGCCGTGGGACGCCCATACCCCCAGTTGGACGGGTGGAAGCTGCCGTGGTGACGGTCGCCACCTCGCATGGAGATGATCCGCCGCTCGGTGGCGTCCGGTGAGTGGGTCGCCACCGCCAATGTGGCGTCTTCTAGGTTCGGGGCATATGTCGCGTAGGTCCTGGCGATCGCTTGGGCGCGTTCCTCGACGGCGCCCTCGTCCCATTTCCCTCGAGTCGAGGGGCCGGGGACGAAGTGCCATCCGAACGTGGTGTGCCCACCCGGAGGCGCCTGGGAGGGGTCGTGGACGGTAGGGATGGAGACGTGGATGGGGCCGTCCTCGACGTGTGTCTCCTCACGGACGGCGCGCATGTGCTCCTCGAGATCGTGGCTCGACTCGTAACCCAGGGCGAGATTCAGGGCCCTAGGGACATCGGGGTTGTAGGCCTCGGACCTGAAGCGCGGTCGGTCGGCCAGAGCCCAATGGACCCCAAAGAGGGCCTCTTCGAGCCACCGGTATTGGGAGAGGTCATCGCGCAGCGCCGGGTCGAGGTGCTCGCCGCCGACCAACTCCAGCATGGTGATCGGGGCCGGAGCACCGCTGACCACGAAATCCGCCTCGACGGCGCGCCCGTCCTCCAATTCGACGCCCCTGGCGCGGCCTCCTTTCACGCGGATCGAGCTGACCTTTGCCCCGGTGACTATTCGCCCGCCGGCAGCCACAACGGCGTTGGCGATCGCCCGCGCCACCTCGTAGGTGCCCCCTTCGACCAGGCGCCCCTGATGGGAGTTGACGAGAGCCAGGGAGACGATCGACCCGATTCCAGGGACGTCGAGGTTGGGGAGGTAGCCGCGGACGGCGACGTTGAAGAGGACCAGGGCGCGCAAAGGCTCGCTCTCGAACGCGTTGCGGACCAGGTCGAGCGGGGAGCTCATGTCGAGCTCCAGGTAGCGCCGTCCCAACGGGGAGCGTTGGAGGAGATCTTGGAGCTCGTCGGGAGGGAGCGGCGGAGAGAAGCGGAGGGGCGTGTCGATACGACGAGTCAGCTCGGTGAACTCCTCGTGGAGTCGGCGATACGCCTCGGCGTCGCGGCCAGACAGCCGCGAGAGCTCTTCGAGGGACCGGTCGAGGTCGGAGTAGGTGACGAGCGCCCGCTCCCCGCCGTCGAAGGGCACGGCGTTCTGCACCTCGGGGTAGATGGACCGCACGCCGAAATCGTCGAGCTGCAGGTCGTTCCACACCACGTAATCGGGTGTCCAACGCACGAAGAAGGCGTGCAGGTTGTGCTTGAAGAGGGGCAGCGTCACTTCGTCGGTGGTGGTGCCCCCTCCGATGCGGCCGGCAGCTTCCAGTACGAGCACGGATTTCCCGGCACGGGCGAGGTAGGCGGCGCACACCAGGGAGTTGTGGCCACCTCCCACGAACACACCGTCCACTCTTTCCGGCAAACGGACGTCAAGCCGGTCGGTCATCGATCCTCCAGTCGAGAGCTCCGCGTCCCACCAGACGCCTGGTCCGGATGCGCTCGTGCAGGTCCAAGACACCGCCCGGACCCACTACGGCGCCAATCACCGGTACGACCTCCCCCTCCGCCACCAGACGGGCCGCTTCGGCCACCTCCCGTTTCGTTGCATAGCGGGAGCCGACGATCGACAGCTCGCGGAAGACGAATTCCCGCGACTCGATCGGCACCGGCCGGTCGCGGAAGGTCGTGAGTGCGACCAGTCGTCCACCGGAGCCCATCGTGTCGATCGCCCACCTGATTCCCTCGGGCGTCCCGAGGAAGTCGACGACCACGGTCGGCGCCTCGTCCCCGAACGGAGGAGTCAGGCCCTCGAACCGGCTCGAGTCCACGGCGATGGCGCCGGTCTGCTCGATCGCCTCGAGCTTCTCTGTGGTGACGTCGAAGCCGGCAACCGTCGCCCCGCGAGATCGGGCGACTTGCAGCATGTGGACACCCACCCCTCCTCCGGCTCCCAGCACCACCACCCGGTCCTCCGGACCGATACCGGCGCGTCTCGCCACGTGCACCGGCGTCGCCACGGCGTCGGGGACCACGGTGGCCGCCACGGGGTCGAGGCTGTCGGGCACCGGTATGAGGTTGCGGACGGGCAGGACGGTATAGGGCGAGTATCCGCCGTCGCGGTGCACCCCCACCCAGCCGGCGAGACGCCGGCATCGCGAGTCGTGGCCGGATCGGCACTCAGGGCAATCACCGCAGGCGAGGTAGAAGTAGGCGACCACTCGCCGCCCTACGAGCCCGCCTTCCCCCTCGTCGCCGGTGGAAACGACACGGCCGACGATCTCGTGCCCGGGAACCACCGGCAACAGATCCGGATCGTTCGACAGGTCCCCGTTGATGCAGTTGAGGACCGTCAGCCCCACACCGCACGCCTCGACCTCCACGATCGCCTCGTCGGGTCCGGGTGCCGGAAGCGAGAACTCCTCCCATCTGGGGATCCCGCCCCAGTCGTGCAGCCGGTAGCCGGGCCGCCGTTCGGGCAAGGTCGTGGTCACGGTCTCGACGCGCCTCCGGATAGCGGTCCAGCGGTCACGGGCGGAAAGATTAACCCGGGGTGTTCCCCCGAGGCCACCCACCCAGGAAGGAGCGTTACGTCAGAGGTTCTCTATGTACGGTTCGCCGACCACGTCGCCGGTCACGGCGTCCAGGGTGACGAGGGCCCGACGATCGGGTGGCTCGGCGGCCGAGTAGAGGATCACCGACCATTGCGGGCGTGCCCTCAGCCCTGAAAAGGTGAGCGCCGCCGAGGCGTGGCCGATCGGGAAGTCCACGGCGGCGGCCGCCTTGGGCAGAGCCTGCTCCTGTTCGATGCGCAGCGGCCAGGCCGCCAGGAGATGCCACAGCGCGAGGGCAACGGGGATCAAAGCCACCAGGGGGTCCATGACGAGCCCCACGGCCACGGCGAGAACGCCGTATATGGCGGCCGCCACCCTCCGACGAACCGGGTCGGGGAAGCGGTATGGGCCGACGACGTTCGAGTCGAGTTCCTCCTCGATCGCCACCGCCTCGGCGACTTCCTTGGGGATGTGGATCCCCTCTCGGGTGACGCGGCGCTCTTCACTCATCGCGGGCCCCGCGCCGCCTCGACCAACTCTGTCACCGCTTGGTCGAGAGGGACGCCGCGGCGCTCGGCGTCCTCCCCGTAACGACGGACGCCCACGGTCGTCGCCTCCACGTCCTTGTCGCCTACGACGAGGACCACCGGATGCTTGGAGGTGATGGCCCGGCGGATCTTCTCCCCCACCGTCTCTCCGGAACGGTCGACCTCCACTCGCAGGCCGGCGTCGCGGAGCCGTTCCCGGACTGTGTCGGCGTAGTCGAGGTGACGGTCCGCAACGGGCACGATCGTCACCTGGACCGGGGCGAGCCACATGGGGAAGGCCCCCGCGTAGTGCTCGGTGAGCACGCCGATGAACCTCTCGATCGACCCTGCCTTCGCGCAGTGGACCATGACGGGGCGTTCGGCCTTGTTCTCGGCGCTGGTGTATTCGAGCTCGAAGCGCATGGGCAGGAAGAAGTCGACCTGGATCGTCGACACCTGCCAGCGCCGCCCGATGGCGTCTTTCACGTTGATGTCGATCTTCGGGCCGTAGAACGCGCCTTCGCCTTCTTCGACGGTGTACGCCATGCCGGCGTCTTCGAGCGTCTTGCGGAGATATTCGGTGGCCTCGTCCCAGAGCTCTTCGTCGCCGATGGACTTGTTCGGATCCCGCGTCGAGAGCATGGCGTCGAATTCCTCGAACCCGAAGTCGGCGAGCCACTGGGTGACGAAGTCGAGGTGCATCTTCAGCTCCGACGGCAGGCCTTCACGGGTGGTGAAAGTGTGGCTGTCGTCCTGGGTGAAGCCGCGAGCCCGGAGGAGGCCGTGGACGACACCCGACCGTTCGTAGCGGTAGACGCCGCCCAGCTCGGCGAGCCTCATGGGCAGGTCCCGATAGCTTCGTGCTCGCGACCGGTAGATCAGGATGTGGAACGGGCAGTTCATCGGCTTGACCCGGTATTCCTGGTCGTTGTCCAGTTCGATGCCCGGGTACATCCCCTCGGCGTAGAAGTCGAGGTGACCGGAGATCCGCCACAGCTCGCTGCGGGCGAGGTGGGGCGTGAAGACGAATTCGAACCCGTACCGCTCGTGGAGACGCCTGCTGTGATCTTCGATCAGCTTGCGGAGCATCCCGCCCTTGCCGTGCCACACGGCGAGACCGGAGCCGAGCTCGGACGGGAACGAGAAGAGGTCCAGTTCGGGGCCGAGTCTGCGGTGATCGCGCTTCTCCGCCTCCTCGAGCCGGTGGAGGTAGTCGTCGAGCGCTTTGCGGTCCTCCCAGGCAGTGCCGTAGATGCGCTGCAGTTGGGGGTTCTTCTCGTCGCCCCTCCAGTAGGCGCCCGCGGTCCGGAGCAGCTTCACGGCCTTGAGCCTTCCCGTCGAGGGGACGTGCGGGCCCCGGCACAAGTCGACGAAGCCGTTGTTGCGGTAGACCGTCACCTCCTCGCCCGGGGTGACCTCGCTGGGCTCGGTGGCGCGGATGATTTCGAGCTTGAACGGATGGTCGGAGAACATCTCGAGGGCCTCGTCCCGCGAGACCGCCTCCCGGATGAACGGCTGGTCGGCGGCGATGATCTCCTGCATCCGCTCCTCGATCCGCTCGAGGTCGTCGGGCGTGAACGGACGGCCGATGTCGAAGTCGTAGTAGAAGCCGTCCTCGATCGGGGGCCCGATGGCGAAGGTGGCGCCCGGGAAGAGCGACAGGACCGCCTGCGCCAGCACGTGGGCGGCAGAGTGACGGAGGATCGACCGCCCCTCTTCGCTGGACTCGGTCACCACCGAGAACTTCCCGCCCGAAGGCAGCGGGCGATGCAGGTCGAGCAGTTGGCCATCCAGTTCTACGGCGATGGCCGCTTGGGCGAGCCGGGGGCCGATGGATTCGGCCACCTCGAATCCGGTTGTGCCGTCGGGGTGGGTGTGTCGGGATCCGTCGGGGTACTCGAGTTCTATGGGCACGGCTTTCCAGAGGTAGAAACCGGGGTGTCGGCGACTAGCCTGACGGCGCAAAGCGTACAGTGCTTGGCCGGGGTCCCAAGCAGAATAACAAGCGTGCAATCGACGCTCTGAGCTGCCGAGGGAGGCGCATGGACGCACTGACACTGGTAGGACGGATCGCCCCCCGGGCAACGGTGCGAGAGGTGACCCGGGTGGACGGCGGGCACAGGAACCGAGTGTTCCGCCTGCTCGAAGAAGGCGGGCGAGCCTCGGTCGTGAAGATCTACGCCACCCCTGGCCGCGAACGCCGCGAGCGTCACGCCCTCGAAGCACTGGAAGGAGTGGAGGGGGTTCCTCGGCTCATCGACCGCGGAGTCACACCCGATGGCACCGCCTGGGCCCAATTGACGGATGGCGGCGCCTGGAATCTCTCCACTCTCACGAAGAACCTCGATGTGATCAGCCGTGCCGGCCACATCCTGCGCGGGGTCCACGAGTGCCAACGGCCGATCACGAATCTCGAGGGCGGCATGGACGGCGCCTACATCGCCACCCACTACAAGTCCACCATCGAGCGGCTCGGCCGCTATCGCCGCAAGCTTCAGATCCCTCAGTCGGTGCTCGAAGCCGCCGCCGACGCCCCGCCACCGGTGTCGAGCGCCCCGGTCACCTCCCACACCCACCCCACACCCGACAAGTTCCTCGTCGCCGAGAACGGCGAAGTGATGCTCGTCGACTGGGAGTGGGCCACTCTGGCGCCGCCAGAGTGGGACCTCAGCTTGGCCACGTGGTCCCTCGAGGCCGTGCACGAGGCTGATGCGGTCGACGCCTTCCTCGACGGTTACGGGGCGGAGATGCCGAGAGACAGGCTCGCCAGTTGGATCGGCTACCACGCCGCGATGCAGCTTCTCGACGCTGCCGAGTCGCGTGACATCCGCCTCCCCGACCACGACCGAATCGTCGCCGATTTCGCCAAAGCCGTCGGCGCCTCCTGAGATCGCGAAATCCCAGGCTCTGAGGGTCCTCCTGCCTAACGTCTCCTCGGCGAGTAACAGGAGGACGCATTGTTCGAGGTGCTGGTGGCAGCAACCGCAACGACGGGGTTGCTGGCCTTGGCCCTGCACAACCGCGAGCAGCCTTTTGTGGTCGACCCCCGGCTCATCGTCGATCTCACCGCCGACGACCGCGACCTTCCCTGCCCCTGGTGCGGGAAGTCGACGCGTGAGACCGACGAGCGCTGCCCCGGCTGCGGCCGCAAATTCGGCTGAGGCGACACCTCAGGTGAGCTGCCGGAGATAGCTCCGGTGGGTCTTCACCACTTGCATGCCCACCTTCTCGTACAGGCGGACGGCCGCCTCGTTGTCGCCTTCCGTGTAGAGGAAGACCCGGGGACACCCTCGGTCACTGAGGTGACGGAAACCCTCGAGCACCAGCGGACGGCCCAGCCCCCGGCCCTGGAAGTCGGGGTGTAGCCCGATGATGTAGATCTCGCCCTCCCCGCTCGGGTGGATCTTCGTCCAACAGAAGCCTGCCAACCTCTCCCCTGCCCACGCCATCCGCAGACCCGCCGGGTCGAACCAGTCCATCGCCATGCGACGCTCCAGGTCCGCCCTCGTCTGATCCCCGTTCTCGGGGTGGCCCCGGAAAGCGGCATTGTTCACCGTCAGCCAGGCCTCTTCGTCCAGTCCTGGGCGGAACGGGAGGACGCTCGTGTCCTCCGGGAATTGCGGCTCCTCGTCTGCCGGTAGGTCCCTCGCCATCACGAGGAGGCGGCGCTCCGGCGTGAACCCGAGCCTCTCCGGCCAGCCGACGAGCGGCCCGCCGTAGATCCACCAGCGGAGTTGTCCGCCACCCCTCTCCCCCACCTCTCTCACCGCGGCGTCGACGAGTGGCGTCGGGTCGGGCTCGGCCGTGACGATCTCCATCGCCCAGCCTCCGTCGGCGGCCGGCGCCAGGCCCAGGTAAGCCGCGATTGCGCCGTGCTCGGTCTCGGCGACCAGGCCTGTTCCGGGCCGATCGTCGCCGTATTCGATCAGGGCATGCTTGTTCTCGCTGAGAACGGGTAGACCCCTCCGAGCTTGCACTTCGAGGAACTCGGACAGCGCGGCGCGATCGGACGGCAGACGAAGGGGTCGGATGAACATCCAGGAAACCGTAGCCAGCAGGGGATTTTCCCCTATGCTCTGCAAACGATGAGCAGCATTGGCCTGGTCCTCGGCGGTGGCGGGATTACCGGTGCTGCTTTCCAGTTGGCCACCCTCATGTCCCTCGAGTTGGCATGTGACTGGCGGGCCAACGACTCCGAGATCGTCGTCGGCACCTCTGGTGGTGCCTACGTGGCCTCCCTCGTACGGAGCGGCAAACTCGACCTCGACTCGCTGGTCCGTCACGACGAGGACACCGAGTCCGTGGCAGAGAGGATCCGGCGCCACGTGTTCCAAAAGAACCCGGCGCTGGAACTGGGCCGATGGCTCAGAGGCGGCGTGCTCCCGGGGCTGCGCAAGCCCGGGGTGGGCCTCCTCATGGGCTCTCCGGCTCGATACACGCCACACGGCCTCGCCGCCTGGGTGGAAGAGCAGGTTGGGCCCGCAGCTCACGCCTGGCCGAACGACCCGACCGTGATCACCGCCTACGACGTCGAGGCTCGGGAAAGAGTCGGCTTCGGCACGGAGAGCGCTCCAGCTGTGTCCCTGGCCCATGCGGTGGCAGCCAGTTCGGCGATCCCCCTGCTGTTCCACCCCCATCAGATCGAAGGACGCGCCTACGTCGACGGCGGCGTGGCGTCGGGAACCCACCTGGATCTCGTCCTCGAGTCGCCCAGGAAGCTCGACCTCGTCATCGTGATCGCGCCGATGGCCGCCACCGAACGGCGTCGCCGGGCCTTCCCCCACGAACTCGTTCTCGACCGGCTGGGCAGAAGGGCGTTGGAGGAGGAGATGCGGCTGGTCACCGACGCCTGGCCGGATGCCGACATCCTGGTGCTGCGACCGCCCATGAGCGTGCTCGACCACATGCGGCCGAATCCGATGGCAGCCGATCGGGCTGTGCCCACATTCGTGAGCACGCTGCGGGCGATGCGCCGGGAGTTGGCCTCGCCCGAAGTATGGCGCCTGCTCCACGACCACTTCGGCCAGCCGAAGGCGCTGGCCGGCTGATCAGAAACGCCGCTTGCGAAGCAGCCGCGGAACCCACTGACCTCGCTCCGGCGTCGCCTGGGCGAGTTCCGCCTGGGTGTGTGTCTCGCAGAGCATCCCTTCGGGAGTGACGGCCCACGCCGGGTTGCCGCACCGCTCGCAGCGTGGCAGCGGGCGCACCCGGGATCGGTCGAAGAGACTCAATGCCGTCATGTGCATTGGATCGGCAGATTCCCACCCGGCCGCTAAGGCCATTCGCTTTTCGCGCTCCTTGACTAGTCATGCATGAAAACTTGAGTCGATGTTCAGATGACTTAGACTGAAATCGTGGCTCGAGCTGCCGTGCACCAGCCAATCCATCCCGACGCCGTCGCCCAAGCCAAGGATCACCTCCTTCCGGTCGAGGCCACGGTCGAGCTCGCTGAGCGCTTCAAGCTGTTGGCCGACCCCGGGAGGCTGCGAATGATCTACGCCCTCCTCGAGGCGGGCGAGTTGTGCGTTCGGGACCTGGCCGCCGCGGTGGACTCCTCGGAGTCCGCTACCAGCCACCAGCTTCGACAGTTGCGCCTCGCCGGTTTGGTGCGCACCCGGCGTCAGGGCCGAACCATCTACTACCGAGTCGCCGACGACCACGTCCGCACCCTCCTCGACGTGGCAGCCGCCCACTTCTTGGGAGGGGATTTGGCATGAGCGTCGAAGTGCGCAGCGCCAACACCCGGCGATTGGCCTGGGCTTTCGGTCTGGTTGCCACGGTGATGGTGGTCGAGGCGATTGCCGCGGTGCTAACGAGGTCGCTGGCTCTGCTCTCCGATGCCGGTCACATGGTCACCGACGCTGTCGGCCTGGGCATCGCCCTGGCCGCGGCCCTGGCTGCGGCTCGCGTGAGAGCAGGCCGCCACCGCACGTACGGCCTGTATCGCCTCGAGATCCTCGCCGCGCTCGGCAACGCCGTGGTCCTCCTCGGAGTGGCTGGCTATGTCCTCTATGAGGCGATCCAGCGGATGTCTCAGCCCGCGGAGGTCGCGTGGCAGCCGATGTTGATCGTGGGCTCGATCGGCTTGGCCGCCAACGTCGCCTCATGGGCGATCCTCCGCCAGGGTGCCGAGACCTCGCTCAACGTCGAAGCGGCGATGATGGAGGTGCTGGCCGACCTCTGGGGCTCGGTTGGCGTCATCGGGGCAGCGGTCGTGCTGGCCACTACCGGTTGGCCCTACGCCGACGCCGTCGTCGGCGTGGCGATCGGCATTTTCATCCTCCCTCGCGGCTGGCGGCTCGCTGCCAGGGCCATCCGTGTCCTCGTTCAGGCGGCTCCACCGCACGTCGACCTCCAGCGCTTGCGGACCGATTTGGAGGGGATTCCCGGGGTGGTCGACGTCCACGACCTCCACGTCTGGACCCTCACCTCCGACATGGATGTGGCGTCCGTGCACCTGATGATCAACGACGACTGTGAGCCCCACCCCGTTCTGGATCGGGCCCAGCAGATCATGAAGGCTGGCCATGGCATCGGCCACGCCACCTTGCAGGTGGAGCCGAGGTCCCACGTCAGCTGTCGCGACGTCAGTTGCTAGGCGAGCTGCCGGTTTCGAACGACTGGGCGATCATCCGGGCTCGGAGACGCGTCGTGTCGGCGGGAGTCCAATACTCGGGCGCGGCCACGGCAGCCCAGCCGTCCGCCACGAGCCCGGCGTAGTTGTGGCCGTGGCCGGGAGGGACCTGGATGCTGTTCGCCAGGTCGGCGGTCAGTTGGAGGAAGGTCACGATCGGGAACCACTCGACCTGAGGCAGCACGTCGGGGCCTCGCGGCTCCCCGAGCCAGTCGGGCCGGCGGAGGGCAAGGCGCGGCGTCCACCACACCACCGGATCCGAGGGTTGCTGCAGATAGAGGACTCGCGGCCGTTTCCAGGAGGGGTCCTCCGGATCGAGATGTGAGGGGTCGGCTGCGAATCGGACCGTCTCCCCTCCCTCGTACACCGGAAGCCACTGCGGGCTGGCGGGGTCACGGTCGGCAACGAACTCCGACCACAGCTCGCTGAAGTTCGGCGGGCCGATCCACAAGACGCCGTCCACTCGATTGCGGATGTCGGCCAGGCCGCTGAACGCCGACTCCGATCCATCCGCCCCGAGGCTCTCCCCCATCACCAGGAGGAGTGGCCGATTGTCCTCCGGCAGGGAAGCCCAACGTTCGTAGACGAGCTCGAACAGCTCCCGACCCGCCTCCCGAGCGCGGGAGGAGTCGACGACGAACGAGATCCAGCTCGGCAGGTACGAGTACTGCATCGAGGCCAGGGCAGTGTCCCCTCCCCATATGAACTCCAAGGCCGCCGCGGCCTCCGGATCCACCCAGCCGGTCCCAGTGGCTGTGATCACACAGAGAACACGGCGATCGAAGGCACCAGTGCGTTCCAGTTCCGCCACGACCAGTTCGGCCCGGGCCTCGACCGTCTTTGCGGAGGCGAGCCCGACATAGACCCGGATGGGATCCTCGGCGGGACGGCCTGTGAACTCGGCGATCTCCTCGGCGGTCGGTCCTTCGGCTACGAACGTTCGCCCCTTGGAGCCCAGATCCTCCCAAGCCACGAGCGATTCCGGCGAGCCCGACCGGAGCGGATCCTGGGGTTGGACGGCGTCGTCGGGGATCGCCCGGTCGCTGACCCGAAAGGTCTCATCGGCGGCCTGGAAGAGCCGGTCGACCACGACACCGTCGAGCAGCCCGATCGCGACGAGGCCGACGATGACGCCGGCCAGGATGCCGGCGAGACGAGCCGGTAGCCAACGGTCGAGAAACGTCGCAATCCGGCGGGCGACGAGCCGGATCCCCCGAGAGATCGAGACGAGCACCACTGCCAGGACGAGTCCGAGGACGATACCGAGGAGGTAACCCCACGACGATGGGATCTCCATGCCCATCAGGCGGTGCAGGGTCCGCTGGCGTTCGACGCCATAGATCCAGGCGGCGACGACGGCGATCGGCCCGCCGACCGCCAGCAGGCGCCAGGCGATGACCTTCACCTCGGAGGGAGGCTCCCACGAAATGAACGTCCGCCACAGGTGGCTCACGAGCGTGCCGAAGCCGTAGGCGACGGCGGTGACGACGCCGCTGACCACGGCTTGGAAGACCCAGTGCCGCGGCAACAAGGACGGCGACAGAGAAGCTATCAGAAAAAGTATGGCGGTGGTGAGGCCCAGATAGGCCGGTTTCACCTTCGAGAGTGTGCCAGGCGAACCGCTACCAGGCCGAAGCAATTGGCGGCCACATGGAGAGCGACCGGGGCCAGGATGTGGCCGGCCCGCCGACGGATCGCCGACAACACGCCGCCTCCGACGGTCGTCCCCACGACTCCGAGGGCGACCGACTTGCCCAACGTCTTCCAGTCGGCATGCCCGTTGGCCCGGGCGTCCATGTGGCTGGGCAGAATGTGCCACAGGCCGAAGAGAAGTGAGGCGATTGCCGAGGACAGCCACCGTGGCCGTCGCGAAGAGCCGAGCAGGGCCGGGAGGACGCTGCGGAAGGCTATCTCTTCAGCGAGGGCGGTCCCCAACGGAATCCGCACGAAGAGATGCCACAGCGCCGCGGTGCGCGACAGTGAGGTCAGGCGCTGGTTCTGCAAGAACGAGGATGCCCGGCGATTGGAGACCACCCCGGTGTAACCCACGCCGACGGCGGCCACGCCGGCCGCGGCAATACGGGCGGCCTTCGGAAGATGCTTCGGGGACATGCCGAGTTCTTCGGCGCTGTGGCCGGCGGCGCGGGCCAGGCCGAGCAACCCGGCAGCCATGGCGAGGTTCCAGGGGACATAGGCGTGGGACGGCAGCCACCGGTTGCTGACCACGTTGGAAAGAGTCAGTGCCGCCACGGCGACAGGGGCGAGTTTCACGCCCTTGCGAGCGGCGTCGGGAGTCACGCTGGACAACATACCCCAGCGCCGGCGGAATTCGATCAATGCGCCTCGATTTGGGTCGATGGTCATGCCTGCCCGGACACCTTGCCTCCAAACCTTCGCTGCCTGCCGTTCGGCCCTATCTCGGAGCAGCCTCGGCGTTGTATGGAGAGAGGGTGGAACCGACCGTCGAATTGTTGTGGATCCCGCTCGGAGCGGGAGGTTCCGGGGTCGTGCGCTTCAACGGACGGGTGTACGAGCGGTGGGTCGCTTTCCGGCAGCGTCGGCCAGCCCTGGACCTCTTTCACACGGCGCTGCGGGTGACCGCTCCCTCGGGCACCTACATCGTCGAAACGATGTGGCCGAGCCCATCGGGTCCGTCCGGTGCCCGAGGCGTGGCGGTCCGGGGGCCGGTCTGGTGGAAGCGGCTCGGTCGATTTCGGCTCTTCAGGTACGAGGTGCGCTGTTGGCGGGATGGGCTCCTTCCCGACGCCGACGAAGCGGTGGGCGGCCCCCGGGTGGTCTCGACGGACCCGGCTGTCGCCGCTCGCATCCTCGTACTCGCCTCACGAGTGCCGCCGCTCACCTGGGGCGTCGATCCGGATGGCACCGGGGAGATGTGGAACTCGAACTCTGTCATCTCCTGGCTCCTGGATCGAGCGGGGATCGACGGGGTCGAGACACCAGCCGGCGGGCGGGCACCGGGTTGGGAGGCCGGTATCGCCGTGTCACGCCTCGGGTGGATGGCGGAATGATCTTCGGATCGGCTCCGCGAAGGCCAAACCCACGATCGCTCCCGAGTGCGCCAGCAGCAGTGGGTGCATGATCGGATGGAACGGGATCAGGAAGATCTCGATCACTTCGAACACGAAGAGGACGATCCCGGTGCTGACCGCCCCGATCCACGGCCAGCGATAGCCGATGGCCCGCTCGATCGGTACGGCCCATCTCCATTTCCATCCGGTGAGCAGGCCGATGGCGCTGAGCAGGGACGCCGCCGCGATCGCCAGCAGGAAGATGCCGGGCCAGAGGTAGGTGTCGACAGGAGCCTGCTCCAGGTATGCGGTCGTCATCCCGAGCGGCGTGTAGGGGTCGATGGCCATGGCGAAGCCGCCTTGGGCGGCCCCTACGGCGAGCAAGGCGAGCAGTACGGCCAAGACGACGGTCGTACCCGTCCGGGATCGGGCAGGTGACGTGAGGGTTCGGCGGGCGCCGGCGACGGTCATCGACTCCTCCTCGAGTCGGCTGCCTGCATCGTGCGCCACCGGTCGAGCATCGACCAGGGCCGTTGGGCTCTCAGTGGCAGGCGAATCCACCTCGTTGCCCTCGGGATCGGTGCGATCATCGGCACCGGCATCTTCGTCCTGACCGGCACCGC
>Ga0207873_1000233_pt1 | contig 61293 bp, 57 predicted proteins | sample BGWIniCompost_FD_187373 | JGI IMG/M metagenome (GOLD analysis project Ga0207873, IMG submission 187373) | Cellulose adapted compost microbial communities from Newby Island Compost Facility, Milpitas, CA, USA - BGW Initial Compost (SPAdes)... ...
GGCCCGCCACAGGCGCGCCTGGAAATCGGGATCCGGACGCCCGCCCGGGGCGTGCTTGCCGAACAGCAGCACGGTCTCGCCGCACGCCGGTTCGCACGGCGCCCGGCGCGCGATCCGGACCACGTGCGCCAGGTAGCCGAGGTAGACCACGCCGAGGCTCGCCACGCAGGCGAGGGCCGCCACCGCCAGCGAATGCAGGGCGTCGCGATCGGCCAGCAGCGACAGCCGGTAGGCAAGGCGTGAACGCGGCATCGTGAGGGAACCGATCCGGAAGGCGGCCAGTCTATCGTCACGGCGCGCTGGCTATACTCGCCCGGCTCCGGACAGGACACGCCGTGCCCGCGACCAGTTCACCCCGCCCCATGCCGCCCGTCGCCATCCGCGCGTTCAGCGCCACCACGGCCCTCGGGCGCGGCGTGGAGGCGCAGGCCCGGGCACTGCAGGCGCGACGCAGCGGACTGCGCCGCAACGAATTCGGGCCCGCGCCGCTACCCACGTGGATCGGGCGCGTGGACGGGATCGAGGAGGCGTCGCTGCCGGAGGCACTGGCGGCCTGGGAGTGCCGCAACAACCGCCTCGCGTGGCTGGCGCTGCAGCAGGACGGGGTGCGCGAGGCGCTGGACGCCGCGGTGTCGCGCCACGGCGCCGACCGCGTCGCGCTGGTGGTGGGCACGTCGACGTCGAGCATCGGCGCCAGCGAGGAAGGCTATGCGCGCGCGACGGTGGACGCGCAGGGCCAGCCCTGTTTCCCGCCCGACCTGCAGCGGCCGATGGTGCACACCCTGCATTCGCTGGGCGATTTCCTGCAGCACGCCACCGGCGTGCGCGGCCCGTGCGTGACCGTGGCCACCGCCTGCTCGTCGAGCGCCAAGGTGTTCGCCCAGGCCGCGCGCCTGATCCACGCCGGGGTGGTGGACGCGGCCCTGGTCGGCGGCGTCGACACGCTGTGCGGCAGCGTGCTGTTCGGCTTCAACGCGCTCGGCCTGGTGTCGGCGGAACCGTGCCGGCCGTTCGACGCCTCGCGCGACGGGCTTTCCCTGGGCGAGGCCGGCGGCTTCGCCGTGCTCGAGCGCGCGGCGCCGGACGAGGACGGCCTGCAGCTGCGCGGCTACGGCGAGTCGAGCGACGCCCACCACATGTCCGCGCCGCATCCCGAGGGCCTCGGCGCCACGCTGGCGATGCGCGACGCGCTGGCGCGGGCCGGCATCGACGCCGGCGCCGTGGGCTACCTCAACCTGCACGGCACCTCGACCCCGGCCAACGACGCGATCGAGGCGCGCGCGGTCGCCGCGCTGTTCCCCGACTCGCTGCACGCCAGCTCGACCAAGGGCTGGACCGGCCACACCCTGGGCGCGGCCGGCATCGTCGAATCGGTGTTCGCCCTGATCGCCTTGCGCGACGGGCGGCTCCCGGGCACGCTCAACAGCACCACGCCCGACCCGGCCTGCGGGCCGCAGATCCGGTTCGACAATGCCGAGCGTCCGGTCGCCTGGGCGATGAACAACTCGTTCGGCTTCGGCGGCAACAACTGCTCGCTGGTGTTCGGCCGGGGCGGCGCGGCATGACCCCGCTCGCGGCCACCATCGCCGGCATCGGCTACTGGAGCGAGGGCCTGCCCGACTGGGCCGCCGCGCGCGCGTTCGCCACCACGGGCACGCTGCCTGCCGACGCGCCGGCCAAGCCCGCGCCGCAGCTGCTGCCTGCGAACGAGCGCCGGCGCGCGCCGCCCTCGGTGCTGGTCGCGCTCGAAGTGGCGCAGGCCGCCTGCCGCGACGCGGGCGTCGCGCCCGAATCGCTGCCGTCGGTGTTCACCTCCACCCATGGCGACCTGGGCATCACCGACTACATGTGCGCCACCCTGGCGCAGGCGCCGACCGAGGTCTCGCCGACGAAGTTCCACAATTCGGTGCACAACGCCGCCGCCGGCTACTGGACCATCGGTACCGGCTGCATGCGCACGACCACCGCGATCAGCGCGCATCGCGCGAGCTTCGCCCAGGGCCTGCTCGAAGCGCTGGCGCAGCTGGCCACGGACGCCGACGCGGTGCTGCTGGTCGGCTATGACACCTGGGCCACCGGGCTGCTCTCGACGATCACGCACAGCGAAGGCCTGCTGGGCGCCGCGCTGGTGCTCACGCGCGCGGGCGCCGGTCCGCGCCTCACGGCGACGCTGTGCGACGGCGAGGCCGGCGACGGCGAGGGCGCGCTGGCCATGCGCGGCCGCACCAACGCGATGGCACCGATGCTGCCGCTGTTCGACGCGCTGGCATGCCGCCGCGACCGCGTCGCGCTGCATGCAGGGGCCGGCCGCCACCTGCAGCTGGACATCGCGCATGGCTGAGCAGCCGCTCCTGCATCGCGGTAACGTCGCGGTGGTGGTCCCGGCGCTCAACGAGTCGTTGCGCATCGCCGAAGTGGTGGCGGGCGCGCTGGAGCAGTCCGACCTGGTGATCGTGGTCGACGACGGCTCGGACGACGACACCGCCGCGATCGTCGCCGGCACGCCCGCGGTGCTGCTGCGCCATCCGCGCCGGATGGGCAAGGGCCGCGCCCTGCGCGACGGCTTCGCCGAGGCGCTGCGCCGCGGCGTGGCCGCGGTGGTGACCATGGACGGCGACGGCCAGCACGACGCACGCGACATCCCGCGCCTCGTCGCCGCGGCCAATGCCCACCCGGGCAACATCATCATCGGCGCGCGGCTGCGCAAGCGCAGCACCCAGCCCTGGTACCGGCGGCTGGGCAACGAGTTCGGCGACTGGGGCATCGCCTGGGGCTGCGGCTTCGGCCTGGTGGACAGCCAGAGCGGGCAGCGGCTGTACCCGGCGCCGGTGCTGGCGCTGCAGGACGTGCCCGGCGAAGGCTTCGTGTTCGAGGCCCAGATCCTGATCTCGGCCGCGCGCCGCCTCGGGTACGGCGTGGTGGCGGTCCCGGTGGAAACGCGCTACGCCGTGCCCGGCGGCAGCGAGCAGTTCCGCAAGAGCCACTTCCGCCTGTTCCGCGACCTGTACCGGATCACCAGCCACGTGGTCGGCCAGGTGATCGCCAACGGCCGGGTGGTGCGCGCCTACCGCGACGCCCGCCGACGCCCGCCCGTGGTATTCGACCCCGATACATCCGGTCCCGTCGCGCGCCGGTAGGCGTCCGCTGCGGCACCACGCGTTCCCCCTTCCGCCACGCGAGACCGCAGCATGCCAAGCCCTTCGCCAGCCCCCGCCACCGACGTCGACGTCCTGATCCTCGGCGGCGGACTCGCCGGCCTGACCCTCGCGATGCAGCTGCGCCTGCAGCAGCCCGACCGCAGCGTGGCGGTGCTCGAGCGCCGCCCGCATCCGGTGCGCGAGGCCGCGCACAAGGTGGGCGAGTCGACGGTCGAGATCGGCGCCCACTACTTCGCAGAGGTGCTCGGCCTGCGCGGGCACATGGAAACCGCCCAGGTGCGCAAGTACGGCCTGCGCTACTTCTTCAGCGACGGCATGGCGCAGGTGCACGCCTGCTCGGAAATGGGCGTGAGCCGGCTGCTGCCCACGCCTTCGTGGCAGCTCGACCGCGGCCGCTTCGAGAACCACCTCGGAGAACGCGCGCTGGCGCTGGGCGCGGATTTCCGCCATGGCGCGGTGGTGCGCGGGATCGAACTGGCCGACGACGGCGGCGCGCACGCGGTGGCGTTCGAGCACGAAGGCGCACAACACGTGCTGCGCGCGCGCTGGGTAGTGGACGCGGCCGGCCGCGCGGGGCTGCTCAAGCGCAAGCTGGGCCTGGCCGAGGCCAACGACCACGACGCCAACGCCGCCTGGTGGCGGGTGGACGGCCACATCGACGTGGACGCCTGGACCGGCGAGGGCAACTGGCCGGACCGCTTCCAGCCCGCCGAACGCTGGAAGTCGACCAACCACCTGTGCGGCCCGGGCTACTGGTTCTGGCTGATCCCGCTGGCCTCGGACTCGCACTCGCTGGGCATCGTCTGCGACGCGAAGATGCATCCGCTGGAGACCATGAACACCCACGCCAAGGCCATGGACTGGCTGCGCCGGCACCAGCCGCGCGCGGCACGGGCGCTGGAGGACCCGCGCCACAAGGTGCAGGACTTCCTGTTCCTGCGCCACTTCTCGCATGGCTGCCGCCAGGTGTTCTCGGGCCGGCGCTGGGCGCTGACCGGCGAGGCCGGCGTGTTCCTCGATCCGTTCTACTCGCCCGGCAGCGACTTCATCGCGATCAGCAACACCTATATCGCCGAACTGGTGCGGCTGGACTTCGCCGGCGAGCCCATCGGACTTCATGCCGACCTGTTCCAGCAGCTGTACTTCTCGTTCTACCGCAACACGCTCACGCTCTACCAGGACCAGTACCCGGTGTTCGGCCATCCGGAGGTGATGCCGGCCAAGGTGCTGTGGGACTACGCCTACTACTGGTCGCTGCTGGCGCCGCTGTTCTTCAGTGGACGGCTGACACGGCTGCCGGTGCTGGGCCGGCTGCGTCCGTACTTCGACGAGGGGCGCAGCCTCAACCTGGCGATGCAGGCGCTGCTGCGCGACTGGGGCCTGCGCGACGCCGCGCCGCGGCTGGATGCCGCGCGCGCCTACGACCAGTACGCGGTGGACTGGTGCCGGCGCATGAATGCCGGGCTGACCGAACGGCTCGACGACGACGCCTATCTCGAGCGCACCGCCCGCGACGTGGCCTGCATGCGCCAGCTCGCGTGCGAGGTGCTGGCGCTGGCCCGTTCCAGGGTCCCCGACCTCGACGACCACGGCCTCGATGCACTGCTCGCCGGACACGATCCGGCCGCGCATCCGTCCGCGCTGCCGGCGCAGTGGTTCAGCCGTGCCGCGGAGGAGCAGGCGCCCGCCTGACGCGAGGCGGAACGGCCCGGATCAGGGCGTGGGATCCGGCGCCGCCGGCGGCGGGTCCGGCACCCAGATCGCGATGCCCGAGGCATGCGCCTGGGTCGGCGAGATGTTCACGCCCACGCCCAGGCCGGTGTGGGTGTGGCCGCCGACCCGGCCCACGCCCCCGCCCACGCTGACCGCGCCGCGGTCGGGGCCCTGCGCGGTCCCCTGCAGCAGCACGCCGTTGGCGCCGAGCTTCGCGGCCTCGCGGCGCAGGTTGCGCATCACCGCGTTGGCCTTGTTCCGGTTGCCGTAGGTGAACGCGCCGCTGCCCACGTCCAGGCGCGCGATCTCCTCGTAGCCGCCCGGCGGGGGGCCGTAGTAGATCCGCACCTGGTCGGGATCGATCGGCGGGCGCGGGGTGCCGGTGAGTACGTGGGAACTGGCGCACGCGGCCAGCAGCAGGGTCGCGGCGAGGGTCGTCAGCAGGCGGGCGTTGCGGGCCATGGCGGCGGCTCCGGGTGGATCGTGGCCAGTGTGGGCCGGAGCCCGTGAACGCGGCGCAACCCGTGACGCCGCCCCTTCAGCTCATGCCGCCGTCGATGCCGATCACCTGGCCGTTGATGTAGCCGGCCTCCTCCGAGCACAGGAAGGCGACCAGCGCCGCCACTTCGTCCGGCGTCCCGGCGCGGCCGGCCGGGACGATCTGGCGGACCATCGCCGGGTCGAACGCGCCCTCGCTCATGCGTCCGGCGATCACGCCCGGGGCGACCACGTTGGCGGTGATGCCGCGCGAGCCCATTTCGCGCGCCAGCGACTTGGTCGCGCCATGCAGCCCGGCCTTGGCCGCGGCGTAGTTGGCCTGGCCGCGGTTGCCGAGCACCGCCGCGACGCTCGACACGCTCACGATCCGGCCCCAGCGGGTGCGTGCCATCGGCAGCAGCAGCGGGCGGGTGACGTGGAAGAAGCCGTGCAGCGACACGTCGACCACGCGCTTCCACTGCGCGTCCGACATTCCGGCCATCGGCGCGTCGTCGTGGATGCCGGCGTTGTTGACCACGGCCTGGATCGCGCCGTCTTCCAGCAGCGCCTCGATCGCGGCCTGCGCCGCACCGCCGTCGGCGACGTCGAACGCCACCGCCTGGGCGCTGCCGCCCGCGGCATGGATCCCGTCCACCACCGCGGCGGCGCGTTCGAGGTTGGCGTTGGCGTGCACGATCACGTGCCAGCCCGACGCCGCGAGCCGGCGGCAGACCGCACCGCCGATGTCGCCGCTGCCGCCGGTGACCAGGGCTCGTTTCATGTCGGGTCCTTCTCCGGGAAAGCGCGGATTATGCGCCGGCCGCCGGCGGGGTCAGCGCAACATCGCGGTGGCGCGGCCCTCGGCGAGCAGGTCGCCGCCGTGCAGGATGCGAAACGCGTACTGCTGGCTGGCTTCGGACGCCGCCAGCTGCTGCGCCTCGCATTCGAGCGCGCCGGGCAGGCCGTCGATGCGGGCCACGAGCAGGCGCACCCCCCGCAGCGCGACCAGCATCCCCGGCGGCGCCACGCCACCGGCCTCGCGCGCCAGCAGCCCGCCGTGGACGGCCATGGCCTGGGCGCCGTACTCGCACAGGTGCACCGCACGCAGGCCGCCGGTGCCGCGCAGCGGGTGCGCCGGGTCGCGGTGGCTGGTCGCGCGCAGGCGGATGCGCCCGGCGTCCCAGTCCAGCACCTCGTCCCACAGGCACATCGCATGCTTGTGCGGGACCAGCGCTTCGATGGTGGCGCGGTCGAGCCGGCTCATCGCGTGCCTCCGGGCCCGGGTGCCGGGCGGCTGCTCCTGCCGACGTCCCGGAGCATGGCCATGCAGGCCGGCCGCAAGCGCGTGCGTGGTGCCATGGCGCTCATGCCGCCGCCTCCGGTCCTGCCTCGCGTTCGCCGACCGGCGCCCGCGCCACCAGCAGGGCCAGCACGAAGTTGAACACCACGCCCAGGGCGACGGTGCCGCCGATCGCGCGCAGCACCGGCACCGAGGACAGGGCCAGCAGGCTGAACACCAGCAGGGTCATCGCGCTGCACACCAGCACCGCGTGCAGGGTGCGCAGCTGGTCGTCGCGGTCCTCGCCGGCGTGCTCGAAGAACAGCGCGTAGTCGAGGCCGAGGCCCGCGGCCAGGATCAGCGACACCAGGTGGAACAGGTTGAGCTCGACCCCCAACCCGCGCAGCACCGCCAGCACGAGCACGGTCGTGAGCGCCATCGGCAGCAGTACCCGCAGCACCCGGCGCGGCGCGCGCAGGGCGAACCACACGGTGGCCGCGAGCGCCAGCGCGGCCAGCGCCAGCGCGGCGAGGATCCGCGCGCGGTAGTCGGCGACCAGCGATTCGGAGGCCTGCTTCATGTCCAGCAGGCGGGCACCATGCGCCCGGGCCGTGCGTTCGACCGCGGCCACGTCCCGCAGGCCGGTCAGCGAGACCAGTGCCGTCGCGTGGCCTTCGCCTTCGAACAGCAGGGCGCCCACGCGCGGCGCCAGCGGCGTGCCGGCGAGGTCTCGCGGGCGCAGCGGCGGGGCCTGGCGCGCGCGCTCCACGTCCTCCAGGAACGGTTCGAACGCGTCGGGCCGGAACGGCGACCGGGCGACGGCGGCATCGAGCGCGGCGCGCAATGCGTCCGGCGCCGGCAGCGCGCGCTGGCGCGCCCGCTGGCGCGCAGCGCTCGGGAGGTAGCGCGCGGCGAGGTCGTAGCCGTCGATCGCGCCATCGGCGACCAGCGCGTCGAGCGCCGGCCGCAGCGCTTCGCTCGCCGCCAGCGCGGCCTCGGCGTCGGCGGCCTGCAGGGTCAGCACGTAGCGCACGTCGGGCGCACCGAGTTCGGCGCGCAGCTGCGCGTCGCGCTCGAGCAGCGGCGCGGGCACGGGCGTGAGGCGCGACAGGTCGTTCTCCCAGAACGCGCCCGGCCGCAGCGCGACCACGGCGAGCGCGGCGAGCGCCAGCACCGCGAGCGCGATGCGCGGACGCGGCAGGCGCTCGATCCGGCGCCACAGCGCCAGCAGCCGCGGCGAGGCGGCGACGTCGCGCGGCGCGGGATCGACCAGCGCCGGCAGCAGCCAGCGCGTGCACAGCGCCGCGGTGGCGAGCGCGACGATGGTGAACACCGCCAGCTGGCGCAGCCCGTCCACGCCCGAGAACAGGAAGGTCAGGTAGGCGATGCAGGTCGCGGCCACGCCCGTCGCCAGTGCCGGCCACAGCCGGCGCACGTTGCGCCGCGGCGACAGCCCCGCGTGCTGGTGGCTGAAGAAGTGGATCGGATAGTCCTGCACCACCCCGATCAGGGTGAAGCCGAAGGCCAGGGTGATGCCGTGCACGCGGTCGCCGAACAACAGCATCAGCGCGGCCAGGCCCGCGAGCCCCGCGCTCGCCAGCGGCAGCACGCCCAGCAGCGGGATCCGCCAGCTGCGGTAGGCCAGCAGCAGCAACAGCACCAGGCCGACCGTGTCGACGCTGCCGATCCAGCCCGCCTCGCGCGCGGTGCGCGTGCCGATCTCGTCGGCGAACGCGCCCGGGCCGATGATCTCGAGCACGGCCGGCGATCCGCCGCGCACGGCGTCGAACGCATCGCGGATCGCCGCCACCGCCTCGCGCTGGCCGTCCGGGTCGAAGCCGGCCGCGCGCGTTTCCAGCAGCAGCAGCGCCTGCCGGCCCGCGCGGTCGAACCAGGCCTCGTGCAGCGACTGCGGCAGCGTGGCCGGCCGCCAGGCCTCGGCCAGGGCGAGGGTCTCGAGGGTCGGGTCGGACGGCACCAGTGGCTCGACCAGGTCGGCCGCGGGCGAGCCGAGGTCCTGCAGGCGCGCGTCCAGCGCCTCGGCCAGCGCATCCGCGTCGAGCGTGCCGCCATCGAGCCGGGGCGACAGCAGGTAGCGGTATGGACGCAGCGCGTCGGGAATCGCGTCCAGCCCGGCGTCGGCGCCGTTGGCCACGAACACGAAGCGCGCGTCGTCGGCGAGCGCCTCGCGCAGCGCGTGCGAGCGTTCGGCCAGCGCCTGCGGCGTGTCGCCCGACAGGGCCAGCATCAGCAGGCGCGAGCCGGGGCCCTCGCCGAGTTCGTCGAGCAGCAGCCGCTGCTCGGGCGTGCGAGCGTCGGGCAGGAAGCGGCGCAGGTCGCCGCTGACGGTGAGCGACTGCGACAGCCACGCGCCGAAGCCCAGCAGCGCTAGCAGCCATGCCAGCGCCCAGGCCAGGCGCGCGGCCGCGCTCATCCGGTCGCGTCGCCGCGGCACAGCGCGGCGATGTCGGCGCCGTCGCCTTCGCGCCGGGCGGCCTCGGCCGCCGCGCCCATCAACGTGCGCCGCACCTCCCCCTGGATCGCGGCATGCTCGATGCAGTGCAGCTCGTCGCCGCGGCCATGCAGGCGCAGCTCGCGCAGCTTCGCGGCGAGCCGGTCGTCGCGCGGCGCCAGGCGCAGCACCCAGCGCTGCGCGTCGCCCTCGGACTCGACCGTGTAGTGGCGGCGCAGCGCCTCGGGGTCGCCGGACAGCAGCGCGCCGAAGCTGCCCTGCAGGGCCGCGAGTTCCGGTGCGCGCGAGAGCGCGAAGCGACGCTCGGGCCTGCCTTCGCGCGCCAGCACCGCCTGGCCGTCGCGCAGGGTGGTGGTCTCGGCGTAGGGCGCGCGCACTTCGCGCACCAGGGTGTCGGCGTCGGGCCGGCGGTATTCGCCCGAGACCCGCAGCGGCGCCTTGAGCAGCGGCGACTCGCGCACCTCGACGAACGGCGTCGCCGCCGGCGCGGGCCGCGCCAGCGAACGCACGATCGCGTCGCTATCCGGGGCGGCCTGCGCCCATGCCAGCGGTGCGGTCGCCGCCAGCAGCAGGGCCGGCAGCCAGCGGTGCGCCGGACGGGCCGGGTCGGGTCTGCGGTTCGTCGACATGCCAGAAATCGTAGAAGTTGAACCAGTTGTAGGGCGCCTGACGCGCATGATGCTCCAGCCGTGCGGCGTAACGCCGGATGAGCGACTCGATCGCGGCGGCGCGCTCGCTGCGCGGCACGTCGATCGGATCGCAGAAATCCTCGAACTCCAGCGCGTAGCGATTGCCGCCGCGGTAGAGGCCGAAGCCCAGCACCACCGGCAGCCGCAGCACCGTGGCCATCAGCCACGGCGCCGTCGGGAACGGGGCCGGGGCGCCGAGGAACGGCACCTGCAGCACCGGCTGGCCGGGCACGCTGCGGTCGACCAGCAGCGCCACCAGCGCGCCTTCGGCCGCCGCCTGCTGGATCTGCAGCATCAGCGCAGGGCCGTCCTGGCCGGCGTCGATCACGCCGGCGGCGATCTCCGGCGCGAGCGCGTCGAGCACCTGGGTCAGCACCCGGCTGTGGCCCTTGTCGAGCACCACGCGAAGCTTCAGCCCGGGGCGGCGGCGCGACAGCACCCGCATCGCCTCGAAGCTGCCCAGGTGCGAGCCGAACAGCAGCACGCCGCGGCCTTCGGCCAGGCGTGCCTCGAGTTCGTCGAGGCCGCGGGTCTCGATCCGGAAGCGCGATTCCTTGCCCTGAAGCAGGAACACCCGGTCGAGGATGGTCGAGGCGAAGGTGTGCACGTGGCGCGCGCCGTCGAGCAGGCCCGCCGGCCGGCCGAGCGCGCGGCCGAGGAACGCGATCGAGGCGCGCCGCTCCGGGCCGCGCCGGAACAGGAAGTACGCCGTGATCGGATACAGCAGCAGGCGCGCCAGCGGGCGTCCGCCATGGCTGGCGATCGCGCGCACCAGGCGCAGCGCGAACCGCCCGCCGCCTTCCGGCCGCTGCCGCCAGTCCGCGCTCACGACGCGGCCTCGGCGACGTCGCCGCTGGCGAGCAGGGCGTCGCCGCGCAGCACCCGGAAGCGCCAGCGCGCACCAGGCGACGCGGCCACCGGCTCGAGTTCGACCCGCGCCTCCTCGCCCGGCAGCAGCGGCTGCAGGAACTTGACCTGCGGCAGCGCCAGTGCGCGCAGCGGACCGGCCTCGCGTTCGACCGCCTCGAGCACCCGGTCCAGCAGCACCACGCCCGGCACCACCGGCCGTCCGGGGAAATGGCCGGGCAGGGCCGGATGGTCGTGGCCGATCACGAACCGCACGTCGCGTCCTTCCGTCGCCATGCCTCCAGCATGCCAACAATCCGCGTCCGTGCGCGGTCGGCGAGCACCTGGCGCGGCACCGGGGCGCCGTCCTCGCGCACCGCCAGCGGCTCGCCGAAACCGACCCGGATCGGGCCCGGACGCACCCGGAAGAAGCCCTGCACGGGCAGCACCCGGCCCGCGCCCTCCACGGCCACCGGGACGACCGGCACGCCGGCGTCGATCGCCGCCTGCAGCGATCCGCCCTTGAACGGCGCCACCGTCCCGTCGCGGCTGCGGGTGCCTTCCGGGAACAGGCACAGCACCTGGCCACGCGCCAGCATCGCCGCCGCCTCGCGCCGCATCAGCGCACCGGCGCGGGCGCTGTCGCGGACGATGAACAGCATCCCGGTGGCGCGCGCGTACCAGCCCACGAACGGCACCCGCTTCATCTCGTCCTTGAGCAGGAAGCGCAGCGGCACCGGGACCGCGCGGAACAGCGCGCAGACGTCGATCACCGACGCGTGGTTGGCGACCAGCAGGCAGGGCCGCGACCAGTCCACGCGCGCGGCGCCTTCCACTTCCAGGCGCGCCCCGGCGCCGCGCAGCAGGCCGGGCGCCCAGCAGCGCGCGGCCATGCGCAGCGGCAGCCGCGCCTCGCGGCCGGACAGCGGCCGCAGCAGCAGCGCCAGGCAGATCCACGCGGCGGTCCAGGCCAGGGTGAAGGCGAACTGGACCAGGTTGCACAGCCGCCAGGCCGCCGCCTCCAGGCGCCCTTCCGGTCGCACGGCCGCGGACGCCGGCGCGCCGGCCGGCGACGGCGCGGGACGGCCGCGCCAGGCCGCCCGGAGCCGCGGGCCGGCGTTCATCTCAGCACGTCCCGCCAGAACGCCGGCCCCAGCCCGCCGAGCCGGCGCACGAAATCGACGAAGCCGTGCTGGCGCTCGGGGAAGCGATGCCGCCGCCACAGGAATTCGAGCACGAAGAACCCGCCGACCACGCCGTAGCCCAGCAGGTTGGCGCACCACGACCACTGGGCATGGGTGATCGGCCAGGGCGGCACGATGCCGGCCTGCGCCAGCAGTCCGCCCGGGCTGGCCAGCAGCGCCAGGACCAGGTTGGCCAGTCCCAGGCCCGCCAGCAGCACGGCCCACGCGGCCGTCAGGCGGCGGGCATAGGTGGCCACGTCGGCCGGGAGCCGGTCGACCGGCTCGCCGTCCAGGACCGAGACGATGCGGGTGATCAGCGGCACCCGTCCGGCGCGCAGGGTGCGCGCGAACATCCACGCCACCAGGGCCACGAACACCACCGGGACCAGCAGCAGCGGCAGCGCGTCCAGCCCGCGTGCGTGCAGCCACCACGCGCCGGCGACCGACGCGCCGGCCAGCGCGAACGCCCAGGGCCGCAGCCGCAGCAGCGGCGCGGCGAACAGCAGCGCCACCAGCACCAGCAGCGCGGCGAACGCCAGGCGCGGGGCCTCGCGCGCGCTGGCCAGGTGCGCCAGCAGCGCATAGGCCAATGCAAGCGCGATCTGCAGGACCGGGATCAAGTGGTGCGGTGCTGCTGGACGTGTTCCGACAGCGCCCGCAGCGAGGCGAAGATGCGCCGGTTCTCGTCGCTGTCCGAGCGCAGCTGGAAGCCGTAGCGCTTGCTGATCGCCAGCGCCAGCTCCAGGGCGTCGATCGAATCCAGCCCCAGCCCGGCATTGAACAGCGGCGCCTCCGGGTCGATCCCGGCCGCGTCCACGCCGTCCAGGTTCAGGCTTTCGACCAGCAGTTCGGCGAGTTCGCGTTCGGCGGCGGTCTGTTCGGACATGGGCATCGGGCGGTTCGGAAAGGGCCCGCAACGATCCTGCATCGCGCCGCGCGGCGCAAGGGCGGGCGGCGCCGTTCAGCTGCGCGGCGCAGACCACGCGGCCGTGGCGGGGGTGTCCGCTATGATGCCGGTCCGCGCCGCAGCCCGTGCCCGACACCGACCGGATGGCCAGCCAGACCCCGCCCGCCACCTCCAGCGACGGACCCGCAGACGGCGACGTTCCCGGCGGGCTGGCGGGACGCCCGGCAGCCCGCCTGCCCGCACCCGCCGGCACGCCCGTGGCGCGGCCCTCGACGCCGGCTGGAGACGCGTCCGGCCACGACGCCCTGCGGGAGGCCGGCCGGTGAGCCGCCCGTCGCCGCTGCCCCCGGGGCCACCGCCCCGGCTGCAGGTCGAGTATGCCTACGACACCGGCGTGGGCGCGCTGCTGGCGCGCGACGACGTGCTGGCGGTGCTGGGTTTCGGCGACAGCGCGCCGCGGGTGGACGACCCGCGCTACCTGCGGGTGCCGCTTGAACCTTATGGAGCGGCGCCGCTCGAGGTCTGGCACGCCTCCGCCCCGGTGCATGCGGGCCGCGACGGCGAGATCGCGTGGGCCTGCGACGGGCAGCTGCTGTTCGGCGCGATCGAGGTGGCGGAACCGGAAGGCCACACCGGCGACGGCGACAACACCGGCATCCTGCTCGCCGCCGAGCACGCCTACCGCTCGCTGACGCGCTTCATCGCCGGCAGCGACTACCCGCACATGCTGCGGGTCTGGAACTACCTCGACGCGATCACCCAGGGCGAGGGCGACGCCGAGCGCTACCGGCGCTTCTGCGTCGGCCGCGCGCGCGGCCTGGGCGACTTCGACGCGAGCATGCTGCCGGCGGCGACCGCGATCGGCCGCTGCGACCGGGACCGCACCATCCAGGTGTACTGGCTGGCCGCGCGCTCGCCAGGCACGCCGGTGGAGAATCCGCGCCAGGTGAGCGCCTACCGCTACCCGCGCCAGTACGGGCCGCAGCCGCCCACGTTCGCGCGGGCGATGCTGCCGCCGCCGGGCGCGGACATGCCGCTGATGCTCTCGGGCACCGCCGCGGTGGTCGGCCATGCCTCGCGCCATGCCGGCGAGCTGCTGGCGCAGTTCGAGGAGACCCTGGCCAACTTCGACGCGCTGCTCGGCGCGGCACGCGCCCGCGCGCCGGAGCTGCCGGCCCGGTTCGGCCCCGGCACGCGATTGAAGGCGTACGTGCGCGACCGCGACGACCTGCCGCTGGTGGCGCAGGCGCTCGACCGCCACTTCGGCGACCGGGTCCCGCGGATCCTGCTGCATGCCGCGATCTGCCGGCGCGAACTGGCGCTGGAGATCGACGGGGTGCACGGGGCGGGCTGAACGGGTCCACCCACGCGCGTCCGGGAGGCGCCCGGGCGGCCCCGTTTCCTCAACCGGAGACCCGTCTCCTCCGACGCGAGCCGCGGCGGCGCGGGCGCAGGGGCGCAAGCGGCACGGGGACGTGCCGCGGCCGCGAGTGGGGGGCAAGGAACGCCTGCCCGAGCGGTGCGCCCCTGCGCCCGTGGCGCCGCGGCCCCTTCCGAAGGCGCGCGCCACGCGCGGCGTCCTCCACCTGTCTGCGAGAGCGCTCGGGCGGCCGGTTCACGTCCATCCGGGTCACAATCCCCGCGCAGCACCCGTCGTGCACACCGGGCATCGCGCCCGACAACCGGAGGAAACGCATGGGACTGATCAGCCTGATCTGGGGCATCGTCGCGCTGGCCTGGATGATCCTGGCCCTGCTGCCGATCGTGGGCATCACCAACTGGCTGCTGATCCCGTTCGCGGCGGTCGGCGCCATCCTGGCCGCGATCGGGATCCTGTTCACCCGCACCGGCCGCCGCGGGCGGGCCAAGGCCGGCCTGCTGCTCAACGCCCTGGTGATCATCGTGGCGATCTGGCGCCTGGGCCTGGGTGGTGGGCTGATCTGACCACCCCTGCGCCCGGCCCCGCGAATGGGGCCGGGCGTAGAATGGCCGCCATGGCCTACCCCGACACCCGCATGCGGCGGATGCGCCGCGACGACTTCTCGCGCCGGCTGATGCGCGAGACCACCCTCACCGCCGACGACCTGATCTATCCGGTGTTCGTGCACGAGCCGGCCGGCCGCGCGCCGGTGCCGTCGATGCCGGGCGTGGAGCGGCTGTCGGTCGACGAGCTGCTGCGGGTGGCCGAGACCGCGAGCGAACTGCGGATCCCCGCGCTGGCGCTGTTCCCGGTGACCGCGCCCGAGGCCAAGAGCGCCGACGCGGCCGCGGCCTGGGACCCGGACGGCCTGTGCCAGCGCGCGGTGCGCGCGCTCAAGGCGCGCTTTCCGCAACTGGGCGTGATCACCGACGTCGCGCTCGACCCCTACACCTCGCACGGCCAGGACGGCCTGGTCGACGGCGATGGCTACGTGATGAACGACGCCACCGTCGAGGCGCTGGTGCGCCAGGCGCTGTCGCACGCCGAGGCCGGCGCCGACGTGGTCGCGCCCAGCGACATGATGGACGGCCGCATCGGCGCGATCCGCATGGCGCTGGAAGAAGCCGGCCACGTGCACACGCGCATCCTCGCCTACGCCGCCAAGTACGCGAGCGCGTTCTACGGTCCGTTCCGCGACGCGGTCGGCTCGGCCGCCGCGCTCGGCAAGGCCGACAAGAAGACCTACCAGATGGACCCGGCCAACAGCGACGAAGCGCTGCGCGAAGTCGAGCTCGACCTCGACGAGGGCGCGGACATGGTGATGGTCAAGCCGGGCCTGCCCTACCTCGACATCGTGCGCCGGGTGAAGGAGACCTTCGGCGTGCCGACCTTCGCCTACCAGGTCAGCGGCGAGTACGCGATGCTCAAGGCGGCCGCGCTCAACGGCTGGCTGGACGAGCGCGCCTGCGCCCTGGAGGCACTGCTCTCGATCCGCCGCGCCGGCGCCGACGGCGTGCTGACCTACTTCGCCCTGGACGCGGCCCGCTGGCTGCGAGAAGGATGATCCGCCGCGCCGATCCCGCCGACATCCCCGCCCTCGCCGCGCTGCTTTCCGCCAGCGGCGACGACGGCGGCGACCCCGCGGGGCTACCGGCGCGCCTGTCGCGGCTGCTGGACCTGGCCACGCACGCGGTGTTCCTGGCCGAGGGCGACACCGGACCCTGCGGCTTCGCCGCGGCCGAGCACCGGCTGGCACCCGACGGCGAGCGCGTGGTGCTGACCTGCCTGGCGGTGGAAGCCTGCGCCCGGCGCCGCGGGGTCGGGACCCAGCTGGTCGCCGCCACCGAGGCCTGGGCGCGGCGGCGCGGAGTGGACCGTGTGCAGGTGGCCGTTGCGCTGGCGCGCGAGGAAGCGCAGGCGTTCTATCCCGCGCTGGGCTACGAGGCCGCCGGCACGCAGCAGCTCTACCTGCGCACCCTGCGTTGACCCACGCCGCGGAGTAGACTCCGGGCAGTTCCCCAGCGCGAGCACGAATGCCATGAGCAGCCTGTACGCGGTTTTCGGCCATCCCGTCGGGCACTCGCTTTCCCCCCGCATCCACGCCGCCTTCGGCCGCCAGGCGGGCATCGACCTGCGCTACGAGGCGATCGACGCCACGCCGGAGGAGTTCCCGCGCGCACTCGAGGCCTTCGCCGCGGCCGGGGGCGCGGGCGCCAACATCACCCTGCCGCACAAGCAGGCCGCCTACGCGCTGTGCGCGACCCGCACCGAGCGCGCGCAGCGCGCCGGCGCGGTCAACACCATCGTCCGCAGCGCCGAAGGCTGGCACGGCGACAACACCGACGGCGCCGGGCTGGTGCGCGACCTCACCGAGCGCCACCGCCTCGACCTGCGCCAGCGCCGCACCCTGCTGATCGGCGCCGGCGGCGCCGCGCGCGGGGTGGCGCCGTCGCTGCTCGATGCCGGCGTGGGCGACCTGTACATCGTCAACCGCACGCCGGAACGGGCCGACGCGCTCGCCGACGCGCTCGGCCAGCCGGGCCGGGTGCACGCGCGCTACATGGCCGACCTGCCGGCCCTGGGCAGCTTCGACCTGCTGGTCAACGCGACCTCGGCCGCGCGCGGCGGCGGCCTGCCGCCGCTGCCGATGTCGCTGCTGGCGCCGCGGTGCGCGGCGGTCGACCTGAGCTACGGCGAGGTCGCGATCCCGTTCCTGGCCTGGGCCCGCGCGGGCGGCGCGCAGCAGGCGGTGGACGGGCTCGGGATGCTGGTGGAGCAGGCGGCCGAGAGCTTCGCCCTGTGGCACGGCGTGCGCCCGCTGACCGACGAGGTCTACGCCGAACTGCAGGCGCGGCACGCGGCCCTGGTGACCGCCGACTGACACGCCATTCCAGCCCCGGGCATTCCCTGCAGGAGCGGCTTCAGCCGCGACCGAGGACGTTCCGGGTTCGTCATGGCCTGCGAACCATGGTCGCGGCTGAAGCCGCTCCTATGTGATGGAAACGTCCCGTGGCGCGCCGCGCACACGGGCGCTGCGGCCGCGTCAGAGCAGCCCTTCGCGCTTGATCGCCAGGTAGCGCTCGACCAGGGCACCGGGCAGTTGCTCCGGGGTGACGTCGAGCACGCTGACGCGGTGCCGCCGCAGCGTGTCGTGCGCGGCGGCGCGTTCGGCCAGGTAGCGCGCGGTGGCGCCCGCGCGCACCGCGCCGGCGAGGTCGGACACGTCCTGTCCGAGCACCTCGTCGAGCACGCGCTCGCGCAGCGAGGCCACCACCACCAGGTGTCGCCGCTGCAGCATGCGCACCGCGGCGAGCACGTCCTCGATGTCCTCGTCGCGCAGGTTGGTGACCAGCATCAGCAGGCCGCGGCGGCGCTGGCGCAGCGCCAGTCCGGTGGCCGCGGCGAGGTAGTCGGTGGCCACCGGCCCGGGCTGCAGGTCGTAGCTGGCGCGCAGCAGTTCGTCGATGGCGGCCATCCCGCGCCGCGGCGGCACCCAGCGGCGCTCGCCGCCGGTCGCCAGCAGCCCGACCGCGTCGCCGCGGCGCAGCGCCAGCCACGCCACCAGCAGGCAGGCGTCGAGGGCGTGGTCGAAATGGGCCAGGCCGTGGTCGCGCGCGAGCATCCGTCGCCCGGTGTCGAGCACCAGCACCAGCTGCTGGTTCTGTTCGTCCTGGTACTCGCGCGAGATGAGCTTGCGCGCGCGCGAGGTCGCCTTCCAGTCGATCTGGCGCAGGCTGTCGCCGACGCGGTACTCGCGCATCTGGTGGAAGTCGGTGCCCTCGCCGCGGCGGCGGCGGATGTGCGCGCCCATCATCCGCGACGCACGTTCGGCGCTGACCAGGGCGAGCTTCGACAGCGGCGCGAAGTCCGGGAACACGCGCACCACCTGCGCGCTGCCGGCCAGGCAGCGACGGTGCCAGAGCCGCAACGGCGAATGCAGCCGCAAGTGCACGCCGTCGAAGGCGAAGCGGCCGCGCGCGTCCGGGCGCACCCGGTAACCGATGCCCGACACCGTGCCCGGACGCAGCAGCAGCCGGCGCGGCAGGCCTTCGACCTCCCAGCCGCCCGGGTGCAGGTCGTGCACGTCCACGCGCACCGTGCGCGCGCCAGGCTCGAGCTCGAGCCGCACTTCGCGCTCGACCCCGAGCGCCAGCGCCTCGGGCACGCGGCGCGACACGTCCGGCACCGGCATGCGCCACAGCAGCGCCACGTCCACCAGCGCAAGCAGCGCCAGCGCCGCACCCGCCGCCTGCCACGCCAGCGGCGGCAGCCCGCCGAGGCTGGCGATCGCGCCGGCCACGCCCCACCCGACCAGCGCCGCCACCAGGGCCGGCGCCGGACGCGGCAGCGCGCGGCCGCGGACGGGGGCCGGATTCACTTGCGCGGCGCCTCCACCCGGGCCAGCAGCGCCTGCAGCACCTGGTCGGCGTCCTGGCCCTCGATCTGCAGCTCCGGCGCCAGCGCGATGCGGTGGCGCAGCGCCGGCAGGGCGACGTCGCGCACGTCGTCGGGGGTGACGAAGTCGCGTCCGGCCAGCACCGCCTGCGCGCGCGCCGCGCGCACCAGGGCCAGGCTGCCGCGCGGGCCGGCACCCAGCGCGATCCCCGGCCAGCCGCGCGTCGCCGCCACGATCCGGACCGCGTAGTCGACCACCGCCGCATCCACCACGGTCGCCGCGGTCGCCTGCTGCAGGGCGACGATGCCGTCCGCGTCGAGCACCTGCTCCACCTGCGACAGGTCGAACGCGGCGGCGACCTGGCCCTGGCTGATCGCGGACACCATCGCCACCTCGTCGGCATGCTCCGGGTAGCCGATCAGCACCTTGAGCAGGAAGCGGTCGAGCTGCGCCTCGGGCAGCGGATAGGTGCCCTCCTGCTCGACCGGGTTCTGCGTGGCCAGGGTCATGAACGGCGGCGGCAGGGCGAAGCTCTGGCCCTCGATCGTGACCTGCAGTTCCTGCATCGCCTCCAGCAGCGCCGACTGGGTCTTGGCCGGCGCGCGGTTGATCTCGTCGGCCAGCAGCAGGTTGGTGAAGATCGGCCCGCGGCGGACGCTGAAGGTCTCGCTGCGCGCATCCCACACCGCGTGGCCGCTCACGTCGCTGGGCATCAGGTCGGGCGTGAACTGCACCCGCGCATGGGCGCAGCCCAGCGACCGCGCCAGCGCACGCACCAGCAGGGTCTTGCCGAGTCCCGGCACGCCCTCGAGCAGCACGTGGCCACCGGCGAGCAGCGCCACCAGCACCTGGTCGAGGACCTCGTCCTGGCCGATGAAGGCGCGCGCGACCTGTTCGCGCACGCGCGCCACGCGTTCGACCAGGGCCGCGGAATGGGCGGCGGGCGGGGCGGTCGGGGTCTGGGTCATAGTCGTCTTCCCATGTCGATCAGTCGGGCCATGCGCTGCAGGAAATCCCTGCGGTCGCCGGGACGCGGCTCGCGCAGGGCATGTTCGATGGTGGCCGGGTCGAGGCCGGTGCGGGCGGCGATCGCCTCGGCCCGGGCGCGGCCCTCGAGCGCCCCGGCCAGCGGGTCGCGCCGGCGCAGACGGGCGAGGAACGCGTCGCGCAGCGCGGCGTGCAGCAGGCCGGCGTGGCCGTAGCGGCGCAGGTGCTCGCCGCCGGCCTGGACGTGCTCGAGCAGCGAGCGCCGCTCCGCCGGCGGCGGCGGCAGCACCGGGCCGAACCGCTGCAGCCGCATCCACAGGAACGCGGCCAGCGCCAGCGCCAGCGGCACCCAGGCCATCCAGCCGCGTTCGAGCAGCAGCCGCCACAGCGGCGGCACGCTCGCCGCATAGACCAGGTGCATGGTGCCGTGCCGGTAGTTGCGGTCGAGCAGCTGGCGGGCGAGCAGCGCGTGCGCTGGATCCCGGAGCGCGCCGTTGGCCATGAAGTCGAGCGAGGACAGCACGTCCACCGCACCCTCGCCGCGGCGGATGCGCGCGAACACGAACCCGGCGGCGAAGTCGCCCCAGGCCAGTTCCGGGTCCACGTCGCGCAGGGAGAAGCGCGGCGCGCGGCAGAACTCCACGCGTGGCGGCTGGCCGGGGATGCGCAGGTCCGCGCAGGCATCGTCCCCGGCGTGCGGCGCGATGCCCAGCCGCGGCAGCAATCCGCCGGGATGCGCGGGCGCGCGCCGCGCGGTGCCCGGGGCCGTGGCCAGCAGGTGTCCGCCGCCTTCGACCCAGGCGAGCAGCGCATCGACGTCGCGCGCCGCCAGCGTGTCCGGGTCGCCGAGCATCACCAGGGTGTCGCGCTTGCCCAGCGGATGCCCGGCCAGGTCCAGGCGCTGGCGCGAGACCGCCTGGACCCCGTCCGCGCGCAGCGCCAGGCGCAGCGCGTACAGCGGGTTGTAGGCGGCCTCGCCGGCCGCCGGCAGCGGCGTCCGGTGCGGCACCCGCTCGTGGGCGTGCAGCCACCAGGCCACCAGCGCGGCCGCGACCAGCAGCAGCGGCAGCGGCAGCAGCAGGCGCAACCAGGGCCGGTTCATGTCGCCCACCCGAAGCGCCGCGCGAGTTCGCCCAGCAGGTCCTCGAACTCGCCGTCGCCGGGCATGCGGCCGGCGTACGCGGCCTGCTGCCACACCCGCACCACGCGCGCGAACGCGCTGCGGTCGGCTTCCTCGGGCAGGCGGCGCGAGGCGCGCAGGCACTGCGCCTCGGTGGCGCCGGGGACGAGCGCCACGCCGATGCGCTCGGCCATCGCCTCGACGCTGCCGCGGTAGAGCAGCGCCAGCGCGCGGCGCGGACGTCCTTCGCGCCATTGCCTGCGCGCCTCCGCCACCAGGTCGTCGGGCAGGCGCACGGGCTCGGCCACCGGCGCTGTGGTGGTCTCGGGCGGCGGTCGCGCCGCGGCCTGCAGCCGCTGCATCCAGGGCCACCAGTGCCGCGCGGTCAAGGCCAGCACCAGCGCGAGCAGCCCGAGCAGGATCCACAGGCCGGACTCGGCGACCACGGCCACCAGCCGGCCGACCACCTGCAGCCAGGGCGGCAGGTCCCGGCGCTCGGCCTTGCGGGGGTTGCGCGGCTCCCACTGGTAGACGGTCCGGCTGCGGTCGAGCAGCGGATCCTCGTGCGCGCGGCGCACGGCCTGGCGGAACGCGGGATCGTCGCGGAGCGCCGCATCGCCGAACACCTCGCGCAGGGTGTCGCCTTGCGCCGCGGGGCGCTCGCCGGGCTGCTGCGATTTGGGCGGCAGGAGGCGAAGGTGCTCGCGCTGTTCCTGCAGCTGCCGTGCCGCCTGGGCCGCGACCGGCGCTGACGGCATCGCCAGCAGTCCCAGCGCCAGCGCCAACGCGAGCGCCTGGAGCGGGGCCCCGGCCGCGGCGGCCAGGCGCGCGCGCATGCGCCGCAGCGCCAGTTCGATGTCCCAGGCCTCGATCCGTGCGCGCCGCGCGAGGTACAGGCCGAAGCCCGCGCCGACCATGAACGGCTCGATCGCCGACAGGGCCAGCCACAGGGCGAGGTTGATCCCGAGCATGCTGGCGCGCGTGGGCGTGTCCACCAGCAGCGACCACATCGCGCGCGCCGACTCCGGCAACAGCTGCGCCGGGACGAACAGCAGCACGAGCAGCAGCAGCGACAGCAGCAGCGCGCCGGCGAACGAGATTCCCGCCATCGCCAGCAGGAACGCGTGGCCCTGGATGCCGTCGGCCACCACCCTGCGGCGCTCGCGCAGCACGTCGCCGGCGACCCCCTCGAGCAGTTCGACCGGCATCACGATCCAGCGCCACGGACTGAACCGGGCCCACGCCAGTCGCGCAGGCGTGCCGCGCGCGCCCAGGCGCATCTGCGCGGCGAGTACTTCGCGCGCCGGCGGCGCCGGCCCGAACACCGCGCGCGACAGCACCAGCAGCGGGATCCGGTCGAACAGCGGCAGCAGCCACCACATCGCCAGCGTCGCCAGCCACATCGCGTCCAGCGACCAGGCGAGGGCGTTGAAGGCGGCGAACAGCGGCAGCGTCGCCAGCGCCCATGGGCGCCAGACGTCGCGCGCATGCCGGCGCACCAGGGCCAGTCCCAGTTCCATCGCCTCCCACGGCGAACGCGGTCGCAGCGCGACCCGGGCCGCATCCAGCCTCATGCGTCCGCGCCCCCGCGCCGGGGCGGCGCGGCGTCCTGCCATGGATCGCGACCGCGCCCGGCCAGACCCAGCCAACCCAGCACCAGCAGCCACAGCGCCGTGCCCACGCCGAACTTCACCGGCGCGGGGATCCATCCCGTCGAGGACCAGAACGCCTCGACGAACGCCGCGAACACCAGCATCGCCAGCACGCCAAGGCACAGCTGGCCGCCGACGCGCCCGGCCTCGACGAGCGCGTCAACGCGCCGCCTGCGGCCCGGCGCCAGCAATGCCAGGCCCAGGCGCAGTCCCGCCGCCCCGGCGACCACGATCGCCACCAGCTCCGGCGCCGAATGCCCGGCCACGAAACGCCAGAACGGATCGCCATGCCCCACCGCCTGCAGGTGCCCGGCGATCGCGCCGAACACCACCCCGTTCGACGCCAGCACCAGCGCGGTGCCCACGCCGGCGAACAGGCCCGAGGCGAAGGTGCGGAAACCGATGCTGACGTTGTTGTAGATGTAGTAGCCGAACATCGCCAGGTCGGTGCCGCTCTCGCGGCCCAGCGCATGCGCCGGATCGGCCGGGTCGTACATCCGCTCGAACCGCGCCAGGTCCTGCGCGGAGAACACGCTGTGGGCAAGCTCCGGCCGCAGCTGCACGGCGGCGAACATCGCCACTGCCGGCAACGCCAGCAGCGCCGCCGACAGCCACAGGCAGCCGCGCTGCGCGCGCACCAGGCGCGGGAACCCGGCCAGCAGGAAATGCAGCGCGCGCCGCCACGGCACCGGCGGCGCGCGGTAGAGCACGTCGTGGCCGCGCTGCATCAGCGCCTGCAGGCGTTCGACCAGCAGCGGGCTGTAGCCGCGCCGCCGCGCCAGCGCCAGTTGCTGGCACAGGCGGCGGTAGCGCGCGGGCATCTGCGCATCGTCCAGCGCCGCGCCATCCGGGAGCGGCTGGCGGCCGGCGCGGTGGCGGCTGCCCCGGCGCTCCAGCCAGGCCTCGAACGCCTGCCACTCGGCCTCGTAGCGGGCGACGAACGCGTCCTGCCTCATGCGTTGCGGCCCAGCAGCCAGCGGGCGATGCCGAGCAGGCGGTCCACCCCCGCCTCGCCGCTCGCGCCGGTGGCGGGCGCGGCGATGTCGGCCAGCTCCCGGCGCCGCTCCGGCGTAAGCGCATGGGCGCGTTCGGCCAGGGCCAGCACCGCGGCCTGTTCGTCCGGCAGCAGCGGCACCACCGGCGCCTGCGCCGGCCCGGGCGGCAAGGCCACCGCCCCGCGCGTGGACGGCACATGCACCACCATGGTCCGCGCGACCACGTCGCCGAGCCGGCGTCCCCACGGGTCGACCAGGCCCGAGGCCAACCCGACCGCATAGCCGAACGGCAGCATGTCCACGGTGCGCATCAGGTTGCGCACCACCGAGGCCAGCCAGCCCACCGGCGCACCGTCGGCCGCGACCACCCGCAGGCCCAGCGCGCGCTTGCCCGGCGTCTGCCCGTCCCACAGCACCTCGAACAGCACCGGGTAGGCCCACACCACCAGGAACAGCACCACCAGGTACAGGCCCATGCCGCCGCGGCCGAGCAGGGCCAGCGCCAGCGACGCCAGGGTGGCCAGGCCGAACCGGATCATCAGGTCGATCAGCCACGCGTACGCGCGCGGCACGGGGCCGGCGGCCGGGAGCCGCAGGGCGACGCCCTCGGGAGTGTGGATTTCGCGGACGGTGTCCAGCATCACGCGGTCGCGCCCTCCGCGACCGCCGCGTCCGTTGCGGTGGTGCGCACTCCCAAGTCGCCCTCTCCCAATGGCCGTGCCGCGGGCGGCACCCGACCTACTGTACGCGAGCGGGGGCGGCGCGAGCGACCGCGGGCGCGGCCCTCAACGATTCGCGGCGAGGTACTCGTCCTTGAGCCGGACGTAGTGCTGCGCGCTGTAGTACAGGCCCTCGATCTGGGCGTCGTCGAGGCGGCGGACCATGCGCGCCGGATTGCCCAGCCACAGCTCGCCCTCGCCCACCACCTTGCCCGGCGGCACCAGCGCGCCCGCGCCGACGAAGCCGTGGCGCTTGACCACCGCGCCGTCCATCACCACCGCGCCCATGCCGATCAGGCAGGCGTCCTCGATCCGGCAGGCATGGATGATCGCGCGATGGCCGATGGTGACGTCCTCGCCGATGACGGTGGCGAAGCCGCCGTCCTTCAGGTGCGGGCCGTCGTGGCTGACGTGGATCACCACCCCGTCCTGGACGTTGGTGCGCGCGCCGATGCGGATGAAGTTGACGTCGCCGCGGACCACGGTCATGGGCCAGATCGACACGTCGTCGCCCAGGACCACGTCGCCGATCACCTCGGCCGAGGGATCGATGAAGACCCGCGCGCCGATCCGGGGCAGCTGGTCGCGGTAGGCCCGCAGGCGGGGGGAAGGCATGGGCGTCATCCGGCCATTGTAGGGCCTGCCTCCCGTCGGCCCCGACTACACTGGCCGGATGCAGCCTTCCACCGACACGCCGCCGGCCGCGCTGGCGCCCACCCTGGCGCGGTTGCGCGCCGCCTGGCAGCACGCGCGGCCCGGCGTGGAGCAGCGCCTGGACGACCTGGCCCGCCTGCGCGCCGCGTTCAAGGCACGGCTGCCGGAGATGGCCGCGGCGATCGCCGCCGACTTCGGCCACCGCTCCCGCCACGAATCGCTCATCGCCGACGGCATGACCGTGCTGGCCGCGATCGACCACCTGCGCCGGCACCTGCGGCGCTGGGCGCGGCCGCGCCGGGTCGGCACCGGCTGGCGGTTCTGGCCGGCGCGGGCGGAACTGCGCAGCGAGTCGCTGGGCGTGGTCGGCGTGATCTCGCCCTGGAACTACCCGGTCAACCTCGCCCTGGTGCCGCTGGCGACCGCGATCGCCGCCGGCAACCACGTCTTCCTCAAGCCGTCCGAGCACACGCCGCGCAGCAGCGACTTCCTGCGCGCGCTGCTGGGCGACGTGTTCCCCGCCGACCGGGTCGCGGTGGCCACGGGCGGCGCCGAGGTGGCGGCGGCGTTCGCGGCGCTGCCGTTCGACCACCTGGTGTTCACCGGCTCGACCGCGGTGGGGCGCAAGGTGATGGCCGCGGCCGCCGCCAACCTCGTACCGCTCACCCTCGAGCTCGGCGGCAAGTCGCCGGCCATCGTCTGCCCCGACGCGCCGCTGCCGCGGGTGGCCGCGCGCCTGGCCAGCGGCAAGTGGTTCAACGCCGGCCAGACCTGCATCGCGCCGGACTACGTGCTGCTGGTCGGCGACCGCGTGCGGCGCGATGCGCTGGTCGAGGCGCTGCGCGCCGAGGCCGCCACGCGGTACGGCGGCGGCGCCGACGGCGATTACACCCGGATCATCCACGACGCCGCCTTCGCCCGCCTGCAGGCGTACCTGGACGACGCGCGCGCGCGCGGCCTGGAGGTGGTGCCGCTGGCGCCCTGGCACGATCCCGCGCGCCGCCTGTTCGCGCCTCACCTGGTGCTCGAGCCGGGCGACGACGCCAGCGTGATGCAGGAGGAGCTGTTCGGCCCGATCCTGCCGGTGCGCAGCGTCGCCTCGCTGGACGCGGCCATCGACGCGGTGAACCGCCGCGACCGGCCGCTCGCGCTGTATCCCTTCGGCAACGACCGCGCCAGCATCGAGCGCATCCTGCGCTCCACCCTGGCCGGCGGAGTCACGGTCAACGACACCCTGGTCCACTTCGGCATCGACGGCCTGCCCTTCGGCGGCGTCGGCGCCAGCGGCATGGGCGCCTACCACGGCCGCGCCGGGTTCGACGCGATGAGCAAGCAGCTGCCGGTGCTGTGGCAGCCGCGCCGCGCCGGCAGCGACCTGCTGCGCCCGCCCTGGGCCCGCGTCGCCCGCTTCGTCGATTTCCTCGTGCGCTGATCGCCATGGCCACGCCGCCCCCGGACGACGCCGACCCCATCGAGCACCGGCTGCGCCATGGCCTGCCGCGCCCGCCGCGGCTGCAGGACCTCGCCACCACCGGGGTCTGGATCGTGCAGTGGCGGCAGGAACACGGCCCCCGCCCGGGGATCGCCCTGCACCGCTGGCTCGAGGAGCGGCATCCGGGCTGGTCGCGCCTGGTGGACTGCCAGGGCCGCACCGACGTGGTCTCGGCGATCAAGGCCGCCACCTGGTCCGCCCGCGACGGCCGGGCCAGCCCGATCCTGCACCTGGACGCGGATTGCGACGGCGACGGGCTCACCGGACCCGAGCGCGGCGGCGGCCCCGGCCGCGCGGCCTGGGGCGACCTCGCGCCGTATCTCGCCCAGCTCAACCTCGCCACCCGCGGCAACCTGGTCCTGGTCTGCACGGCGGGCGCCGGCGTCGCCGGGCGACTGGCCGGGGCCACGCGCGAACGCAGCCCGTGCGCCGCGGTGGTCGCGCCGTCGACGGCGAGTCCGCCGCCGCCCGCGCCCTGGCTGATCGCCACCCAGCGCCTGTACCGCAGCTGGCGCCAGGGCCAGCCCGGGCTGGCCGACGCCTCCGTGCCGCTGGCGCCCGCCATGCTCGAGGCGGCGTCGATGCCGGACCTGCTCTACGAGCGGCTGCTGGCGCACCTGTTCGCGGCGACCCGCGCGGACGCCGTGGCCGCCCCGGGCGGCGGTCCGGGCGCCCTGCTCGCGCGCCTGGGCCTCGAGGCCGACCCGTCACTCGCCTGGCCGGCCCTGCCGCGCCGGCTGCAGCGCTACTGGCGCACCCTGTTCATGGCCGACCTGCACCCGGAGAACCTGCAGCGCTTCGACTTCGAGCTCAAGACCGCCGCCTGGCGCGTGCTGCAGGCGCGCGGCCTGGCCTGAGCGGCCGCCCGCGCCGGTTCAAGGCCGGCACGCGGCGGCCGTTAACGGGGTCGACCCACACGCACGGTCAGCATCGATGTCCGGTATCCTGCCCCGCCCACGGAAGGGACCCAGGTCGTGCCAGTCCGCCCCGACGCCGCCGTGCGCGGGGCGCCGCGGGGGCGTGCGATGAGCGCGGACGACCGCGCACGTGGGCCGGCGCCGGACGAGTCGATGGACCGGATCTGGATCCGCAACCTGCTCGACAGCGCCGACGAGGTCATCTACTTCAAGGACCTGCAGAGCCGGTTCCTGCGCGTCAGCCTGGGCATGGCCCGGCGCCATGGCCTGACCCGCGAACAGTGCTACCTGCTCACCGACTTCGACCTGTTCGCCGAGGAGCACGCGGCCGCGGCGCTCGCCGACGAGCAGCAGATCATCCGCACCGGCGAGCCGATCATCGACATCGAGGAGTGCGAGAGCTTCGTCGACGGCTCCACGCGCTGGGTCTCGACCAGCAAGTTCCCGCTGCGCGACCTCGACGGCCGCATCATCGGTACCTTCGGCATCTCGCGCGACATCACCCGGCGCGTGGTCGCCGAACAGGCGATGGAGCGGCTGGCCGAGCGCTCGGCCGCGGCCAGCGCCGAGCTGGCGCGGGTGGAGGCGCAGCTGCGCGCGGTGCTCAACGGCTCATCCGACGCCATCGCCCAGTACTCGCCCGACCTGCGCTACCGCTACGTCAACCCGGCCGGCGAGCGCCTGCGCGGCATGGCCCTGGAAGACCTGATCGGCCGCACCGACCGCGAAATCGTGCCCGACATCCCGGGCCTCGACGCGTGGGAGTCCGCGCTGCGCGAAGTGCTGTCCACCGGCGCGCCGCGCGAGCACGAGTTCTCGCTGGTGCTGCACGACGGCCGCGAGGGCTGGTTCCATACCACGATGTCGCCCGAGACCGACGTCTCCGGCGCGGTGGTCGGGGTGCTGACCTCCACCCGCGACGTCACCCAGGCCAAGCTCGCCGAACGCGCGCTCGCCCACCAGGCCATGCACGACCCGGTGACCGGGCTCGCGAACCGCTACCTGCTGATGGACCGCCTCGGCCAGGCGATGCTGCGCCTGGAGCGCCATTCCGGCCGGGTGGCGCTGGTGTTCATCGACCTCGACCACTTCAAGACCATCAACGACTCGTACGGGCACGAGGTCGGCGACGAGGTGCTGGTGGAGCTCGCGCGCCGCCTGTCGTCGGTCGGCCGCCGCGAGGACACCGTCGCGCGCCTCGGCGGGGACGAGTTCGTGATGCTGTGCGAGAACATCGCCGGCGATGCCGACCTGCACGACCTCGCCGCGCGGGTGGTGGCGACGCTTTCCGAACCGTTCGCGGTCGGCAACGGCCTGCAGCTGGCGCTGTCGGCCAGCGTCGGCGTGTCGGTCACCAGCGATCCGCACGCGCGCCCCGCCGACCTGCTGCGCGACGCGGACACCGCGATGTACCGGGTCAAGCAGCACGGCCGCAACGGCTACCACCTGTTCGACGACAGCGCCGACCGCGAGAACGACGACCACCTGCAGCTGGCCGCCGAACTGCAGCACGCCGTCGAGCGCGGCCAGCTCACGCTCGCCTACCAGCCGCTGCTGTCGCTGTCGGACCAGCGCCTGCTCGGCTTCGAGGCGCTGCTGCGCTGGCGCCATCCCAGCCGCGGCACGCTGCTGCCGGCCGAGTTCCTGCCCACGGCGGAGCGCGCGGGGCTGATGGGCCAGATCGGCGCCTGGGTGCTCGACGCGGCCTGCGCCCGGCTCGCGGCATGGACGCGGCATGCGCCGCGCGACGACGCGCCGCTGAGCATGGCGGTGAACGTCTCCGGCAGCCAGCTGCGCTCGGGCGGCTTCGTCGACCAGGTCCGCGGCGCCCTGGCCGCGCACGGCATCGCGCCGTCGGCGCTGCGGCTGGAGATCGGCGAGCGCGAGCTGATCCACGACGACCCGCGCATCGAATCCACCCTCTCGGCCCTGGGCGCGATGGGGGTGCAGCTGGTCGTCGACGACTTCGGCGCCTCGGTCACCTCGCTGGCGCGGCTGCCGCGGATCCCGGTGAGCGTGGTCAAGCTGGCCCGCTTCGCCGACCTCGGCCAGCGCGAGGTGGTGGCGGCGGTGATCGCCACCGCGCACGGCCTGGGCATGAGCGTGGTCGGCGGCGGAATCGAGGACGCCGAGCAGCTGGCCCAGCTCAGCGCCCTGTCCTGCGACGACGGCCAGGGCTTCCTGCTCGGCCGCCCGCTGGACGAGGCCGGCGCCGAACGCCTGCTGCACGGCGCGCGCGCCGTCCCCACGTAGCGGGCCCGGGCGCGACCACCGCCGGCGGGGCGGGCTAACATGGCCGGTCCCCACGCGCAGGTCGTCGCATGAAGATCGCCTCCTGGAACGTCAACTCGCTCAACGTGCGCCTGCCGCACCTCGAACGCTGGCTGCGCGAGGCGCAACCCGACGTGGTCGGCCTGCAGGAGACCAAGCTCGACGACGAACGCTTTCCCGATGCGGCGCTGGCCGCGCTCGGCTACCGCAGCGTGTTCCATGGGCAGAAGACCTACAACGGCGTCGCGATCCTGGCCCGCGACCGCGCGATCACGGACGTGCAGGCGGGCATTCCCGGGTTCGCGGACGACCAGCGGCGGGCGATCGCCGCCACCGTCGACGGCGTGCGCATCGTCAACCTGTACGTGGTCAACGGCCAGGACGTGGGCACGGACAAGTACGCCTACAAGCTGCGCTGGCTCGACGCCGTGCACGGCTGGCTGGCGCAGGAACTGCAGCGCCACCCGCGCCTGGTGGTGCTGGGCGACTTCAACATCGCGCCCGAGGACCGCGACGTCCACGATCCCGCGATCTGGAACGACGACCACATCCTGACCTCGACCGCCGAACGCGCGGCGCTGCGCCGGCTGCTGGCGCTCGGCCTGCACGACGGCTTCCGCCTGCACCACGAGGAAGCGGGCATCTTCAGCTGGTGGGACTACCGCCAGGCCGCGTTCCGCCGCAACCTGGGCCTGCGCATCGACCTCACCCTGGTCTCCGACGCGCTGCGCGGCGACGCCGCGGAGTCCGGCATCGACCGCGAGCCGCGCACCTGGGAGCGCCCCAGCGACCACGCGCCGGCGTGGGTCGTGCTGGGGCGCTGACGCGGCCTAGTCGACCGACGCCTCCGGCCGGGCCGCCTCGGGCGCCATGCGCTGGAAGCAGTGGCGGCCCGCGGGATGGCGCCAGCCTTCGTCCTGGCGCAGGCTGGTGGTGCCGTCGCGGGTGTCGGTCGCGAACACGGCGCACAGCCGGTAGCGACGGCCCTCGCCCGGTTCGTACTGGTACGGCGTGGTGCCGAGCGGATCGACCAGCGACAGCCTGCGGCCGGTCTCGTCGCCGAGCGTTTCGAGCGCCGGCGGCAGCCGGCCTTCGCGCCGCGCGTACTCGTCGATCGCGGCCTCCAGCTGGCGCAGGTGGTCCACCCGGCGTTCGTCCAGCCGCGCCTGGCGCTGCGCCGGCGGCGTGCCGATCACCGCGATCGCCGCCACCACCGAGGCCAGCACCGCGACCGCCGCGGCCGTCACCAGCGCGCGGCCGATGCCGCGGCTGTCGCGGCCGGACTCGTCGCGGCGCAGGTCGGACAGGTAGTAGCCGAACACCGCGCCGGCGATCGCGCCCACCACCAGCACCTTGAGCAGGAAGCGCAGGCTGGCCTCGCCGCCGAGGACGTTGTAGACCAGCGCCACCAGGTCGCCGATCAGCACCGCGGCGGCGATGAACAGGGTGAGGTAGGTCAGCCAGCGCCGCACCGGCGACAGGCGCCTCACCGGATCGCGCGCGAGATCGCCGCCGATGCGCCGCGCCAGCCAGGCGAACAGCGGGAACGCGACCACCAGCGCCGCGATCGACCAGCGCATCGAGGGGCCCAGTCGCACCACGCGATAGGCCGGGTCGGCCGCGTCGGGCAGGACGTGGTTGACGAGGTCGAACAGCAGGCTGCCCAGGTGCCAGGCCGACAGGTACAGGGTGGCGAACAGGAGCAGGTATTCGAACGCCTCGCGCGCCGACAGCTGCGGGCGTGGTCGCGGCACCGGCACGGGACTGTCGACGTCGGCGTACTCGGCCAGCGCGGCCCGCACCTGGGCCGGGCTCCAGCCGGCCTCGGCGAGCACCGATTCCACCTGCGGCCGCGGCATGCCGGCGGCCAGCGCGTCGCGCACGAAGCGCTCGAGTTCCTGCGGGACTGCCATGCGCGTCTCCCGATGCGAAAAGGCCGGTGGCCACCCTGCGGGGCGGCCACCGGCCTGGTCAAGTGCGCTGGCGCAAGTCGCGCGCTGCGCTACCGCGCGGGCAGGATCAGTCCCTGTGCTCGCCGATGACGCGGCCGTCCTCCGGATCCAGGCGCAGCTCGACCTTCCGGCCGGAAGCGTCGCGGGCCTCGGCCTTCCACACGCCGTCGTCGAATTCGACGTCGTGCACGTCGCCGTAGCCGGCAGTGGCGAGGCGGGCCTCGATGTCGGCCTTGCCGAGCCTGGAGACCTGGTGGTCGGGATAGACCTTGCCGGTGCGCGGATCGATCGACAGGTCCACGCTGCGGCCGTCGGCGCTGCGCGCGTCGGCGGTCCAGACACCGTCGTCGAACTCGACGTCGTGGACGTTGGTGTAGCCCTCGGCTTCGATCTTCGCGCGGACCTCGGCCCCGGTCAGGGCCTTGTCGGCGTCCTGGGCCAGTGCGGTGCCGGCGGCGGCCGCCACGGCCATGGCCAGCCAGGCCTTGCGGAAACGGATCGGACGTCGCATTGCATGTACTCCTCGCAGGGGGAAGGCGCATGCTCGCGGGGACGCGGGCAAGCCGTCGTGAACCCGCGTGCGCGGCCGCCATCCGGTTCACGTGGCGGCGGGGATCGCGAAGGACGCGCGGGCGCCGCGCCATCCCTGCGGCGACGGATGCGGCGGCCGCGATGCCGGGCCGCCGCGGCCGTACCCGACGCCTGGGGCAGGCGCGAACCCGGCCGGCGCCCGGGGATCGCGCGACGGCTCGAGCGTCACCTTCCTGCGCGGGCGCGGGGACGAAGCGGAGGATGCCCGGCGCCTGGACGCCGGCGAAAAAAAAGCCCGGCCAAGGCCGGGCACCGTATGCAGCAAGAGAGAGAGAACTGTGCGTCAGCGAACGCTGCCGCGGCGGAACAGGTTGACGATCGCGAGCAGGATCACCGCGCCGATCAGCGACACGATGAAGCTCATCACGGTGATGCCGTCGTTGATCGAGCCCGCGCCCAGCAACGGCCCGATCAGCCAGCCGCCGATCAGCGCGCCGACGATGCCGACCACGATGTTGAGGATGATGCCCTGCTGCGCGTCGCGCTTCATGATGATGCTGGCAAGCCAGCCCACGATGCCGCCGACGATCAGCCAGATGATGATGCCCATGAGTGCTGCCTCCTGATCAGTGAAGTCCGCCCGCCGCTGGCTGCGTGCGGAGTGGACTTCATGCTGGCAGCCCGATCGTGACGGCGGCGTCAGCGCGACGCGTCGTCCTCGCCGCACTGCAACAGGCGCAGCAGCGCGGTGCGCGGCAGCTTGCCGGTGTCGTTGCGCGGCAACGCGCGCACCCGCCGCAGCGGCCGCGGCAGGAACACCGGGTCGATGCTGCGGCGCAAGGCTTCGCGCACAGCCGCCTCGCCGAGGGTGTCGCTGGCGTACACGGCGGCGATGCGGCGCACGCCGGCGCGCTCGTCGTCGAGCTGGAACACCGCGCCGTCCTCCACGCCCGGCACCTCGAGCAGGCGCCGGGTCAGGTCGGCCAGCGACGCGCGCTTGCCGGCGATCTCGAGCAGGTCGACCTGGCGGCCGCGCAGCTCGAAGCGGCCTTCGCCCAGCAGTTCGACCACGTCGGCGAGCAGCACCGGCGCGGGCAGCCCCGGCACGGTGACCAGGGTGCCGTCGGGCCGCGGCTCCAGCCGCACGCCGGGAAACAGGCGCCAGGCCTCGCCCGCGGCCGCGCGGCGGCTGGCGATGATGCAGGTCTCGGTGGAGCCGAAGGTTTCGCGCACCTCGCAGCCGCAGCATGCCTCGGCTTCGGCCGCCAGCGCCTGCGGCAGCGGCGCGGTCGCGCTCACGATCCCCGCCATCGGCGGCAGCGCCACGCCCGAGGCCAGCAGCGCGCGCAGGTGCACCGGGGTGGTCACCAGCAGCCGGGGCGCGGCGGCCTCGTGCAGCGCGCGGGCGATGTCCTCGGGGAAGAACGGACGCCCGCGGTGCACCGCCACCGGGCCGAGCAGCGGCAGCACCACCGACATCTCGATCCCGTACATGTGCTGCGGCGGCACCGTCGCCACCACCTGCGGCTGCGTGCCCGCCGGCCACAGGCTGTCGAGTGCGGCCAGGTTGCGCGCGGTGCTGGCGCGCAGCGCGCCCAGGGTCTTGGCATGCGGCATCGGCGTGCCGGTGCTGCCGGAGGTGAAGCCGATCGCGATCACCGCCTCGTCGGCCACCAGCAGCGGCGGGCCGTCGAGCGTGGGCAGCCGCGCCGGCAGGTGCACGAAGTGGCCTTGCGTCGGCAGCGGCCCCGGATCGCAGCCGCAGGCCTCGCCGTCACCGATGCAATAGCTGTCGGGATGGCGCGCGCGCACCTCGTCGATCGCGGCCCGGGTCCGGGTCGGCGGCAGCAGGTTCACCTGCCCGCGCAGGGCCACGGCGCAGAACGCGACCAGGAACCGGTAGCGGTCCTCGCACAGGTTCACGGCGTAGCCGGCGCGCGGCAGTCGCGCCGCCAGCGCGCGCACGTGGCCGGCGAAGGTGGCGGCGTCGACCACGCCGGCGCCGTCGAACGCGAAGGCCCGCGCGCCGTCGCCCGCCGGCAGCGGGGACGATGCATGCATGGTGGCCGTGTCGTGCCCGATCGCCGCCGACATTCTTCTCCGCGCGGTTCACCCCGTCCGGCCACTAGCTTACGCTGCGCAGCGCATGGAGACCGAGTCCGCCCCGCCGCCCGGCGCCGACCACTGCCTCGACCTGGGCGCGGTGCGCTGCGCGTGGGGGCCGTACCGGCGCGGCGAGCGGGCCGAACCGTTGGCGCGGCGCTGGCTGGCGGCCCAGCTGGCGGTGCCCGAGGAGGCGCTCGGGCTGTGGCGCGACGACCGCGGCCGCCCGCACCTGGGCCGGGCCCACGCCGGGCTGGACGCGAACTGGAGCCACAGCGGGGAATGCCTGCTGGTGGCGCTGGCGCGCGGCGCGCGGGTGGGTGCGGACATCGAGTGGCTGCGCCCGCGGCCGCGCGCGATGGTGCTGGCGCGGCGCTTCTTCACCCCGCGCGAGGCCGCGCTGCTGGCCGCGCTCCCGCCCACCGAGGCCGAGGACTGGTTCGTGCGCCTGTGGTGCGCCAAGGAGGCGGTGCTCAAGGCGCACGGCCACGGCATCGCCTTCGGCCTGGAGAAGCTCGAGTTCGCCCGCGACGGCGACGGCTGGCGGCTGGCCGCCTGCGATCCGGCGCTCGGCACGCCGGACGACTGGCGCCTGCACGCGTTCGCGCCCGCGCCCGGCTACCTCGCCACCCTCGCCTGGCGGCCCACCACCGGCCCGGACGCCGGCACCGAGCCGGCGCCTACAATGTCGCGATGACCGACACTTCCCCGGACGCGCTGCGCGACACCGTCGAATCGGGGCTGGCCACGCTCGGCCTCGACGCCGCGCTGGCCGGGCCGCTGCTCGACTACCTCGCCCTGCTGCAGCGCTGGAACGCCGCCTACAACCTCACCGCGGTGCGCGATCCGCGGCAGATGGTGGTCCTGCACCTGCTCGATTCGCTCGCGATCGCCGCGCACACCGCCGGGATCACGCGCCTGGCCGACGTCGGCACCGGCGCCGGCCTGCCCGGGATCCCGCTGGCGATCGCGCGCCCCGACCTGCAGGTGACCCTGGTCGAATCCAACGGCAAGAAGGCGCGCTTCCTGCGCGAGGCCGTGCGCCAGCTGCGGCTGGACAACGCGCGCGTGGCCGAATCGCGCGCCGAGGACCTGGACGAACCGGGCGCCTTCGATGCGATCACCGCCCGCGCGCTGGCGCCGCTGGCCGAGATCATCGCCGTCGGCGGCCACCTGGTCGCGCCCGGCGGGCGCCTGCTGGCGATGAAGGGCCAGCGCCCGGACGCGGAACTGGCCGCGCTGCCGCCCGGCTGGCGGCTGCAGGCGGTGCACCGGCTCGACGTGCCGGGGCTGGCGGCCGAGCGCCACCTTGTGGTGGTCGAACGCCCGTCCTGAGCGGCCCGGCGCCCCCGCCGCGGGCGCTGGCGGCCCGTCGCGCGACGCCCGGCCGCCGGGCGCGGCATAATCCCCCGTCCGGGCCGCCGACTGCGGCCGACCCCCAGCCGCAAGCGAGGCACCCGGACCCCATGGCCCGCATCATCGCCATTGCCAACCAGAAGGGCGGAGTCGGCAAGACCACCACCGCGGTCAACCTCGCCGCGGCGCTGGCCGCCACCCCGAAGCGGGTGCTGCTGATCGACCTCGACGCCCAGGGCAACGCGACCATGGGCAGCGGCATCGACAAGCGCGACCTGCACGCCTCGACCTGCGACGTGCTGCTCGAGGAACTGCACGCCGAGGACGCGATCGTCGAGACCGTCGAGGGCTACGACCTGCTGCCCGGCAACACCGACCTGACCGCGGCCGAGATCGAGCTGATGGACGAGGAGGGCCGCGAGCAGCGGCTCAAGCGCGCGCTCGAACCGCTGCGCCCGCGCTACGACTTCATCATCGTCGACTGCCCGCCGGCGCTGTCCCTGCTGACCCTCAACGCGCTGACCGCGGCCGACTCGGTGATCGTGCCGATGCAGTGCGAGTACTACGCGCTCGAGGGCCTGAGCGCGCTGCTGGACACGATCGAGGCGCTCAAGGCGCGGCTCAACCCGGGCCTGGAGATCGAGGGCGTGCTGCGGACCATGTTCGACGTGCGCAACAACCTCGCCAACGCGGTCTCGGCCGAGCTGGTCAAGCACTTCGGCGACAAGGTGTTCCGCACCATCGTGCCGCGCAACGTGCGCCTGGCCGAGGCGCCGAGCCACGGCCAGAGCATCATCGGCTACGACCGCGGCTCGCGCGGCGGCATCGCCTACCTCGGCCTGGCCGGCGAGGTGCTGCGCCACCAGCGCGAGCGCGACGAGGCCGCGCGCCAGGCGCGGCCGCAGACCCCACACGAAACGGAGACCCCGGCATGACCGGCAAACCAGCGTCCGCGAAGCCCGCGCCCGCCCGCAAGCGCGGCCTCGGCCGTGGCCTGGAGGCCCTGCTCGGCCCGAAAGCCGCCGCCCAGGCGCCGAAGCTCGAGCCCGAGCCCGGCGAGGCGCTGCGCAACCTGCCCGTCGACGCGCTGCGCCCGGGCAAGTACCAGCCGCGCAAGCACTGGGACGGCGAGCGCCTGGACGAGCTGGCCGAGTCGATCCGCGCCCAGGGCGTGATCCAGCCGATCGTGGTCCGCGCCCTGGCCGACCGCACCTACGAGATCATCGCCGGCGAGCGCCGCTGGCGCGCGTCGAAGCTGGCCGGCCTGGCCGAGATCCCGGCGGTGGTGCGCGAGGTCGACGACCGCACCGTGGTCGCGATGGCGCTGATCGAGAACATCCAGCGCGAGGACCTCAACCCGCTGGAAGAGGCGCAGGCCCTACAGCGCCTGATCGACGAGTTCGACCTCACCCACGCCGCGGCCGCCGAGGCCGTCGGCCGCTCGCGCGCGGCGGTCTCCAACCTGCTGCGGCTGCTGGAGCTGCCGCCGGCGATCCGCGCCCTGGTCGAGGAACGCAAGCTGGAGATGGGCCATGCCCGCGCCCTGCTGACCCTCTCGCCCGATCTCGCCGCGAAGCTGGCGAAGGAAGCCGCGGAGCAGGGCTGGTCGGTGCGCGAGGTCGAGCACCGCGCGGCGCAGTTCGCGGCGGGCAAGGTGCCGGCCGGCGGTCGCCGCAAGCCGGCGCCCAGGGGCGCGGCCGCGCCCGACATCACCCGGCTCGAGAACGAACTGTCCGAGATCCTGGGCGCGAAGGTCAGCATCCAGAACGGACGCGGCAACAAGGGCAAGCTGGTGATCCACTACGCCGGCCTCGACGCGCTCGACGGGGTACTGGAACGCCTGCGCGGCAAGTGAGCGCACGCGCGTCCGGACGGGCGCGATGCGTCCCGCCCGCCGTTCCGGATGCAGGCGCGGCTGCGGCCGTGACCAGGTCTCCGGACCGGGAATACCGGGCAGTGCGGTCGCGGCTGAAGCCGCTCCTACGGGGTGGGACTCCTGCCGGCGCGCCGGCAGCCTGGCCCGCGCCCGCCGCCATCATCCGCCAGCCATGCGCCGTGGCCGATACTGTGCGCGCATGAGCACCTGGCGCCTGCAATCGGTCTTCGAGCCGTCGTCGATCGCGATCGTCGGCGGCAGCCCGCGCGAACGCTCGGCCGGACGCGCGGTGATGCGCAACCTGCGCGAGGGCGGCTACGGCGGGAAAATCGGCTGGGTCAGTCCGCGCCACCGGCAGATCGACGGCATCGCCACGGTGCGGCGTCTGGCCGACCTGGGCTGGGTGCCCGACCTGGCGGTGATCTCCGCGCCGGCGGAGATCGTGCCCGGCCTGGTGGCCGAGGCCGCGCGGCTCGGGGTCGGCGCCGGGCTGCTGCTCAGCGCCCACCTGGGACCCGGCCGCGAGGCCTTCCACGACGCGATCCGCGACGCCGCGCGCCCGCACGGCATGCGCATCATCGGTCCGCACTGCCTGGGCATCGTCTCGGCCCACGCCGGGATCAACGCCAGCATCGCCGCGCGCGCGCCGCAGCCGGGCGACCTGGCGCTGGTCTCGGAATCGAGCGCGATCGCGGCCGCCCTGGTCGAATGGGGCGTGTCGCGCTCGATCGGGTTCTCCAAGGTGGTCTCGCTCGGCGACGCGCTCGACGTGGACTTCGCCGACCTGCTCGACTACCTGGCCACCGACCGCCACACCCGCGCGATCCTGATGTACGTCGAACGCGTGGCCGACGCGCGCAAGTTCATGTCCGCCGCGCGCGCCGCCGCCCGCGCCAAGCCCGTGGTGCTGGTGCGCGCCACCCGGCCGCAGCCGGCGGCGAGCATCACCGAGGTCGGCCTGCGCGCGCTGGCGCCCGCCGACGCGGTGCACGCGGCCGCGTTCCAGCGCGCCGGCCTGCTCCAGGTCGAGGCGCTGGACGAACTGTTCGCCGCGGCGCAGACGCTCTCCACGGTGCGCACCTTCCCCGGCCGCCGGCTGGCGATCCTGGGCAACGGCGGCGGCGTGGGCCTGCTCGCCGCGCAGCAGCTGGCGAAGCTCGGGGGCACCCTGGCCACGCTGGCGCCGCGGACGGTGGCCGCGCTCGACGCGGTGCTGCCGGGCGGCTGGTCGCACGACAACCCGGTGGACCTGGTGGTCGACGCCGACGGCGAGCGTTACGGCGCCGCGGTCGAGGCGCTGCTGCAGGACCCGGACAGCGACGCGCTGCTCGTGGTGAACGTGCCGACCGCGTTCACCTCGCCGCTGGACGCGGCCAGGGCGCTGTCGGGCGCGCTCGAACGCCGCCCGCCGCGCGCCGCGCGCAAGCCGGTATTCGCGGTCTGGCTGGCCGACGACGACCAGGCCCTGGCCGAGCTGCACCGCGCCGGCGTGCCCGCCTACGCGACCGAGACCGAAGCCGTGAACGGCTTCATGCACCTGGTGCGCTACCGCGAGGCGCAGCAGGCGCTGATGGAAACCCCGCCCAGCCTGCCGGCCGACTTCGCGGTCGACGCCGAGGGCGCGCGCGCGATCGTGCGTGAGGCGCTGGCGCGCGGCGACGTGCAGCTCGACCCGCAGGCCACCGCGCGGATCCTGGCCTGCTACGGGATCGAACTGGAGGCGCCGCTGGCCGCGGCCGACCCCGGGGCCGCGGTCGAGGCGGCGCGGCCGCTGCTGGCGGCCGGGCGCACCGTCGCGGTCAAGATCGACTCGCCCGACATCGCCCACAAGACCGTGGTCGACGGCGTGCGCCTGAACCGCGGCAGCGAGCAGTCGGTGCGCGACGCCGCCGAAGAGGTGCTGCGGCTGGCGCGCGAGCGCCGCCCCGACGCGCGCATCCGCGGCGTGACCGTGCAGGCGATGGTCGAGCGGCCGCACGCGCGCGAGCTGATCGCGGCGATCGCCGACGACCCGGTGTTCGGCCCGGTGATCGTGTTCGGCCGCGGCGGCGTCGCGGTGCGCGTGGTCGACGACCTGGCCGTGGCCCTGCCGCCGCTGGACCTGCGCCTGGCCCACGAGCTGATCGGCCGCACCCGGGTCTCGCGCCGGCTCAAGGCCCACCGCGGCGAGCGCGCGGCCGACGAGCGCGCGATCGCGCTGATCCTGGTGAAGCTGGCCCAGCTGGCCGCGGACGTGCCCGAGATCCGGCAGCTGAGCCTGAACCCCATGCTGTCCGACGCCGACGGGGTGGTGGTGGTCGACGCCCGGATCCTGGTCGGCCCGGTCCAGGCCCTGCATCGCGGCCGCGGCCACCCGCGCTTCGCGATCTTCCCCTACCCGAGCGAGCTCGAGCGCCACATCACCCTGGCCGACGGCACCCGCGCCTTCGTGCGTCCGGTGCGGCCCGAGGACGACGGCCTGTTCCGCGAGTTCTTCACCCACGTCACCGACGAGGACCTGCGCCTGCGCTTCTTCCAGTCGGTGCGCCACTTCAGCCACGAATTCATCGCCCGGCTGACCCAGATGGACTACGCGCGCTCGATCGCGCTGGCGGCCATCGCCCCCGACGGGGCCATGCTCGGCGCGGTGCGCCTGCACGCCGACGCCAACTACGAGACCGGCGAGTACGGGATCCTGGTCCGCTCCGACCTCAAGGGCCGCGGCCTGGGCTGGCAGCTGATGTCGATCATGATCGAGGCCGCCGGCTGGATGGGGCTGCGCGAGGTCGAGGGCCAGGTACTGCGCCAGAACCGGGGCATGCTGGCCATGTGCGAGCAGCTGGGGTTCCGGATCACCCCGGACCCGGACGAGCCGGGGCTGATGGTGGTGCGGCTGCCGGTCCCCGCCCCGGGGACGCCGCCCGGCGGCGCCCCCGGCTGAACCCGGCCGGCCGGGGCCGGACTTGTCCACAGGCCGCCTGGCGGGCATAATTGCCGGCTCGCTGTGCCCAGGCCCCTTGCGCCCCGGGCGCCGGAGCGGCCGGGAACGCGATCCCCCCGCCCCCATGCAGCGACCCTGTCCCGCATTGCGTGGCAGGCGCGGCCCCCCGGGGCCGGCGCCCGCCGGGGCCGCCGCCTCCCTGGCCAAGGGGGGCACCATGACACTTTCGAGGTGTGCAATGTCCCGAGTCTGCCAAGTCACCGGCAAGCGTACGACGACCGGCAACAACGTCTCGCACGCGATGAACAAAACCCGCCGCCGCTTCATGCCGAACCTGCACGAGCGCCGGTTCTGGGTCGCCAGCGAGAACCGCTGGGTGAAGCTGCGCGTTTCCACGGCTGCGCTGCGCACCATCGACAAGAACGGCATCGATGCCGTCCTGGCCGAGCTGCGCAAGCGCGGCGAGAAGGTCTGAGGAGCAGGACGTCATGGCATCCAAGCGCGACAAGATCCGTCTGATTTCGTCGGCCAACACCGGCCACTTCTACACCACGGACAAGAACAAGAAGAACACCCCCGGCAAGATGGAGATCAAGAAGTACGATCCCGTCGTCCGCAAGCACGTGATCTACAAGGAAGGCAAGATCAAGTGACCTGACCGCCACGCGACAGCGTGGCTGCCGAGGAATCCCCGGCGCGAGCCGGGGCCGCGAAACCCGCCGCAAGGCGGGTTTTTGCGTTGTGGGGCCGCGCCGGGCGCGGCGGACGGGTCCCGCGGCGACGGCGGGCCCCACCCCAACCCTCCCCCGCACGCGGGGGAGGGGGCATTCCGCGGCTGCGCGGTGGTGTGGGAGCACCGCCGGGACGCGGGAAGCGCGCGGAGCCCTGCGACCCGCGCAAGAGCCGCGTCCCCTCCCCCGCGCGCGGGGGAGGGGGACATTCCGCGACTGTGCGGTGGTGTGGGAGCACGGCCGGAACGCGGGAAGGGCGCGCGGAGACCTGCAATCCGCGCAATAGCCGTGCCCCCTCCCCCGCATGCGGGGGAGGGTCGGGGTGAGGGCGGCCCGCGCCGCCGCCGCGACCGGCCGCGTTACACTCCGGGGCGCACCGATCGGGGGAGGGTTGGATGCTGCCGGGCTGGGTCCTGCTGCTGGTGTCGGTCGGCTACGCCGCGCTGCTGTTCGCGGTGGCGTGGATCGGCGACCGCTACCCGCTGTATCCGCAGCGGCCGTGGCTGCGCCCGCTGGTCTACAGCCTGGCGCTGGCGGTGTACTGCTCGTCCTGGACCTTCTACGGCGCGGTCGGCACCGCGGTGCGCTCGGGCATCGGCTACCTGCCGATCTACCTCGGTCCGCTGCTGCTGCTGCTGTTCGGCTGGCGCATCCTCGAGCGCATGGCGCGGGTCGCCCAGGCCCAGAACACGGTCTCGATCGCCGACTTCATCGCCTCGCGCTACGGCCGCTCGCAGCCGCTGGCCGCGCTGGTCGCCACCATCGCCCTGATCGCGGCGGTTCCCTACCTGGCCCTGCAGTACAAGGCGGTGGCGATCAGCCTCGGGGTGCTCGGCGGCCAGGGCACCTCCGGGCGCGTGCTCGGCGACCCGGCGCTGTACGTGGCCGCGCTGATGGCGCTGTTCGCGATCCTGTTCGGCACCCGCCAGGTCGATGCCACCGAGCACCGCCCGGGCATGATGCTGGCGGTGGCGCTGGAGTCGCTGGTGAAGCTGGTCGCGCTGGTCGCGGTCGGGCTGTTCGCCTCCGGCTGGCTCGGCGCGCGCGACCTGGACTACGTCGCCGCCACCCGCTCGCTGCTCGAGGTCGGCCCGCCGGTGGGCTTCGTGGCCCAGACCCTGCTGGCGTTCCTGGCGATCTTCTGCCTGCCCCGCCAGTTCCACGTCGCGATCGTCGAATGCGGCAACGTCGACGACGTGCGCCGCGCGCGGCTGATGTTCGGCGCCTACCTGGTGGTGGTGACGCTGATGGTGGTGCCGATCGCCAGCGCCGGCATCCACCTGTTCGGCCAGGGCTCGGGCGTGGCCCCGGACAGCTTCGTGCTGGCCCTGCCGCTGGCCGAGCACCGCGACACCCTGGCCCTGCTGGCCTACGTCGGCGGCTTCTCCGCCGCCACCGGCATGGTGATCGTGGCCAGCGTGGCGCTGGCGACCATGGTCAGCAACGACCTGGTGATGCCGCTGCTGCTGCGCCGCGGCTGGGCCAGCCGCGGGGGCGGCGACGTCGCCTCGCTGGTGCTGTGGATCCGGCGCGTGGCGATCGTGTTCATCGCCGGCCTCGCCTGGGGCTACTACCGCGCCAGCGGCAGCGACACCTCGCTGGCCTCGTTCGGCCTCATGGCCTTCGTCGCCGTGGCCCAGTTCGCGCCGGCGCTGATCGGCGGCCTGTACTGGCACGGGGCCAGCCGCCGCGGCGCCGAGGTCGGCCTGCTGATCGGGTTCGCGGTCTGGGTCTACACGCTGCTGCTGCCGACCCTGACCGACGCCGGCTGGTTCGATCCGGCCTGGGTGCGCGACGGCCCGTTCGGCATCCACTGGCTGCGCCCGCGCCAGCTGTTCGGGCTGTGGGGCTGGGACCCGCTGACCCACGGCACGTTCTGGTCGCTGCTGATGAACGTCGGCGCGCTGCTGCTGGTCTCGGCGCGCTGGCGCCCGAGCCTGGACGAGCGCCTGCGCGCGGCGCCGTTCCTCGACCCTTACGCCGAGCGCAGCCCGCTCGCCGCCGGCGAGTGGAAGGCGTCGGTCGCCATCGGCGACCTGCTCACCCTCGCGGTGCGCATCGTCGGCGAACGCACCGCGCAGCGCGCGTTCAGCCAGTACGCGCGCGAGCAGGGCGTGGAGCTGCAGCCGCAGGCGCGCGCCGACCGCAAGTGGGTCCAGTTCACCGAGCGCCTGCTGGCGGCGGCGGTGGGCGCGGCCTCGGCGCGGCTGGTGCTCACCAGCGTGCTCAAGGGCTCGGGCATGGAGGTCGGCGAGGTCGTGGCCGTGCTCGACGAGGCCGGCCAGGAGCTGCGCTTCAACCGCGAGATCCTGTCCAACACCCTGGAGAACATCGACCAGGGCGTGAGCGTGGTCGACTCCGACATGTGCCTGGTGGCGTGGAACCGCCGCTACCAGCAGCTGTTCGACTACCCCGACGGCATGCTCTACGTCGGCCGGCCGGTGGCCGACCTGATCCGCTACAACGCCCAGCGCGGCGAGCTCGGGCCGCTGGGGCCGGAGGAGATCGAACTCGAGGTCGCCAAGCGCATCGCCTACATGCGCGCGGGCTCGCCGCACGTGAGCGAGCGCGTGCGCGCCAACGGCCAGGTGCTGGAACTGCGCGGCCAGCCGCTGCCCGGCGGCGGCTACGCCACCAGCTACAGCGACGTGACCGACTACAAGCGCGCCGAGCGCGAGCTGCGCGAGATCAACGAGTACCTCGAGCAGCGCGTGGCCGAGCGCACCCGCGAGGCGGAGATGGCGCAGGAGTCGCGCTCGCGGTTCCTGACCGCGATCAGCCACGACGTGCTGCAGCCGCTCAACGCCGCGCGCCTGTTCGCCTCGGCGCTGCGCGAAAGCCGCGACCCGAAGGAGCAGGCGCACCTGGCCGAGCGCATCGATGCGGCCCTGCGCGCGGCCGAGGAACTGCTCGACGGCCTGCTCGACGTCTCGCGCCTGGATGCCGGCAAGCTCAAGCCCGAGATCACCGACTTCGACGCCGGGGCGCTGCTGCGCGAACTGGCCGCGCAGTACGCGCCGATGGCGGCCGCGCGCAGCATCAACATCCGGGTGCACGCACCGGCGCTGGTGGTGCGCAGCGACCGCCGCCTGCTGCGCCGGGTGCTGCAGAACTTCATCGCCAACGCCCTGCGCTACACCCCGCGCGGGCGGGTGGTGCTGGCCGCGCGCCGGCGCGGCGACCAGGTCGCGCTGCAGGTCTGGGACGCCGGCCCCGGCATCCCCGAGCACCACATGCGCCAGATCTACGACGAGTTCCACCGCTTCGAGCAGCCGTTCGACTGGGACGGCCGCGGACTGGGCCTGGGCCTGTCGATCTGCCAGCGCATCTCGCGCCTGCTCGGCCACACGCTCGACGCGCGCTCGATGGTCGGCCACGGCAGCATGTTCTCGATCGTGGTGCCGCGCGGCGAGGCTTCGCGGCAGGTCCCCGAGCGCCGCGACGAGGGGCCGCGGGTGGACGTGGACCAGGCGCTGACCGGCATGACCGTGCTGTGCGTGGACAACGACCGCGACATCCTCTCGGGGATGACCGCCCTGCTCTCGCGCTGGGGCATCCGCACGGTCACCGCGCCGACCGTCGACGAGGCGCTCGAGCGCCTGTCCGAGCAGCCGGACGTGCTGCTGGTCGACTACCACCTGCACGACCGCCTGGACGGGCTCGACACCCTCGATGCCCTGCGCGAGGCCGCCGGTTCGCCGGTCCCCGGCGCACTGCTCACCGCCGACGGCAGCGACGCGCTCAAGCGCGCCGCGCGCGAACGCGGCTACCGGGTGCTGACCAAGCCGGTGAAGCCGGCCTCGCTGCGCGCGTTCCTGACCGCGCAGCGGCGCCGGGTGGACGCGGGCGCCGAGGCCTGAGCGGCGGCTAGTCCTCGGGCCCCTCCGGGACCACCACCTTCTCCGGGTCCACCGCCAGGCGGCCCGCCATCAGCACCGCCTGGGTGCGGTTGGAGGCGCCGAGCTTGCGCAGGATCGCGCTCATGTGGGCCTTGATCGTGGCCTCGGACACGCCGAGCTCGTAGCCGATCTGCTTGTTGAGCATACCCGAGCCGAGCATCTGCAGGACCCGGAACTGCTGCGGCGTGAGCTCGCGCACGCGCGCGGCGATCTCCTGCTCGTCCGGGCCGATGCGCGGCGCCGTGTCGGCCACCTCGGGCACCCAGCGGTCGCCGTCGAGCACCCGGCGCAGGGCCGTGCCCAGCAGCTCGGCGTTGGACGACTTCGGGATGAAGCCCATGGCGCCGTGGTCGAGCGCGCGCCGGATCACCGCCGGCTCCTCGCGCGCCGACACCATCACCACCGGCAGCTGCGGGTGCAGGCCGCGCAGGTGGACCAGGGCGCTGAAGCCCTGGGCGCCGGGCATGTTGAGGTCGAGCAGGAGCAGGTCGGCGTCGGGGTGCGCGTCGGCCATCGCGTACAGGCCGTCGGCGTTGTCGGCTTCGTAGAGCTCGGCCTCGGGGATCACGCGGACCACCGCTCCGCGCAGGGCTTCCCGGAAGAGCGGATGGTCGTCGGCGACGAGGATCGTGGTCATGGGGGATGGGGGTATCGGTCCTGGGTACTGCCACGGGCGGCGGGTGGCGGAAGGCGGGCCCTCCGCCGCCCGTCGCGTGTCCTTACGCGCCCCTGCGGTTCTTCACCAGCGAGTCGACCACGGTCGGATCGGCCAGGGTGCTGGTGTCGCCGAGCTGGTCGGGCTGGTTCTCGGCGATCTTGCGCAGGATCCGGCGCATGATCTTGCCCGAGCGCGTCTTCGGCAGGCCGGGCGCCCACTGCAGGAAGTCGGGCGAGGCGATCGGCCCGATCTCCTTGCGCACGTGCGCGACCAGCTCCTTGAGCAGCTCGTCGCTTTCCACCTCGCCCGCCACCAGGGTCACGTAGGCGTAGATGCCCTGGCCCTTGATGTCGTGCGGGAAGCCGACCACGGCGGCCTCGGCCACCTTCGGGTGCGAGACCAGGGCGCTTTCCACCTCGGCGGTGCCGATGCGGTGGCCGGAGACGTTGATGACGTCGTCGACGCGGCCGGTGATCCAGTAGTAACCGTCCTCGTCGCGGCGGCAGCCGTCGCCGGTGAAGTACATGCCCGGGTAGGTCTTGAAGTAGGTGTCGATGAATCGCTGGTGGTCGCCGTAGACCGTGCGCATCTGCCCCGGCCAGGAATCGAGCAGGACCAGGTTGCCCTCGGCCGCGCCCTCGAGGATCTTGCCGTTGGCATCGACCAGGGCCGGCTGCACGCCGAAGAACGGCAGCGTCGCCGAGCCGGGCTTGAGGTCGATCGCGCCGGGCAGCGGCGAGATCAGGATGCCGCCGGTCTCGGTCTGCCACCAGGTGTCGACGATCGGGCAGCGGCCGTCGCCGACCACCTCGTGGTACCAGCGCCAGGCCTCGGGGTTGATCGGCTCGCCGACGCTGCCGAGCAGGCGCAGGCTCGCGCGCGAGGTCTTCTTCACCGGGTCGGCGCCCTCGCGCATCAGCGCGCGGATCGCGGTCGGCGCGGTGTAGAAGATGGTCACCTTGTGCCGGTCGACGACGTTCCAGAAGCGCGAGAAGTCGGGGTAGTTGGGCACGCCCTCGAACACCAGCGAGGTCGCGCCGTTGGCCAGCGGGCCGTACACGATGTAGCTGTGGCCGGTCACCCAGCCCACGTCGGCGGTGCACCAGTAGATGTCGTCCTCGCGCAGGTCGAACACCGCCTCGTGGGTGTAGGCCGCGTACAGCAGGTAGCCGCCGGTGGTGTGCAGCACGCCCTTGGGCTTGCCGGTGGAGCCGGAGGTGTAGAGGATGAACAGCGGGTCTTCCGCGTTCATGCGCTCGGGCTCGCATTCCCCGGGCTGGCCGTCGACCACGGCGTCGTACCAGCGGTCGCGCGGCATCTGCATGTCGACCGCGGCGCCGGTGTGGCGCACCACCAGCACCGTCTCCACGCTCTGGGTGCCGGGCATCTTCAATGCCGCGTCGACGTTGGCCTTGAGCGGCACCTTGCGCCCGCCGCGCAGGCCCTCGTCGGCGGTGATGATCAGCTTGCTGCCGCAGTCGGCCACGCGATCGGCGATCGAGTTCGGGGCGAAACCGCCGAACACCACCGAGTGGATCGCGCCGACGCGGGCGCAGGCGAGCATCGCCACCGCCGCCTCGACGATCATCGGCAGGTAGATCGTGACCCGGTCGCCCTTCTTCACCCCGAGGCTGCGCAGCGCGTTGGCCAGCTTGCACACGCGCGCGTGCAGCTCGCGGTAGCTGACGTGCTTCGGCTCGGCGGCCGGATCGTCCGGCTCCCAGATCAGCGCGGTCTTGTCGCCGCGGGTGGCCAGGTGGCGGTCGAGGCAGTTGACGCTGGCGTTGAGCTCGCCGTCCTCGAACCAGCGGATCCGGAAGTCCTCCAGGTCGTAGCTGACGTCCTTGATCTTCGTCGGGGCCCGGTACCAGTCCAGGCGGGCCGCGGCCCGGCCCCAGAACGCCTCCGGGTCGCTGACCGAGGCCTGGTAGTCCCGTTCGTAGGTGGCGCGGTCGATGCGCGCGCGCGCCGCGAAGTCCGGCGGCACAGGGTAGAGGTCACTCATCTCGTCCTCCCAAGGCAATCAAAGTCCAACGGATCGGTTCCACGCATGAGTTTGCCGCATCCGCGCATGTTGCGTTGCAGCACAACGCTAGGACTTTGGTCGCAGCCCCGCCCCCTCCTACCAAAGACGAATAGGCACCGCCCGCGGCCGCGCGCAGCCTCCCCACGTTGGGCGTTCTTCACTTGTCTCTGGGAGGGGAATCGATGAAAAGACGCAATCCGATGCGGCCGCTGGCGCTCGCCATGTCGCTGGCCCTGGTCGCCCCGGGGGTGGCGTTCGGGCAGACCGCGAAGGAGAAGGAGCTGGAGGCGCGCATCGCCCAGCTCGAGGCCCAGGTCCAGGCGCTGCTGCAGCAACAGCAGCAGACCGAGGCCGCGGTGGCCGCGACCAAGACCGAGCTCGACGAGGTCCGGGTGGCCACGGCAAGCGACGGCAAGCCCGCGATCCAGCGCTCGCCGATCCTGACCGCCGGCAACCCGGGCAGCGTGTTCTCGTACGGCGGCTTCATCAAGCTCGACGCGATGGTCACCGACACCAGCGACGGCGCGATCGCCGAAGGCTCGGCCGGCCGCATGTTCTACGTGCCGAGCACGATCCCGGTCACCGCCAACGGCGCCGAGCCGGACACCGATCCGTACACCGACTTCCACGCCGCGTTCTCCCGCTTCTGGCTGGCGGCCGACTGGACCAGCGAGGGCGGCGACAAGTTCCGCGGCTTCATCGAGGCCGACATGTTCGGCGGCGGCACCGCCAACCTCGGCAACGAGGTCTCGACCAACACCCACGGCATCACCATCCGCCACGCCTACGTGACCTGGAACAAGTGGCTGGCCGGCCAGACCTGGTCCAACTTCCAGGACGTCGCCGCGCTGCCCGAGGCGGTCGACTTCGTGGGCGTCACCGAAGGCACCACCTTCGTCCGCCAGGCCCAGGTGCGCTACACCAACGGCCCGTGGTCGGTGGCGCTGGAGAACCCGCAGACCACGGTCAGCACCGTGGCCACCGCGGCGCGCAACAACGCCGGCGGCAGCGACCTGCTGCCCGACCTCACCGCGCGCTACGTGATGAAGGGCGACTGGGGCCACTTCAGCATCGCGGGCCTGCTGCGCCAGCTCAAGTCGGGCGACGAGAGCGACACCGGCGCCGCGGTCAGCCTGTCGGGCCGGTTCAACCTCGGCGCCAGCGACGACATCCGCTGGATGGCCAGCTACGGCTCGGGCATCGGCCGCTACCTCGCCTTCGGCCTGGGCGCGGACGCCGCGCTCGACGCCAACGGCAACCTCCACGCGCGCGACGGCGGCGGCGGCTTCGTGGCCTGGCGCCACGCCTTCTCGCCGAAGCTGCGCTCGAACCTGATGTACTCGGTGGCCGAGTTCGACAACGACCGCAGCCTGGCCGGATGGGGACCGGCCAGCTGGGCCGAGGTCGAAAGGGCGCAGTCGTTCCACGCCAACCTGATCTACTCGCCGTTCCCGAAGCTGGACGTCGGCGCGGAGGTCAGCTGGGGCCAGCGTGAGCTCGAGGACGACCGCAAGGGCGACCTCAAGCGCTTCCACACGACCATCAAGTACTCCTTCTGACCCGGGGAGAGCGGGCCGCCGCCGGCTGGCGGCGGCTTCGCCGATCCCGGGCACCAGGAACCACCCAGCGTTCGAACCCGAAGTTCCTCGGAGGTGTTTCAGACATGAGTTCAGCCACAGAACATTGGCGCAAGACCCGGAACCTCACGATCACGCATCTCGTGATCTGGTTCTTTTTCGCGTTCGTGATCCACTGGTTCGCGCACGACCTGAGCGAAGTCCGCTTCTTCGGCTGGCCGCTCGGCTACTACATGGCGGCCCAGGGGTCGCTGATCGTGTTCGTCGTCCAGCTGTTCCTGTTCAGCCGGCAACAGCACGCCATCGACGTCAAGTACGGCGTCCACGAAGACGAAGACTGACCACCAGGGGATAACGTCATGGCACTCCAATTCGAAGGCAAGACCTTCATCCAGAGCCTGCCCAAGATCTACGGGATCTACACGGGCGGGTTCCTGCTGTTCTTCTTCGCGATGGCACTGCTGGAGAAGTTCGGGCTGAGCGCGCGTGCGATCGGCCTGTGCTTCGTCGGCTTCACCATCTTCATCTACGCGTTCATCGGCATCCTCTCGCGCACGGCGGCGGCGGATGCGTACTACCTCGCCGGCCGCTCGGTGCCCCCGGTGTTCAACGGCATGGCGACGGCGGCGGACTGGATGTCCGGCGCGTCGTTCGTGGCGATGGCCGGCGGCATCTTCATGTCGGGCTATCCGTACCTCGCGTTCGTGGTCGGCTGGACCGGCGGCTACATCCTCGTGGCCACGCTGATGGCGCCGTACCTGCGCAAGTTCGGCTGCTACACGGTGCCCGACTTCATCGGGACCCGTTACGGCGGCAAGCTGTCGCGCTTCTGCGCCATCATCGTGCTGATCGTGGCGTCGTTCACCTACGTGACCGCGCAGATCACCGCCACCGGCACCATCGCGGCGCGCGCGTTCCTGATCCCGTTCGAGGTGGGCTGCTGGCTGGGCCTGGCGGGCATCCTGGTGTGCTCGATGCTCGGCGGCATGCGCGCGGTGACCTGGACCCAGGTGGCCCAGTACATCGTGCTGATCGTGGCTTACATCCTGCCGATCGTGTGGATGTCGGGCGCGCAGGGCTTCGGCTGGTTCCCGCAGTTCCAGTACGGCCCCGCGGTGGCGCACATCCAGGAGCTCGAGCCGGTGCTGGGCGTCGGCACCCCGCCGACCGACACCGTGGCCGGTCTCTCGGCCCTGACCACCCTGCACGCGTCGCCGAAGGAAGGCGCGATGGCAGCGTGGCAGTTCGTGACCCTGGCGTTCTGCATGATGGTCGGCACCGCGTCGCTGCCGCACATCCTGATGCGCTACTTCACCACCCCGTCGGTCAAGGCCGCGCGCTCGTCCGTGGCCTGGTCGCTGTTCTTCATCTTCCTGCTGTACTTCTCCGCGCCGGCCCTGGCCACGCTGAGCAAGCTGTCGCTGTTCGATCCGCAGCTGGCCAGCTCGATCTTCGGCAAGGCCATCGCCGACGTCGAGGCGCTGGGCTGGGTGAGGAACTGGGGCGAGATCGGCCTGGTGGCGATCCGCGACTCCAACGGCGACGGCATCCTGCAGGTCAACGAGTTCTTCCTGAACCCCGACATCATCGTGCTGGCCACCCCGGAATTCGCCGGCCTGCCGTACGTGATCTCGGGCCTGGTGGCGGCCGGCGGCCTGGCCGCGGCGCTGTCCACCGCGGACGGCCTGCTGCTGGCCATGGCCAACACCCTGTCGCATGACCTGTACTACAAGATCATCGACCCGAAGGCCGAGACCAAGCGCCGCATCATGACCGCCCGCGTCCTGCTGCTGGTGATCGGTGCGGCCGGCGCTGCGGTGGCGGCGATGCGGCTCGAGGGCATCCTCGGCGCCGTGGCCTGGGCGTTCTGCTTCGCGATGTCCGGCCTGTTCGCCCCGCTGGTGCTGGGCGTGTGGTGGAAGCGCGCCAACCGCCCCGGCGCCATCGCCGGCATGGTGGTCGGCCTGGCCGCCGGCTGGGGCTACCTGCTCGCGGTGCGCAACGGCATGGAGCCCTGGTTCGGCCTCGACCACCTGCGCTTCGGCGTGGTCGGCGTGGTCGCCAGCTTCATCGCGATGATCGTGGTCACCCTGGTGACCCCGGCGCCGGACGAGGAGACCCAGCGGATGGTCGACGAGGTCCGCATTCCGCGCGGCGAGGCGCTGGTGCGCCACCACTGATCCATCCGCGGACACGCAGTACCCACCCGATGCCGGGGGAGGCAACTCCCCCGGCATCCTTGTTTGTGAGAGCATGGCCGAAGGGGCCAGTCGCGGGAGGAGCCGCAACTCGATGGTGACCGGAGTACCGCTGTACGCAGTCGTGATCGACTACCTGCTGGGCATGGTGATGTGGACCCTGATCGGTCGATTCGGCATGCGCCTGTTCCTGCCCGAGGACAGCCAGTTCTTCTTCAACCGGTTCTTCGTCAAGGCCACCGACCCGCTGATCCGGCTGTTCAAGCCGATCACGCCCGGCTTCCTGGTCGATGCGGTGGTTCCGCTCTACGTGGCCTGGTTCTTCTTCATGGCCCGCTTCTACGTCATGCCCTGGCTGCTGGGCTATTCGGTGATGGGCATGCTGTCGTTCCCGCTCGAAGGCCAGGCCGCGCAGGGCCTGTACTGGATCGCCAACAAGCTGCTGTCGGGCGGCTGAGCCGCCACGGCATCGCGAACGCGCCGGCCCGGTGCCGGCGCCTTCGCGTTCAGGGCTCGAACGCCGCGTCCACCGCCTTTGCGTCGAGCAGGTCGCGCAGCTCGAAGCGGACCTCCTTCCAGCGGAAGCGCACCGAGTTGCGCACGATGTCGGCGTCGAGCTCCATCAGCGTCTTCACGATCGGCGCGTGCCGCACCAGCGCCTCCGGGCTCTCGTGGAAGCAGCCCTCGTCGTCGCCGATGCGCGACCACGGCGTGAGCGCGATCCGCGCGCGCACCTGCTGGGCGTGCTCCGCGAAGCCCTCGTCGGCCTCGGCCGGGATCCCGGCCTTCTCCAGCACCTGGTCGACCAGGCGCCGCATCAGCATCCCCACCCGCTCCTCCGGCATGCCACGGCTGGCGAGCAGGCCGCCGGAGAACGCCCCGAGGTCGGACAGGCAGGCCAGCCACACGCGCCACTTGGCGGCATTGAGCAGCTCGACGAAGCCGTCGTTCTCGAACAGTTCCGGATAGCGCTGGCCGGCGCGGGTGCGCATGTAGCCGTACAGGCTGGTCTGGGCGATGAAACTGGCGCGGGTGTCGAGGAAGTCGCGCAGCGCCTGCGGGTCGCGAATCGGCATCCGGCGCACCCGGTTCCCGATGCCGAGGTACTGGCGCACCATCGACAGGAAGCCGCCGAAGCGCGCCAACGGGCCGTGCGAGGTCTGGTCCTGGTTCATCCGTCGGTGTCGTGCGGGAATGTCGTGACTTTGAACGAAGCCGCGGCGCTAGTCGAGGTCGCGCAGGCGCACCTTCTCCCCCCCGCCCATGGCCTCGACCTGGGCAAGCAGCAGCTCGGCGCAGGCCATGGCGTCGGCCGCGGCCGAGTGCTGGCTGTGCGGCGGCAGGCCGTGGCGCGCGCGCGCGGCGGCGAGGGTGAACATGCCCTCGGCGTCGGCGCGTCCGCGGTCGCCGCCGGCGAGCAGGGTCCGGGCCAGCGCGAGGGTGTCGATGAACGGGTTGGGCAGCGGCACGCCGCCATGGCGGCGCAGCAGCGCGCGCAGGAAGCCGCGCTCGATCCCCGCCGCATGCGCCACGATCGCGCGCCCGGCCAGCGCCGGCAGCAGCTCCTCGAGCAGCGCGCGCTCGTCGGCGGCGCCGGCCAGGTCGCTGTCGAGCAGGCCGTGGATGGTCGCGCTCTGGCCCACGCCGGCATCGTCGCGCGGCCGCACCTTCACCTCGCGCGCCGCGCCCATGCGCAGGCGGCCACCGTCGATCGGTACCCAGCCGGCGGACAGGATCTGGTCGCGGGCCGGGTCCAGGCCCGTGGTCTCGAAATCCAGCGCCACCGCCGGCAGCTGCTCGAACGGGGTCGAGGACGTGGGCAACGGCGCCTGCAGCGCCTGCTGCTGCACCGGCAACCGGCACTGGCGCAGCGCGCGCCGGCGCCGCCATTCGCGCCACGGGCTCACGGGAAATCCTGCCTGAGCGCTTCCTGGGCCTCGCGCACCACCACGAACGCGTCGCGCAGCGCGGCGCGGTCGGCGTGGCTGATCCGGCGCACGTCCAGATGGTTGTGCAGCTCCACGCCGCGGCGCGCCTGGTCGGCGTGCAGCTCCACGCGCAGGCCGCACAGCAGGCGGTAGGCGCCGTCGAGGCGGTCGCCGTGGCCGCGGTCGATCGCCCCGCGCGCCACCAGCGCCGTGATCCGGTCGCGGGTCGCGGGCACCGTGATGCCGGCGTGCAGTGCGCGCACCCGCACCAGGTCGGTCAGCGGCATCAGGCCCGAGGCCTTGATGTCGAGGGTCTCGCGGTGTTCGCCGCGGCGCTCGAGCACGAAGCGGCGGAAGAAGCCCAGCGGCACGTCGTAGCTCGCGGCCTGGTGGGCGAGCGCGGTCAGGAACACCGCCTTGCCGCTGCCGCTCGCGGCCTCGGCCATGGCCTCGCGGATGCGCGCCACCAGGCCGGCGTCGCCGTCGATGCCGCGCAGGTCGAAGAAGATGCTCACCCGCAGCACGCCCTCCGGGTCGGGCAGGCCGGACCAGCGTTCGAAATGGCGCAGCCAGCCCGACAGCGGCTGCCGCCACTGCGGCGTCGTGGCCATGATCCCGCCCGGGCAATAGGTGTAGCCGCAGGCATGCAGGCCGTCGCACACGAACCGCGCCAGCCCGGCGAAGTAGTCGTCGGCGCCCGCGGGCGCGTCGTCGGCATAGACGATGCCGTTGTCCTGGTCGGTGCGCAGGCTCTGCTCCTCGCGCGCCTGGGAGCCGAATGCCAGCCACGCCCATGGCGCCGGCGCCGGCCCGAGCTGCTCCTGCGCGAGCACGATCAGCCGCCGCGCCACCGCGTCGGCGATCGTGCTCATCACCCGCGGCACTTCCTCCGGACGCAGGCCCGAGGCGAGCATCAGCTCGAACAGGCGCGGGATGCGCTGGCACAGTTCGGCCACCGCCTCGGGCGTGGGCTGCTTGTGGATCCGCGCGGCCAGGTACAGCGGATGCTGGGTCTGCAGGTTGAGCAGGTCGCGGGTGGTGACCATGCCCACGACGCTGCCGTCGCGCAGCAGCGGCAGGTGGTGGATGCCGCGCGCGGCCATCGCCACGATGCCCGAGAGCACCGGGCTGTCGGCCTCGAGCGCGAGCGGCGACGGCGTCATCACCTCGGCGACCGGCGTGGACGGGTCGAGCGCCCTGGCCACGACGCGGTTGCGCAGGTCGCGGTCGGTGAGGATGCCGTCCGGCCGCCCGTCCTCGCCCACCAGCAGCGAGGACACGCCGTGCTCGGACATGGTCCGCGCGGCCTCGGACACCGGCGTGGACGGCGGCACCGACAGCGGCCCGCGCCGGACCAGGTCGCCGAGCGGGGTCATGAACAGCATGCTGCTCTGGCCGCCCGGCAGGCGGCCCTCGAGCGCCGCCACCAGGCGCTGCTCCAGGCTGCGGATGAAGTACTCGTCGAACTCGCGCGAGCCCGCGCGCAGGTCGTCGAACTCGGCCAGCGGCATGCACCACAGCAGCGAGTCCTCGATCAGGGTCTTGGTGAACTGGACCGGCTGGCCGCCGAGCAGGGCCTGCAGGTCGAACACGTCGCCCTCGCCGTAGCGTCCGACCAGGTTGCCGTCGGCGTCGTGCACCTCGACCGCGCCGCGCCGGATCAGGTACAGGGTGTCGCTGCGTTCGCCGATGCGCAGCACCACGGTCCCGGCGCGCCGGTACACGGCCTGGAACGCGGCCGCCGCGCGACGCAGCGCCGCCGGTTCCAGCCGGTCGAACGGCGGGGTCTGGGCGAGGAACCCTTCGACGTCGGCCAGCGGGCTGTCCATGCCGGGATGGTAGCGCCGCGACCCCCGCGCCGACGGCGGGGCTAGACCAAGGTCGAGGCCGGCGGTGGACGCCGCGGCGCCGGGCGGGCATGGTGGCAGCCGCAGCGCCGGACGCCCCCTTTGCCGATGAACCAGGCCGACACCGCCATCCCCCGCTTCGCCGACCCGCTCGCGCTCGACGAGCCGCACCGCAGCGCCAACGCCAATTCCATGCGCCAGCTGGTGCTGGTGCGCTGGATCGCGGTGGTCGGCCAGCTGGTCACCATCGCGCTGGTGCACTGGGGCCTGGGCATCGCCCTGCCGCTGGCGCCGATGTTCACCGCGGTCGGGGTGCTGGCGCTGTTCAACCTGGTGGCGATGCTGCGCCCGCGCCGGCGCGTGACCAACACCGCGCTGCTGGTCGGCCTGCTGGTGGACGTGGCGACCCTGACCGTGCAGCTGTACCTGTCGGGCGGGATCGCGAATCCGTTCGTGTTCCTGTACCTGCTGCAGGTGGTGCTGGCGGCGGAGCTGCTCAAGGCCTGGTCGGCGTGGCTGGTGGTGGCGCTGACCTGCGCCTGCGTGATCGGGCTGACGCTGTTCCCGGGCCCGGTGCACCTGCCCGGCGGCCCGCTCGGCGGCCTCGACAACCCCTACCTGTTCGGCCTGCTGCTGTGCTTCGCCCTGATCGCGGTGCTGCTGGTGGTGTTCATCATCCGCATCCGCCACATCATCCGCGCCCGCGACGCGCGCCTGGCCGCGATGCGCCAGCGCGCGGCCGAGGAGGAGCACATCGTGCGCATGGGCCTGTTGGCCTCGGGCGCGGCGCACGAACTGGGCACGCCGCTGGCGACGATGGCGGTGATCCTCGGCGACTGGCAGCACCTGCCGCAGTTCGCGTCCGAGCCGGAGCTGCTCGAGGACGTCACCGAGATGCAGGCGCAGGTGCTGCGCTGCAAGGCGATCGTCTCCAACATCCTCGCCACCGCCGGCGAGACCCGCGGCGAGGAGCCGCGCGGCACCACCCTGCGCGCCTTCCTCGACGACCTGGTCGACGAGTGGAAGCGCAGTCGCGCGGTGCGCGGCTTCGAGTACCACGACCGGATCCAGCGCGACGCCGCGATCGTCTCCGACGCCGGCCTGCAGCAGATGCTGTGGAACATCCTCGACAACGCGCTCGAGGCCTCGCGTTCGCGGGTGGAGATGGAGGCGACGCTGTTCGAGGACGCGCTGGTGCTCACCGTGCGCGACGACGGCCCCGGCTTCCCGCCGGAGATGATCGAGCGCATCGGCAAGCCCTACCAGTCCAGCAAGGGCGCGCCGGGCCGCGGCCTGGGCCTGTTCCTGGCGGTGAACGTGGCCCGCACCCTGGGGGGTACCATTACCGCCAACAACGAGCCCGCCGGCGGCGCCGCGGTGACCGTCACCCTGCCGCTGCCGGCGCTGTCGCTGGAGCAGGAGGACGAGTGAACACAGAAGGCCGCAAGCTGCTGATCGTCGAGGACGATGCCGCGTTCGCGCGCACCCTGAGCCGTTCGTTCGAGCGCCGCGGCTACGTCGTGCGCCACGCCGCCAGCCTCGACGCCATGCAGGAGGTGCTCGCCGACGGCTACGCACCCACCCACGCCGTGGTCGACCTCAAGCTCGCCGCGGGCAGTTCGGGCCTGGCCTGCGTCAAGGCGCTGCACGCGCACGACCCCGGGATGAAGATCGTGGTGCTCACCGGCTACGCCAGCATCGCCACCGCGGTGGAGGCGATCAAGCTCGGCGCGCACCAGTACCTGGCCAAGCCGTCCAACACCGACGACATCGAGGCCGCCTTCGCCAGCAGCGGCGACGGCGACACCGGCGTGCCGCTGACCCGGCGCCAGACCTCGATCAAGACCCTGGAGTGGGAGCACATCCACGAAGCGCTGGCCGCGGCCGACTTCAACATCTCCGAGGCCGCGCGCCAGCTCGGGATGCACCGCCGCACCCTGGCCCGCAAGCTCGAGAAGCGGCGGGTGAAGTAGCGGTTGCCGCGCGCCGCGGCAGCCGCCAAGATGCGGGCGGGGAGTGTCCAGGTCCCGGGGAGGGTCGTCGCGATGGGGAACCGCACGATCGCGTGCGCATGCGCGCTGCTGCTGGTGCTGATGGCCACGCTCGCCGGCTGCGGGCGCGACGGGGAAGAGGCGCAGCGCAAGCCGCCGCCCACGCCAGCCGAGACCGTGCGCCTGCTCACCGGCCACCTCGCCGACGGACAGCTCGACGCGTTCGCCCGCGACGCGGTGCCGCCCGAGCTGCACGCAAGCCTGCAGCAGGCCTGGCGCGAGGGCCGCACGCGCTGGCCGCTCGACCAGCTGCCGTTCGCGCCGCACATCCCGCGCGCGATGGCGGTCCTGTCCGCGCCCGATGCCGAACGCGACCTGCAGCAGGCCTTCGACCGCCAGCTCGCCAACACCAGCCTGGCCGCGGCGGCGGAGTTCCTGACCATCTTCACCACCCAGTACATCAGCCGCCAGGGCGACTTCAGCGACGCCGAGCGCGAGCACTACCCCCAGCTGGTGCAGGCTTTGGGCACCTGGGCGGCGCAGGCGCCGCTGGGCGACCGCGCACGCGCGCAGGCCGCGATCGCGGCGCTGTCGTCGGCCGCGCGCGAGGCCGCGCTCGACACCGACGCGGCCTTCGCCGAAGCGGGGCTGGACGACGGCCTGCGCCGCATCTCGCGCATGGCCACGACCCTGCTCGATGCGCTCAAGGCCTACGGCCTCGACCTGCCTGCCGACCTGCGCGCGATGGACGTGCAGCTGCAGTCGCAGACCGGCGACGTCGCGCTGGTGCGGATGCAGTACACCGTGGCCGGCAGCCCCATCGACACCGTGGTCCAGCTCGAACGCCACGACGGCCGCTGGTACGTCAGCGACTTCCTCCGCCACGCCCGGGACGCCCTCCAGCGCCGGGCCCCGGACCCCGCCCCCGGGCCGCCGGCAGACGCAGGCAGCGAAGCCCCCGCGGCCTGAGTCGGCACCGTCGCCGGCCTGGGCTGACGAGGGCCGGTGGTGAGCGCGTTGCCCAGCCTGCACGCAGGCTCTTCCGCCACTTGCGGGAGTGGCGCGGGGAGAGCTGGCGTGGGGCCGCATCAGCGCGCCGCGCTCGACGGTCTCGCGTCGGACACTGCCCCCATCCCAACCTTCCCCCGCAAGCGGGGGAAGGCGCCGGTGCGCGGGGAGAAGGTTCAGACCAGGCTCCCTCCCCCGCGTGCGGTGGAGGGCAGGGGTGGGGGCCGCATCAGCTTGCCGCGCCCTCACCGGGCCAGGACGCTGATCCCCACCAGCACCATGAACACCGCGAACACGCGCTTGAGCGCCGTGCCGCTGATGGCGTGCGCCAGGCGCGTGCCCAGCGGGGCGGCCAGCACCGAGGCCAGCGCGATCCCGATCGCCGCCGGCAGGTACACGTAGCCCACCGCGTGCGCCGGCAGCGCGCCGTCCGGCGCATGCACCGCATAACCCGCGGCGCTCGCGATCGCGATGAACACGCCGCAGGCCGACGACGTGCCCACCGCGCGCACCGGCTGCACGCCACGCCAGACCAGCAGCGGCACGGTCATGCTGCCGCCGCCGATCCCGACCACGGCCGAGACCGCGCCGATCCCGCTCCCGGCCGCCGCCATCGGCCAGCCGGTCGGCACCACCGCGTCCCCGGCCGCGCCGCCGCGCGGGCCGCCGAAGGCCATCTGCGCCGCGACCACGAAGCAGTACAGCGCCACGCACCAGCGCAGCACCTCGCCCTGCACCGCGACGGCGAACCAGCTGCCCAGCCAGCCGCCCAGCAGCAGGCCGGGCACCATCCAGGCCACGGTCGGCCACAGCACGCTGCCGCGCGCGTTGTGCGCGCGCGCCGAGGACGCGCCGGTCAGGATGATGCTCGCCAGCGAGCTGGCCAGCGCGGTGTGCATCACCGCGTCGGCCGGGATCCCGTGCGCCGGCAGCAGCCACACCAGCGCGCCGATCAGCACCAGCCCGCCGCCGATGCCGAGCAGGCCCGCCATCACGCCGGCGGCCACGCCCAGCAGCGGGAACATCCACCAGCCCTCGATCATCGGAATGCCCCCGCGCACGGGCGGCGGCCTGAAAAGTCGTTCATCGGGCGCTGGCTATAGTCGGCGGCATGTGGAAGCAGCCCCGTATCGTACTCGCCGCGCTGGCCCTGCTGGCCGCGCCGCTCCTGCGCGCGCAGGACGACGCCACCCTGCGCGCAGCCTTCGAGGCCGCCGAACGCGGCCTGCCGCCGCCGGCGCTGCCCGCCGACCACCCGGTCCGGCCGTGGGTCGAGATGGCCACGCTGCGCAAGGACATCGACACCCTGCCCGCGGCGCGCGCGCAGGACTTCCTCAAGCGCCACGCCGGCCAGCCGGTGGCCGAGGCGTTCCGCGAGGCCTGGCTGCGCTCGCTGCTCAAGCGCAAGGACTGGACCACGTTCCGCGCCGCCTGGTCGCCGGCGGTCACACACACGGCGCTGCGGTGCGCCGAGCTGCAGGCGCGCCTGGAAACCGGCGCCGCCGACGCGCAGTGGATCCGTGACGCCCAGGCGATGTGGCGCAGCAGCGGCAAGTCGCTGCCCAACGAGTGCGACCCGGTGTTCGAGGCGCTCGCCGCGCGCGGCGGCCTGACTGACGCGCTGCGCTGGGAGCGGATCGAACTGGCCGCCGCCGAATGGGAACCGGGCGTGATGCGCGCCGCCGCCCGCGGCCTGCCCGCCGAGCAGCTGGCGCTGGCCAACGACTACGCCGCCTTCGTCCAGTCGCCGCACCCGCGCGCCACGCAATGGCCGAAGACCGCGCGCAGCCGGCTGGTCGCCTCGCACGGACTGGCGAAGCTGGCCAAGGACGACCCGCTCGCCGCCGAGGCGCAGCTGCCGGCGATCGCGCAGGCGCTGGACTTCACCGAGGCCGAGCGCGGCCGCGTGCTGTACCAGGCCGCGTTGTGGACGGTGGCGTCGTACCTGCCCGATTCGGCGCGCCTGCTGGCGCTGGTGCCCGACTCGGCCTACGACGAACGCCTGCACGAGTGGCGCGTGCGCGAGGCGCTGTCGCGCGGCGACTGGAAAGCGGCGCTGGATGCGCTGCGCAGGATGGATCCGAAGCAGCGCGACAGCTCGCGCTGGACGTGGTTCGAGGCGCGCATGCTCGAACTCACCGGCGACCGCGAAGGCGCCCGCGCGCTGTTCGCCAGGGCCGCCTCCCGCCCCGACTTCCACGGCTTCCTCGCCGCCGACCGCCTCGACCGTCCCTACGCGCTGTGCCCGCTGATGCCCGACTGGAGCGACGCGGAGAAGGCGGCCGTCGCCGCCGACCCTGCCCTGGTGCGCGCCATGGCCCTGTTCCGCGCCGACCGCAGCGGCTGGGCGGTGCGCGAATGGAACGACGCGCTGGCCCGCTTCGACGACCGCCAGCGCCGCATCGCGGTGCAGGTGGCGCAGGAGCACGGCTGGTTCGACCGCGCCGTGTTCAACCTCGGCAAGACGCCCGACGAACACCGCCTGTACACCCTGCGCTTCCCGATCCACCATGCCGACCTGATCGAACGCGAGGCGCGCAGGAACGGCCTCGACCCCGCCTGGGTGGCCGCCGAGATCCGCGCCGAGAGCACCTTCAACCCCCGCGCCCGCTCCCCGGCCAACGCACGCGGCCTGATGCAGGTGCTGCCAAGCACCGGCGCCGCGGTCGCGCGCCGCCTGGGCCTGCCCTGGGGCGGCGCCGAGAGCCTGTACGACCCGGCCACCAACATCACCCTGGGCACCGCCTACCTGCGCGAGAAGGAGCAGATGTACGGCAAGCCCTACGTGGCGATCGCCGCCTACAACGCCGGCCCGACGCCGACCTCGCGCTGGCTGTCGCAGCGCGGGCACATGGACCCCGACATCTGGATCGAGACCATCAGCTACCGCGAGACCCGCGAATACGTGGCGCGCGTGCTGGCCTTCAGCGTGCTGTACGACTGGCGCATGTTCGGCACCGCGCGTCCGGTGAGCGAACGCATGCTGGGCGCCGCTGCGGGCAACGGCAAGCGCAAGCGCTTCGAATGCCCCGCGCCGGACGCGGCACCGCAGGCCGGCTGAGACTGCGCGAGGCTCCGCCCGCCAGTCCCTCCCATATGCAGCCCCCTCCCCCGCTTGCGGGGGAGGGCCGGGTTGGGGGCCGCATCAGCTCGCCGCGCTCGACGATTCCGCGTCGGACATTGCCCCTATCCCGGCCTTCCCCCGCAAGCGGGGGAAGGAGCTGGTGCGCGGCGAGAAGGTCGAGATCACGCCCCCTCCCCCGCGTTCGGGGGAGGGCTGGGGTGGGGGCCGCTTCAGATCGCCGCGCTCAACGGTGTCGCATCGGACATCGCCCCCATCCCA
>Ga0207873_1000234_pt1 | contig 61289 bp, 49 predicted proteins | sample BGWIniCompost_FD_187373 | JGI IMG/M metagenome (GOLD analysis project Ga0207873, IMG submission 187373) | Cellulose adapted compost microbial communities from Newby Island Compost Facility, Milpitas, CA, USA - BGW Initial Compost (SPAdes)... ...
CGGCTGCTGCACGCCTTCGGGCTGGAGCGCGAGCGGCCGCACACCCTGGCGGGGTTCCAGGCGCGGCTGGCGGCCCGGGTGGCGCTGCACAATCTCTGTTGCTGGCTGAATCGGCAGCGGGGACGGCCGCTGCTGGCCGTGGCCAACCTGATCACCTGGTAGCCGCGGCGCCCTAACTCACACCAGGCGTTGTAGCCCGCGAAGGCGGGACAGACTGCCCGCAGGTCAGCCAGGCGCCAGCGGGGCTGCGGCAGCCCGGAGGCCGCCGGAGGGCGGTGCAGCGTCTCGATGAGCGCCTGTCCGTCCGGAGGGGGAACAACCCCGGTGCCCCCGGGCCGTTGCCGCAGTCCCGCGAGGCCATGCGCCCGCTCGGTGACCAGCCAGCGGCAGACCGCCTCCGGCTTGCACGGTGTGTACAGCCCGTGGCGCGCCACCTGGCGGGCCGACTGCCCGTCGGCGATCTGAAGCATGGCGCTGGCGCGCTCGCGCAGGGAGGGGCCGGGGATCGCGGTCGCGTGTCCGTTCCAGGGCGACGCGCTCGGCGGGGGGCAACTCCAGGGTATGCCGGCGCATCCGGTGGCTCCGTTCGCTCCTGTCCCCCAGCACCGCCCAGTATAGCCCGACCAAGTTCTGAAAGATCATAAGCCGGCTTTCCTTGTGAGCCCTGGGGTTTACCCCCGGGCCTTCAGCACCGCACGGAGATCCCCGCACCGCCCGCCTTCGCGGCTGGGCATGGGACCGAAGTTGTGAAATAATGTTCAGGTTGGGGTGAACTTCTGAGACGGCCGGGCCATGCAAAGACCGCCATGGGGGACGATGTGGGGATCGGCCGGCTCACTGAGGAGGCGCGAGGTGCACCTCGCGATGGAGGAATGACGACGATGTCGGATAGTCCGCTAACCTGTTCCTGTAGCCCGGAACAGGGTGTCCGTTGTCCCGAGGGGCAGCGGCTATACGACAGCGCGCGAGAGCTCCACTTCCGTGCGTTACGCGATCCGCTAAGTCTCAGAGCCTACCGCGAGGCGTGGGCTGCGTATCTGGCGCACGTCTCCGCCCGGCGTGCGCAGTCGGAGCCGGAACCGGATCCATCCCTCTCTCCCAAGGCCGTAGCCTGGCTCCGCTTCCATCGCTGGCTCTACCAGCGCGGGTACTACGCCGACGACGCCAGCGCCGCTTGACCGGCGTGCTTCAACCCGCGTAAGCGCGTGATCGTTGCGCTGGGCACCGCAGCGGGTGTTGTCCCGGTCACACGAGTAGGTGCTCCTGGCAGCGCCCACCCAGCGCAGGCGCAGATGCCGCGCGGCAGAACAACAGGTGCGCTAGCGACGACGCGAGGAGGGGTCGAGGAAATCCCGGATGCCGTCGCCGAGGAAGTTCGATGCCAGCGCGACCGACAGAATCGCGAGACCCGGTCCCGCGGCGACCCACCAATGGTAGAAGCGGGCCGCACCTTCGCGGATCATCGCGCCCCATTCGGGCTCCGGCGGCACCGCCCCCAGGCCGATGAAGCTCAACGACGCGGCCAGCAGCACGACCTGCCCAAAGTCCATCGTCGCATTGACCAGGACTGATGACATCGAGAGTGGCAAGATGTGGCGCGCCATCAACCGCCTGGGGGACGCGCCCATCGCGACCGCGGCCAGCACGTGATCCTGTTCGCGCACCACCAGGATCTGGCCCCGGAGGAGCCGTGCGTAGACCGGCCACCAGACGATGATCATGGCGATCATGGCATTGCCGATACCCGGGCCGAGTGCCGCCGTGATCGCCATTGCCAGCACGATCGGGGGAAATGCCAGGGTGATGTCTGAGATGCGCATGAGGACCTCATCGACCCATCCCCGGAAGAACCCGGCGATGGCGCCGACGAGGCAGCCCAGCCCGGCCGAGGCCGCGATCACGATCACGGCAATCCGTAGCGATATCTTTGCCCCGTAGAGCGTCCGGGTGAAGACATCGCGGCCGAGCGCATCGGTTCCGAATGGGTGCTTGAGGCTGGGGCCGCTCAGCCGGGTGCTCGTCGGGTCGAGCGGCCCGAACGGTGCCCACCACTGAACGGTGAGCGCGACCACGACCCACAACGCCAGTACCGCTGTGCCCACCAGCACCGGGACGGGCACACGCCGCGAACGAAGACGCAGCGCGGGGAACCAGTGCCGTGAATGCTTCTCAGCGAGCGTCGTGTCAACCGTCATTCATCCCACCCTGGTGCTTCGTTCCGCCTGGTAGGCGGGACTCTGGTGCGTTCCGTTCCATGACCCGCCGGGTGAGGCCGCAGCAGCCGAGTCGCGTGATCACGAGAGGCGAACACGTGGGTCGACCAGCGCATAGGCCACGTCGGTGACGAGATTCGTGACAATGTACGCCGCGCCGACGAAGATCGACACGCCCATGATCGCCGGGAAGTCGAGCGTCCGCGCAGCCTCCACGGCGTACGATCCGATCCCCGGCCAGGCGAAGATCGACTCGGTGAGGACCGCACCCGCGATCAGCGAGGCGAACGAAAGCCCGATGATGGTCAGAACCGGGATCAGCGCGCCACGCAGTGCGTGCGTCACGATGACGCGCGTCTCCGTCAGTCCTTTCGCCCGCGCGGTCCGCACATAGTCCTGGCTGAGCACCTCGATGAGGCTCGCCCGGACCAGGCGCGAGATGATCCCGAGCACGAGCCAGCCCAGGACGACACCCGGCAGCACGAGATGTCTCAGCGCATCCCAGAACAACGGGAAGTCGAGCGCGACGAGGGCGTCGATCGTGTAGAGCCCGGTCAACTCCGGGGGCGGGTTTCGCTGCGGGTCCAGGCGACCGGGGCCGGGGAGGATCCCGAGCTTGCCGTAGAAGATGAAGAGGGCGATCAGTCCCGCCCAGAACACCGGGATCGATGATCCGATCAGTGCGACGAGCCGGGCGACGTGGTCGACCCAGGAATCGCGCTTCAGTGCCGCGACCATCCCGAGCACGACGCCCACCGACACCGCGAACAGCATGGCTGCCAGCGTCAGTTCCAGCGTGGCCGGGAGACGGCGCAGGAGATCATCTGCCACTGGCGACTTGGTACGGAAGGAAGTCCCCAGGTCTCCGCGCAGCAGGTTCGTCACATAGATCACGTACTGCTCAGGCAGGCTCTTATCCAGCCCCCAGCGCGCTTTGGCCGCTGCCACCACCTGCTCGTTGTGCAGTTGCCGTTCTCCCACGATCGAGGCAAGCGGGTCCGCCGGCACGGTACGCGAGACGACGAACGTCAGGGTGACGATGCCAAGTAGGAGCACCGGCATGAGGAGTAGCCGGCGCATGACAAACCGCGTCACTCCGCCTCACTCTCCGCCAGCCAAGGCGGCGCCAGGCCACGGACAACGCGTGGCCTGGCGCTCGGGGCTACTTCCAACTCAGCTTGGCGATCTCCAGGTTGCAGCACCCGCTGTAGTGCATTCCCTGGACGTCCGAACGGTAGGCCAGCACCAGATCAGGGTTCATCAGGGCGATGATGTAGGCTTCCTCGATCATCTCGCGGCCGATCTGTTCGTAGAGCTCGGCCCGGGTTGCCTCGTCACTCGCCGCGAGCGCCTGCGCGTAGAGCTCGACAACCGTGTCGTTGACCACATCTCCCGCGTCGGGGCCGCCGACGCGACCAGCCCACGCGCCGCCCGGGATCATCGCGAAGTACTCGATGTACTGCGACGGATCGGTATGGTCGGGCGCGTAGTAGCCGGCGGAGACCGGGATGCCCGGATCCACCCGCTCCTCAAGCCAGACCGCGAACTCGATCGGCTGGAGGTTCAGCTCGATGCCGATCTCCTTCAGGTCGGTCTGGATCTTCTGCATCATGATGTTGAAGTCGACCCCGTAGACGTTCATATTCGGGTAGCGAGCATCGATGGTGAACCCGTCCGGGTAGCCGCCCTCTGCCATCAGTTGCCGCGCCCGATCGAGGTCCCGCTCCGGCAGCGGGAGGTTTTCCGTGCCGAGGAAGCCGTTGGGGATCGCCGTAGCCTGCTTCCGGCCAGCCCCACCCAGCGTCACATCGATCAACCCCTCGTAGTCGATCGCGTAGCGGATCGCCTGGCGGACCTTCTCATTCAACTCATCGCCCAGGCCCCGCGCGCCTGGCGACAGCACCAGGTAGAGGAAGTTGAAGGAGGGGACGTTCTCGATGATGATATCGCCCCCAGACTGCATGTCCGCGGCGACGTCCGGGCTGATCTGCATCGCGATGCTGACGTCACCGCCCTCCAGCAACTGCCGCTGCGCAACAGCGTCCATCACCTCGCGGATGGTCACGTCCTTGATCGCCGGGGGATCGCCCCAGAAGTTCTCGTTCGCGGTCAGCACGATCTCGTCCCGCTCTCGATAGCTGACCAGGACGTACGGACCGCTCCCGGCCGAGTTCGACATGAACCAGGCTTCGGCGGTATCCGTGGTATCTGCGTCGGGGTCCGCCGTCGCGCCATTCTCCATGGCCAGGTCGCTGTTGACGATTGCGGCGTAAGGCGACGCCATCTTGGCCAGGAAGGCGGAATCCGGCTTGGCGAGGTTGATCACGACGGTTCGGTCGTCCGGTGTCTCGATGCTCTCCAGGCCATCCATGAAGAAGGAGGGCGACCCCTTCAGGTTATGCAACCGTTCGAGCGACCACTTGACGTCCTTCGCCTCCACTGGAGAGCCGTCCGCGAAGGTCGCGCGCTCGTCCAGCTTGAACGTGTACTGCGTGAGGTCCTCATTCGAGGACCACTCGGTCGCAAGCTGGGGGATCAGCGTCCGGTTATCCGACAGATCCAGGCCCACGAGGCGCTGGTAGGTCGCCGTGATGACGATCTGGCAGGTGTCGCAGAACGCTCGGTGCGGGTCGAGCGAGTTGATATCGGTGTGGCGAGCGATGACGAGACGCTTGCCCGACTGTTCGCCATTGCTCGGCGCGTCCGTCGGCGCCTCTGTCGCATCTCCGCTTTCCTGCGGGGCCGAGCTGCCTGATCCACAGGCCACCGGGAAGATCAGGAGCAGGAACACTAACACCAGATACGGCCAGCGACGTGACGTGCCGAGCATGCCCACCTCCTCCACTCCCCGGCGACTCTCACCAGGGGATGAGCCAATCCCTGCCCCCACGAAATGGGTGCCCCGCGAGCGAATCGTCGCCGAACGGCCGGCCGGTGCCGGTGTGAACCGACGGATCACGGCCGGGGTAGCCGGCGAGCCTTCACGCACTGCTAAGGGCCGCGGCGCTCTGAGCTGCTTTCTTCTCACGCACCGCGCGTTCTATTGCCGATTGACGCCTTAGACAGTAGTATGCCTCCCGAGAGCTGTCAACCCTGTTAATCAGCATCCGGGCATCATCCAGCGCGTCTCGAGCACGCGCGAGTGGGTGCATGTCGGGGGGAGGGTATGGATCGTGTCGCGGACGGTGTCCTGGTCCAACTGGTCCGGCGGAGTCTCGTGCACCCCGCAACGGGTCGAGGTGCCCGAATCCGAGGCGCACGTTATCGACCTCGTGCGCGCCGCGGAGGAGAGTGACGCAGTCGTCCGGGTCGCGGGAAGCGGCCACTCCTTCGTGCCGCTCTGTGCGACCGACGGCGTGGTGCTCTCGCTCGACAACCTCCAGGGCGTGATCGACACCGATCCAGATCGCCAGCAGGCCGTGGTCTGGGCCGGGACCAAACTCCACCAGCTCGGCGAGCCGTTGTGGCGGGCAGGCCTCGCCCTGGAGAACCAGGGCGACATCGACCGTCAGTCACTCGCCGGGGCCATCAGCACCGGCACGCACGGCACCGGCGTGCGTCTGGGCAACCTGGCGACCCAGGTCGCCGGCGTGCGCCTCGTGCTTGCCTCCGGCGACATCCTCGACTGTTCCGCGACCACAGAGCCGGACGTGTTCCACGTCGCACGCCTCTCGCTGGGCGCGCTCGGCGTGATCACCCAGTTCACGCTTCGCCTGGTCCCGGCCTATCGTCTCCGTGAGCGGACCTGGGCCGCCTCCGTGGACGAGTGCCTGGAACAGCTACCCACGCTGATGCAGGCGACGCGGCACTTCGAGTTCTTCTGGTGTCCCAACACGGATACCTGCGCGATGAAGGCCCTGGACCCCACCGATGACGAGCCAACCCCGCCTCAAGAGTGGCCGTACGCGCCACCGGGGCATGTGGACCGCTACGTCGGCCCGGAGCGCGTCGATTGGAGCTACCGGATCTTCCCATCGGAACGGTCCGACCGCTTCAACGAGATCGAGTTCGCCGTCCCGGCATCACTTGGCCCGGATTGCTTCATTGAGATTCGGCGCCTCGTGCAGGAGCGCTACTCCGACGTCACCTGGCCGATCGAGTACCGGAGCGTAGCCGCGGACGACATTCCGCTCAGCCCGGCCTATGGGCGGGAGACCGTGACGATCTCTGTGCACCAGGGGGCATCGCTGCCGTACGAGGACTTCTTCCGCGATGTCGAGGCGATCTTCCGCGCCTTCCAGGGTAGACCCCACTGGGGCAAGATCCACTGGCTCACGGCGCGCGATCTCCGAGACCTGTATCCGGAATGGGATCGGTTCCAGGCCGTCCGCGAGCGACTCGACCCCAACGGCCGCTTCCTCAGTCCCTACCTGCGCGAGCTGCTCATCGACTGAGGTCTGGAGCGGGCGGCCAGGACGTCATCTGGCGGCAAGAGCACCAATCGGCAGGAACTCAGCCACCGGCGCGATCACCCCAGGCGCCGGTGGCAATGCCTGCTTCCAGGGGGCTTCTCATTGGCGCCCTGCTTACTGCTCCCATTCCCTGGAACCGTGGGACGCTACCGTGAGGCCTTTCCTCACCTGGCAGTGTTTCTGCTAGGCGTATACTGTACGGTGGAGCATGGGCCGGCGGGATGCGCGATGCTGGCGGGCTGCTCCGGCGGGCGTTGGCAGTGTCTCTGCCCGGCCGGGTACTGGCCCCCCTCCGCGACCGTCCGGTCCACACCGGACCGGTGGCGACCCCACCACCGGGAACCATTCACGACGGGAGGGACCCCACGTGGCCAATCCACTGCAGCGCCTCGCCGACTTCGGACAGAGCTTCTGGCTTGACAATCTGAGCCGGGTCCTCATCACCACCGGTGAACTGGCCCGGCTGATCGAGCAGGACGGCCTGCGCGGCATCACATCGAACCCCACCATCTTCGAGAAGGCGCTCGCCAGTACGCACGAGTACGACCAGGACATCGAGCGCCTGGCGGCTGAGGGCAAGAGCGATGAGGAGATCTTCGAGGCCCTGGCCATCGAGGATATCCGCATGGCGGCCGATCTGCTGCGCCCGGTCTACGATGCAGCCGGGGGCGGTGACGGGTTCGTCTCGCTGGAGCTGCCGCCATACCTCGCCACCGACACCGAGCGCTCGGTGGCTGAGGCCAAGCGCCTGTTCGCAACTATCGACCGGCCCAATGTGATGATCAAGGTGCCGGGCACACCGGAGGGGATCCCCGCCATCGAGCAGCTCATCGCCGACGGGGTCAATGTCAACATCACCCTCCTCTTCTCGCTCGACAACTACCGGCAGGTGATCGAGGCCTACCTGCGCGGGCTGGAGCGCCGGGCCGCGGCCGGGCAGCCGCTGGACCACGTCAACTCGGTCGCCAGCTTCTTCGTCAGCCGGGTTGACACCGAGGTGGACCGCCGGGTGGAGCAGATGCTGGAGGAGACGAGCGACCCGGCACGGCGGGAGCTGCTCCAGTCGCTCCTCGGGAAGGTGGCGGTGGCCAACGCCAAGCTCGCCTACCAGGAGTTCCGGAAGGCATTCCTCGAGGGCGAACGCTTCCGGGCGCTCCAGCAGCAGGGCGCGCGGATGCAGCGGCCGCTCTGGGCCAGTACCAGCACCAAGAACCCGGCGTACAGCGACGTGGCCTACATCGAGCCGCTGATCGGCCCGCACACGGTCCAGACGATGGCCCCGGTCTCGGTGGAGGCGTTCCGCGACCACGGCGTGGTGGCGGAGACGGTCGAGCAGGGGGTGGAGGAGGCCCGGCAGACGCTGGAGCGGTTGGCCGAGGCGGGCATCGACTACGACGAGGTCACGACGCTGCTCCAGGAGCAGGGCGTGGCGGCCTTCGCCAAGTCGTACGACAACCTGCTCAAGGGGATCGCCGAGAGGCGGGCGCTGCTGACCGGCCCGACCGGGGGGAGGTCGGCCAACCTCGGCCCTTTTGATGATGCGGTCCGCTCCGCCCTCGACCGGCTGACGCGCGACCGCTTCGTCGAGCGAATCTGGCAGCGTGACCCGAGCCTGTGGAGCGATGACCCGGCGGTGCAGGCGGCGATTGCCAACCGGCTGGGCTGGCTCGATGTGCCCGCGGCGATGCTGGGCGAGATCGAGACCTTTACCGCGCTACAGGAGGACATCCGCGGCGCCCAGTTCGAGCGGGCGCTGCTGCTCGGCATGGGCGGCAGCAGCCTCGCGCCGGAGGTGTTCCAGCACACGTTCGGAAACCAGATCGGCTTCCCCGAGCTGGTGGTGGTCGACACGACCGATCCGGACGCGATCGCACGGATCACCCAGGAGCTGGACCTCGAGCGCACGCTCTTCATCGTCAGCTCGAAGTCGGGCACGACCGTTGAGACGCTGTCGCTTTACCGCTACTTCCACAAACTGATGGTGGATCGACTCGGCGCGGCGGAGGCAGGGCGCCATTTCATCGCCATCACCGACCCCGGGACGCCGCTGGCTGCGATCGCGGCGGAGCAGGGCTTCCGTCACACGTTCCTCAACCCGCCCGAGATCGGCGGGCGCTACTCGGCGCTCTCCTACTTTGGGCTGGTGCCGGCCGCGGTGATCGGGCTCGATGTGCGTGAGCTGCTGGAGCGCGTCGGGCCGATGGCGGAGCGGCTGAAGCAGCCGGGCGCGGACAACCCGGGGCTTTGGCTCGGCGCGGCGCTCGGTGGGCTGGCGCTGGCGGGCCACGACAAGCTGACCTTTGTCTTCGAGCCGGCTCTGGAGCGTCTGGCCGACTGGCTGGAGCAGTTGGTCGCCGAGAGTACCGGGAAGGAAGGCACCGGGATCATCCCGGTCGCCCACGAGCCGCTGGCCAGCGCCGGGGACTACGGGGCGGACCGGGTCTTCGTCGGGCTGGACCTGGTGCCCCAGCCGCACCCGCAGACCGACGCGGTGCTGGAGGCGCTGGAGACGGCTGGCCAGCCGGTGATCCGCCTGCGGATGCGGGACCAGTGGGACCTCGGCGCCGAGTTCCTGCGCTGGGAGTTCGCGACCGCCGTGGCCGGGGCCGTGCTGGGGATCAATCCCTTCGACGAGCCGAACGTGCAGGAGAGCAAGGACAACACCAAGCGGCTGTTGGAGGAGTTCCGCAAGCGCGGCGGCCTGCCCGAGCCGCCCCCTGAGGCGTCGGAAGATGGTGTGTCGGTCGTCGGAACCCCGGCGGCAACGGTAGGCGAGGCGGTGACCCGCTTCGTCGACCAGGTGCGCGTGGGCGACTATGTGGCGATCATGGTCTTCCTCGACCCGACGCCGGAGGTGGAGGCGCCGCTGCGGGAGATCCGCGACCTGCTGCGCGACCGGCTGGGGGTGGCGACCACGGTCGGCTACGGCCCGCGCTTCTTGCACTCGACCGGTCAGCTCTACAAGGGCGGACCGGCGAACGGGGCGTTCATCCAGATCGTCGCTGCGCCACAGCACGATCTGCCGATTCCCGAGGAAGGGTACACGTTCGGGACGCTCTTCCGGGCGCAGGCGCTGGGCGACTTCGAGGCGCTCCGGCGGCGTGGGCGGCCGCTGCTGCGGCTGGAGCTGCATGGCGATCCGGTCCACGGGCTGAAGCGGGTCCTCCAGATGCTGGCGCCGGCCGCGCTGCGCTGATCGGGGTTGATGGGACGGGCACGACGGGCAGGGTGCTGCGTTTCGCCCTGATGATGACAGGAGAACGGGCGCGCGGGCGTTGCACGGCGCCTTGCGCGGCCCTCAGTTCCCGCCGGGCGGACAGGATCAGGAGCGCGCCCGGCCCTTGGACCTGGTTGGAATGTAGGCGGGGACGCCAGCCACAGGACGGGAGGGCGTGATGCCCTCCCTGACCGCTTTGGCGCCGGAGGACCGTACCGTCGAAGGAGTGAGTGCATGGATCTCGCGATCATCGGACTGGGCCGCATGGGCTCGAACATGGCGCGGCGGCTGATGCGTGACGGCCACCGGGTGGTGGTCCACAACCGGAGCCCGGAGCCGATCAAGGAGATGGAGCAGGAGGGCGCCGTCGGGGCGTACACCCCGGCGTCGGTGGTGGACCGGCTGGCGCCGCCGCGGGTGATCTGGATGATGATCCCGGCGGGCGACCCGGTCGATGACATGATCAACAAGCTGCTCCCGCTGCTGTCACCGGGCGATGTGTTGATCGATGGGGGTAACTCGAACTGGAAGGACTCCGTGCGGCGCGCGGCCGCGGTCTCGGAGCGGGGTATCCACTACCTCGATGTGGGTACCAGCGGCGGTATCTGGGGTCTCGAAGTGGGCTACTGCCTGATGATCGGGGGCGAGGAGGCGGCCTTCCGCATTGTCGAGCCGGCCTTTAAGAGCCTGGCGCCCCCGGATGGGTACCGGCTGCTGGGGCCGAGCGGCGCGGGGCACTTTGCCAAGATGATCCACAACGGGATCGAGTACGGCATGCTCCAGGCCTACGCCGAGGGGTTCGAGATCCTGGAGTCGTCACCCTTCGAGTACGACCTGGCAGGACTGGCCGCCCTCTGGAACCGAGGAAGCGTGGTACGGTCCTGGCTCTTGGAATTGGCCGAGCGGGCCTTCAAGGAGGATCCGCATCTGGAGTCGATCCGCGGCTACGTCGAGGACTCCGGTGAGGGGCGGTGGACCGTATTCCAGGCGATCGACCAGGACGTACCGGCACCGGTGCTGACGCTGTCGCTGATGACCCGCTTCCGCTCCCGGCAGCCGGACTCGTTCGCGGCCAAGGTCGTCGCCGCGCTGCGCCGCCAGTTCGGAGGCCATGCGGTGCAGCCGAGTGGCGGCGAGTGAGTACTTGGCTCTCATCCCCTGCCTCCCTCTCCCGATCGTAGGGATAGGGAGATGAGGCGAGAAGCATCTCCCCTCTCCCAACCTTGGGAGAGGGGCCGGGGGTGAGGGCCGACGCAACACGCAACACGCAACACGAACTACGCAGGGAAGAGGCATCGATGCAGAGCGCCACAGTGACGAACCCGCTGCGGGAGGGTCTGCCGCAGGAGCGGACCCCCGCTCCCTGCGCCATGGTGATCTTCGGTGCATCGGGTGACCTGACCCGCCGCAAGTTGATGCCGGCGCTCTACAACCTGGCGTTGGAAGGGCTACTGCCGCCCGGCTTCAGCGTGGTCGGCTATGCCCGGCGTGATCTGGAGCACGGCACGTTCCGCTCCCAGATGCGCGAGGGCGTCAACCAGTTCTCGCGCCGACGGCCGGTCGACCCCGATATGTGGGAGGTGTTCGAGCAGGGGATCTCCTACGTCCAGGGGACCTTCGAAGATCCGGGCGACTACGAGCGGCTCGGCCAGGAACTGCGCCGCCTCGACCGCGAACGCGGCACGCAGGGCAACCGCATCTACTATCTCGCGACGCCCCCGGACCGCTACGAGACGATCGTTGACAACCTCGGTCGCGCCGGATTGAACAAGCCGGGCGAGGCGGGGGGCTGGACGCGCCTGATCGTCGAGAAGCCATTCGGACGGGATCTCCAGAGCGCGATGGTGCTCAACGACCGCGTGCTCCGCATCTTCGAGGAGGAGCAGGTCTTCCGGATCGACCACTACCTGGGCAAGGAGACGGTCCAGAACATCCTCGCCTTCCGCTTCGCCAACGGGATCTTCGAGCCGATCTGGAACCGCAACTACATCGACAACGTGCAGATCACGGTGGCCGAGAGCATCGGGATCGAAGGCCGGGGCGCCTACTACGACCAGTCCGGCGCGCTGCGCGACATGGTGCAGAACCATATGCTGCAGCTCCTCAGCGTCATCGCCATGGAGCCGCCGATCGCCTTCGAGGCGGACGCCGTGCGGGACGAGAAGGTCAAGGCGCTGCGCGCCATCCGGCAGGTCGACCCGGCACGCGTGGATGAGATCACCGTGCGCGGGCAGTACAGCGCCGGCTGGGTCGGCGGCCAGCCTGTACCAGGCTACCGCGAGGAGCCGAACGTCGATCCCAACTCGATGACTGAGACCTTCGTGGCCCTCAAGCTCTTCATCGACAACTGGCGCTGGGCCGGGGTTCCCTTCTACCTGCGCACCGGCAAGCGGATGCCGCGCCGGGTAACGGAGATCGCAATCCAGTTCAAGCGCGTGCCCCACCCACTCTTCCGCGGCGCGGCTGCCGAATCGCTGGAACCAAACGTGCTAGCCATCCGAATTCAGCCGGACGAGGGCATCTCGCTGAAGATCGCCGCCAAGGTGCCGGGGCCGCAGATTCGCCTGCGCTCGGTCAACATGGGGTTCCTGTACGGCACCTCGTTCCTGGTTGAGTCGCCCGACGCGTACGAGCGGCTGCTGCTCGACTGCATGCTCGGCGACTCGACGCTCTTCACGCGCCGGGACGAAACCGAGGCAGCCTGGCGGCCGATCACGGCGATCCTGGAGGGCTGGGCCGAGGCGCCGCCGCCGTTGTTCCCCAACTACGAGGCGGGGACGTGGGGGCCGCCCGAGGCTGACGAGTTCCTGGCCCGAGACGGCCGCGAGTGGCGCCGTCCCTAGGACACCGGCCGGGATCACCAGGATCGTCGGCATCTCGCCGGCTCTTCATGGATATGCGGCGAGACGGGAGCCGGCCAGAGTCCAGCGCTCCATATCAGCGCAGTAGCCGCGCAGGGTGCACGGGGGAGGGTACATGGCCGAGGTCGATATCAGCCGGGACGTCATCGGGTTCCCTGGACCCGCCGTCGATGTCGAGGCGATCGAGCGAGAGCTGTCGAACCTGTGGAAAGCGCCGGACCTGGTCGCACTGACGCAGATGGACGTCGTGCCGACCCGGACGAGCGTCCTCAATCTGGTGCTCGTCGCCCCCGACCGGGTGGCGGCCGTCCGGCTCGCGCGCATGATGGGCCAGCTCTCGGTGCACCATCCGTCGCGCGTCGTCATCTTCGTGACCGCCTCGGACGCTGCTGACCCGAGCCGCGCGCTTGAGGCTCAGGTCACGACCCAGTGCTCCGCCATCCCCGATGCGCACATCGCGCCCTGCTTCGAGCAGATCATCGTCCCGGTCCCGCCCCGCGCCTCGCACGTCATTGCCAGCGTGATCCCCGCGCTCGTGTTGCCGGACCTGAGGACGTTCCTCTGGTGGCCGGGGTTGCCGCCGCTGCGCGATCCTGGGATGGTCCGGGTCGCCCGCGCGGTCGATCGTCTGGTGATCGACTCGCTCGACTTCACCCACTGCCTGGTCAACCTGACCCGACTCTATGACCTATGCCGACACCTGGACCAGGGGTGCGCCATCAGCGACCTGAACTGGGCCCGCATGATGACCTGGCGCGAGGTGATGGCCCAGTTCTTCGACGCGCCCGATCACCAATGGGCGCTCGATGCCGTGTCGCGGATGACGCTGCGCTACGGGCACGCACGTGGCGCGGCTGACAACCCCGCGCAGGCGCTGTTGTTTGCCGCCTGGATCGCGAGTCGATTGGGCTGGCAGGTGCGTGGCGCCGAGCGCTGGGGGAAGGAAGCCATGGTCTTCACCGCGCGCCGCCCCGACGGGCGGGATCTGACGGTCGTGGTGGAGCGCGCACCGGTGCCGCGCCGCTTCAACGGGCTGCTGCTGGCGGCCACGCTCACGGCGGACGACGGCCGCCGCAGCAGCGAGTTCCGCGCCGCCCGGGTCGACGAAGACCTCGGCACCATTCGGGTCAGCACGCTGGTCGACGGCGCGCCGCGGCTCGAGTACGCTACCCGCTGCACGCCCTCGGACGTCGGGGAGCTGCTGGTGCACGACCTGCGGCGACCCGGGCACGATACCCTGTACGAGGACGCGCTCGACGCAGCGCGGGGCTTCGTCAGTGCGCTGCGGAAGCGGGAGGAATTATGAGAGAGCAAACGGTCGTCGTCGTGCCCGACGCGGAGGCGCTGGCCGAGGCCGCGGCGCGCCGCTTCGTCGCCATCGCGCGCGAGCAGATCGCCCAGCGCGAGCGATTCACCGTCGCACTCTCCGGCGGCTCGACACCGCGGGCGCTCTACCGCCTGCTGGCCGAGCCGCCCCAGGCGGACGCGATCGACTGGTCGCGCGTGCACGTCTTCTGGGGCGACGAGCGGTGCGTGCCACCGGACCACGAGCAGAGCAACTACCGGATGGCGCGCGAGACGCTGCTGGACCACGTACCGATCCCCCACGATCAGATCCACCGGATCGAGGCCGAGCGCGAGCCCTCCGATGCCGCTGCGCACTACGCGGCGACGCTCACGCGCGTCTTCGGACTGGGAGTCGGTGAGATGCCCGACTTCGGGCTGATCCTGCTCGGCATCGGGGCCGACGGGCACACGGCGTCCCTCTTCCCCGGGACGCGGGCGCTGACGGTCCGGGGCGTCCCGGTGGTGGAGAACGTCGTGCCGCAACTCGACACCATGCGGATCACCCTGACCGTGCCGGTCATCACCGAGGCGGCCAACATCATGGTGCTCGCAGCCGGAGAGGATAAGGCACCGGCGGTGCACCGGGCGCTCGAGGCCCCCTACGCACCGGAGCAGACCCCGGCGCAGTTCATCCGCACCGCCTCCGGCACCGTCATCTGGCTGCTCGACGAAGCCGCCGCCAGCCAGCTCACCGGGCGCGGCGCGGCGGGGTAGGGGCATACGCGCCCAACTCCCGATGATACGGTGTCTACCATCCGGCGGGTGCCCGGGGGTTTACCCCGGTCTGACAACGAAAGCCGGCTGAAGCCGGCTTTGGAGTGCGGCGGCCCGAGCCGCCGCTATGGTATGGCGCGGCCTGATGCCGCGCCAGGGTAGGGTTCGTACCGTGGTCGGAACGGGGGATAGACGGCGTGCGGATCCCCGCGCCGTGGCGCGTGCCCGGGGCTAAAGCCGCCGGGCTGAATAATGGGTAAGCCCACTGAAGGGGCTGTGATGGCCACACCCAGACGTAACCGGTTCGGCCACCTGCCAAGTCCAGCATCCCCAGCCCCTTCAGTGGGCTTCGCTTTGTCAGCCCGAGGGTTTACCCCCGGGCACTAACCGGCGGTGGGAACGTAACGCCGAGACGTGCCACCGCGGCTCTCAGCCGGCTTTTCGTTGTGAGCCCGGGGGTTCACCCCCGGGCACGTGCCACAGCGCGGGACCTATCCCGTGTCCCGACGCCGGTGCGACACCGACCCCGGGGCGCGGCATCAGCCGCGCCATACGAAAGCGGCGGCTCAGGCCGCCGCACTCCAAGGTGCCCGGGGGTGTGGCACTACGCAACTGTTACCCCGAGCTGGTCGCAGACGAAGGTCCAGATGTCGGTCTGCTCGGCGATCTGCTTGCCGAGCGGCTTGCCTGCGCCGTGGCCCGCGGCGGTCTCGACTCGCAGCAGCACCGGGAGATCGGAGCCGGTCGCAGCCTGCAGGCGCGCGGCCATCTTGCGCGCGTGCAGCGGAGCGACCCGCGTGTCCGAGGTGGCTGTCGTCAGGAGCACGGCCGGGTAGGGCGTGCCGTCCTCCACCCGGTGATAGGGCGAGTAGGCGTACAGGTAGGCGAACTGCTCCGGGTCGTCGGCCGAGCCGTACTCCGGGATCCAGAGGCGGGCGATCAGGAACCGGTGGTAGCGCAGCATGTCGAGCAGCGGCACCTGGCAGACGACGGCGCGGAAGAGGTCCGGCCGCTGGGTCATGGCCGCGCCGACCAGCAGCCCACCGTTGCTGCCGCCGAGGATCGCCAGGCGCTCGGGGCGGGTGTAACCCTCGGCGATCAGGTACTCCGCCGCAGCGATAAAGTCGTCGAAGACGTTCTGCTTGCGCTCGCGCATCCCGGCGCGGTGCCACTCCTCGCCGTACTCGCCGCCGCCGCGCAGGTTGGGCAGCGCGTAGACGCCGCCCTGCTCCAGCCAGAAGAACATGCGACGGTCGAAGAGCGGCGTGCGACTGATGTTGAAACCGCCGTAGCCGGTGAGGAGCGCCGGGGCGCTGCCGTCGCGCGGCGTCCCTGCCCGGGCCACGATGAACATCGAGACGCGGGTGCCGTCGGCCGAGCGGTACCAGACCTGCTCGGTGGTGTACGCGGCCGGGTCGATCGGCGCCTCGACCGCGGCCCACTCGGTGATCCGACCGCTGGCAGTGTCGCACTGGAAGACCGTGGGTGGTACCGTGAACGACTCGAAGCGGAAGAAGGCGCGATCGCCCTCCGACTCGGCATTCAGGCCGGAGACGGTCCCTAACCCTGGCAGGTCGAGGGTGCTCACCGGGCGGCCGTCCAGGTCATGCAGCGTCAGGCGAGAGGTCGCCCGCACCAGCGTCTGCACCACCAGCCGGTCACCTACCGGGACGACCTGCTCGATGCGTGCTTCCTCCGGCTCGGCGATGATCTCCCGCCAGTGCTCGCGCTCCGGGCGCTCCGGGTCGACCGCCAGCAGCCGGTAGCGTGGCGCATCGAGGTTCGTCAGCAGGTAGAGCTGCCCGCGGTGGACGAACCCCTCGACCAGCGCTTCCTCCTCCACGAAGACGGGGATGAACCCGGCTTCGGGACGGGTGCGGTCGTGGAGGTAGAGATCGGCCCGCGCCCAGCCGTGGCTCACGGTGACGATCAGCCAGCGACCGTCGCGCGACAGGCGGACGTGCGGCTGGGCTTCCGCCGGGAGCCCGTCGCCGAAGACGAGCGGATCAGCCGCCGGGTCGTCTCCGAGCCGGTGGAAGAAGACCTTGCGGTGGTAGCGCTCCTCACCCGGTGGGACCTCGCCGGGCTGGGGATAGCGCGTGTAGTAGAAGCCGGATGCGTCGGGGAGCCAGGCAAGGCTGCAGAAGCGGGTCCGGTCGATGCGCTCGGCGAGCAGCGTGTCCCGCGCGACGTCGAGGACCTGGAGCACGCTCTCCTCGTCGCCGTCCTGGGAGTAGCCGAACGCGACGAGCGTGCCGTCGGGCGAGGGGTACCACCAGTCGAGAGCCGTCGTCCCCTCGGCGCTCTCCTGGTTCGGGTCGAGCAACACCCGCTCGCTGTCCCCCTCGCGCAGGTACAGCTTCGGCTGGTTCTCATATCCCTCCCGGCGGAGGAAGAAGGCGCGCTCGCCCCGCATTACCGGCGCCGAGATGTCACCGATCGAGAGCAGCGTCTCCAGCCGGGCGCGGATGCGCGCGTGGGAGGGGGAGGCGTCGAGTACGCGGCGGGTGTACGCATTCTGAGCGTCGACCCAGGCGCGCGTCTCCGGTGACTCGTCGTCCTCCAGCCAGCGGTACGGGTCTACGATGGTGTGCCCGTGCAGCACCTCGGTTACGGGTTCGACTCTCGTGGCAGGCGGCGACGTCAACCGTTCGGTCATGAGGTCCCTTTCCTCCCTGCATCCTCGACCGAGTGTCTGCCTGCCGATTATTCCATGGGCACGCCGTCGGTGTCTGGATTGCGTACCGACCAATCCATGCTGATGAAGCATCACGGCATGCCCCTTGCGACCAGCTGCTACCCGGAGGGGTATGCCGCGTCCTAAACGCGCGGCCCGTGTGCTTGCGCCTATGCGGCAGGATTGGGTGTCAGGGAACGCGCAATACGCAGCATTATCCGAGTGATCTAGTGAGACGAGGGAATGGCGCCAGCGGCCGCTTCGATCCTTGTCGTTGACGACGATCCCGCGATCGTCGATATCATCACGCAGGTGCTGGCGGCCGAGGGCTACGTCACGCGTGCGTGCCGGAACGGGTTGGAGGCGCTCGATGTGCTCAACGAGTGGCGCCCCGATCTGATCCTGCTTGATCTCTGGATGCCGAAGATGGACGGCTGGGAGTTCCGGCGCCGCCAGTTGACGCTCGACGTGGCGCGCGACGTGCCGGTGGTGCTGCTGTCGGCCGGGGGACGGTTGGAGGAGCACGCCCAGACGCTCGATGCCGCGGCCGCCATTCCCAAGCCGTTCGACCTCACCGACCTCCTCTCCGTCGTCGACGCCGTCTTGAACCATCCCAACCCGCGGTAGGGGCAGGTTGCTGCCCGCCGAGCACGCGGGCAGAGCCTGACGCACCCCTACGGCACGCGCGCGGCCCAGATGGAGTCGGGGAAGCGCGCGCGCAGGATGTCCCAGACCTTGTACATCTCCGGGTCCGAGCGGGTCTTGAGATAGACGGCGATGCCCAGGCGATAGAGCACCTCGGGTGCGAGCGCGCCGTCGGGGTCCCGCTCGTAGGCGCCGCGCAGCAACTCGATAGCGTGGTCGGTGCGCGACCAGTGCAGGTCCACCCAGGCCTCGCCCAGGTCGAGCAGGGTGAGGAACAGATCGGGGGGCAGGAAGTTCAGACTGCGGTAGTGGACCGTGCCGCGCCGGTCGGCGAAGAGGATCGTCGGCGTCCAGATCACGTTGAGCGGCCGCACGACCTCCCGCGGGTCGCGGAAGAGGTCGAGCCTGAGCGGCACGAAGCGGCTGGTGACCGCGGCCACGACACGGGCGTCTGGATACGTCACGGCATCCAGTTTGGCGCAGCCGCGTCAGGGGTCTTTCATGACGTCGATCAGGAGCGGCTTGCGCTCGCGAGCGGCGCGCTCCGCGGCGTGCGCGAAGTCCCGTTCCCACTCGATGGTGGTTGTCATGACTCGGGGCCTCCTCTGGCGTAAGGAGCGCGGGCGTCCTCCCCGTGGGAACGGCCCTCACCCCCGACCCCTTTCCCAATGTTGGGAGAGGAGAGTCTCTTCGCGGGGGACGGGCGAGACGCCTGCGCTCCCGTTGCTCACCCGAGGCGCAGACGCCATTCCTCCACTTGCGCCGCGTGCTCGTCGACGTGCTCGACCATCTCCTCGATCAGGCGGTGCAGCCGGCCGACCTCTCCCCAGGGGAAGGGGCCGATCGCGCCGAGTTGCTCGGGCGTCAGCCGGTCGAGGAAGGCGAGGGCGCGGTCGCGCGCGGCCTCGAGGTCGGCCGCGACCTGCTCCCAGGGCTCGGTGCCCCGTACGGCGGCGGACATGGTGTTGAAGCTCTGCGTGTGCTTGATCGGATGGTGTCGCGGCTTCGGTCCGCCCAGGATGTGCTCAGCGGCGTCCAGCATCTCCCGATGCCAGTCGGCCAGGTGCCCCGTCACGTCCCGCACGGACCAGGAACCCACCGCAGGGTTTGTCTCCAGAACGACTGGGTCGATCCCGGCCACCAGGGCCGTGAACCGATCGTGCGCGCGGACCACCTCCGCGCGCAGCCGTTGGACCTCGCTCCCTTCAACGCGCTCGCCCATCGTCTCCTCGACTCCACTCTGCATCGCCTGCTGCCGTCCGCTAATCGTAGCAGCTTGCGGACGGGTCCGGGGCCGGCGCGGGCGGTGGTATGATGGGCGTATGGGAATCCTCGCGACGGTACTGGTCCTGAGTTCGGCCAGCCTGCACGCTAGTTGGAATCTGCTCGTCAAACGCAGCCAGGACACGCTCGCGTTTCTCTTCCTGGCGAACCTGGCAACGCTCGTGATCTACGCACTGCCCTTTGCAGGCTTCCTGCGCGCCCACCCAATCCCTGCCGATGGCTGGCCCTTCGTAGCGGCCACGTCGACGATCCACGTTGCCTACTACCTCTGCCTCTCCGCCGCCTACAGCCATGGCGCGCTCTCGCTGGCCTATCCGATCGCCCGCGGCACTGGAGTGGCGCTCGTGCCGCTCCTGGCCCTGCCGCTCTTGCACGAGCGCATCTCGCTCGCCGGCGGGGTCGGAATCGCGCTCGTCGTCGCGGGTATCCTGGTGATGCACCAGGAACCGCTCCGGGCGCTGGTCCGCCAGCCGCTCGGCATCGCGGCCGGTCAACGGAGCGGTGTCAACCTCGGCACTTTCTTCGCGCTGCTGACCGGGCTGGCGATCTGTGCCTACTCACTGGTCGACAAGGCGGGGGTAGCCCGGGTCCACCCGGTCGTCTACGGCTACCTGCTCATGGCGGGGATGACCCTCGGCCTGTCGCCCTACATCCTGACCCGCCGCCGGGCCGGGCTACGCCGCGAGTGGGACGAGAACCGCGTTCCGATCCTCGTGGTTGGCCTACTGGTACTGGGGACCTATCTGATCATCCTCACAGCGATGCGGCTCACGGCGGTCAGCTACATCGTGGCCCTGCGTGAGGTGAGCATCGTCATCGGCGCAGTCCTCGGCGTGTGGGTGCTGGGTGAGGGCGGCGGCCGGGAGCGTATCCCTGGCGCCGTCCTGATCCTGGCCGGGGTGCTCGCCATCGCGGTGATGGGGTAGCCGGCGCCACAAGCGGGAGGCGACGGAGATGATGCGGGAGCAGAGCCGGGAACAGGTGGGACAGCAAGCGACCGGCGGCGCTGGAGGCGTCCCGGCGAGCAGCCGTCTGAGCCGGTCGCTCGCGCGGACGTTTGCCTCATTCTCAAACCGCAACTACCGGCTCTTCTGGTTCGGCCAGCTCCTGTCGGTGACCGGCACCTGGGTCCAGCGGGTGGCTCAGGCATGGCTGGTGTTGAACCTTACCGACTCCTCCTTCGCCCTCGGGATGGTCACCACGCTGCAGTTCCTGCCGATGACGCTCTTCTCACTCTTCGGTGGCGTCTTCGCCGACCGGCTACCAAAGCGGCAGGTGCTCCTGGTCACCCAGTTCGTCATGGGGATCCAGGCGCTCATCCTGGGGTTGCTGATCTCCTGGGATGTGGTGGAGATCTGGCACATCTACATCCTGGCCGCCGTGCTCGGGCTGGCGACCGCCTTCGACAACCCGACGCGGCAGGCGTTCGTGGTCGAGATGGTCGGGCCGAAGAACGTGCCCAACGCGGTGGCGCTCAACTCCAGCCTGTTCAATACGGCCCGCATTGTCGGCCCGTCCATCGGCGGTGCGATGATTGCCGCCTTCGGCATCGCCGTCCCCTTCTATGCCAACGCGGTGAGCTTCGTGGCGGTCATCGTCGGGCTGTTGATGATGCGCCCGGAGGAGTTCCACGATGTGCCGCCGCCGGTGCGGGGACCGGTGCTGGCGCGGCTACGCGAGGGGATCGCCTACTCCGTGCGCACGCCCGCGGTAGCGTTGGTGCTGATCCTGATGGCCTTCCTGGGCACCTTCGGCTACCAGTTCACCGTCATCCTGCCGCTCATTGCCCGCTACGTCCTCGACACCGGCGCGCTGGGCTTCGGTGGCCTGCTGACGGCCATGGGGATCGGCTCACTGGTCGCTGCGCTCGGGGTGGCCTATGTGAGCAGCCCCACCGAGCGGCTGCTGCTGATGGGGGCGGGCAGCTTCACCGTGCTGCTCGGGCTGCTGGCGCTCTCGACGTCAGCGCCGCTCACGGTGGGGATCCTGGTCTTGCTCGGTGCGGGCAGCATCGTCTTCACCGCCACCGCCAACTCGCGGCTGCAGATCCTGGCGCCCGGGGAGCTGCGTGGGCGGGTGATGAGCCTGTACATCTTCCTCTTCATGGGCACGGCCCCGGTCGGCTCCCTCTCACTCGGCTACCTCGCTGAGACGCTGAGCGTGCGGATCGCGGTCGGGATCATGGCCCTCCTCTGCGCAGTCGGCTTCGTTCTCGGCTGGCTCTACCGCGCCCGCCATCCGGAGCACGGCCCTCGGACCGCTACGCGACGCCCGGTGCAGGAGTCGTCGGTGTCCGATTGAAGGAGCGCCGGCGCTTCCTAGAAGACCGCTTACCCCTCGCGGCGCCAGGTACCGGAGCGGCCGCCGCGCTTCTCCTCCAGGCGGATCTGATCGATGACCATGCCCCGGTCGACCGCCTTGACCATGTCGTAGATCGTTAGCGCCGCGACGCTCACCGCCGTCAGGGCTTCCATCTCGACCCCAGTCTGGCCGCGGGTTTCGACCCGCGCCTCGATCACAACCGCCCCGCGCTCCTCGTCGGGCGTGAAGTCGACGGTGATCGCGGTCAGCATTAGCGGGTGACAGAGCGGGATCAGCTCGTGAGTCTTCTTGGCGGCCATGATCCCGGCGATCCGGGCCACGCCGAACACGTCACCCTTGGCGGCGCGCTGCTCGACGATCATCCGCAGCGTGTCCGGCTGCATCCGGATCTCGCCCCGGGCGATGGCGACGCGGTGCGTCTCCGCCTTGTCCCCGACGTCAACCATGCGCGCCTGACCGCGCTCGTCGAAGTGCGTCAACTCACTCATCGTGCCCTCCTCCGGGCGCGCTCGCCGTGCTCGACCGGGCCGCGGCGCGCCGTGTTGGTCAAGATCACACCGAGCAGGATCAAGGTTCCGCCGAGCAGCAGGTAGATGGTGATGTGCTCTCCCAGCAGAAGCCAGGCCCCGAGCGTGCCGAAGACTGGCACCAGGTAGATATAGACGGCGATCTGCGTCGGGCTGAGCACCCGTAGGCCACGGTACCAGAGCGCATAGGCCAGCACCAGGGCGAAGACGACCATGGTCAGCACCGCCAGCCACTCCGCCGGGCCGAACCGAAGGGCTTCGCGCACCACTCCGGGACGGGTGGCGAACAGCGGCAAGAGCGGGAGAGTACCGAGGATCGTGACGGTCCCCGCGAACTGCACCGGCTCATAGCGCACGAGCAGCGGCTTGCTGAGCACGGTGTAGAAGGCCCAGGCCAGCGGCCCCAGCAGCGTGATGAGGATGCCGAGGGCGTTGCGCACGCTGAACTGCGCCTCCGGCCCGCCGTAGAAGAGCACGACCAGGAAGCCGGTGAACGCGACGGCGATCCCGCCGAGCTTGCGCGGGGTGAGCCGCTCCTGGCCCAGGGCGCGTGCAATGAGCGCGGTGAAGACCGGGTTGCCGGTCACGATCAGGCTCGCGACCGCCGCGGGAATCATCTGGACGCCGTAGGCCACCGCGCCGGTGTTGATCGTCACGCCGAGCAGGGCCATGAGCGCGGCTTTGCGCCAGTCGGCGCGGGAGAAGCGGGCGAAGCCGCGGCCGGAGAGGAGCAGAAACCCGGCGTAGCAGAGGCTGGCCAGCGTCAGCCGGATCATCAGCACCTCGGTTGCGTCGACGCGGCGCAGCAGGTACTTGATCGAGACGAAGTTCGAACCCCAGGAGACGGCCACGAACAGGAGCGAGAGGTGGACGAGCAGCAGCGCGCGGGTCGAGAGCGCACGCTGTCCACCTCGCCCGGCCTGCGGTTCCTCCGACGCCCGCTCGCTTGCCGCGCCGGTGTCGAGCGCTGTGTCCCGTTCCATCCCTCGCCGTCCTGTTGCTGCTCGGACGCGACGGGCCCGGATGCGCGACGCATCCGGGCCCCGCCATTCCCGGTATCGCTTCCATCTCCACCGGTCGCCCCGCACGCCGGTGGGTGACGTCTCGGCGGTTAGCCGAGCACCTCGGTCAGCGAATCGGCAATCGCCTCAACGACAGTGCTCGCCTCCTCCTTGGTCAGGATCAGCGGCGGCGCGATAGCGATGGAGTCGGGGTTGCAGCGCACGATGATGCCGCGCTTGCGCGTGGCGGCCTGCAAGCGCCCGCCGAGGTTCTGCGCCGGGTCGAACTTGGCCTTCGTCTCCTTGTCGGCCACCAGCTCGACCAGCATCATCAGCCCCTTGCCGCGGACGTTGCCGACGTACGGGCGCTCCAGCAACTTCGACAGCTCGCCGATCATGTAGGCACCGACTTCCCCGGCGTTCGCCGCCAGGTTCTCCTCCTCGATGATCTGGATGTTGCGGAGAGCGACGGCGCAGGCCACCGGGTGGCCGGAGTAGGTGAAGCCGTGCATAAAGACGCGGTCCGGCTCGGCCAGCACGTCGAAAATCTTGCTGCTGACGCCGACGCCGCCGAGCGGCACGTAGCCGGAGGTCACCCCCTTGGCGAAGGAGACGATGTCGGGCGTGATGCCGTACTGCTGCATGCCGAACAAGGTGCCGGTGCGGCCGAAGCCGGTGATCACCTCATCGAGGATGAGGAGGATATCGTGCCGCCGCAGCACCTCGGCGATGGCCGGCCAGTAGCGATCCGGCGGCACCACGACCCCGCCCGCGCCCTGGATCGGCTCGCCGATGAACGCGGCGATGGTGTCGGCACCCTCTCGCTGGATCGTCTCCTCTAGCTCCCGCACGAGCGAGTCAACGAACTCGTCCTCGGTCATGCCCTCACCGTGCCGGTAGTAGTAGGGCGGGGTGAGATGGATGAAGCCGGCAGGGCGCGGGCCGAAGTCCTGCCAGTAAGCCGGAATACCAGTGGCCGACAGCGCGCCCATGGCGATGCCATGGTACGCCATCATGCGGGAGAGGACTTTCACCTTGTCCGGCTTGCCGCGCAGCGCCCAGTAGTAGCGCGCGATCTTGATGGCCGTCTCGTTGGACTCAGCCCCGCCGGAGGTGAAGTTGAAGTAGTTCAGGTCGCCGGGGAAGAGGCTGGCCAGCTTGGCCGCCAGCTCAATAGTCGGCGGGGTAGCGAGGCCGAAGAAGGTGGGGCTGAAGGCGAGGCGCTCCCCCTGCTCCCGCATCGCATCTGCTAACTCGCGGCGGCCGTGACCGACGTTGACGTTCCACAGCCCGGCGAAGGCGTCGATGTAGCGCTTGCCGTCGGTATCCCAGAGATAGACCCCCTCACCGCGGGCCATGACGAGGGGCCCGTACTCTTGAAGCTGGCGCAGGTTGGACACCGGGTGGAGCATGTGCGCCTTGTCCTTGCGGACGAGATCGGCAGTGTTCCAGGTCTCCTGCGCCGCGCCAGTCTGGTTCATGCCACACTATCCCTTTCGTCGTGTCCACGTCCGCTGACCGCCAGCCTATTGTCGCCCAGCCCGCGGTGCGCGTCTACTGAAGCATACCGTCCCCAGCACACCCACGCGGACATCGCGCCGGTGCATCCGCTCGTGGGTGAGACTTTCGGTCTTGATGAGGCTTGACGACTTATGGTGTTGCAGTGGGGCCGTGGCTCGGTCGCTGTCATCCTGAGCGGAGCCGGCCGGAGAGCCCGTGCCGGGCGGCGGCTCCGTCCGAGCCGAAGGATCTCGGAATGGCGTGGCCGCTCCCGCGTGAGATCCTTCGCTTCGCTCGGGATGACACAAGGGGAGCGGACTGTTGGCGGGTATACATCCGACGGCAATTTCTCAAAGTTCATGAATGATGCGACGGCGCGCTCAACACACGGCACCGCGACAGGTCCGTCTGGTGGTAGCATCCGGCTGCGGAGAGCGTACAGACGCATCCCGCAGCCGGACCATTCGCAACGAGTCGGAGGAGAGAAGGGTGATCCTGACGACAACCACAACGATCGAGGGGCAGCCGGTCCGCGAGTACATCGGCATTGTCCATGGCGAGGCGATCCTGGGCGCCAATCTCTTCCGCGACCTGTTCGCGAGCATCCGCGACATCGTCGGTGGGCGCTCCGGCGCCTATGAAGAGGAGTTGCGACGGGCGCGGGAGATCGCCCTGGAGGAGATGGCCCAGGAGGCGCGGGACCGCGGCGCGAACGCCGTCATCGCGGTGGACGTCGACTATGAGGCGATCCAGATCGGCTCCGGCGGCGCGATGCTGATGGTCACCGCATCGGGGACGGCCGTCCGGGTCTAGGTGCTGCCCCGGGGTCAGCGCGTGCGAACGAGCCCGCGAAGGAAGGAGCGCCGGCCACTTGCCGGCGCTCCTCTTCGATGGCGCAGGACGTTGCTCGCGGGGGCCCCATGACGTACCCTGTCAGCCCGGGGGGTGCCCGTGCGACCCCGTCGCAACCCAGCCTGGGAGGAGCCATGACACCACAAGAGCCTACCGCCGATGAGTACTACGTTGACTCTCCCGTCGTGCGCGAGTTCATCGCCGCTGTGCAGGCCGCCCGCGCCGCAGAGCCGGACCCGGCGCGGCTCGTCGAGCAGCTACGCCCGGCTTTCAGCCGCCTGCTGCAGACCGACGGCTGGCTGCCGGACGAGTTCGCACGGCCCTACGAAGCGAGCGGCATGGGAGGCGGGATCGGCCAGTATCTGCTCTACCGCTCGGCCGATCGGTCGCTGAGCCTTTTCTCCCTGGTAGTCCCGGCCGGGTCGACGACCCCGGTGCACGACCACCTGGCGTGGGGGCTGGTCGGGCTCTACCGCGGCGAGCAACTCGAGCGGGTCTATGCTCCCATCGCCACCGACTACGACGCTGGGCAGGCGAATCTGGAGTTGATCGAGGAGCGAACGGTGCGGGCGGGTGAGTTCTACACCCTGCTGCCCCCGACCGACGACATCCACAGCGTGACGACCACGTCGAGCGAGGCGTCGATCTCGATCCACCTGCTGGGCAACGACACCGGCTGCGTGGTGCGCCATCGCTTCGACCCGGAGACCGCGTCGGTTACGCCGTTCCGTTCGGGCTACAGCAACGTGCCCTGCGAGGACCAAGCGAGGAGCTGAGGAGCTCGCCCGCCTCAACGCGGGGAGTGACGAGGAAGACGTTGTTGCACGCAGCATGCGGAGTGTAGGCTGTCTCGGCGTGCGCGCCGCGCGGGCGGCCGAGAGCACTCCAGGAGGGAAAGCCTCGCATGCAGAGATGGTATCCACTCGTCCTCGCTATCCTCGCCCTGGTGCCAGGCATCGCGCTGGAGCTGGGGGTCTACCACGTCTCCCCGCCGGTCGCAGCGCTCATACTCGGTATCGCCATCGTCGGCGCTGCGTTCCTGCTCTCCTGGGCCGCCGAGGTGATTCAGCTCGACATCTCGCAGGGACTGGCCCTGGCGCTGCTTGCCCTGATCGCGATCCTGCCCGAGTACATCGTTGATGCTACCTTTGCCTGGCTGGCGGCGAAGGACCCCGAGTACTCCCACTACGCGATCGCGAACATGACCGGTGCCAACCGGCTCCTCATCGGCGTTGCCTGGCCACTGGTAGTCGTGCTCGTCTGGCTCCGGACACGGAAGACCCGCGTGTCGCTCGAGCCGGCGCACGGGCTGGAGCTGATCGCGCTGCTGCTGGCGACGATCTACGCCTTCGTCCTCCCGATCAAGGGGACGCTGTCCCTCTTCGACTGCGTGATCCTGGTCGGGATCTTCGTCGTCTATGTGCTGCGGCTGGCGCGGATGCCGGCCGAGGAGCCGCACCTGGTCGGGCCGGCGGCGACCATCGGAGCGCTCCCGGCTCGCACGCGCCGGTTGGCCGTCGCGGGGCTGGGGGTGCTCGCGGCTGTGGCGATCCTCCTGGTAGCCGAGCCGTTCGCGCACGCGCTGATCGAGACCGGTACCCTGATCGGTGTGGACGAGTTCCTCCTGGTGCAGTGGTTGGCGCCGCTCGCTTCTGAGGCACCGGAGTTTGTGGTGGTGAGCATCTTCGCCTGGCGCGGCGCGGCCGGTGCCGCACTGGGGGCGCTCGTCTCGTCGAAGGTCAACCAGTGGACGCTGCTGGTCGCCATGCTGCCGCTGATCTACTCGATCGGCCTGGGGCATCCCGGCGCGCTGCCGCTCGACGGGCGCCAGCAGCACGAGATCCTGCTCACGGCAGCGCAGTCCCTCTTCGCCGTCCTGCTGCTGCTGGATCTCCGGCTGTCGCTGATCGGCGCCGGATTCCTCTTCGGGATGTTCGCAACCCAGTTCGTCTTCGCCGATATCCGGGTCGAGATGTCGATCGCCTACCTCGTGGCCGGGGCCATCGCGATCTTCATCAGCCGCGCCCACCTCGGAGCGGCGTTCCGCGGCGCTCGCTCGGCCGGGCAGAAACACTGACCCGGCCGGATTCCCGGGAGGAGGTGTGCCCACCGTGGCCGAGCCGGTCCAGGTCGCGCTCTACGCCGACCTCTCCTGCCCCTATGCCTTCGTCACCGCGTTCCGGCTGCGCCGGCTGCGCGACGAGTACCGCGGGCGCATCGCCATCGTGCACAAGAGCCTGGCGCTGGAGTACGTCAATCGCGAGCCGACGCCCAAGAAGGTGCTCGACAACGAGCTGCCGCTGCTGGCCCTGGAGGAGCCCGACCTGCCCTACCAGCCGTGGCACCGGCCGGCCAGTGAGTGGCCGGTCACCTTCTGGCCGGCATTCGAGGCCGTCAAGTGCGCCGAGCGGCAGGGCCTGGACAAGGCCGACGACATGGCCTGGGCCATCCGCGTCGCCTTCTTCCGCGACAGCGCCTGCGTCTCGATGCGCCACGTGCTGATCGACCTGGCCGAGCAGGCCGAGCTCGACCTGGACCGCTTCGTGGCCGACTTCGACGCTGGCGTCGGCAAGGCGCAGGTGATTGAAGAGGCGCGCGAGGGCTGGGAACGGCTGCGCGTCCCCGGCAGCCCGACCTTCGTCCTGCCATCGGGCAAGCAGTACAGCGGGCTCGGCCTTCCGGAGATCGACCTCGACGTCGAGCAGCATCATCGTGTGATCGGCATGACGCCCGCACCGTGTCGGGGCGATGCCTGCCTCGACCTCTACCGCCGGATGTTCGACGAGGCGCTGGGTTCATCCTGAGCGGCGGTGCAAGGCGGGGGTCACCATAGGCCCCAGGGCCAGATCCACCCCAGCCAACCCGTGCGGAGCGCGACGGCGTAGGGTGCCGGATCGTCGTCGACCGTGAACCAGAGCGTGTGGGTGCCGGGCGGCAGGCCCCAGGTAGACACCATTGCCAGATACTCCCCGCCCTGCCGCTGCCGCCCGACGTAGACGAGCCGTACCAGTGGCCGGGGATGCGCCGCGCCGTCCTCCGTGGTCAGCCCGGTGACGCGCAGGCGATGCGCCGCTGCAGAGTGGTTCACCCCATCGGCATCCACGAGCCGCAACCGCACCCAGACCCACGGCCCAAGCCCGAGCTGACCGGTCTGCTCGACCCCGTAGCGGACCTGATACGTCACGGCCTGGCTGGCGGTATTGCCGGCGGCGTCGCGCGCGTCCACCTGGAAGGCATGGCTGCCCACCCGACTCGTGTCGATCGGCGCGCCGGCCGGCACCGGGCCTTGGCAGCTTGCGACGCCCGAACCTCCGTCGGCGCACGCGTACTCGGCCGTGACCTTCTGGTTGAGCAGGTAGGTCCCCGCCGGAGCGACGATCTGGATCTCTGGCGCCGCCGTGTCGACCGGGAGGCTGACCGGCCCGGCGACGGTGCAGTTCCCTGCCACATCGCAGACCGTGCGCGTTCTGTCCTCGGCGGTGCTTGCCACCTGCATGCCCTGCGGGATCGGCGTCAGGGTGAACTGCGCATCCTCGGGGTCGCGCAGCCCGGAGACCGTGTCGACAGCCGTGCAGGCGACGGTGGCCCCCTCATGCCAGCCGTCCGGCTCCTCGCAGGAGACAACCGGCGGGGACAGGTCGATCCGCACCTCGATGGTCTGCGCCGCCTCGATGTTTCCCGCGGCATCGCTGCTCCAGACGGTGAGCCGGATGGTGCCCTCAGTGTCGATCGCCAACGGCTGCTGGTAGAACTCCGGCGCGCCGCCGTCGATCTGGTACTGAGTACCCGCCACCCCGGACCCGGCGTCGGTCGCGGTCAGGGTCACCGTGGCTGTCCCCCGGTACCAGCCCGCGTCGCCCGGCGGTCCGGCGACCGCCGCGGTCGTCACCGGCGCCGTCCGGTCGATGTTGATCCCGTCCACGACCCGGCTCGCCTGATTGCCAACCCGATCGACGCAGGTGCCGGTCACCGACTGGCCGCCGCCGTCGTCCTCGAGCGTCGCCGGCGCGGGCGGGCTCCCGGTCGCGAGCCCGGCTCCCTCATCGACACAGGTGAACGCGACCGTCACCGGTTGGTTTACCCACATGCCCGGTGTGTAGGGCGCACCTCCCACGGTGGCCGTCGCGGTAATTTCCGGCGCCTTCCGGTCCACGCCGAACGTGTACGGCCCGGCCTGCTTGCAGTGGCCGACGAGGTCGCAGACCTGGCGGGTATCGGTCGGCGCGGCCACGCGCTCCTCGCCGGCCGGCACATCCGTCCGGAGGGAGAAGCTCGCGTCCTCCGGGTTGGCCAGCCCCGCCCCATCGTCACGCGCCGTGCAGGTCACGGTGCGGTTGTCGTTGGACCACTCCTGGTCCGGCAGCTCGCAATCGATCGAGGGCGGGGTGAGGTCGACATGGACCGGCCCGACCGTAATCTCAGTGCGCTTCCCGGCCGCGTCGACGGCCACACCGGTCACGACATGGTCCGCCCCCTCGCCGAGCGTCACATCCGGTCCGCAGGTCACGATCATCCCCGTCCCGCCGCTGCAGATGAACCTGACGGTGACGGGCCGGTCGTACCAGCCGGAAGGGCTCTCCGGCAGCGGCTGGCCGGCGGCATCGACCAGCGCGTAGGTGATGCTCGGCGCCGGCCCGGCCACGTTGATGCCGTCGATCTCGACCGGCGTCTGGTTCCCGGCGTAGTCCTCCGCAACATCGTGCACGCTCTGCCCGCCCCCGGCGCCAAGCGTGCGATCCGCCGGGCAGGCTCGGACACCGGAGCCATCGTCGGAACAGGTGAAGACGATGCGCAGCGGGCCGGGATACCAGCCGTTCGTCGGCTCGACCGGCTGGCCGTCCAGATCCTGGTAGGCGACCGTGACGGTCGGCGGCACGGTGTCGACGTTGATGTCCTCCACCACCGCGCGGGCCGTGTTCCCCGCACGGTCGGTCGCTATTCCCTCCACGCGTTGCCCGGCGCCGTCGGTGAGCACCGTCGACTCGGAGCACTCATGCACGCCCGACAGCGCATCGGCGCAGGTGAACACCATCGTGACCGGCTGCAAGAACCACCCTGCCGCGTTCGGCTCGACCGGCGCACCGTCCGGCCCCTGCAGCGCGGCCGCGATCGTAGGCGGCGTGCGGTCGATATTGATCCCGTCGACCGTCACCTCGGCCCGGTTCCCAGCCCGGTCGACTACCTCTCCCCGGGCAGACTGGTCGCGCCCCTCTTCCGAGAGCGTGACCGGCGACGGGCAGGCGTCCTCATCGAGACCCGACGTATCGTCGTCGCACGTGAAGACGATGTCGACAGGCTCTCGATACCACCCGTTCGCATTCGGCGGCCGATCGGGCGCGCCGTCGATCCGGGGCGGCGTACCGTCGATCCGCACCTCACGGAGCTGGGGCTGCTCGGCGTTGCCGGCAGTGTCGGTGGCGAAGAATTCCAGCTCGTGAACACCGTCGTCCTCGATGGCGAAGGGCTCAACGTAGTCCTGCCATTCGTCACCATCGATCCGGAAGTGGATGCCCTGCACCTCGGACTGTTCGTCCCGAGCCCTGAGCGTGACGGTCACCGGTCCGGTGAACCAGTCATTCGTCCCCACCGGGCCGTCCAGGTCAATCTCCGTGACCGGCGGCGTGCGATCACCCACCGGCACGGTGACGAAGCGCTCAGTCCGCGTGACCTCGCTGGTGGTATACCCTCCTACGGCGTAGATCACTCCCGCCGGGGTGGCAGCTACACCGAGTGAGTGCCTGGCAAGCCCAAGCGGTGCAACCGGTTCCCACGCCGTTCCGCCAGGATCAAGCGCCAGCACGGTGCCGACTGGACCGGATCCCCCGGCCACCTCACCGCCGACGACGTAGATCCGCCCGTCGGCCCCGGTCGCGGCACCCATCTGCCGCCGTCCTACTGGGAGGGGCGGTCCCTCCGTCCACGTGTTGGTGTCCGGATCGTAGATGTCGACGGACGAGAGATAATCGCCCGTTCCCCTGTCACCACCGATCACATAGATCCGCCCATCCGGCCCCGTTGCTGCAGCCGCACCCCAGCGGGCGCGCGGCATCGGCTCGATAGACTTCCAGGTTCGATCGACCGGATTGAACACTTCGGCGGTGGCAACGGGAGTCCCAGCACTCCGCCCTCCGAAGACGTAGATTCGCCCGTCCTTCCCGGTCGCTACGGCGGCGTTTGCCCGCGCGGTGGTCATCGTTGCCGTCAGCAGGGTCCAGGTGTTCTCTGTCGGATCGTAGACCTCGACCGAATCGAGCTCCGTAGAGGCGTAACCCCCGATGACGTAGATCAGGCCGTCTCCACCCCGCGCCGCGACCAGGCTCCGCCGTGCAACGTTCAACGGAGTGACTGTGCTCCAGGTGTTGGTCTCCGGATCATAACGCTGGACTGTATTGAGGTTGGAACCGGCATAACCCCCGATGGCATAGATCCGGCCATCGCTGTCGCTCACAGCAGCCAGATACCGGCGTCCGGGCGATGGCAGATTCGCGACCGTCTCCCACTCCGACGCCGCGGCCACCGGCACCCCAGCCAACTCCACAGCCAGCAGCAGCCCGACCAGCAGGCAACGAAGGATCCCTCCCCGACCCCTCATGGCCTTTCCCCTCAACGGCAATGCCGGGCCCACCCGGCGGCCGCGGCCCGGCACAAACTACCGGCACCCCACGACCGACCAGGGGCCCATCTCCGCAGTACTGTTGTAGGAGAAAAGTACTGGTCCTCAGTATAGATGAACAAGACTTGCTTGTAAAGAGGGGTTTGAGGTCGAGGGGTGTAAAGTGTGCGTGTAAGAGTAGAGATAGCGTACGTACACATGACGAATAGTGGCTGATGGGATGAGGACGTGAAGCGGGCAAGGAGCGCATTCTCGGTCATGGCACGGAGGGAACCTGGGATCACTGCCCCCCTCGCCGTGCGCTGCCTTGGGGAGGCGACTGGGGCCCACGATCGCGCGGCCAGATGGTGAGCGGGACGGAGTGTGAAGGGTGGGGTGGTTGGCGTTGGGTGTGCTCTGCGGTGGGGTGGATGGGTAGAATCGTGCTGGTGACGCCGGGGGGCGTGGGTAGGAGGGTATGTGACTGAGCCGGACCGTGAGCGAAGTGTGACCGCGGCGGAGCGGACGGGGTCGCTGCTGGAGCGGCTACCGCCGCAGATGCGGGCGATTACCGCGAGGCTAGGGGATGCCTTCGCCCAGCATGGGGCTGAGTTGTACCTGGTCGGCGGCAGCGTGCGCGATCTGCTGCTCGGTCAGCCGGTCACCGACCTCGACTTCGCGACCTCGGCCGAGCCGGAGTTGACGAAGGCGGCGGGAGCGGCGGCCGGGGCCGATAGTGTCTACACCGTCGGGGAGCAGTTCGGCACGGTCGGCTTCGTCTTCGACGGCGTGAGTGTCGAGATCACCACCTACCGCGAGGAGCACTACCCAACGCCCGACCGCCGACCGAAGGTCCGCCTGGGGACCGACCTCGTCGGCGATCTGTCACGCCGCGACTTCACGATCAACGCCATCGCGGTTGATGCCCGCGACGGCACGGTGCACGATCCCTTTGGGGGCCTGGATGATCTGGAGCGCCGGATCATCCGCGCTGTGGGCGACCCGAAGGCTCGCTTCGCTGAGGATCCGCTGCGCATCCTGCGCGCGGCAAGGTTCGCGGCCCAGCTCGACTTCCGCGTCGACCGGCGCACCCTGGCGGCGATGCGGGCGATGGGACCGCAGTTGGAGCGGATCAGCCGCGAGCGCATCGCTGCCGAATTGAACCGCCTCCTCATCGCGCCCGCGGCTGCGCGGGGGTTGGCCCTGCTGCACGAGACGGACCTGCTGCGCTGGGTCCTCCCCGAGGTGGTGCCGATGGCGGAGGACACCGGCGCCGGGCGCCACAAGGACATCTGGCTGCATACCCTGCGTGTCGTCGAGCAGTCGCCGCCACGGCTGGCCGTCCGCTGGGCGGCGCTGTTGCACGACGCGGCAAAGCCGATGACCCGCTCGGTCGATGCGCGCGGCGAGGTGCACTTCTTCGGGCACGAGCGGGTGGGGGCCGATCTGGCGCGGAAGGCGCTGCGCCGCTTGAAGCAGGAGCGTGCCCTGATCGACCGGGTGGCCGGGCTGGTCGAAATGCATCTGCGGCCGGCGAGCTACGACAGCACCTGGACCGACAGCGCGGTGCGTCGCCTCATGCTGGAGGCCGGCGACCTTTGGGACGACCTGCTCGACCTGGCCGCGGCCGACGTTACCAGTGCCCGCGCCCACCGCCAACGCGAGGCGGCGCGTCGGATCGCTGCCCTGCGCGAGCACGCTCGCCGGCTGGAGGAGGAGCACGCGCTTGCCCAGCTCCAGAGCCCGCTCGACGGCCATGAATTGATGGCGATGTTTGGGCGCCCGCCCGGCCGCTGGATCGGCGAGGTGAAGGACCACCTGCGCGAACTGGTCATTGACGGCGTGCTCGCCCCGGACGACAAGGAAGGCGCACGGGCCGAAGCCCTCCGCTGGATGGCCGAGCACGGGGACGTCTAGAGCGCGCCTCGCCGGGTGAAGGGGTTTGGGTGAAGGATCTGGCGCCGAAACGGCTGTGCGGCGGAGGGATCCTTCGACTTCGCCGTGCGCCGCTCTGTGGCGGCCGGCTCCGCTCGGGATAACCTAGGCTCACGCGACTAATCGAGCGTGCATCGTTCGCGACGTTCCATCGTTTCCAGGACTCTCATGCAACGAGGCGGGCCATCTGGCCCGCCTCGCGCGATGTTACCGCTCCACCACTCCACTATATGAACGATGTTGAGTGCCCGGTGGCGTCGTGTACGGGGCCACGCCGCTGCCGGGCGGATAGGCTACGGAGCGTACACCTCGACCCGGTTGTTCCGGCCCAGGTGCAGCGCCTGGAACGTGTTGTAGGACAGCTCCACCGCCCAGCGCGCACGCCAGGCGGGCTGGTCCCAGGCCGCGACCGAGTCGCCGATGGTGCACCACAGGGTCACCCCGTTGGCCGTGAGCCGCAGCCGCTGGCCCGGACGGAAGTCCGGATGGACGCAGTAGTAGCCGTTCGGGTCGGGCGCCCAGCCAGGCACGGCGTTGCCCCAGCTCGCGTGTCGCTGGAGGGTCCACTCCCACCAGGCAACGGTGTAGCCGGGCGCGTAGTAGGCGGCCGGGCCGGTGCCGATGTGCCGCAGCGGCGGCTCTGGTGCCGGCTCCGGGGGAGGTGGTGGTTCGTGAAGCAGGTTGGCCGGGCGGTTGAACTCGGCCAGCATCCACGCCTGGGTATCGAGCACGTTGCTGACGAAGGCGTGGAGCGCCGGGTCGGACCAGTCAGGGTGATCCGAGCCGGTGTAGTAGACGGCGAGGACGTGGCGCATGTCGCTGAACCGTGCGGCCAGCGGCGCGATGACGCTGGCCGCCAGATCGGCGTTGATCTCAGGGTCGAGCGCATTCCTGCCACCGGCGCTGGCAACGACCTCGGGTCGGACGCCGAAGAACCCGGTGCCGCCGTTCTCCATCTGGCTCAGCGGTTGGAAGTTACTGGCGACCTTCGCCAGGGCCGCGAAGAAGAACGGGTCGATGCCGTGGTCCAGGGCCGTGCCGACGATCAACTCGCCCAGGGGCACGCCGGCCGCGAGCGAGATGAGCTGCGGATCGTCGGGCATCTCCAGCCCCCGCCAGACGCGGTAGTGCAGACCGGCGTTGCCGGATTCCGTCTGCCAGCCGGGCGGGTTTGCCGGGTCGTAGGTCAAGATGCGGCGCTCGAACGCCTGCACCAGCACGCGCCGCTGCGCCCCGTTGACCATGGTATCCACCCAGTACGCCTCGGTCAGCGGATGTCCGACTACGTACTCCCAGGCGTACGGCTGGTCCTGGATCCAGCGGACGAAGACGTCGGGGATGTTGTGGCCCAGGGCTTGGTCGTAGCCGGCGTTCCGCACGGCGCTGTCGGCCACGCCGTCCTGCTCCACCGTCCCGTCGGCGCGCAGCAGCGCCGTTACCGGCTGACCGAGCTGGGGCGGGCGGCGTGCGCGCTCCGCGTCATCGCCCACCGAGGCGAGCGGTGCCAGCGTCGCGTAGGTCGGCGAGAGCGGGTTGTTCTCGATATCGCCCGTCACCGGGATGTCGGCCGGATCGGTCTGCACGAAGCTGCCATCACCCACCTGGATCCGGCCGGTGATCAACTCCCCGACTAGCAAGCCAGGGGTGACATACCACAGGGAATTGCGATCACCATTTGGATTGGTGATCTCCAGCCTGGCCTTGTCGAAGTAGAAGACCTGCCGTGAGCCGTCCGGCGCGCCGCCGTACGGTTCGCGGGTGATCGAGCGGATGTGTGGTCCCCAGAGCCAGGACTGGTCGTGCCCGGTGCGGGCTGCGGGTCCATCGGCGCGAGACCAGATGGACGGAATTGGGGGTTCGGCATACTCGGGGTTGAGGGCCAGGTCGGCCCCGAGGGTGGTGGTGGGCGCGGCGAGCATCGCGGATAACAAGGCGACGACGACGGCGACTCCGCCGAGCAGTCTCCACCTATTCAACTGTGCCCCTCCCTTGCCGTGTGTCGCTCCACGGCGGTGTCCCATATAGCGCGGGAACATGCCGGGCAGTGCGGCGCCAGGGATTCCCCGTCTCCCTGAGGATTGCCGCACCCGATTCATGAGAATCGGCAAGCATCCTGTCACATGCCCCAGGCTCAGCGACGAGCCGGGGCGAATCCTACTGTCCAGCGAGCAAGAATGCAAGGAGAATGAACTAATTGTGACTCAATCATCACGCCTGCGACAGACTTTCGTCAGACGCAGTACATGTTGACAGGGAGAAACGGCCCGAACGGTTGGCTTGCCTGCGGTTTGGGCCGGGCGAAGGCTTGTAGACGGGCAATCCACGGCGTGATCGTCACGTTCGAGGGGCACGCGCAACACGCGAATCCGGTGGGGAGTGCCTAGCTATCGGGGGCGACGCTGTGGCGGATGGGGAGCCGCAGGGTCACGGTCGTCCCCCCGCCGTTCCGGCTCTCGATGTCGATGGTGCCGCCGTGGCGCTCAACGATGGCGCGGCTGATGGTCAGGCCAAGCCCGAGCCCGCTGGCCTGCACTTGACGGCCAAGTGTGCCGCGGAAGGATGGCTCGAAGACGCGGCCAAGCTCCTCGACCGGGATGCCGATCCCGCGGTCCGCGATCGAGATGCATGCCGTATCCGAGCGGCGGAAGAGTCGCACGGTGATCGGTCCGCCACTTGGCGAGTACGTCGCGGCATTGATGAGCACGTTGTAGATGACCTGCTCCATCTGCTGCGGGTCATGGCTGGTTTCGATCGGCTCCGGCGCGTCGAGGGAGATCTCGTGCCGGTCGGAGAGGCCGGTGCGTTCGACGCGCCGGATCGCGCCCTGCACCGTGCCGGAGAGGTCGGCCAGCACAAGTCGCGGGACGAGTCGGCCCCGCTCCAGCCGGCTGAGGTCCTGCAGATTCTGGATGACCCCGGTCATCGTGTCCACCAGCCGCATCGCGGCCTCCAACCGGGCGGGGACCCTGGTGTAGTCGCCCTTGCGGGCGGCGATCGCCGCCAGTTGGACGTTGCCACGCAGGCCGGTCAACGGCGTGCGCAGTTCGTGGGTGAGCTGCGCGACAAGTGTGGTCATGGTCGTGCTGGGTGGCCTGCCTGACTCCATCTGCCCCATCGTGATCTCGGATGCGACCTGCCGCCCGAGGACGGTCAGGAGCGCGATCTCCTCGCTCGTGAGCTGGCGGGTGGTTAGCAGCCCGAGGATGCCGAGCGGTTCCTCCACGTGGGTTACGGGCACGCCGACAACCCAGCGGAGTGCGTGGGGCGCAGCGTCCGGGGTCAGGATCTCAGCGACCACTTCTCGAGCCGGGATCTGCGCCGGTCGCCCTCCGCGCATGATCCGGCCGAGGACCGAGTGCTGCACGTCGAGCGTTCCGCCGCGTGGGATAGGAAGGTCGTGCTGCCCGCGGAACGCACGGCGCCGCAGGGTCGCGCCGTCGGGCGCGACGAGCCACATCCCGGCACCCCAGACGTCCGGCACCTGGCCCAGGTGGCGCACGAGTAGCGGGATCGCCTCGTCCCCCCGGCCGGCGATCCCGCTGCTGCTCCGGGTAATCGCGGCGATCAGCGACGGTACGCCCTCTGCGAGGTCGCTTACGTCCGCCGCGTCACCCGCCAGCGGATCGTACGCCCTGTCGCCGACGTGTTCAGTCATCGTGAGTGTCTCCCCCTCGTGCTGCTTTCGGCTGGTGTAGCTGCATCTACGCTCTGCAGCCTGCACATAGGGGACGTCTCTGCAACCATTGTGCCGCTGTGCCCGCACCATCCGTGGAGCAGCCCAATCGTGACCGGGGAGTGACCGAGTGAGAGGAGCGACGATGGCACGATTGTCAGCCGAGGAGGTCCGCGGAGCCCTGGGAGACCTCCCAGGGTGGACGCTGGCGGCCGATGGCGCCGCGCTGGAAAAAGTCTTTCAGTTCCGCACCTTCCGCCAGGCGATGGCCTTCGTCAATCGGGTCGCCGAGCTGGCCACCGAGGCGCGTCACCACCCGGACATCCATATCAGCTACAACCGGGTAACGCTGACGCTGACCACCCACGACGAAGGGGGCCTGACTGAGAAGGACATCGCGCTGGCGCGCCGCATCGAGGAGGTGGGAGAGGGGGAATCTGGTGGGTGACCGGAAGGAGCCCATCGAGCTGCCGCCCGCGCCGGTGCGCCACGCTCTCGCCGTCGCCGCGCGTGCGGCCGGGGTCGACCCGGAGCAGGTGACGCTGCTCGGCTACGAAGCTGTCACCTGGCCGGACGCCGCGCTCGGCGCGCCCGAGCCCGGCCGGCTCTACGCGCAGGTCCTCACTCCCGGCTACCGCGTCCACCTCCGTGTCGCCGGGCGTCCCATGACCTACCACACGGACCAGGGTCAGCGCGTCGTTCCGGCCCGGTAGGGAGTTCTTGGGTTGACGGCAGACCCAGGTTCGCGAGTCCGTTCTGGTGTGGGCACTAGCGATCGACGTTGGGGACGCGGTCGGCGCGTGCCCGGGGTAAACCCCCGGGCTGACTAGGGGTAAGCCCACTAAAGGGGCTCCCACGGTCCATACCTGGGCTGACTCGATCCGGCATCCACAGCACGTGGCCCCCGAACCACCACCGTAGGTCCGACGCCTCCGTCCCGGTACCCGATGTCGGTGCGCTTCAGGTGCGGTGCTCGGCCAGCGCAGTCACCGCGGCTGGGGTGAGCTCCGTAACGACCTGATCGGCCCCGGCCGAGCGCAGGGCCTCGGGATCCCCGGTGCGATCGACGGCCAGGCAGCGCATCCCGGCGCGCTTGGCCGCACGGACTCCGGCCGGCGCGTCCTCGATCACCAGACACGCCTCCGGCGCGACTCTGAGCCGCTTGGCGCCCAGCAGGTAGGGCGCCGGGTTCGGCTTCCCTTCCGGCACCTCGTCGCCGCTGACCGTGGCCTCGACCCAGTGGCCGAGTGCGAAGCGCTCCGCCACCATCGCGATCTCGGACGCCAGCGCTCCGGAGACGATCGCGATCCGGTACCCTGCCTCGGCCATGGCGCGGAGCGTCGCCTGGCCATCCGCCAGCGGCCGGACTTCGTGCGGGAATCGCCGGGCGAAGGCCGCTGCCTTGATCTCCAGCACCTCGTCCAGGTCGATGTCCTCTCGCCCGGTCTCCCGCAGGTAGTCGCGGAAGCCCAGCCAATCGGTGCGGCCGAGGAAGACCCGCTCGTAGTCCCCGGGGGCCAGGGGCGGTAGACCCACCGCTGCGAGGGCATCGGCGACCGCGGCTTCATGGACCGGCTCGCTATCGACCAGGATCCCATCCATGTCGAAGAGGATTGCCCGAATCATCCCGTGTCCCTCTCTCCGCGCCGGAGCGCCAGCCAGGCGCGGCTATGGTACAGTCGCACCGCGCCGAGCCGGCAGCGGGCAATCGCTGCGCCAAGCATAGTAACCCACTCCTGCGGCGGTGCTTGCCCTGACTGGCGTGCCGCCGAGGGATCGTGGTATGGAGGGAGGACCAACCGTGACCGCGATGACGCGCTGGGAGCGAGTAGAGGCCGCGCTGGCGGGCCGCGAGGTGGACCGGGTGCCGGTCAGCCTCTGGCGCCACTTCCCCAACCAGGACCAGTCGGCCGAGGCGCTCGCCGATGTCACGCTGGCCTGGCAGAACCGCTTCGACTTCGACTTCATCAAGCTCATGCCGCCGGGCGACTATGCCACCATCGATTGGGGTGCGGAGAGCGAGTACCAGGGCGCGCCGGGTGGCACCCGGCAGACGACCCGCTTCCCGGTGGTGGAGCTCGACGACTGGCGGCGCATCACACCGGTCGCGCCCGACCAGGGCATGAACCGCGAGGTGGTCGAAGCGGCCCGCCTGGTCAACGAGCGGCTGGGCGGCGAGGTGCCGGTGCTGCAGACGATCTTCAGCCCGCTCACCGTCGCCATGAAGCTCTCGGACGGCAAGGTTCTGGCCCACCTGCGCGAGCGCCCCGACGTGGTCCACGCGGCTCTGGCGGTCATCACCGAGGTCACGCGCGGCGTGCTCACCGCCTCCCTGGAGCGCGGCGCGGGCGGCATCTTCTTCGCGACCCAGTGCGCGACGACCGATCTGATGACGGTCGAGGAGTACCGCGAGTTCGGCGTGCGCTACGACCTGCCGGTGCTGGAGGCGGCGGCCGGCTCACGCTTTACCCTGCTCCACCTGCACGGCACCAACATCATGTTCGATGAGCTGAAGACCTACCCGGTGCATGCGCTGAACTGGCACGACCGCCGCACCTCGCCTTCCCTGGCCGAAGGTGAGCGCGCCAGCGGCCACTGCGTCGTCGGCGGGATCGACGAGAAGGGCATCGTCGACATGACCCCCGACGCGGCCGCCGCCCAGGCGCGGGACGCCATCGCCGCGCTGACGGGTCGGCACGTCATGGTCGCTCCCGGCTGTGTCATCCCCGTCGCGACTCCCGAGGCCACTATCCAGGCGGTCGTCGACGCCGTTCGGCAGTAACTCAGGACCTGACCCCCGCCCCGGCGGCGCGCCAGCTCAATTCCGTACCGGCGCGGTCGCCGGGGCAAGCTCTACCCCGCGGCCGCATCGGATTCGTCCCCTACGGACTGCGCCAGCGGGCGCGGATGTCGCCCGGCTTTTTCGAGCACACCATCGGTGTCCCCTTGCTGGTCACGCCGCGGGCGCCCTCCGGTGAGCAGAACGCGCCGGGTCTGACGCCTTGTTGGACTTCCCCTGACGGTGCGGCCGGTGCAGCGGCGGGGATCGGCGTGGGAGTCGGCGGCACCGGAGTTGGTGTCGGTGGTTCCGGCGTAGGAGTAGGTTGCTCTGGAGTAGGCGTCGGCGGCACCGGGGTTGGTGTGGGCGGCTCCGGTGTTGGTGTCGGGGCGAGTGTCGCAGTCGCCGTGGGGACAGCCGACGCCGTCGGTGGGGCATCGGAGCTGACGCCCGGCGTGGGAGTAATGGCCGGTGTTTCGTTGTCGCTATAGACGGCTGCACCTGCCACGCCGGACAGTGGGATGAGCACCAACGCAGCCACGATAGCGAAGCGCAGCGGCGTCTTACGCACCCACTGCGGCGTGCGCGCAACCCAGCGGTGCCGCATGAGACGGTCAACCGTCTCCGGTCGCTTCCACGCCAGTCCCAGCAGGACCACGGCTCCGGCGATGACGAGCGGGAAGAGATAGCCGAGGACGGTGAACGCCACGCCGAACACTAGCAGTCCCACCAGGATGGTCAGACACCCACGACCGGCCCCCGGCGCACAGCCGGTCGGGCGCTGCCCGCCACCGCCTGACGTCTTGGATGACGGCTTCTGAGTGCGCCGGGTCCGCCGTGTGCGGCCGCCCGAGCTGATGTTCTTACTGTAGGAGATTCCAGTACCCGGGATGCTGGTCGTGGCCCGGACGCCCCGGTTGCTGACGTTGATCTTGGCGCCCCGCGGGCCGATGCTGGTACTGACGCCGCTCTTGCTCACATTGACCCGGATGCCGGGCGCGACCTTGAAGCTCTTGCGAAAGCGGAAGCCCATGGCCCTGACTGCCCTCCAATGAACGTTTCGGGAGCGCCCCGCGATGTGTCCGCGGCCCGTCGAAGCGGGCTAGGGCAGCAGAGTGCACTCCCAGGTGATGCGGTGCTCACCGTCCGGTTGGTGCCCGGCGGCTTTAGGCACGGGCACGTGCCACGATGCGGAATCCTTCCACCACCCACCACGAGTACCAACTACGACGCTGGAGTCCTGCGCCACTACCGGATCCGATCGCGGAGTTTGTCGGGATGAACCCCGGGGATGCGGTCCCGGCGGCGATCCCGCGGCCCCGTACGGACGAGATCGTGCTGAATTGGGTTCCATTGACAGTGTAGGAAGTCGACACATGGGCGTCAATCGGGCACGGATGGGCACGAGGGCCCTGTCGTTTGCCTTGACCCGGGGGATCACTGGCCCGTGGTGCTGTTGCATGGGAGGCCGTGTCTCCACACGCCCCGGGACGGGGTAGAATGCCTCGCGACGACGGGTAGTCGCGAACGAGGTGCGGGCTGGGAGACGGACGGCGGGGTGTGGACCTCAAGCCGGGAATGGCTCGCGCTAGTCGGGTTGGGTATTCAGCCAGTCCGCGGACACCGTGGCGGCTGCCGGTGACGAGCGATCGGTGTATCCCCATCCCGGCCCGCACGTGTGCCTGGGATACTTAGCGACGAGAGGGTGAGGCAGTGCCCGACATCGTGGTAATCGGCGGCGGGATCGTGGGCGCGGCCGCTGCGTACCGGCTGGCGCGCAGCGGGGTGCAGGTGACGCTGGTGGACCGGAATGATCCGGGGCAGGCGACGGCGGCCGGGGCGGGGATCATCGCGCCGGGGACGAGCCTGCGGCCGCTCCCGGCCTTCTACCCAATCGCTGCTCGCGCGATGGCCTTCTATCCGGAGCTGCTCGCCCAACTTGCAGAGGACGGCGAGACGGAGACCGGCTACGAGGTGGTCGGCTCTCTCTTCGTCGCCAGCGATGAGCAGGAAGCGGCGCGGCTCGATGAGGTGCAGCGCCTGATGGAGGAGCGGCGAGACCAGGGGATGCCGGGAATCGGCGAGGTGCGGCGCCTCGACGGGCGTGAGGCCCGCGAACTCTTCCCGGCGTTGGCGGACCTACCGGGCGCGCTCCACGTGCCGGGGTCGGCGCGGCTGGATGGCCGGCTCATGCGCGACGCGCTGCTGCGCGCTGCCGAGAAGCGTGGCGCGACGGTGCTGCGAGGCGATGCCCGGCCGGTGCGGGACGGCGAGCGGGTCACCGGCGTCGAGGTCGACGGCCGGCGGATCGCGGCCGATGCCGTGATCATCGCCGGTGGGGCCTGGTCCAACACCCTTGGGGAGGCGATCGGCCTGCGGATCCCGGTCGCGCCCCAGCGGGGACAGATTCTGCATCTCGACCTGCCGGAGACCGACACGAGCCGCTGGCCGATCATAACCGGCTTCCACTCGCACTACATGCTCACGTTCCCGACCAGCCGCGTCGTGGCCGGCGCGACCCGGGAGGACGGTTCGGGCTACGACTATCGCATGACCGCTGGCGGCGTCCACGAGGCGCTCAGCGAGGCGCTGCGCCTCGCACCGGGGCTGGCCCCGGCCACGCTGCGCGAGGTGCGCATCGGCCTTCGTCCGGCCAGCCCGGATCACCTGCCGATCCTCGGCGCGGCTCCGGGACTCGCCAACGTCTACCTTGCGACCGGGCACGGGCCGTCCGGCCTGCAGCTCGGGGCATACTCCGGGACCGTCGTGGCTGACCTGGCTCGCGGGGAGGCGGTCGATATCGACCTTTCCCCCTTCGCCCTGGAGCGCTTCGCCTGAGTATCGACGCGGTCCATAGGACAGCCGGCAAGTCGGGCGTGATCGCGCGGACCTCGATTGCTGTCAACCTGAGCGGAGCGAAGGATCTCACGTCGGAGCTGCCTCGCAGCGGAAAGATCCTTCGACTTCGCCGGAGGCGGCTCTCGCCGCCCCGGCTCCGCTCAGGATGACGTAGTCCCAGGTTCCGAGCGGAGATCCGCTCAGTTCGACGAGGGCGTCCTGGCGGGACGTTGAGCGGGGCCGGTGCGACGGGCGTGCTGTTGCAGGGAGAGTAGCCCCTCGTCTTACTCGCCGGCCGTGACCGGTTGGCACATCTTGCACCGGGCGCGGCGACGTGCTACCATCTCCGATGCTGGGTGTACGTACACTATTGTCTCAGTCGCCCAGCAAGGAAGTCCCCGGGGAGTACGTTGCGATGCAGGCCAAACAACTGTGGCAGGCCGCCCTGAGCGATCTGGAGCAGACGCTCTCGCGGGCCAACTTCGAGACCTGGCTGCGCAACACGGAGATCATCAGCTTCGAGGACGACTGCGCCACCATCGGCGCGCCGAACAGCTTTGCTGTCGAGCAACTCCGCAACAAGTTCGCGCTGCAGATCCAGAACACACTGTCGCTGATCCTCGGGCGCAAGGTCGCGGTGCAGTTCACCGTGCTCAACGGTGGGCGCCGGCCGGCGCGTTCCGGGCGCCGCACTGCGGCGGCCGACCGCGCGCACGCCGCGCCGCTGGGCGCACCCGGGGGCGGCGCGGCGACCGCCGTCGCGGGGGTGCCACAGCAACTCGAACTGACGGCGACGCCGGAGCACGGCCTCAACCCCCGCTACGTCTTCGAGAAGTTCGTCGTCGGCTCTAACAACCGGCTGGCCCACGCCGCGGCGCTGGCGGTTGCCGATCGTCCGGCCGACAAGTTCAACCCGCTCTACATCTACGGCGGCGTCGGGCTGGGTAAGACCCACCTGCTGCACGCCATCGGTCACCGCGCGCTGGCGCGCTCCCCGGAGCTGCGGATCCGCTACGTCTCCTCCGAGACGTTCACCAACGAGTTGATCAACGCCATCCGCCAGCAGCGGACCGAGGACTTCCGCAACCGCTACCGGACCATCGACATCCTGATGATCGACGACATCCAGTTCATCGCCGGCAAGGAGAGCACCCAGGAGGAGTTCTTCCACACCTTCAACGCGCTCTACCAGTCGGGCAAGCAGATCGTCATCAGCAGCGACCGGCCGCCGAAGGCGATCCCGACGCTGGCCGACCGCCTGCGCTCTCGCTTCGAGGGGGGCCTGCTGGCCGACATCCAGCCGCCCGACCTGGAGACGCGCGCGGCGATCCTGGCGGAGAAGGGCCGCGAGCTGGGGGTGACCGTTCCCGACGATGTCCTGGAGTACGTCGCTCGCAAGGTGGAGAGCAACATCCGCGAGCTGGAGGGCGCGCTGAACAAGATCATCGCCCTCTCCCAGCTCTACCACCGCCCGATCTCGATGGAGCTGGCGATTGAAGCGCTGACCGACAGCGTCGGCGCCGGGCGGCGGCAGGTGACGGTCGACCAGGTGGTCGACACGGTCGTCAACTACTACCAGATCACGCGGCGGGACATCACTGGCCCCGGCCGGCGGCGCGACATCGTGTTGCCGCGCCAGGTGGCCATGTACCTGCTGCGCGAGGAGACCGGCTCGTCGCTGGTCGAGATCGGCCAGTGCCTCGGCGGGCGCGACCACAGCACCGTGCTGCACGGGATCGAGAAGATGGAGCGCCAGATGGAGACCGACGCCCGCCTGCGCGGTGAGATCATGGCCATCCGCGAACTCCTCTACACCTCCGCGGAGTCCTGAGCCGGGCGATCGTCGCCCGGCACCCCATTCCGGGTTGACATCCAGCCTCCCTGGTGACGGTGGGTTCGATTCCCGCCCCACTGGCTCGGCGGTGTTCGCCGATCACGGCGTCACACGTGACGAATCCCACCCCTCTCTGGTGTCTGAGGGGCTGAGAGGTTTGATCGTGATGGAGTGGCGAGCTCGCGGCACGTCGCTTGCCCTCTCCTCGGCGGTCGGACCTAAAGCCCCACCTGCGGGGTGATTTCTCGTGGCTGCCGTGGCGCGATGGGTCAGGGAGGGTGACACCATGAGCGAACGCATGCTGACCGTGGCCGCGTTTCCGACGCCGGAGCGCGCGGCGCACGCGGTCGATGAGCTGCTGCGTGCCGGGTTCGAGCGAGCCGCCATCGGATTGTTCTCCCCCGACACTGCTCCGGGTGGGAGTGGCAGGAGTCGACAGGCGGCCGGGGCGGCCGTGGCGGATTCGCTGGCCGGGCAGGGTGTGCCGGAGGCGGCAGCGCGGCGTGCGGCCGACGCAGTAGCCCGCGGCGAGGGCGTGGTTACGGTCCGGGCCGGTGCTCGCGACCGCGATGCCGTGCAGATCTTCCGGGACTTGGGAGCGGAGTTCCTTCACGCGGAGGGGATGGACGAGCTGGGCTACCCCCTCGATGACCTGCCGGGCGCCATCGACGGGGCGCGACCCGGGGACGGCCCGGACGAACCGGCGCGTTGACGCACTGCCGGGGTGACGGAGATTACCAATGCGCTGGTCGAAGCCTTGACCTGGGTCGCGGAGGCGGCGCGCACGCGCGCGTCGTGAGGGGCGTGGCGCGTAGTGCGCGTTGCGTACTGCGTATTGCGTATTGCTCTGCTCTTCCCTGGTGGGCTCCGTCCGAGAGGGGTTGGGGGTGAGGGGGACGAGGCTGCCCCGACGCGCCACGGTACACGCCAGACGGCATAGCGTTTGCGTACCCCCAGTGCCGATATGCGATCCGCGCCACGGTGGGGGACTGGAGGGAAAGACCGATGAGCAGCGAAACATGGGAACCGAGGAGCAGTCTGCTGTCGCTGCGCGATGCGGTAGATCGGCTGCTGGAGAGCGCGCCGTTTGTCCGCCGCGGTGGGGCGTTGCTCAACCTGCGGGACCACGGTGACGAGTATGTCGTCACGGTCGCCATGCCGGGCGTGCGGCCGGAGGACATCGACGTGCGCATCAGCGGCAACATGCTCGAGATCACCGGCGAGACGCGGGAGTCGGAGGAGTATGAGACGGGTCACTGGCTGATCCGTGAGCGCCAGATCGGGCGCATCGAGCGGATCGAGTCGCTGCCGGGCCCGGTGGACGTCGATCGGGCCACGACACATTACGAGCACGGCATCCTCACCATTCGGCTGCCCAAGCTCACCCCCTCCGGCGCCCGGCGGATCCCCGTCCGCGCAGGGAGCGAAGCCGACCGGCCGCTCACGGCGGGCGGACAGGAAATGCCCGCAGGGCACATGCAGGCGAGAACGTCCTCCCCGTCATCCACACAGCAGCAGCCGCTGGATCGGACGCAGGTGCGCGAGGGGATGGAGGTCGTGGGGGCCGACGGGCAACGCGTCGGCGTCGTCAAGGAGGTCCGCGACCGGGACTTCCTCGTGGACCGCACGATGAAGCGCGATGTCTACGTCCCCTTCGATGCCGCAACGAGCGTCGAGGGCACGCGCGTCATCCTGGCCATCGGGGCGGAGCAGGTCGACGCCATGAACTGGGAAGAGCCGCGCCTCGCCTGATGCCGGCACCACGTTGAACGGCGCGAGCGAGAAGCCCGGGCGGGTCCACAGTGAGCGTCCGGGGGAGTGGAGTGACAGCATGGCTGAGATCGGATACGCCCTCTCCAGCGAAGAGCACGACGCGGCGACGCTGGTGCGCCTCGCGAGCGAGGCGGAAGAGGCCGGGTTCACCTTCGCCCTCATCTCCGACCACTATCATCCCTGGATCGACCGGCAGGGGCACAGCCCCTTCGTCTGGACCGTCATCGGCGCGATCGCTCAAGAAACCGAGCGCCTGCGGCTCGGCACCGGCGTCACCTGTCCCACCATGCGCATCCACCCCGCGGTCATCGCCCACGCGGCAGCGACCGCGGCGTCGCTCATGCCCGGCCGCTTCTTCCTGGGCGTAGGCAGCGGCGAGAACCTGAACGAGCATGTCGTCGGCGTGCGCTGGCCCCCGGCGCAGGAGCGACTCGCCATGCTCGCCGAGGCGATCGAGATCATCCGCTGGCTGTGGGAGGGGGACTGGGTCACCCACGAAGGGGAGTACTACACGGTGGACCGTGCTCGCCTGTACGATCTGCCGCCGGAGCCACCGCCCCTGTACGTCGCGGCGTCCGGCCCGAACGCCGCCCGGCTGGCGGGTGAGCTGGGCGACGGCCTGATCAGCACGGCGCCGAAGCCCGAGTTGGTGGAGGCGTTCCAGGAGGCGGGCGGTGCCGGGATGCCCAGCTACGGCCAGCTCACCGTCTGCTGGGCGCCGAGCGAGGAGACGGCCCGGAAGATCGCGCGCGAGTGGTGGCCGAACGCCGCGCTGTCGGGCGACATCAGCCAGGAGTTGCCGCTGCCGCGCCACTACGAGCAGGCGACCGCGACCGTGCGTGAGGAGGATGTGGCGCAGGCCATCATCTGCGGCCCGGACCCGGAGAAGCACATTGCCGGGATCCAGCAGTTCCTCGACGCCGGGTTCGACGCGGTCTATGTCCACCAGGTCGGCACCGACCAGGCCGGCTTCTTCCGCTTCTACCAGGAGCACGTGCTCCCGGCGTTTGCCTAGGCGTCGCGTGACCACGCGGAGCCCGCACCCGGGCGATACGGTTCCTGCCGCGCCGGTGAGTGCCCGGGGGTGAACCCCCGGGCTGAAAAGGAAAAGCCCACTGAAGGGGCTCCCTTGTCCCACACCCGCGCTGACCCAATCCGGCATCCCACCAGGCGCCGTGTCCCTAGCCCGCTTCAGCGGGCTTTCGTTGTCAGCCCGGCGGCTTTAGCCCCGGGCACGGGCCACGGCGCGGGATCCTTCGTACCACCATCCCGGGCATCGACCGTGCCGCGGCGTGCCACGCACCATCCGGCCGCGGGAGCGTGTCACCAACCCGCGCCGTACCAGGGCGGCGGCCCGGGAGCTCGCCCCCGGGCACGCGCCACGGCACACGCCCCTTTCACCACGCGGTTCGCATCATTCCGCTGCGCAATGCGATACTGTCGCGGAGTTCAAAGGACTGTGCCCACGGCTTGTCAGGGCTGGCGGCGCCCGCGAGGGCGGAATGTATACATTGGCGCGTGTTAGCGGTTTGCGGGGCGGGCCTGAGACTGCCCAGCGGGTGGGCAGACGACGGTGCAGCAACGTGCACGCAGCCGATAGTTCGATGCCGGGGGCGCTGGTGGTCTGTATGTCGCCTCTTGACAGTGGTGGAGGTGCTCATTAGGATGGTTGTATACAACCAACGAGACAGGCACGACGGGAGGGCTGACGCGCGGGCGCCGGGTGGCGCGGCGCGCAGCAGCGAACGGGTGAGCAGCGCCGAGGTGTACCAGCAGCTCCGGCAGCTCATCCTTGGCGGGGTTTACCGTCCGGGGGAGCGGCTGGTCGAGGAGAACGTTGCTCAGCGGCTGGGCGTCAGCCGGACGCCGGTCCGACAGGCGTTGACGATGCTCGAGGCAGAGGGGCTCGTCGAGATCGTCCGGCATCGCGGGGCGACGGTCTGCGCCTTCGGCATCGACGATGTGTGGAACCTCTACGACCTGCGGGCCGTGCTTGAGGCTCACGCGGCCGCCCGAGCGGCCACGCGGATAACCGACGCGGAGCTGGAGCGGATGCAGGAGCTGGCCTCGCAGATGGAGCGCCTGAGCGAAGAGCCGCGCGCCAGTCGCGATGAGGAGGCGCGCCTGCTGGTGCAGTACAACCAGGAGTTCCACCAGATCGTCATCCAGGCCAGCCGGAATCCACACCTCGACAAGCTCGTCCGCCGCACCGTCGAGGTGCCGCTCGTGTTCAAGTCCTTCTTCTGGTACGGCCCGCACGAGCGCGCCATCTCCAACTACTACCACCGTCAGATCCTGCGCGCGCTGCGGGAACGTGATGCCACGCGGGCGGAGATCGTCATGCGTGAGCACATCTACGGGGGGCGAGACTTCGTGATTCAGAAGCTGAAGGAAGAGATGCCATGACTGGGGCAGAGCGCCCGTTGGCCGGGGTGCGGGTGATCGAGATGGGGGTCCTGCTGGCCGGGCCCTTCTGCGGTCAGCTCCTGGCCGACTTCGGGGCCGAGGTGATCAAGGTCGAGGCGCCCGGCGTGGGCGACCCGATGCGCGCCTGGGGCCAGCATCGGAAGGATGGCCGCTCCCTCTGGTGGCCGGTGATCGCACGCAACAAGAAGTCGATCACGCTCAACCTGCGCGAGCCGGAGGGGCAGGAGATCGCGCGGCGCCTGATCGCCACCGCCGACATCCTGGTGGAGAACTTCCGGCCGGGCACGCTGGAGCGCTGGGGGCTCGGCTGGGATCGGCTCAGCGAGATCAACCCGAAGCTGATCATGGTCCGCGTCTCGGGCTACGGCCAGACCGGCCCGTACAGCCAGCGGGCCGGGTTCGGTGTCATCGGTGAGGCCATGGGCGGGCTGCGCAACGTCACCGGCTACCCTGACCGGCCGCCGACGCGGGTCGGGATCAGCATCGGCGACTCGCTGGCCGCCACCTTCGGCGCGCTGGGGGCGCTCGTCGCGCTCCACCACCGCGACGTCAACGGCGGGCGGGGACAGGTCGTTGACGTCGGCATCTACGAGGCGGTCCTGGCCATGATGGAGAGCACCATCCCGGAGTACGCCCTCACCGGCTACATCCGCGGGCGCACCGGATCGACGATACCGGGCGTGGCGCCATCCAACATCTACCCGACGAAGGATGGGGACTATGTCCTGATTGCCGGGAACGCCGACAACGTCTTCCGGCGGCTCTCCGAGGCGATCGGCCACCCGGAGTGGCCCGACGACCCGCGCTTCGCTACGCACCAGGCGCGCGGCGAGCACATGGAGGAACTGGACGGCATGATCGCCGACTGGACCCGCCAGCGGAGCGCCGAGGAGATCCTCTCCACCATGCACGAGGCGGGGGTCCCGGCCGGGAAGGTCTACACCGCCAAGGACATGATGGAGGACCCGCAGTTCGCGGCGCGGGAGAACATCGTCTGGGTGGAGGACCCGGAGATCGGCCCGATCCCGATGCAGAACGTGGTGCCGCGGTTGAGCGAGACGCCGGGGGCCGTGCGCAGCACCGGCCCGGCACTCGGCCAGCACAACGCCGAGATCTACGGCGAGCTGCTCGGGATCAGCCCGGAGGAGCAGGCGAGCCTGCGGGAGCGGGGGGTGATCTGATGCGGGTGACGATCGTCGAGGTCGGTCCCCGCGACGGCCTCCAGAACGAGGCGACGATCCTCGAGCCGGCGGTGCGTGCGGAGCTGTGCGACCGGCTGGCGGCGGCCGGGCTGCCGCGCATCGAGGCTGCCAGCTTCGTCAACCCCAAGCGGGTGCCGCAGATGGCCGGTGCCGAGGAGGTGTTGGCGGCGACCCAGCGTCGCCCGGGGACGACCTACGCCGGGCTCGTGCTCAACGAGCGGGGCTATGAGCGGGCCGTGGCGGCGGGCGTGGACGAGATCCACTACGCCTTTCCCGTGACCGACACCTTCGCGCTGCGCAACCAGAACGCGACCGTGGCCGACTCGGTGGAGTTGGCCGGGCGGCTGGTCGCCCGCGCGCGGGAGGACGGCCTGCGCATCAGCGTGACGCTCAGCGTCGCCTTCGGCTGCCCCTTTGAGGGGCGGGTCGAGCCGGAGCGGGTGCTCCAGATCGCCGAGCAGGTGCAGGCGGCCGGGCCGGACGAGATCATCCTGGCCGACACCATCGGCGTCGGTGTGCCCCGGCAGGTGCGGGAGCTGGTTGAGGGCACCCGTGCCCTCGGCGCCACTGTCGGGTGCCACTTCCACAACACGCGCAATACCGGGATCGCGAACGCGCTGGCGGCGGTCGAGTCGGGGGCCATGATCCTCGACGCGTCCGTCGGCGGCACCGGTGGCTGTCCCTTCGCGCCCCGCGCCACCGGCAACATCGCGACCGAGGATCTCGTCTACCTCCTCCATGGGATGGGGTACGAGACCGGGGTGGATCTGCAGGCGCTGATCGCCTGCGCGGAATGGCTGGCCGAGCGCTTGGGACGGGAGCTGCCCGGCCAGGTCTATCGAGCCGGAGGGTTCGCGCCGGTCGCTGGGTAGGCCGGCGGGGGACCGGGGAGCTGACGGCCGACATCCGTCAGAGAAGTGGAGTTGGGCTCGTGGCGTACAACGTAGCTGTGGATGTGGGGGGCACCTTCACCGACGTCCTCCTCTTCAACGAAGAGACCGGGGAGTTGATCCAGGGCAAGGTGCTCTCCACGCCGGAAGACCCCTCGAAAGGCATCGTTACCGGAATTCAGGCGGTCTGCGAGCGGGCCGGGATTGGGTTCTCGGACCTGCACCTCCACTTCCATGGCACGACCGTCGTGACGAACATGATCCTGACCAGCACTGGCTCCCGGGTGGGGCTGCTCACGACGAAGGGGCACGAGCAGATCCTGCACCTGGCACGTGCCTGGACGCCGGGGCCGCTGTACGGCTGGATGTCGCTCGTCAAGCCCGATCCGCCGGCCGATCCGACCGACACGATCGGCATCAACGAGCGGATCGCCGCCGACGGCACGGTGTTGCAGCCGCTCGACGAGGATGAGGTTCGTGAGGCGATCCGGACGCTGGTCGACCGGGGCGTCGAGGCGCTCGCCATCGGCTTCCTCAACTCCTACATCAACCCCGCGCACGAGCGGCGCGCCCGCGAGATCGCGCGCGAGATGTACCCGGACCTCTCGGTGTCGATCTCGTCCGATATGGGGCAGGAGTACGGCGAGTACGAGCGGACGCTGACCACGGTGGTGAACACCGCCGTGCGACCGCGAACGATGCACTACATGCGGAACTTCGCCTCCTCGATCGGCGAGAAGGGCTTCGGTGGCACGCTCGCTGTGGTCCGTTCCGACGGCGGCAACATGAGCACCGATGCCGTGATCGACCGCCCGATCCAGATCGCGCTCTCGGGGCCGTCCGGCGGCGTGACCGGCTCGGCTTACCTGGCGCGCGTGATCGGCGTGCCCGACGTGCTCACGCTTGACATGGGCGGGACGAGCACCGACGTCTCGCTGGTGCTCGGCGGGGAGACGATCATCCGCCGGGAGATCCAGCTCGGCTACTACCAGTTCAAGGTTCCGGCGGTGGACGTGCAGAGCGTCGGTGCCGGCGGGGGCTCGATCGCCTTCCTGTCGACCAGCGGCGCGCTGCAGGTCGGCCCGGCCAGTGCGGGAGCCGACCCCGGCCCGGCCTGCTACGGCCGCGGCGGCACCCAGCCGACCGTGACCGATGCCAACGTGGTCTTGCACCGCATCCCACCCGGGGTGGCGCTCGGTGGAACGCTGCAGCTTGACGAGGACGCCGCGCGGCGCGCGGTCAAGACCATCGCCGACCCGCTGGGCATGAGCGTGGAAGAGGCGGCCTCGGCGATCCTCGACATTGTCAACGAGAACATGCACGCGGCGCTGCGGGTGGTGAGCGTCGAGCGCGGCCACGACCCGCGACGCTTCGCGCTGATCGCCTTCGGCGGCGCGGGACCGATGCACGCCAACGCGCTGGGCCGCCTGATCCACTCGCGCTCGGTGATTGTGCCGCCCAGCCCGGGCGTGATGAGCGCCTTTGGCTTCCTCACGTCGAACATCCAGAACGAGTTCGCCGAGACGTACCTGCGCATCGCCGAGGAGACGCCGGGTTCGGAGCTGGCTGCGACGGTGCAGCGCCTGATTGCCCAGGCGAACGAGTGGCTCGAGAGTGAGGGCGTGGCGGAGGACCAGAAGGTCTTCGACCTCTACGCCGACTGCCGCTACTACTTGCAGAACATCCAGATCCCCTGCCGCTTCGATCTGGCGGAGATCGTGGACGGTGACGCCTGCACCTTCCTGCGCGAGCGGTTCGAGCAGGCGCACCGGCAGCGCTACAACTTCGACCTGCCCGACTCGCCGCTGGAGATCGCGACGATCCGCGTGGTCGGCCGGGGCACGATCCGTGGCGTGAGCCTCACGGCGAGCACCAACGGCCGGGCTTCCGGGGACGCGCAGGTCCTGCGGCACGAGCCGGTCTACTTCAACGGCACCTGGATGGACACCGGAATCTACGACCGCGCCAGCTTGCTCCCGGGCCACGTGCTGGCCGGTCCGGCGATCGTCATCCAGCACGACACCACGACCGTGATCGAGCCGGGCTACACCGGGACTGTGGACGCCTACGGCAACATCCTGATCGAGGAGGCATAGGCGAGATGGTGCTGCACGAGAAGCCGCTGCCGGACTTCGTCCGCGAGCACAACATCGACCAGGTCACGCTCGACATCATCGAGAACGCGCTGAAGAACATCCGCTACGAGATGGACCGGGTCCTGGTGACCACGGCGGTGAGCCCGATCATCCGTGAGCAGGCGGACGAGTTCCCGCTGATCGCCGACCGGAAGGGCCGCATGATCGTCGGGCAGTTCGGCAGCCCGGTCGATACGGTGCTGGCGCACTCGCCCTACCGGGTCGAGGACCTCAAGGACGGCGACGTCATTGCCACCAACGACCCGTACATGATGGACGGGTCCACCTCCCACCTGCCCGACATCCTGCTGGTGCGGCCGATCTTCTACGACGGCGACCACATCGGCTATGCCCTCCAGTGGGGCAACCTGATGGATGTCGGTGGCAGCACTGCCGGGAGCATCCCCATCGACGCCCGCTCGATCTACGAGGAGGGCGTGCGCATGCCGCCGGTCAAGCTCTACGACGGCGGCAAACTGAATGAGGATGTCCTGCGCTTCTTCTGCCACAACTCGCGCACCCCACGCGAGACGCGGGCGGACATCATGGCCATCGCCGCCGGGACGGCGGCCGGTGCCCAGCGGGTCAAGGACATCTGCGACCGCTTCGGCAAGGACACCTACCTCGAGGCGTGCGACGCGCTGCTCGACCGGACCCGCCGCAGCGTGATCGAGCTGATCCGCAAGTACATCCCGGAGGGCCAGCGCTTCGAGTTCGAGGACTACACCGACGACGACGGCCTCGGTAATGGTCCGATCAAGCTCAAGCTGGCGATGTGGCGGGAAGGCGACACCCTGAACCTCGACTGGACCGGGACCGACGCGCAGGTGCCGGGGCCGGTGAACTTCCTGCTCAACAAGCGGATGTTCCAGATGTTCGCCGGGGTGTTCCTGATCTCCGCCTTTGACCCCACCATCCTGTTCAACGACGGCTACGAGGACATCATCAACGTCACCATCCCGGAGGGGAGCGTGCTGCAGCCGAAGGATCCGGCGCCGCTCTCGAACCGGCTGGTGGTGATGGCGCGCCTGTTCGACGTGCTCGGCGCGGTCTACGCCAAGGCGATCGGCTTCCAGGTCTCCGGCTCCTACGGCACCAGCCCGAACTTCGTGTACTCCGGCGTCAAGCCGACGGGCGAGCCGTTCCAGACGATGGAGATCCTCTACGGCGGGATCCCGGCGATTATGGGCAAGGACGGCCTGGACGGGCACTCCTGGTGGCCCGAGTTCCTGGCCGTGCCTGCGGAGTACATGGAGACCTACTACCCGCTGATCGTCGAGGAGTACCGTGCCCGCATCGACAGCGGAGGCGCGGGGCTTTACCGCGGCGGCTGCGGCATCAAGAAGGTCTACCGCTTCCTCGCCGACGGACGGATCACCTACCAGGACGACCGCTACCACACCTATCCCTACGGCGTGGGCGGCGGCAAGCCGGGCGCGTCGTCGAAGAAGACCCTCATCCGCGCCAACGGCGAGACGGTCGAACTGCCGTCCAAGGTACGCGACGTCCCGGTCTACGCGGGCGACCGGCTCATCTTCGAGACGGCCGGCGCCGGCGGGGTCGGCGACCCGCTGGAACGGGATCCGGAGCTGGTCGCCAAGGATGTGCGCTGGAACCTGGTCAGCCGTGAGGCCGCACGGCGCGACTACGGCGTGGTCCTGAAGGACGACGGCTCGGTTGATGCCGCGGCGACTGAGGCGGAACGAGCGAAGATCCGCGCGACCCGGGGGCCGCTGCCGGAGTTCGACCATGGCGATCTCCCGCCGCTCGAGGAGCTGAGCCGGATCGTCGCCGCGACGCGCCGCACCTTCAACGAGTGGCTCTCCCAGGAGCTTGGCAAGGCGCGCGTCAACGGGGTGAGATAGGCCGGCAGGCGGAGCGGCGGCTTTGGTATCGGGCGGCGGCGCGTGCCCGGGGCTGAAGCCGCCGGGCTAACGAGGAAAGCCGGCTCTAGCCGGCTGGGGCGACGCAGGGCTGGCGCCTCGGCGTTAGGGACCGCGCCGCCCGGCATATGCCCGGGGCTAAAGCCACCGGGCTAGGAAGCGAAGCCCACTGAAGGGGCTGGGGACGCGGCGCCCGGCGTGAGGCCGGATCGGATCAGCGCGCGGTGGGACAAGGGAGCCCCTTTAGTGGGCTTATCCGTATTCAGCCCGGCGGCTTTAGCCCCGGGCACAGACCTCGATGCGAGATCCTCCGGGGCTGGTCCTACAGGTGGTGCTGGGCGGGGCCCCGGCCGCCGCCCGCGGTCCTGAGCCGGCGCTCCCGCGGCGTCCGGTCTTGACGTAAACTACACGCACAAGGCCGCCGTTTTCCCGCCGCTCGCTGACCTGGAGGGAACCCATGCCACACACGCTCGCGGAGAAGATCCTCCTGGCCCACAGCGACGTTGCCGACCTGGCGCCTGGGGACATCGTCATGGTCCGCTGCGACCTCGTCATGGCGAACGATGTCTCCGGCCCGGTAGCCTTCCGCATGATGGAGAAGATGGGCGCCAGCACCGTCTTCGACCCGACGAAAATCGTGATGGTCGCCGATCATTTCGCCCCGGCCAAGGACGCCCGCTCGGCCGACCTGCAGCGCCAGTTGAAGGAATGGTCCGACCGGCACGGCGTGACCTACTACGGGCAGGGGCGGGGCGGCATCGAACACACCGTGCTGGTGGAGGACGGCTGGATCGTCCCCGGCACGGTCATTGCCGGGGGCGACTCGCACACCTGCACCTACGGCGCCCTCGGCGCCTTCGGCTCTGGGCTGGGGTCGACCGACATCGCTGCCTGCCTCGTCTTCGGTAGCTTCTGGCAGACGGTTCCAGCAACGATCGAGGTGACGTTCACCGGCGCCAAGCGCCCCTTCGTGACCGGCAAGGACCTCATCCTGGCCGTGATCGACGCGATCGGCGTCGGCGGCGGGACGAACACGGTGCTGGAGTTCGTCGGCCCCGGCGCAGCGGCGCTCACCATCGACGAGCGGCTGGCGGTCGCCAACATGGCGGTTGAGGCCGGGGCGGAGACCGGCCTCTTCCCTGCCGATGAAGTCACCGCCGCCTATCTGGCCGGACGCACCGACCGGCCCTGGCAGCCGGAGCGCTCAGACCCGGATGCCTCGTTCGCCCGCCGGGTCCGGATCGACCTCGACGGCGTGCCGCCGCTGATCGCGTTGCCCCACTCGCCGGGCAACGTCGTGCCGGTGGCTGAGGCCGCCGGGCGGAAGATCGATCAGGTCTACATCGGCAACTGCGCCAACGGCACGATGACCGACCTGCGGCAGGCGGCATCGATCCTGGCTGGCAACCGGGTGCACCCGGACGTCCGGGCCATCATCGTGCCCGCGTCGCAGAAGGTCTACCGGGAGGCGTTGGCGGAGGGGCTGATCGACCAGTTCGTCGCGGCGGGCGCGATTGTCTCGACCCCCACCTGCGGCGCCTGCTTCGGTGGGCACATGGGGGTACTGGCGGCCGGGGAGCGTGCCGTGGCTACCACCAACCGCAACTTCAAGGGGCGCATGGGCTCGGCCGACGCGGAGGTCTACCTGGCGAACGCCTACGTGGCCGCCGCGGCGGCCGTTGCCGGTGAGATCATCGATCCCAGCGCGGTCGCGGAGGGAGTGCCGGCATGATCCTGGAAGGCGCCGCTGTTGTTATCCGGCAGGACAACGTCGACACCGACGTGCTCTACCCTGGCTCGTACCTCAACATCGCCGACCCCGAGCAGATGAAGCCGTACCTGTTCGAGGGGTTGGACCCGAGCCTGCGCGACCAGCTCGGCGGACCGACGATCCTGGTCGTGGGCGAGAACTTCGGCACCGGCTCGTCGCGCGAGCACGTGCCGCACGCGATGCTCGCCTGGGGCATCCGCTGCGTGCTGGGCAAGAGCTTCGCCCGCATCTTCTACCGCAACTGCATCAACCTGGGCTTGCCCGCCATCGTCTGCCCGGAGGCGGTCGAGGCCGCCGAGCCCGGGGTCACCGTGCGCATCGACACCGACACCGGGGCGGTCCAGGTGGGCGACGCGACGTTCCGGGCGGCGCCGCTACCGCCCTTCATGCGGGACATGCTCGCCTCGGGCGGCCTCGTCGACTGGGCCCGCCGCCGCCTCGCCGAAGCAGGGTAAGGCGGGCCTTTGGAGTGCGGTGGTCCAAGCCGTCGCAATGGTATGGCGTGGGATGGTGACCTGCGTCCGCGGTGGGTGGTGAGAGGGTCTCACCGCCCGGCACGTGTCCGGGGGTTTACCCCCGGGCACGCGCCACGTGCGTAGACCCGTCTTCAGCCGGTTGCCGTGGTAGACCGCCTGCGCGCGGGCACGCACCACGCGCGCCGGCCCGTTGCGCACGGCCGGCGCCGGTCGGGGTAAGATGAACGAGGGCCGCTAGTGGCTCGCGCCGCGGGTGGCTCCGATCGGGGTGAGAGGCGGGGGCTGCCGCGCACGCTACTATTGGTGAACCGCCGCACGTACGTTACACTCATTGCTGCGGCGCGGCCCGACGGTCGTCCGGAGGGCACCGGAACTCCGCCCCGTGGGTGAGGGCGGGGGTATCCGCTTGCCCTGCCGCTGGCTGTACTCTTGCGAACGATGCACGTACGTTGGTCGGCCGGCTTCGCTGGGCCGTGTGCGGCCATGCAGCGGGAGCGGAGAGAGGGAGCGTAGATGGTACTGGCGCGGTTTCTGCCCCGTGATGCGCAGTTCTTCACCCTCTTCCGCGAAGCCGCGGCCAACGCTGTCGAGACCGCCCAGGTGCTCGCCGACATGCTCGCCACGATGGAGGACGTGGACCGCAAGGCCCGGCGCCTGCGCGACCTCGAGCATCGGGGCGACGAGATCACCCACCAGGTTTTCCACTCCCTCAACAGCACCTTCGTCACACCGATCGACCGGGAAGACATCCGTGACCTGGCCAGCCAGATCGACGACTTCGTCGACTACATCGAAGAGGCGGGCCGGCGCGTTTACCTCTACCGAATCAGCGAACGCAACGAGCGGGCGACGCTCTTCGGTAAGGTCCTGTTAGAACAGGCTCAGATCCTCGCCGAGGCGGTCCCGCGGCTGGAGCATTCGAAGGAGCGGGACCGTGTCCTGCGTTACACGGTCGAGATCAACCGGCTGGAGAACGAGGCGGACGACGCGCTGAGCCAGGCACTCGCCGTCCTCTACGATGGCGTTGAGGATATCCCGGCCCTCATCCGAGCGATCCGCTGGGGCGAGTTGTACCAGTTGCTCGAGGACGCGACCGATCGCGCCGAGAGCGTGGCGAACACGATGGAGGGAATCGTACTCAAGAATGCCTGATCCGGCTCTCCTGGCGTTGATCGTCGTTGTCGCCCTGGCGCTGGCCTTCGACTTCATCAATGGGTTCCATGACACGGCGAACGCCATCGCCACGTCGGTGGCGACGCGGGTGCTCACCCCCGGCAAGGCCGTCGCCATGGCGGCCATCCTCAACGTCGTCGGTGCGCTGACAGGCACAGCGGTAGCCAACACGGTTGGCCGGGGGATCGTGCCTCCGGAAGTGGCCACCCAGCTCCTCGTGATCTCGGCGCTGATCTCGGCCATCACCTGGAACCTCGTCACGTGGTACTTCGGCATTCCCTCCAGCTCGAGTCACGCCCTCATCTTCTCGATCGTCGGCGCGGGCGTAGCCGCAGCCGGCTTTCAGTCGATCATCCTCGGCGGCCTGTCCCGCACCTTCGAGGGGCTATTCTTCTCGCCGCTGTTCGGCTTCCTGGGCGCCTTCGCGCTGATGGTGCTCCTGTTCTGGATCTTCGCGCGGGTGCGGCCCCGCGTGGTCTCCCGCATCTTCGGGCGGCTCCAGGTCCTCTCGGCCGCGTACATGGCCTACAGCCACGGTCTGGGCGACGCTCAGAAGACGATGGGCGTGATCACCATGGCATTGGCCAGCTACTACGGCTGGACGGGTGACGAGTGGGAGGTGCCGCTCTGGGTGATCCTGGCGGCGGCAGGTGCGATGGGCGCGGGCACCGCGGTCGGCGGTTGGCGCATCATCGAGACGATGGGGCTGAAGGTGGTTGAGCTGCGGCCGATCCACGGCTTCGCTGCCGAGACCGCGGCGGCGACGGTGATCGAGGTCGCCAGCCGCCTCGGCATCCCGGTCTCGACCACGCACGTCATCTCCTCGGCCATCATGGGCGTCGGCTCGACGCGGCGCCTGTCCGCCGTGCGCTGGGGCGTGGCCGGGCGGATCGTCTCCGCCTGGGTGATCACCCTCCCCATCTGCACGATCCTCGGCTGGCTGGTCTACTCCGCGTTACACCTGATCACCGGCGTACAGTGAGGAACGACTGAAGTCGTACGTCATACGTCATGCGTCATACGTCACCCGTCCCCCTCACTCTCGCCCCCTCTCAGACGGAGTCCACCAGGGGAGAGGGAAGACGTACGCAATACGGAATACGCAGTACGCAGTACCGGTGACGCATGACGGATGACGCATCACGCATGACGCATCACGTCACTCACCGCCGCTTTTGCATCAGAATCCCGTGCCGGTTGCGGCCGTAATAGTTGCGGAGGTCGGCGACCGGGATATACCCGGCGCGACGATAGAGTTCCTGCGCTCCGGTGTTCTTGTCCTCCACCATGAGCGTCACGTTGGGGGCGCCGAGCATCTCCTCCGCCGTCTTGAGGAGGAACCCGCCGATGCCGCGGCGGCGGAAGTCAGGGTCGACACAGAGGTTGAGGATACGGGCGCGGTCGCCGTTGCGGTCGGCGACGACGCAGCCGGCGATGCGTCCCTCGGCCCAGGCGACGAGGATCTGTGCCCGCGGCCAGAGGTAGAGGACCAAGAGCGTGGCGATGCCGTAGGCCTGGCCCTCGCTGAAGCAGCGGCGCTGGAGGGCGTGCAGCGCGGGCAGGTCGCGTAGGCTCGCCAACGCGATCTCCACGCGCGCCGTACCGGTATCGACGCTGCGCACGATCTCTAGTGCTCGCCCCGCCACCTCGTGCTCCCTGCCGTCCGGCCACGCTCTCCGTGGCCTCCGTGGCGCCGCACGCCCGATTATAGTCCGGTCAATCCCGGCCGTGGTCGGCAGTCTGGCCCCGGCGGTAGACTCGGGTCTGGGAGTAGACCCCGCTGGCGCCGAAACCCAGCACGATCGCGGCCAGCAGGATGCGCACGCCCGGCGCGATCTCCGGCCAGATGGCCAGCGCCTCAGCCAGCGCCGCGATCAGCGCCCCGGCGACGACCGCCGCGGGCGTGGCCCATTGCGACGGCATTCCGAGCCGCTTCAGCCCCTCTACGAGCAGTGGCACCAGCACCACTGCCGGCACGCCGAGCAGCACGATCCCGTTGGCGAAGTCGCTCGCACCGTCCATGGTCGTCTCCCTTCAACCCATGTCTGTTGAAACGTGGGTGTCGTACCGTATCCCACACGAGTTCTCCCCTCTCCCAACCTTGGGACAGGGGTCGGGGGTGAGGGCCGCTCTAACCGGCCACGGTGACGCCCGCAAGAGCGGCGGTCGCGACCGCCGCGTACCAATGCGGCGGCTCGGTTCGCCGCACTCCAACGTTGTTTCTAGGAGTGAGGTCAGGAGGTGGGAGTGGTCTCCCGTGCTGCCAGCGCCGCGGCGCCGAGGCGGCGCAGCAGCACCTGGTACGGCGGCCGGTTCTCCGGCCACCACTCGAAGAC
>Ga0207873_1000235_pt1 | contig 61129 bp, 41 predicted proteins | sample BGWIniCompost_FD_187373 | JGI IMG/M metagenome (GOLD analysis project Ga0207873, IMG submission 187373) | Cellulose adapted compost microbial communities from Newby Island Compost Facility, Milpitas, CA, USA - BGW Initial Compost (SPAdes)... ...
TTCCTTGGCCAGCAGCATCGCCTTCTCGGCGGTGCCGCCGATGCCGATGCCGAGCATGCCCGGCGGGCACCAGCCGGCGCCCATGGTCGGCACGGTCTTGAGCACCCACTCGACGATGGAGTCGGACGGATTGAGCATGGCGAACTTCGATTTCGCCTCCGAACCGCCGCCCTTGGCGGCGACGATCACGTCGACCTTGTCGCCGGCGACGATCTTCACGTTCACCACGGCCGGCGTGTTGTCGCGCGTGTTGAGGCGCTTGCCGGCCGGATCGGCCAGCACCGAGGCGCGCAGCTTGTTGTCCGGATGGTTGTAGGCGCGGCGCACGCCTTCGTTGATCGCGTCCTCGATCGAGCCGGTGAAGCCCTCCCAGCGCACGTCCATGCCCACTTCCAGGAACACGGTGACGATGCCGGTGTCCTGGCAGATCGGACGATGCCCTTCGGCGCACATGCGCGAGTTGATCAGGATCTGCGCCATCGCGTCCCTGGCCGCCGGGGATTCCTCGCGCTCGTACGCGGCGGCGAGGTTGCGGATGTAGTCGACCGGGTGGTAGTAGCTGATGTACTGGAGCGCGTCGGCGATCGACTGGATCAGGTCGTCCTGCTTGATGACGGTCACGGCTGGCTCGCGGATGGCGGGGAAACGCCCATTTTAGCCGCGCGGCGTCCCCCGGCCGCCCCCGCCGCCGGGCCTGGCGCGGATCGAAGCGTTCCGCCGCCCGGATGCCGGCGACGACGCGCGGCGCCGGGCGTCGGCACGGCCGGCAGGCGACGCGGTCGAGCCGCGCACCACCAGGCGGAAGTCCAGGGTCTGCTGGTACGGCACTTCGGACGCATCGAGGATCGCGAGCAGCAGCTTGACGGCACGCGCGCCGATCTCGTGCATGGGCTGGCTGATGGTGGTCAGCGGCGGGCTCAGGTAGCGCGAGGAGGCCAGGTCGTCGAAACCGACGATCGAGAAGTCCTCGGGCACCCGGATGCCCCGCTCCCTGCACGCGGCCAGCATGCCCAGCGCCATCTGGTCGCTGAAGCAGAACGCCGCGGTCGCCACCGGCGCCGGGTCCAGCAGGGCCGTGGCGGCGGCATGGCCGGACTCCACCGAGAAGTCGCCCGGCGCGACCACCAGCTCGTGCAGGCAAGCGTGCGCGCGGGCCGCGGCGCGGGCGCCCTCCAGCCGCTGCCGGTGCAGGGGATTGTCGGGCGGCCCGCCCACCACCGCGACGCGCCGGTGCCCCAGCCCGTACAGGTGCTCCATCGCGGCGCGCGCCGCCGCGGCGTTGTCGATGTGGACGCTGGGGATACCCAGGGCCGGGTCGAATTCGCAGCCGTTGACCACCGGGGCGCCCGGCCCGCGGCGGCCGACGATCGCCCGCGCCGTCGGCGGCAGCCGGTGTCCCAGGACGATCATGCCGTCGGCCTCGTTGCGCGGCAGCATCTGCGCGTAGCGCTCCTCGCGCTCGGGCTGGTGCTGGGTATCCCCGACCAGGACCGCGTAGCCGGCCGCCTGAGCGGCCTCCTCGGCGCCCTTCAGGATCCGGGCGAAGAACGGGTTGCCGATGTCCGGGACGGTGATCAGGATCCGGCCGCTGCGCTGGGTCTTGAGTGTGCGGGCCACGGCATTGGGCACGTAGCCGAGCTCGGCGGCGGCCTGCTCGATGCGCGCGCGCGTGGCCGGAAGGACCTTCTCCGGCCGGGACAGGGCGCGCGACACCGTGCCCGCCGAGACCCCCACGTGCCTGGCGATGTCGTAGATGGTGGCCATGTCCCGTCCCGGATACCCCCGATGCAGTGCACAACGCGTGCCCCGATCATCGCATGCTAGGATCGGATGCAATCGATTGCATCAGGGTGGCTCGGCATGCGGACACTCCAGGGCCCGGCGCTGTTCCTGGCCCAGTTCATCGGTGAAGAGGCCCCGTTCGACCGGCTCGACTCCCTGGCCGCATGGGCCGCGGGGCTCGGCTATCGCGGCATCCAGGTGCCGACGGGCACGCCGCACATCTTCGACCTGGCCCGGGCCGCGGAGAGCCAGGCCTACTGCGACGAGCTGGCCGGCATGCTGGCCGGGCACGGGATCCGGATCACCGAACTGTCGACCCACCTGCAGGGCCAGCTGGTGGCCGTGCATCCGGCCTACGACGCGCTGTTCGACGGTTTCGCCCCCGAGGACCGGCGCGGCAACCCGGCCGCGCGCCAGGCCTGGGCGGTGGACCAGCTCAAGCTCGCGGCCCGGGCCAGCCAGCGCCTGGGACTCACCGCCCACGCCACCTTCTCCGGGGCGCTGGCCTGGCCGTACCTCTACCCCTGGCCGCAGCGTCCGCCAGGCCTGGTCGACGAGGCCTTCGCCGAACTCGGCCGCCGCTGGCGGCCGATCCTCGATGCCTTCGACGAGTGCGGCGTGGACCTGTGCTTCGAGATCCACCCGGGCGAGGACCTGCACGACGGCGCGACCTTCGAGCGCTTCCTCGACGCGGTCGACCACCACCCGCGGGCGAAGATCCTCTACGACCCGAGCCACCTGCTGCTGCAGCAGCTCGACTACCTGGGCTTCATCGACCGCTACCACGCCCGCATCGGCATGTTCCACGTCAAGGACGCCGAGTACCGCGCCGACGCGCGCAGCGGCGTGTACGGCGGCTACCAGGACTGGATCGACCGCCCCGGGCGCTTCCGTTCGCTGGGCGACGGCCAGATCGACTTCAAGGCGATCTTCTCCAGCCTGGCCCGGTACGACTTCCCCGGCTGGGCCGTCGTGGAGTGGGAGTGCTGCCTGAAGCACCCGGAGGACGGCGCGCGCGAAGGCGCGGCCTTCGTCCGCGACCACATCATCCGCGTCACCGAACACGCGTTCGACGATTTCGCCGGCAGCGGCGCCGACCGGCAGGCGCTGCGCGGCATGCTGGGGCTTTCGAATCCACACCGTTGATCCTGACACCGGGCTGGGAGGGGAAGTGATGACGTCCACGATGCCGCGCCTCGGCGTGATGATGTTCCTGCAGTTCTTCATCTGGGGGGCCTGGTTCGTGACCCTGGGCACCTACCTGGTGCAGGGCCCGCTGCAGGCCAGCGCCAGCCAGGTGGCGACCGCCTTCCTCAGCCAATCGATCGGCGCGATCGTGGCGCCGTTCCTGGTCGGCCTGATCGCCGACCGCTATTTCGCTGCGCAGCGCATCCTCGCCCTGCTCCACATCGCCGGCGCGGCGCTGATGTGGGGCGCGTCGACCGCGACCACCTTCCCCGTGTTCGCCGGCTTCGTGTTCGGCTACATGCTGCTGTTCATGCCCACCCTGGCCCTGGCCAACAGCGTGGCGATGCGGCACATGCAGTCGCCGGAGAAGCAGTTCCCGCCGGTGCGCGTGGCCGGCAGCATCGGCTGGATCGTCGCCGGCCTGCTGATCGGCTGGCTGGGCTGGGAGCAGACCCGCAGCCTCGAGCTCACCTTCCGCATGGCCGCCATCGCCTCGGCGCTGCTGGGCCTGTACGCCCTCACCCTGCCGCACACGCCGCCGCTGGCGCGCGACCGCAACGCGGGGCTGGGCGAGATCCTGGGACTGGACGCGGCGCTGCGCCTGCTGAAGTCGCGCGCCTACCTGGTGTTCTTCCTGGCCTCGATCGCGATCTGCATCCCGCTGTCGTTCTACTACAACTTCACCAACCCCTTCCTCAATGACGTCGGCGTGCGCGGCGCGGCCGGACTGCAGTCGCTGGGCCAGATGTCGGAGGTGCTGCTGATGCTGGCCATGCCGTTCCTGTTCGTGCGCCTGGGGGTGAAGGTCATGCTGGCGGTGGGCATGGCCGCGTGGGTCCTGCGCTACGTCATGTTCGCCTTCGGCGACGCGGAAGCCGGTTTCGCGCTGCTGGTGATCGGCATCGTGCTGCACGGCATCTGCTACGACTTCTTCTTCGTCACCGGCCAGATCTACACCGACGCGCGCGCCGGCCAGGCGTTCCGAAGCAGCGCGCAGGGCTTCATCACCCTGGCCACCTACGGCGTGGGCATGCTGATCGGCACCTTCCTGTCGGGCGCGGTCGTCGAGTACTACACCACCGACGCCGGACCGGACTGGCAGCGGATCTGGCTGTTCCCGGCCGGCGTGGCCCTGGTCGTGCTGCTGGCCTTCCTGTTCCTGTTCCGCGACGACCGGGTGGCCGCGCCTGCCGCGGCCCCCGCCAGCTGAGGACGACGCGATGGGTACGCTTGGAGTCGCGATCGTCGGCACCGGGATGATCGGCGCGGTGCACCGCCGCGCGGCGGTGCTGGCAGGCGCCGTCGTCCGCGGGGTGGCCGCGTCCACGCCGGAGCGCGCGCAGGAAGTGGCGCGGTCCTGGGGCGTCGCGAAGGCCTACGGCGGGATCGGGGACGTCGTCGCCGATCCGCAGGTGCAGGTCGTGCACGTGTGCACGCCCAACCACCTCCACCGGCCCATGGCGCAGGCCGCGCTGGAAGCCGGCAAGCACGTGGTCTGCGAGAAGCCGCTGGCCACCACCCTGGAAGACGCGCGCGCGCTCGCCGCACTGGCCGCGTCCACCGGGCTGGTGGCCACGGTGCCGTTCGTCTACCGCTACCACCCGGTCGTGCGCGAGGCGCGCGCGCGCGTTGCCGCAGGCGAACTGGGCCCGCTGCGGCTGATCCACGGCAGCTACCTGCAGGACTGGCTGCTGGATCCGGCCAGCAACAACTGGCGCGTGGATCCGGCGCTCGGCGGCGCGTCGCGCGTGTTCGCCGACATCGGATCGCACTGGTGCGACCTGGTGGAATGGGTGGGCGGCGAGCGCTTGGCCGAAGTCAGCGCGGTGTTCGAGACCGTGATCCCCGAACGCGCCGCGGCCACGGGCAAGAGCTTCTCCACGCCCGCGGCTGGTGGAGGCACCCAGGCGGTGTCCAGCGAGGACGTCGCTGCGGCCATGTTCAAGACCGGCAACGGCACCCTGGCGACGGTGACGGTGAGCCAGGTCTCGGCCGGGCGTCGCAACCGCCTCTGGTTCGAGATCGACGGCGCCAGGTCCAGCGTGGCATTCGACCAGGAGGACTGCGAGCGGCTGTGGATCGGCCATCCGGACCAGCGCGAGGAGGTGTTCGTGCGCGGACCCGGCGCCGGCAGCGCCGAGCAGCGCCGGCTCTCGATCCTGCCCGCCGGCCATGCGCAGGGCTATGCCAACTGCTTCGAGGCGTTCGTGGCCGACACCTACCGGGCGATCGCAGGCGAGCGCCCGGAAGGGCTGCCGACCTTCGAGGACGGCCTGCGCTCGGCGCTGATCGTCGACCGCGTCATCGCATCGGCCAGGTCGCGTGCGTGGACGCCGATCGCCTGAATCGCGGCGGCGCGCCGGGAGCGGTTCCCGGCTGCGCCCGTACCCTCGGCCTGCCGCGCGGCGTGCGCCTGGCGGGCTCCATCCACCGTCACCCCGACTCCCGGAGGACACCATGACGAACGTCGCCCTGCGCAGGATCGCGGTCGCCGCGCTCGCGCTGTGCACCGCCCTGCCCGCCTTCGCGCGCGGCGGGGATGCCGATGCCGGCCCCATCGCCGTGCAGATGTACACGCTGCGCAACGCCGGCTCGCTCGAGGACCAGCTGAGGATCGTCCAGGACGCGGGCGTCCGCGCGGTGGAAACGGTGGGCACCCAGAACGTGCCGGCCGATGAACTGAAGCGGCTGCTGGAGCAGTACGGCATCCAGCCGGTCTCGGCCCACGTGGCGCTGACCGAGCTGCGCGACGACATCGACGGCGTGGTGGCGTTCCATCGCGCCATCGGCAACAGGGTGCTGGTGGTGCCCTGGCTGCAGGAAGCCGAACGGCCGGCCGACGCGGAGGGCTGGCGGGCGCTGGGCCGCGAACTGGGCGACCTCGCCCGGCGGCTGCAGGCAATGGACATGCAGCTGGCCTACCACAACCACGATTTCGAGCTGGTCGACTTCGACGGCACGACGGGCCTGGAGCTGCTGTTCGAGGCCGCCGGCCCCGCGCTCGCCGTCGAGCTCGACCTCGCCTGGGTGGCGCGCGCCGGCCGCGATCCGGCGCAGTTCCTCGGCAGGTTCCCCGGGCGCGTGTTCGCGGTCCACGCCAAGGACAACGCGCCCGACGGCCAGGCGCGCGACGAACAGGGCTTCGCCGCCCTGGGCCAGGGCGTCCTCGACTGGGATGCCATCCTGCCGGCGGCGGCGGACGTGGGCGTGCAGTGGTACATCATCGAGCACGACCTGCCGCGCGATGCCGCCGCCGTCGTCGCCGCGGGCGCGGACTTCCTGCGCGAGCGCGTCGCGGCGGACAACCAGCTGACCGCGCAGGAACGGGAGGCCGGCTGGCAACTGCTGTTCGACGGCAGGGACCTGTCGCAGTGGCGCAACTTCAAGCAAGACGGTGTCAGCGACCAGTGGGTCGTCGAGGACGGCGCCATCAAGCTCGCCGGCGCGGGCGGAGGCGACCTCGTGACCCGGGCCCGCTACGGGGATTTCGACCTGCGTCTGGACTGGAAGATCTCGGAGGGCGGCAACAGCGGCATCTTCATCCTCGCCGACGAAACCGGCGAGCACATCTACTCGCACGCACCCGAAATCCAGATCCTCGACAACGAGCGCCATCCGGACAACAAACTGGACACCCATCTGTCCGGCTCCCTGTACGACCTGATCGCCTCGCCCGCGGCGTCGCACCGGCCCGCCGGCGAATGGAACCGCGTCCGCATCGTGCATGACCGGGGCCAGCTCACCATCTGGCAGAACGGCGTGCAGACGGCCTCGGTGCGGATCCACGGCCCGGAGTGGCAGCGCCTGGTGGCCGCCAGCAAGTTCGCCGGCTGGCCCGGCTTCGCCGCCAACGACAGCGGCCACATCGGCCTGCAGGACCACGGCGACGTGGTGTGGTTCAAGAACCTCAAGATCAAAGAACTCAACCGATGAGCGATCCCGACTACGAGGTACTGGTCGTCGGCTCCGGCGCCGGCGGCGCCATGGCCGCGTACGAGCTGACACGCCAGGGCGTCAGGGTGCTGATGCTCGAGGCCGGCCGCCACTACGACCCCAGGACCGAAACGCCCATGTTCCGGCGCAACGCCGACGCGCCGCTCATGGGCGCCGCCACGCCGGACAAGGACTTCGGTTACTACGACGCCACCGTCGACGGCGGCTGGCAGGTGCCGGGCGAGCCCTACACCACGGCCGAAGGCAGCGAGTTCCTGTGGTGGCGCTCGCGCATGCTCGGTGGCCGCACCAACCACTGGGGCCGCTATTCGCTGCGCTTCAGCCACCACGACTTCAAGGGCAGGAGCCGCGACGGGCTGGGCGCCGACTGGCCGTTCGACTACGACGAGCTCGCTCCCTGGTACGACAGGACCGAGGCCCTGATCGGCGTATGCGGCACGAACACCGGCCTGGACGACATGCCGCCGTCTTCGGAAGGGGTCCTGCAGCCACCGCCCAGGCCCCGGATACCCGAGCTGCTCGTCGCGGCCGCGGCGAAGAAGCTCGGCATCACGGCGGTGCCGATGCACCGGGCCGTGCTGACCAGGCCGCTGGACGACCGCGCGCCCTGCTTCTACGCCACGCCTTGCGGCTACGGCTGCTCGATCGGCGCCGCCTTCCAGACCACCACCTCGCTGCTGCCGATGGCCCAGGCCACCGGCCGACTGCGCATCATCACCGACGCCATGGTCAAGACCGTGACCACCGATGCCGACGGCCGCGTCACCGGCGTGAACTACATCGACAAGACCACCGGCTCCGAGCGCCGGCTGGACGCGAAGGTGGTGGTGCTGGCCGCCAGCGCCTGCGAGTCCGCGCGCATCCTGCTCAACTCGAAGACGGCCAGCCATCCCGACGGGGTGGCCAATTCCAGCGGCCAGGTCGGCCGCAACCTGATGGACTCGACCGGCGCGAGCCTGACCGCGCTGGTCCCTGCACTGATGAACCGCCCGCGCTACAACGAGGACGGCCATACCGCCAACCACCTGTTCATCCCCTGGTGGGGACACGAGGCCCAGGCCCGGGGCGAGCTGGATTTCCCGCGCGGATACCACTTCGAGCTGGGCGGACGCTTCGGCGAACCGGGCGCCTACGTCGGCGGCGACCTGCAAGGCTACGGCCCGGCGCTGAAGCAGCAGGTGCGCGCGCACTACGGCGCCTACGTCACGTTCGCGCTGCGCGGCGAGATGCTGCCGAACGAGCACTGCTACATGGACATCGACCCGGAGGTCACCGACAAATGGGGCATCCCGGTGCCGCGTTTCCACTGGCGATGGTCCTCACATGAACTCAGGCAGGTCGCGCACGGCCTGAAGACCGCGAAGGCCATCCTGGAAACCATGGGCGCGACCGTCGGCGAGCTGCCGCCACCCGAAGAGGCGATCAGGAAGGGGGGCGAGATCATCCACGAGGTGGGGACGACCCGGATGGGCGATTCCCCCAGGGACTCGGTGACCAACCAGTGGGGCCAGACCTGGGACTGCCCCAACCTGTTCGTGATGGACGGCGGCGTGTTCGCCTCCAACCCGCACAAGAACTGCACCCTGACGATCATGACGCTCGCAATGCGCAACAGCGCCTGGCTGGCTGGCCAACTCAAGGCGGGGAGGCTGTGATGCGCAAGCCACCGAATGACCAGGACATCGCCGTCCAGGCCGAAGGCGCCGCCCCCGCCTATGCGAACAGGCTCAGCCGGCGCGAGTCCCTGAAGCTGATGGCCGCGCTGGCCGCCAGCGCCATGCTGCCTGCGCTGGCAGCCGGCGCCTCGGCGGAAGACGCCGGCGCCGGCGCGGAGGACGGGCACTGGCCGGAGCTGGACCTGCCACCGGTGACGGCCAACGGCTACGGCAAGGATCCGGACCTGATGGCGCCTGCGGGCGCGCCCTGGCCGCTGACGCTCACGCCGGCCCAGCTGTCGCTGCTCGCCGTGCTCTCGGACATCATCGTGCCCGCCGAGGGCACGTCGCCTTCGGCGTCCGCCGTGCAGGTCCCGACGGTGATCGACGAATGGGTGAGTGCGCCCTATCCCGACCAGCAGCGCGACCGGGTCACGATCCTGTCGGCCCTGGCCTGGATCGACGACGAAGCCGCGCTGCGCTTCTCCAGGCCGTTCGCCGCGCTGGACACGGCGCAGCAGCTGGCGATCATCGACGATATCGCCTACCGCACCGACCAGACCCCGCGCCGGTTCCAGCGAATCGCCGCCGCGTTCTCGCGGCTGCGCAACCTGGTGCTGGCCGCCTACTTCTGCACGCCCGAAGGCATGGAGGACATCGGCTACCTGGGCAACGTGGCCATCGCCGGGGACTACCCCGGTCCGACGCCGGAGGCCTATCGCCACCTGGAGACGGTGCTGGCGGAACTCGGGTTGAGCGGGTTCGCCTATCCCGTGGACTAGTCGTCGCCGCGCGCGCCGGGGCGGCCGACTGCCCGGCCGCCGGCCCCGCGCGGGGCCTCAGCGCGCCTGGAGTTCCCGCGCCCAGATGTTGCGGAAGCTGACCTCGGAGCCGTGGTCCTGGAGGTAGATCGGCGCGCAGCCGTGCGGGGCGTAGCTCGGCGCGCCGCGGTACTCCGTGGTGCCGGCGATGACCGTGTCGTCCTGCACCAGCACGCCGTTGTGCAGCACGGTGATGCGCGCCGGGGCCAGTAGCCCGCCGCCGTCGGAAAAGCGCGGCGCCTTCCAGATGATGTCGTAGGCCTGCCACTCGCCCGGCGGGCGCGAGGCGTTCACCAGCGGGATCGCCTGCTTGTAGATCGAGGCCGCCTGGCCGTTGGCGTAGGTGGGGTTGTCGTAGCTGTCGAGCACCTGCAGTTCGTAGCGTTCCTGCAGGAAGATGCCGCTGTTGCCGCGGTCCTGTCCGTCGAATCCGCGGGTCCCGGCCGGCGTGCGCCACTCGATGTGCAGCTGGATGTCGCAGAAGTCCCGGCGGGTGCGGATGCCCCCGGTGCCGGGCACGACGGTCATCGCGCCGTCGGCCACCTTCCACGGGGCGTCGCCGCCCCGCTCCGATTCCCACGCCGCCAGGCCGGAGCCGTCGAACAGCACCACCGCGTCCGAGGGCGCCGCCCCGACGGGCGTGGCCACGACCGGCGGCACCGGCGTCCAGGCCTCGGTCTTTTCCGGATCGGCGGACGGGTCGTGGGCCAGTGCCACCGCGGCCGCCAGCACGCCGCCGGCCAGCACGCCGGCGCGCACGGCCGTGGCCCTGCGGCACGGATGGAAAGAGGCCGCGCGCATCACCGCGTCGCCCATGCCGGCGTGCCCGGCTCGTAGGGCAGGTCGCCGTCGTAGTGGCCCGGCACCGGGTCGTAGCGCAGCACCTGGGTCGCGCCGACCTCCGAGGTGAAGAAGCTGAAGATCACCAGCTGCTTGATCATCGTGAACCAGTGCACCCCGCCCGCGCTGCCCGACCCGTCGGCGGACACCCAGGCCCCGCGGGCACGCTCGGCGGCCTCGCGGTCCGCTTCGGTGAGCAGCTGCAGGCGGTCGGCCTGCGGCAGGGACAGGAAGCTGCCGCCGGCGCGCCGGTCCAGCTCGACCAGTCCTGCGCGGAACGCGGCCTGGTCCTCGGGGCCGTAGCAGTCGGTGACGAAGCGCGCCATGAACGCGCCCACCTCCGCGTCCTTCGCCCCGGGCGTGTCGGTGCGCGGGATGATCGCCTCGGCGATCTCGTCGAGCAGCGCCACGTCCCGTGCGCCGAAGGCGGTGGCGCCCGGTTCCGCCGGCGCCTGCGCCACGAGGAGGGCCGGATTGCCCACCATCGCCACGCCGGTGGCGGCCGCGATCATCTTCAGCAGTTCACGACGTTCCATCACAGGTTCCCCGCCTTGAGTTCGCGCACCGCATGGTCGGCGGCGCGCGCGGTCAGCGCCATGTAGGTGAGCGACGGATTGACGCAGCTGGCCGAGGTCATGCAGGCGCCGTCGGTCACGTACACGTTCGGCGCGTCCCACACCTGGTTGTGCGCGTTGAGCACCGAGGTCTTCGGGTCGCGGCCCATGCGCGCGGTGCCCATCTCATGGATGCCCCGGCCGGGGGCGTAGTTGCCCTCGTAGGTCCGCACGTCGCGCACGCCCGCCGCCTCCAGCATCTCGGCGGCATCGGCGGCCATGTCCTTGCGCATGGCGCGCTCGTTGTCGCGGATCGAGACGTCCATCGCCAGCACCGGCAGGCCCCACTTGTCGCGCACGCTGTGGTCCAGGCGGATGGTGTTGTCGTGGTAGGGCAGCATCTCGCCGAAGGCAGTCATGCCGATGGTCCAGGCGCCCGGGGTGCTCAGCGCCTCCTTGAGCCCGGTGCCGATCCCCAGTTCGGCCACGGCCCGCGACCAGCCCTCGCGGCCCGCCCCGCCCTGGTAGCCGAACCCGCGCAGGTACTCGCGCCGGTCGTTGCCGACGTTGCGGAAGCGCGGGATGTAGAAGCCGCACGGCCGGCGTCCGGAGTAGTACCTGTCCTCGTAGCCGTCGACCACGCCCTGCGCGCCGACCTCGAAGTGGTGGTCCATGACATTGTGGCCCAGCTCGCCGGACGAGGAGCCCAGCCCGCCTTCCCACACGTCGGTGGCAGAGTTCATCAGGATCCAGGTCGAGTTGAACGCCGACGCGTTGAGGAAGATCACCCTGGCCGTGTACTGGTAGGTCAGGCCGGTCTCGGCGTCGATGATCTCCACCCCGCGGGCGCGCTTGCGGTCCTTGTCGTACAGCACTTCCTTGACGATCGAGAACGGCCGCAGGGTCAGGTTGCCGGTCTTCATCGCCGCCGGCAACGTGGCCGACTGGGTCGAGAAATAGGCCCCGAACGGGCAGCCCAGGATGCACTTGTTGCGATACTGGCAGTTGGCCCTGCCCTGCTCCGGCCGCGGCTCGGTGATGTTGGCGGTGCGCGAATGGATCAGGCGGCGGCTGCCGCCGAAGGCCTTGAGGATGCGCGCGGCCACGTCCTTCTCGACCACGTTGAGCGGGACCGGCGGCAGGAACTTGCCGTCCGGCAGCACGTCCAGGCCCTCCACGGTGCCGGCGATGCCGGCGAAGGTCTCCACGTAGTCGTACCAGGGCGCCAGGTCCTCGTAGCGGATCGGCCAGTCGACGGCGATGCCCTCGCGCGCGTTGGCCTCGAAGTCCATCGGCGAGAAGCGGTAGCTCTGGCGTCCCCACAGCAGCGAGCGGCCGCCGACGTGGTAGCCGCGGAACCAGTCGAAGCGCTTGACTTCCACGTAGGGACATTCGGTTTCGTCGGCCCACATGCCGTCGGTGCTCTCCGACAGCGGGTAGTCCCGGCGCAGCACCGGGTGCGCTTCCTTCATCGCCTGCGTGGGCACGTTGCGGTGCGGATAGTCCCAGGCCTCCTTGTGCGCGTTGACGTAGTCCTTGATGTGCTCGATGTTGCGGCCACGCTCGAGCATGAGCACCTTGAGTCCCTTCTCGGCCAGTTCCTTGGCGGCCCAGCCGCCGCTGATGCCCGAGCCGACGACGATCGCGTCGTAATGGTTGTTCGCCATATATGACTGATTCCTGGAAGTGGGCCGATGGTTACACGTCGCACAGGCCGATGGCTTCGCGCAGGGAGGCGACCGGATCGGGCGCCGAGGGCATGAACTCCTGCGCGATGTATCCGTCGAAGCCGGTGTCGCGGATCGCGCGGCAGATCGCGGGGTAGTTGAGCTCCTGGTCCGGCCCGATCTCGTGCCGGCCCGGCACGCCCGCGGTGTGGTAGTGCACGAACCAGCGGTGGTGGCGGCGGATGGTGGCGATGATGTCGCCCTCCATGATCTGCATGTGGTAGATGTCGTAGAGCAGGCCGAAGTGGTCCGACCCCAACATCTCGCACAGCGCCACGCCCCAGGCCGAGCGGTCGCAGAGATAGTCGGGATGGTCGACCCGCGAGTTCAGCAGTTCCATCACCAGCCTGACGCCGCGCTTCTCGGCATGGCCGAGGATGCGCTTGAGGCCGGCGGCCGCGTTGGCCATGCCCTCGTCCGGGTCCATGCCGGCGCGGTTGCCGGAGAAGCAGATCAGGTTGCGGTAGCCGGCGTCGGCCACCAGGTCGATGTGGCGGGTGTAGCGCGCCACCAGTTCATCGTGGAAGCGCGTGTCCGCGAACCCCTTCTCCAGCCCGAGTTCGGCGCCGTTGCACATCGAGCTGTCCACGCCGTGCGCCTTGAGCACGGGCCAGTCGTCCGGGCCGACCAGGTCGATGGCGGCAAAGCCGATCTGCCTCACCGTGCGGCACAGCGCGTCGATGGGCATCCGGCCGAACGTCCAGCGCGCCACCGAGTGCTTCAGGTTGCCCTTCAGCGGCTGCCCGGGGGGAGCGGGCGTCGCGGCGAGCCCGGAGGCGGCCAGTCCCAGCGCGCCGGCGGTGGCGGCGCGCAGCGCGTCGCGCCGGGTGAGTCGAACGCTCAAGGCAGTCTCTCCGGTCGTGGACCCGGGGCCATCGGCGCGGGGACGCAGCCGCGCGGTCGGCCCGCGGCGCGGACGGGGACCCGGGGCGCGCCCCTCGGACGCCGCGGGGCCGGACCCGGCGGGACGGATCGTGAAGCGTCGCGTGTCCGGATCCGCCTCCGGGCCACGTGCAACGTGCCCGGCCGGCCCGCAGGGGTCCTCATCATCCACCGGCCTCCCAACCAGTCGAAGCACGCGGATCCGCGTGAATGCAATCGATTGCACGATAACAACGATGGCCCCGATTGCAAGTTACTCCAGTCACGATGGGCACGACCCGCGCGGCACGCGGCCCCTGCCCCCCGGGGGGCGCTTGCCACAGCCGCGGACGCGGGCCATGGGCTCGACCGCGGACATGGCCTGCCCGGGTTCCTTGACGATCGTCGGCCGCAATGATGTTCTGCACATCATTACTTACGTACTATCCTTGTCTTTGCACTCGCAAGACCCTATATTTGCCGCATGAGGTTCCAGCGTCCATGATGACTTCGGCCCAGTTGCGCGCCGCGCGCGCCCTGCTCGGCATCGACCAGCGCCGCCTCGCGGAACTGGCGGGCGTGTCCCTGCCCACGATCCAGCGCATGGAGGCCAGCGGCGGCACCGTCCGCGGCGTGGTCTCGAGCCTCACCAAGGTGGTCGAGGCGCTGGACGCGGCGGGCATCGAGCTGATCGGCGACGACCAGCCCAGCACCGGCCGCGGTCGCGGCGTGCGCCTGAAGGAGCGGACGGACGGCTGAGCCATGGCGCAGTTCGACTTCCGCCGCTACCTGCCGCAATTCGAACCCAAGCTCGTCACGGTGATGCGCGAGGGCTACAGCCTCGCCTCGCTGCGCGCCGACGCCATCGCCGGCCTGACCGTCGCGATCGTCGCCCTGCCGCTGGCGATGGCGCTGGCGATCGCCTCGGGCACCACGCCCGCGGTGGGCCTGCACACCGCCATCGTCGCCGGCTTCCTGATCTCCGCCCTGGGCGGTTCGCGGGTGCAGATCGGCGGCCCGACCGCGGCCTTCATCCCGGTCGTGTTCGTGGTGATCCAGCAGCACGGCATGGGCGGCCTGATCCTGTGCACGCTGATGGCCGGCCTGATGCTGATCGCCGCCGGCCTGCTGCGCCTGGGCACGCTGATGCGCTACATGCCGCAGCCGGTGATCACCGGCTTCACCGCCGGCATCGCGGTCAGCATCTTCTCCAGCCAGGTCAAGGACGCGCTGGGCCTGGACATGGCCGACGTGCCAGCCGAGTTCCTGCCGCGCTGGAAGGCCTACGCCGCCCACCTCGGCACCCTCGAACCGGCGGCGCTGGCGCTGACCGTGCTCGGCCTGGCGATGATCCTCGGCCTGCGCCGCTGGCGCCCGTCCTGGCCCGGGTTCCTGATCGCGCTGGCGGTGTGCACCGTCGCCGGCACCCTGCTCGCGCTGCCCGCCGAGACCATCGGCAGCCGCTTCGGCGACCTGCCGGCCACGCTTCCGCAGTTCGAGGTCCCGCGCATTCCGTTCGAGCGCACGTTCGAACTGATGCCCAGCGCCTTCACCATCGCCTTCCTGGCCGGCGTGGAATCGCTGCTGTCGGCGGTGGTCGCCGACGGCATGACCGGCGGCCGCCACCGCTCCAACGCCGAGCTGGTGGCGCAGGGCGTGGCCAACGTCGGCTCCGCCCTCATCGGCGGCCTGCCCGCGACCGGCGCGCTGGCGCGCACCGCCACCAACGTGCGTGCCGGCGGACGCACGCCCGTGGCCGGCATGCTGCACGCGGTGTTCCTGCTGCTGTTCATGCTGATCCTGGCGCCGCTGATGCGCTACGTGCCGCTGGCGGCGCTGGCGGCGGTGTTGCTGGTGGTGGCCTGGAACATGGCGGAGGTGCAGCAGTTCCGGAACACGCTGTCGGCGCCGGTCGGCGACCGCATCGTGCTGCTGGCGACCTTCGTGCTGACCGTGCTGTTCGACCTCACCATCGCGATCGAGGTCGGCGTGGTGCTGGCGGCGCTGGTGTTCATGGTGCGCATGTCCGAGGCGGTGGAGCTGCGCGCCGAGGCCGGCGCACCGCCGGACGAGGAGGCCGTCGGCGACGAGGGCTTCGCCCAGCGCGCCAACCTGCCCCGGGGCGTGGAGGTGTACCGTATCGGCGGGCCGCTGTTCTTCGGCGTGGCCGACCGCATCGGCAACCTGCTCGACGGCCTGCCGCAGAAACCGCGGGTGCTGATCCTGCGCATGCGCCAGGTGCCCGTGATCGACGCCAGCGGCGTGCACGCCCTGCGCGCGCTGGCCGACCGCTGCCATCGCCAGGGCATCGCGCTGATCATTTCCGGGCTGCAGCCGCAGCCCAACCGGGTGATCGCGGGGATGCGCCTGGAAAAGGCGCCGGGCGAGGTCCATTTTGCCTCGGGCTTCGAAGCGGCCCTGGCCAAGGCACGCGCACTGCTGGCCGACCACGCGCGCGACGCCGCGCGCTAGGCGGCCCGCCGCCTCCCGCGCGGGCGCGCGGCACGGCACAATGGGGCCATGCCCCCCGAGGTTCCCCCTACCCCCGTCTCGGCGCTGACGATCGCCGGCTCCGACTCCGGCGGCGGCGCCGGCATCCAGGCCGACCTGCGCACCTTCGCCGCGCACGGCGTTCATGGCCTGTCCGCGATCGCCGCCCTCACCGCCCAGCACACGCGCGGCGTCACCGCCGTGCACGTGCCGCCGGTGGAGTTCCTGCGCGCCCAGGTCGACGCCTGCTTCGACGATTTCCAGGTCGGCGCGGTGAAGCTCGGCATGCTCGCCAACGCGCGGGTGATCCACGCCGTCGCCGACGCGCTCGAAGCGCATGCGCCACGCTACCTGGTCCTGGATCCGGTGATGGTCGCCACCTCGGGGGCCAGGCTGCTCGAGGAGGAGGCCCTGGAGGCGATGCGCGCGCGCCTGGTGCCGCGCGCCGACCTGCTGACCCCGAACATCCCCGAGGCCGAGCTGCTCGCCGGCATGCGCATCGGCGACGCCGCCGACGCCGCCCGCGCACTCGACCGCCTGCGGGGCATGGGTTGCCGCGCGGTGCTGCTCAAGGGCGGCCACCTGGACGAGGGCGACGTGGTCGTGGACCGCTACGCCGACGATGCGGGCGTGGCGACGTTCCGCCATCCGCGGCTGGACCTGGAAGGCCACGGCACCGGTTGCACGCTGGCCGCCGCGGTCGCGGCCAACCTGTGCCGCGGGCTGGCGATGCCCGCGGCGGCGGAGGCGGCCATCGCCTATGTCGGGCGGGCGCTGCGCCAGGGCATCCGGCCCGGGCGCGGCACGGTGCTGGTCCTCGACCATTTCGGGGCCGCGCCTCGATGACGCAGGCGGCGCCGCTCCTGGAGCGACAGGTTCGCGCCGCAGACGGCCATCGCTGGACCCTGTTCGCCCGCCTCCCCCCCGAGCCGCGCATGGCCGTGCTCTGGCTGCCTGCGCTGGGCATCGCGGCGCGCCACTACCTGCCGTTCGCCGACGCGCTGGTCCGGCGCGGGGTGGCGGTGTTCCTGCACGAATGGCGGGGCCACGGCTCCAGCAGCCTGCGCGCCGGGCGCCGCAGCGACTGGGGCTACCGCGAACTGCTGGTGCAGGACATTCCCGCCAGCCAGGCGGAAATGGACCGCCTGCTGCCGCCCGGCACGCCCTGCGCGCTCGGCGGTCACAGCCTGGGCGGCCAGCTGGCCTGCTGCCGGCTGGCGCTGGCGCCCGGCACCGCCGCCGCCCTGTGGCTGGTGGCGAGCGGCGCACCCTACTGGCGCGCGTTCCCGATGCCGCACCGGGCCTGGTTGCCGTTCGCGTACCGCTTCCTGCCATGGCTGGCGCGGGTGTGCGGCTACCTGCCCGGGCGCCGGATCGGCTTCGGCGGCAACGAGGCTGCGGGGGTGATCGCGGACTGGGCGCGGACCGCGATCAGCGGCCGCTACGCCGCGCGCGGGCTGGCCCGGGACCTGGACGCCGGCATGGCCGGCCTGGTCCAGCCGGTGCGTGCGCTGTCATTCGCGCGCGACTGGCTCGGCCCCTCCGGCTCGCTGGCGTTCCTGCTCGGCAAGATGCCGTCCGCGACGGCGGCCGTCGCCTGCTTCGACGACCACGCGCTCGGCACGCGCGCCGACCACTACGCGTGGATGAAGGCGCCCGAGGCGGTCGCCGACTGGCTGCTCGCTCAGCCGGCGTAACCGCGCGGATTCATCTGCTGCCAGCGCCAGGCGTCGCGGCACATCGCGTCCACGTCGAGCGTGGCCTTCCATCCCAGCAGCGCCTGCGCCCGCGACGGGTCGGCATAGACCTCGGCCACGTCGCCGTCGCGCCGGCCGACGATCGCGTACGGCACCGCCCGCCCCGACGCGCGTTCGAAGGCCTTGACCAGCTGCAGCACGCTCACCCCGGTACCGGTGCCGAGGTTGACCGTGAAGCCGCGGCCGGTGCGCTCCAGGGTGTCGAGCGCGTCGGCGTGGGCGCGCGCCAGGTCGACCACGTGGATGTAGTCGCGCACGCCGGTGCCGTCGACCGTCGGCCAGTCGCCGCCGAAGATGCTCAGCCGCTCGCGGCGGCCGACTGCGACCTGGCAGATGTAGGGCATCAGGTTGTTGGGGATGCCGGATGGATCCTCGCCGATCAGCCCGGAGGCGTGCGCGCCCACCGGGTTGAAGTAACGCAGGACCGCGGCCTGGAACCCGGGGTCGGCCGCGCACAGGTCGGCGATCAGCTGCTCCATCACCAGCTTGGTGCGGCCGTAGGGGTTGGTCACGCGCAGCGGCGCGTCCTCGGTGACCGGCACCCGGTCGGGGTCGCCGTACACCGTGGCCGAGGAACTGAACACCAGCCGTTTCACGCCAGCCTCCTGCATCGCGCGCAGCAGGTTGAGGGTGCCGGTGATGTTGTTGTCGAAGTAGTCCAGCGGCCGCTCGCAGGACTCGCCCACCGCCTTGAGCGCGGCGAAGTGCAGCACCGCGTCGAAACCGCCGCCGGCGAGCAGCGCCGCCGTGCCCTCGCGGTCGCGCAGGTCCACCTTGTGGAACGCCGGCGCCACGCCGGTGATCTGGCGCAGCCGTTCGAGCACCACCGGCGAGCTGTTGCACAGGTTGTCGGCCACGACCAGGTCGTGGCCGCGCGCGGCCAGTTCCACGCAGGTGTGGCTGCCGATGTAGCCGGCGCCGCCGAAGACCAGGATGCGCATGCGGGATTCCTCGCTGGGTCGCGGCCATTATCGCCGCTGTGGCGGCCGGCGTCGCGGCCGCCATGCCTGTCCTGTCGGCCCCGCGTCCTGCGTTGTGCTTTGGCACATGCGGAACCGCGACTGCGTGGCCGGACGGCCGCCCTGGCCGGTCCGCTAGACTTGGACCGCCACCACACGTCGACGCCCGGATGACCGCACCCCTTCCCGACCGCAACGATATCCGCATCGCCATCATCGGGCTGGGCTACGTCGGCCTGCCGCTGGCCGCCGCCTTCGGCCGCCGCTACCCGACGGTGGGCTTCGACATCGATGCCGCGCGCATCGAGCAGCTGCGCCGCCACCACGACCACACCCTGGAGATGGACGAGGAGGAGCTGCGCGCCTCGGTCCACCTCCAGTGCACGGCCGATCCCGCCGACCTGGCCGGCTGCAACGTGTTCATCGTGACCGTGCCGACCCCGATCGACGAGTACAAGCGCCCCGACCTGCGCCCGCTCGAGTCGGCCAGCCGCACGGTCGGCCGCGCCATCGCCCGCGGCGGGGTCGCGATCTTCGAGTCCACCGTGTACCCGGGCGCGACCGAGGAGGTCTGCGTGCCGATCATCGAGCGCGAGTCGGGCCTGCGCTTCAACGAGGACTTCTACGCCGGCTACAGCCCCGAGCGCATCAACCCGGGCGACAAGCAGCATCGCCTCGAGACCATCCTCAAGGTGACCTCGGGCTCGACGCCCGAGGCCGCGGACTTCATCGACGCGCTGTACGCGAGCGTGGTCACCGCCGGCACCCACAAGGCATCGAGCATCCGCGTGGCAGAGGCGGCCAAGGTGATCGAGAACACCCAGCGCGACGTCAACATCGCCCTGATCAACGAGCTGGCGCTGATCTTCGCCCGGCTCGGCATCGACACCCACGAGGTGCTCGAGGCGGCGGGCACGAAGTGGAACTTCCTGCCGTTCCGGCCCGGCCTGGTCGGTGGCCACTGCATCGGCGTGGATCCCTACTACCTGACCCACAAGGCGCAGCAGATCGGTTACCACCCCGAGGTGATCCTCGCCGGACGCCGGATCAACGACAGCATGGGCGGCCACGTCGCCCAGCGGGTGGTCAAGCTGATGCAGCAGCGCGGCCTGCGCACGACCGGCGCGCGGGTGCTGGTGCTGGGGCTGGCCTTCAAGGAGAACTGCCCCGACCTGCGCAACACCCGCGTGGTGGACATCGTCGACGAGCTGCGAAGCTACAACGTCGAGGTGGACGTGCACGACCCCTGGGTGTCGCCGGAGCAGGCGCGGCACGAGTACGGGATCTCGCCGGTGGCCGAGCCGGCCCCCGGCAGCTACGACGCCGTGGTCCTGGCCGTCGCCCACCGCGAGTTCGTCGCGCTCGGCGGCGACGGGGTGCGCCGCCTGTGCAAGCCCGATGCGGTGGTGTTCGACGTCAAGCGCGCGCTGCCGCGCGACTGCGTCGACGGCTGCCTCTGACCTCCACGGAGACTCCCATGCGCGTCCTGGTCACCGGCGCCGCCGGCTTCATCGGTTCCCACCTCAGCGCGCGCCTCGTCGAGCGCGGCGACGAGGTCCTGGGCTTCGACAACCTCAACAACTACTACGACCCCTCGCTCAAGCAGGCGCGCCTGGACCGGCTGCTGCCGCTGCCGGGGTTCTCCTTCGTCAAGGGTTCGCTCGAGGACCGCGGCACGGTCGAGCGCGCGTTCGCCAACTTCCGCCCGCAGCGGGTGGTGAACCTGGCCGCGCAGGCCGGGGTGCGCTACTCGCTCGAGAACCCGCACGCCTACATCGACAGCAACATCGTCGGCTTCACCAACATCCTCGAGGCCTGCCGCCACGGAGGCGTCGAGCACCTGGTCTACGCCTCGTCGAGCTCGGTGTACGGCGCCAACCGCAAGCTGCCGTTCGCGGTCGAGGACAGCGTCGACCACCCGGTCAGCCTGTACGCGGCGACCAAGAAGGCCAACGAGCTGATGGCGCACACCTACAGCCACCTGTTCGGGCTGCCGACCACCGGCCTGCGCTTCTTCACCGTGTACGGCCCCTGGGGCCGGCCGGACATGGCGCTGTTCCTGTTCACCCGCAACATCCTCGAAGGCAAGCCGATCGACGTCTTCAACCACGGCCGCCACACGCGCGACTTCACCTACATCGACGACATCGTCGAAGGCGTGATCCGGACCCTGGACCGCGTGCCTGGCCCGGACCCGGACTACGACCCTCTGCACCCCAACCCGGGCTCGTCGAGCGCGCCGTGGCGGGTCTACAACATCGGCAACCACCAGCCGGTCGAGCTGCTGCGCTACATCGAGGTGCTGGAGGAATGCCTGGGCCGCAAGGCCGAGCGCAACCTGCTGCCGATGCAGCCGGGGGACGTGCCCGACACCTGCGCCGACGTCAGCGCCCTGGAGCGCGACACCGGCTACCGGCCGTCCACCCCGATCGAGACCGGGGTGCGCAACTTCGTGGACTGGTACCGGGCCTACTACCGGACCTGAACGCGGCACGGTCGCGCGCGTCCCCCGCCGGCTGTCCGCACCGGCGCCCTTCCTGCGTTTGTCTGCGTAACGGAAACACCCCAGGGGATACACCCATGCGCACGTTCCGCATCGTCGCGGCCTTCCTGCTCCTGTCCGTCCTCGCCGCCTGTTCCACCGGCGTGCAGCGCGCCTCCACCCCGCCGCCGCCGGTCGAGGCGCTGGTGTCGGACTACCTGATCGGCGTCGACGACGAGGTCCAGGTGTCGGTCTGGCGCAACCCCGAGCTGGGCATCACCGTGCCGGTGCGCCCGGACGGCAAGATCTCGGTGCCGCTGGTCGGCGACGTGGTCGCCGGCGGCCGCACGCCCGACCAGGTCGCGGCCGATATCCAGGAGAAGCTTGGCGCGTACGTGCGCGACCCGCAGGTGGCGGTGATCCTGACCCAGCTGCGCAGCCACGAGTACCTCTCGCGGGTGCGGGTCACGGGCGCCGTGCGCCAGCCGGTGTCGATCCCGTACCGCCAGGGCATGACCGTGCTCGACGCGATCCTGGCCGCCGGCGGCCTGACCGAGTTCGCCGCGCCCGACCGCGCCGACCTGTTCCGCCGCAACGAAGACAATTCGACCTCGTCGTACGCGGTGCGCCTTGACCGCATCCTCAACCGCGGCGACCTGTCGACCAATTACCCCGTCGCCCCCGGCGACGTGATCACCGTCCCCGAGCGCACCTTCTGATGGCTTCCACCCCGATTCCCGCGAACCGGCCCCTGCTGCAGGCGCGCAAGGTCGACGTCCTGCCCCCGGACGAACTCCTCGTCATCCTGTTCAAGGAGGCGCGCAAGCGCGTCGTGGCGATCGCGGCCACGTTCGCCGTGGTCATGCTGCTGACCCTGGTCGTGGGCCTGCTGGTGATCCCGCGCAACTACACCTCGTCGACGACGATCCTGGCCCAGGACAGCGACATCATCCAGCCGCTGCTGGAGGGCCGCGCGGTTCCGACGGGGGTGTCCGACCGCGCCGGCCGCGCGCGCCAGATCGTCTACAGCACGCGCGTGCTCGACCGCATCCTCGAGATCGGCGGCTGGGACGTCGGGAACATGAGCCCCATCCAGCGCGACAAGCTCATGGAGGACATCCGCAAGAACACGATGGTCAGCATCCCGCGCGGCGACCTGGTCCAGATCGATTACCGGGACACCGACCCTGAGCGTGCGTTCCGGGTCACCGACGCCTTCAGCGCGCTGTTCATCGAGGAGACGCTGGCGACCAAGGCGCGCGAGAGCCGCGAAGCCTACGAGTTCATCGACAAGCAGGTCAACGAGTACCACGCCAAGCTGACCGAAGCCGAACAGAAGCTGCAGGACTACCGCTCGCGCAACGCCGACGCGCAGCCGGGCAGCGCCACCGACGTCAACTCCCGCATCACCTCGCTGCGCAGCCAGGTCGAGCAGGCGCGAATGGAACTGCTGGAGCACGAGTCGCGCCAGGCCGCGATCGAGGCCCAGCTCTCGGGCGAATCCGCGGTCACCGCGGTGCAGACCCGCGAGAACCTCTACAACACCCAGCTGATCGAGCTGCGCGCCGAGCTCGACCGCCTGCTGCTCGCCTTCACCGAGCGCCACCCCGACGTGGTCCGGGTGCGGCACCAGATCGAGGACGTCCAGCGGGCGCTGGCCGCGGAGCAGCAGCGCCGCCTGCAGGGCGGCGGCGGCCCGCAGTCGGAGGATGCGCAGCTCAACCCGCTGTACAACGAGCTTCGCAGCCAGCTGGCCCAGGCCAAGCGCGAGGCGGCCGCGATCCGTTCGCGCATGGGCGTGGCCCAGTCCCTGCTCGACCAGGAGCTCGACCGCAGCCGCCGGATCGCGGCCTCCGAGAGCGTGCTGGCCGAGCTGACCCGCGACTACGAGGTCAACCGCGAGATCTACCAGGACCTGCTGCGCAGGCGCGAGAACGCGCGCGTGTCGATGGGCCTGGACCAGGAGAACCGCGGCCTGACCCTGCGCGTGCAGGACCCGGCCACCATGCCGCTGCGCCCCAGCGGATTGCGCTTCATGCACATCGCCGCCGCGGGCGCCGTCCTCGCGATCGGCCTGCCGCTCGGGCTGCTGTTCCTGCTGGTCCGCTTCGACCCGCGGGTCCGCTCGCCCCGCCAGATCCAGCAGCGCACGGGCTACCCGCTGCTGACCGTGATCCCGGCCTACCCGACCCCGCGGGAGCGGCGGCGCCAGTCGTTCCGGCTCGTGGCCAGCGTCGCGATGGTGGCCAGCGTGTTCGTGGTCTACGGACTGGTCTTCGCCTTCAAGCTCGCCACCGCGTGAGCGCCGACTCATGCAATTCGACCTCCGCCAGGACAGCCAGATGAATGCCATTCCAGACGACGCGGCCGAACAGCGCGGTCCCGTGACCTCGCGATCGATCGTCCGCGCCACCGAGCCGCAGGCGCTCACCACCCGCGCTCTCGAGGAACGGCGCCTGATCCACCGCAACGACTCGGCGCGGGTCCAGGCCGACGCCTTCCGCGACCTGCGCACGCGCCTGCTGGCGCTGCGCGGCGACACCAACTTCGTCACCCTGGTCGCCCCTGTCGTCCCCGGCTGCGGCGGCAGCTTCGTGGCCCGGAACCTTGCCGCGGCCTTCGCCTTCGACGAGACCAAGATCGCGACCCTGGTCGACTGCGACGCGCTCCACCCGGCCCAGCACATGGCGCTGGACATCGACGCGGCCTCCGGCGGCCTGATGGACTACATCGAAGGCAACGCCGGCGATCTCCAGCACGTGCATTACCGCACCGGCCTGCCGCGCCTTTACCTGGTCCCTTCGGGCAGCGTGCGCGAGATCACCGGCGAGTCGTTCTCCTCGATGCGCATGCGCACCCTGGTGGACTCGCTGCGCAGCAGCCATTCCAACCGCTACGTGGTCCTCGACAGCCCGCCGGTGCTGCGCTCGCCCGACGCGCGGATCCTGTCCGACCTCGCCGACCTGGTCGTCCTGGTGGCCGGCTACGGGCGCGTGACCACGGACCAGATCGAAAAGGCCGCCTCCAACTTCGATCCCGAGAAGCTGGCCGGCGTCGTCTTCAACGACATCCACTGACCTGCAACGGACAGTCCCATGAAGCCCCGCCGGATCCGCACCACCCTGCTCGCCGTCGCGATGGCGGGCACCGTCCCTGGCGCCGCCCACGCCTTCCGGATCGACTACACCATCGATGCGGGCGTGGAACGCGACGACAACGTCACCCTGACGAGCGAGGACCAGGTCGAGCAGACGATCGGCCGCGTCGGCCTCGGTTTCGCCATCGAGGAGGAAACGTCGACCGTGGAGGCGAGCGTGGCCGGGCGCCTGGACCACCGCCGCTACGAGGAGATCTACGGCAACATGACCGACCGGATGCTGGAAGGCCGGGTGGCGTGGATGGCCGTGCCCGAGCGCCTGGCCCTCGTGGTCGAGGACAGCTACGGCGTCCAGACGATCAACCGCACCCAGCCCGGATCCCCCGACAACCGGCAACAGGTGAACGTGCTGTCGCTCGGCCCCGACCTGCATTTCGGCGGCGGCGGGACGCGCCGCGGCCTGGCCCAGTTCCGCTACATCAACAGCGACGCCGAGGTCACCGACCACTTCAATTCCGACCGGCTGCTGGCCACGTTGAGCATGGTCCAGGCGCTCGACCCGACCCGGGCCCTGTCGTGGAACGCCCGCGCGCAGGACGTGGACTTCGACGACGACCTGGTGGCCCGCGACCACCGCCGCTACGAGGCCTTCGTCGGCTACCGCCAGCAACTGCGGCGCCTGGATTTCCAGGTCGACCTCGGCTACGCCCTGCTGGACTACAAGGACGGCGAGGACCGCAGCAACCCGCTGCTGCGCGCGGAGCTGGGCTGGGCGGCGACCGAACGCAGCCGCTTCTCGCTCGCCGCTGCCAGCCAGTTCTCCGACGCAGCCTCCAGCGCGCTGGCGCGCATCGGCGAGAACGTCGGCGTGCCGCCCGCGATCGTCACCGGTTCGTCGACGATCACCCCCTACGCGTACGAGGAGCGTTCGGCGGCGGCCGACTACGCCTACACCGGCGAGCGCTTCTCCGCCTCGCTCCACGGCTTCGCCCAGCGGCTGGACTATATCGACCAGGCCGGTGCTAACGAGAAGGGCCGCGGCATCGGCGGCGCGCTGCGCTACCGGCTCCGCGACGACCTGGTGTTCAGCGCTTCGGCGGACGGAAGCCGGATCGAGTTCGCCGCGCCCGAGGCGCGGATCGAGACCGACCGCCTGTATTCGATCTCGCTGGACAAGAGCTGGTCCCGCCACTGGCGCACGACCCTGTCCTTCACGCGTTACGAGCGCGAGGTCCGCGGCACCGGCACCGGCTTCGAGCAGAACGTGGTCTACCTCAATCTGAGCTACAGCAACCGATGAGCGGAACCACGGGGAACGGCCGCGCTTCTGCGCGGCACTGGCTGGCGACCTCGCCGCATCCCGTAGCCGCGTTCGCGCGGCGGCTTCGGCGCGGCCTGCGCGGGCTCACCCTTCCCGCGCCGCGCCTGCTGGTGCGTCCCTACCTGTGGCTGTTCCTGGGCCTGCGCGCGCTGGTATTCGGCTTCCGCCGCCTGTTCATCGCCGAGCCCCTCTTCAAGGCCTATTGCACCAAGCTGGGCCGCAACGTCACCACCGGCATCTACGTGCCCTGGATCCAGGGCAAGGGCGAGCTGGAGGTCGGCGATGATGTCCACGTCAGCGGCAAGCTGTCGGTGAACTTCGCCGCGCGCTTCACCGCGCGTCCGCGCCTGGTCATCGGGGCACGCACCGACATCGCCCACGACTGCCGGATTGTGGTCGGCAAGGAGGTCGTGATCGGCGAAGGCGTCGAGCTCGCCGGCGGCGTCACGATCCGCGACTCCGGGGGCCATCCGGCCGACCCGGCGCGCCGCGCCGCGGGCGCCGCGCCGGACGAGGCCGACGTCAAGCCGGTGGCCATCCACGACAACGCCTGGGTCGGCGCCAACGTGCTGATCCTCCCGGGCTCGGTCGTGGGGGAAGGCAGCATCGTTTCGGCGCACTCGGTGGTGTCCGGCACGGTCGCGCCTTACACCATCGTGGCCGGCAACCCCGCCCGCCGCATCGGAACCCTGGTGCCTCCGCCGGAGCGCGCCCATCTGGCCCCCCCGGCCCCGCCCTCGTTGCGTGGCGCCGCGGCCTCCGCCCGCGAGGAATCCCGGCCGGCGCTCGCCCAGGGCGCCGGGTCCTAATCCGGCAGAGGCAGGCGCCCGGCGCGCGACGTGCGCGCCGGACCCGCGTGCCGTCCTCCGGTGCCGTGCAGGGGCCATGCGCGCCATGCCAAGCCGGGAGCGGCCCGCGACGCGGACCGACCCGGGCATGGACGACGACAAATCTGCCGCGACGCCATGCATTCGCATGCGGCGCCGGCGGCCGGCGCCCGCGTCTTGCGCCTCAGACCAGGGCTTCGACCACGTCGGGATGACTGAGGAAGCCGCGCGGGCTCGCGCTGCGGCCGTAGGCGCCGGACTGGAACACCACCACCAGGTCGCCGGGTTCGGCGTGGTGCAGCTCCATGCGGTCGGCGAGCAGGTCCATGGGCGTGCACAGCGGGCCCACCACGCTGGCGGTCTCGGTGCCGAGGTCGGTGCGGTTCACCGCCACCGGATAGTTGCGCCGGATCACCTGGCCGAAGTTGCCGGTCGCGGCGAGGTGGTGGTGCATGCCGCCATCGACCACCAGGAACACCTGCCCGCGCGAGACCTTGCGGTCGACCACGCGGCTGACGTAGAGGCCGGCCTCGCCCACCAGGTAGCGGCCGAGCTCGATCACGATGTGCGCGCCCGGCCAGTCGGACGGCAACCGCTGCGCGAGCTCGCCCAGGTTGTCGATCACGGGCGCGAGATCGAGCGCGGCCTCGCCCGCCGTGTACGGGATGCCGAAGCCGCCGCCCAGGTTCAGGCTGCGCACCGGGGCCGGGAGCAGGTCCTGCCATTCCAGCGCCTGCTCGTAGCACTTGCGCTGGGCCTCGACGATCGCCGCGTGGCGCAGGTTCTGCGAGCCGGCGAACATGTGGAACCCCTCGAAGCCGAGCCCCGCGGCCGCGATTTCGCGCAGCAGCTGCGGCACCACTTCGGCGTCCACGCCGAACTGGCGCGCCCCGCCGCTCATCTTCATGCCCGAGGCCTTGAGCTCGAACGGCAGGTTGACCCGCACCGCGACCCTGGGCTGCTGACCGAGGCGTTCTCCGGCGCGCGCAAGCACGCCGATCTCGCGGAACGACTCGAGGTTGACCAGGATCCCGGCGGCGACCGCCTGCTGGAGCTCGGCGTCGGTCTTGCCCGGGCCGGCGAAGCTGATGTGCTCCGGCGCCATGCCGGCGTCGAGTGCGATCCGCAGCTCGCCGGCCGAGGCCACGTCCAGGCCGTCGACCAGGCGGGCCATGTGGCAGACCAGGGCCGGCATCGGATTGGCCTTCATCGCGTAGTGAAGCTGCACGCCCGGCGGCAGGCGTTCGCGCAAGCCGGTCGCCCGCGCGGCGAGCCTGGCGCGGTCGTACAGGTAGCACGGCGTGGTGCCCACCTCCGCGACCACGCGCGACAGCGGCCGGCCTGCCACCAGCAGTTCTCCGTTCGCGTCGCGTTCCCATCCGCCCGCAATGGATTGAGTCTCCGCCATCACGTCCACCACCATTTCCGTTGACGGCGACGCCGCGCGCCGCCGGAGTTGAACCGCGGCGCCCGGCTCAGCCCAGCGCCAGCAGCACCTTCACCACCAGGTACAGCCCCACCACCGCGGCCACGCCGATCACCGGCCAGCGCGCCAGGTGATCGCGCAATTGGAGCGCGGGCACGGCCGGGTGCCGGTCGCGGACGTCGCAGAAGTGGGCCACCACCACCGCGGCCAGCAGGTACAGCAGGATCACGTAGCTGCGGCTGAGGAAGAATGCCGCGGTGAAGAACCCTACCAGCGAAGCGAGCAGCGTCAGCGCGACGGCACGGTCCTCGTACCACTCCCATGCCAGCTCCTCCTCGCCTTCCACGAAGTCCGGCTCGTGGCGCAGGATCCGGACCATCATCCAGAAGCAGTAGCCCACGAACGCCAGCCAGACGGTCATGCCGACGATGCCGTTCTCGGCCAGCACCAGCACCAGCGAGTTGTGCGCGGTCAGGTAATGGTACTCGGTGAAGTTGCCGGTGCCGACCCCGAACACGGGACTGGACAGGAACATCTGAAGGCCCTCGTACCAGGCCTCCACGCGCCCGGCAGCCGACTCCTCCTGCACGTCGATTTCGCTCACGCGCGACGGCATCGCCAGCAGTCCCGCCAGTGCGATCACCGCGAGGGAGCCCGCCGCGAACACGCCCCGGCGCACCAGCACCCAGATGCCCGACATCGCGATCACCGACAACAGCGCGCCGCGCGAGTGGGTCAGGTAGACGCCGTAGAGCAGGACCACGCAGATGCCCCACCAGAACAGGCGCCTGAGTCCCATCAGGCCGCCGCGGGAGCCCAGGTAGGCGGCCATCGGCATGCAGGCGACGAACAGCATGCCCAGGTCGTTGGGGTCGCTGAAGATGCCGACGTACTGGATGCGGCCATCGCCGACGAGCTCCGCGCCCGTCCAGCCCACGCCATTGGCCGCCTGGTGGGCGCCATGCAGGGCGAGCACCGCCGCCGACACCGTGAACACCGCCATCGCCCCGACCACCCGCTCGCGCGAATCGAGGGCGTTGGCCAGCAGGAAGAACGAGACCACGATCGTGGCGAACTCGCTGAACTGCTGCAGCGCGCCGCCGCTCCAGCCGGTCAGCATCACCGACAGGGACGTCACCACCAGGAACACCAGGATCAGCACGTACTGCGGCGCGTCGAAGCGCTTGTTGCGCGAGAGCAGCCACACGCCAAGGGCCGCCACCAGTGCCAGCGGCAGCACGGGCACGCCGGACAGCGGCCACTGCGGGTACTCCTGCGGCCGGATCAGCACCAGCAGCACGTAGACCATGATGAAGGCGTACAGCAGCATGGCCTCAGTCCCCGGCCACCACGCCAACGCCCGCCGCCACCCCGGTCCGCGCCATCACCGCAGCCCCGCCGCCCAGCGCTGCAGGGGCGGCGCCAGGCGCCGGTGCGCACCGGGGTAACGCCCCAGGAACTCGACCAGGTGGCCCACGTCCGTGGCCCGCCAGGCGTTGCCGAGCACCGTGCCCGCGACGAACACGACGGCAAACACGATTCCCGCCACCAGTTCGGTCCACATCCCGGGCAGCGCGAACACCAGCGCCGCGGCCACCGCGCCCGCCAGCAGCGCGCATCCGCCCAGCCGGAGGAACTCGCGCCACGGCAGCCTCAGCGACAGCCGGCGCGTGATCATGGCCGCGACCAGCCCGAAGATCAGCAACCTCGAGGCCGCATGCGAGGCGACGGCGCCCACCAGGCCGAACCTCGGGACCAGGGCGAACGCGAAGCCGGCCGTGACCACCAGCGACAGGATCGCGAACACCACCCGCATGCGCTGGTTGTCGGTGGTGGAAAGCAGCGAACCGAATGCAGCCTCGCCCAGGGTCAGCCCGCCGACCACCACCATGACCCGGAAGGCAGACACCACGGCTTCGTAGCGCTCCCCGTACATCAGTACCACCCCGGGCCGCGCCAGCAGCACGCCGATGCCGATCAGGAGCAGGCCGATGAACAGGCAGTAGCGCAGGCAGTGGCCCATGATCTCGCTCACCCGCTCCATCCCGCCCTCGCCGTAACCGTGGGCCATGATCGGCATCATCACCGTCATCAGCCCCGATGCCAGCAGGTCGACCCCGCCGCGGCTGAGCGCGGCGGCGATGGTGAAGAAGCCCACTTCCGCGACGCCGACGGTGGCATTGAGCAGGTAGGTTTCGATCGAGACATGGCTGAAGGTGTAGGCCAGCACCAGCACCACGGTCCACAGCAGGTGCTGTCGCAGCCGGCCCTCGAGCTCCGGCTCCGGGGCCACCATCTCGGGCTTGATCCCCCCGCGCCGCAGCATCCTCCGCGACATCACCGTGTGGCCGACGCTGGCCAGGGTGAACGCGCCGAGGTAGGCCAGCAGCGGGGCGTCCACCAGCGCGAGGGCCAGCACCAGCACCAGGCTGAGGAAGCTCATCGCCACCGTGGCCCGTGCCTCGACGTCGAAGCGGCCGTAGCCCTTGGCGATCGAGGCATCGAAGATGTAGACCGCCTTCGTCAGGCCGGCCACCAGCGCCACCAGCACGAACCAGGCGAGCGGCCCTTCCCACCCCTCGGGCGCCAGCCAGCGCGCGGACGCGACGAAGGCGAGGGCGACCAGTGCCGTGCACGCGATCTGCCGGCGCAGCAGCCAGCCGTGCACGCGCCGCGCGGACTCGGGCGACCTGCGCCCGAGCGACTCGGACACGAAGCGGATCGAGGTCGAACTCAGGCCGTTGTTGGCGACGGCCAGGAGGATGCCCGCCATCCACACGACGTAGGCATAGCGCCCGTAGTCGTCGGGGCCGAGGTTGCGGGCGACGAGGATGCTGACCAGGAGGCCGACCGCGTAGGTGACGTAGGTCGATCCCATGATCATCACCGCCGCACGGATCGCCGCGGCACCACTGAATTGCTGACTCATGAAGCGCCCTGGTTGGATGGCTCCGCCCCCCGTTGGCGCCTTGCGCCCGCGATTGCGGCCTGTGGATGGAAACGTGATCCGCGGCCCGCGCAGGACATCACGGCACAGCCGCTGTCCGCCGCGGCGCATGCCTTGCGTAGTATGGAAGATCCCCGCGCCCGCATCCGCGGCCGCTCCACATCCACCCGGGCCTCCCATGGATCGACCCCGCCTGCGCGGCATCGTGCATGTCGTCAACTCGCTCGACTACGGCGGCCTGGAACGCGTGGTCGCGGACCTGGCGATCGAACAGCACGCGCGCGGCATGGCGGTCAGCGTCTTCAGCATCTGCGATACCGGCGGCTTCCGCGGCACGCTGGAATCCGCCGGGGTCCCGGTGAGCGTGGCCGGCAAGCGCCGTACCCTGGACCTCGACGTGCTGCGGCTGCTGCGCAGGGCGGCCGCCGGCGCGGACGTGGTCCACAGCCACAACTTCGTGCCGAACTACTACGCCGCCGCCGCCCTGCTCGGCTGGCGTTCGCGTCCGGCGCTGGTCAACACCTGCCACAACATGGGCACCCGCCTGGACAACCGGCGCCTGCGCCTGCTCTACCGCTGGTCGCTGCGCCGCACCGCGCGCGTGGCGATGGTGGGCGAACAGGTGCGGCGCCGCTTCGTCGACGACGGCATCGTGCCCGCGGCGCGGGCGGCGACGGTGCTCAACGGCATCCCGGTCGCGCGTTTCGCCGGCGGCGACGAGGCCCGGGCGCGCGCGCGCGCCCGGCTGGGGGTGGCGGCCGACGCGCCGCTGCTCGGCTGCGTGGGGCGCCTGGTGGAACTGAAGAACCATCGCCTGCTGCTCGACTGCCTGCCACGGCTCGCGGCCCGCTACCCGGACGTGCGCGTGGTCCTGGTCGGGGAAGGGCCGGCGGAGGCGGCGCTGCGCGAGCAGGCGGCGGCGCTCGGCGTGGCCGGCCGGGTCGTGTTCGCCGGCGCCTGCGACGACGTGCCGGCGCTGCTGCCCGCCATGGACGTGTTCGTCCTGCCCTCGCTGACCGAGGGCCTGTCGATCGCCCTGCTCGAGGCCTGTGCCTCCGGCCTGGCGATCGTTGCCTCGGACGTGGGCGGCAACCCCGAGATCGTCCGCGACGGCGGTACCGGCCGGTTGTTCGCCAGCGGCGACGGCGAGGCCCTGTATGCCCTGCTGGACGAACTGCTGGGCGATGCCGCCGGGCGCACCCGCCTCGGCGCGGCCGCGCGCGAGTGGGTGCTCGCGAACGCCTCGGTCGGCGCGATGGCCGACGGCTACGAGCGCCTCTACCGCGAGGCGCTCGCGGCCTGAACCGGCCGGCTCAGGCGCTGGCCACCCGCCGTGGCTGCGCGGCGGCGACGCCGTAGCCGGGACGCGGGATCACGTAGTCGCGGTACAGCCCCGGGTCTCCGTCCAGCCCCGCTTCGGCGGCCTTGGCGATGTTGTAGGCCTCGCGCGCGCTGACGTAGTGGAGCTTCCATTCGCGGCCGTCGTTGTAGCGGGTCTCGAGGTAGGTGTGGGCCTCGTCCATCGCCTTGCCCAGCAGCGCGTCCATGTCCATGTCCTCGGCACCGTGGGTGTGGATCTTGACGAAGATCCACTCCGGACGGCCCTCGACGTGGATTCCGGTCCGCACCCACGCGTCGATGCGGTCGCGGGTGGCGGGCGACACCGCGCGGATGTCGGAGTTCTCGATCCGCGGCACCAGGCCCCACTTGCGCGACTTCCAGCGGAAGCCCAGCGGCCCCTGGATGATCATCAGGTCGCCCTCGTCCTTGCCGCCCACCTTCACCCTCGGCCCGGTGTCGTGCGACTTGGGCCGCGACGGGTCGTCCTTGGCGTAGTAGATCCTGTTCACGGTCCGGGTCTGGCACGGATCGGGCGCGGCCGGCAAGGTGAAGTCGGCGTAGCAACCGGTCTCGCGCAGCACGGTCAGCTCGTTGTCCACGCCGCAGTGGCGGCCGGTCGGGTGGCTGTTGTCCAGCGCCCAGTTGCCGTGGATGAAGGCCCAGCGCGGCTGTCCGGTCGCCGGGTCGCGCGGCAGCGCGTCGTGGCGGCTGGCAAGCAGTTCGGTGAACCGGACCAGCGTGGCGCGCAGGTTGGCCTCGGTATCGTCGTCGTGGTGCAGGTGGATCTCGATCTCGCCCAGCCCCTGGCGGCACAGTTCGACGAGCTTGTCCAGGTGCTCCTCGCGGTACTCCTCCTCCGGGTAGAAGAAGGTGTGTACCGGCGGACGGCCGTCGGCGTCGCGGTGGTTCGCGCACAGCTTCGGCAGATCGACTCTCCACCGTTCCACGCGCTCGCGCTCGCGCGCGAGGTCGGGCTTGCCCCACGCCGGCTCGTAGTGGTCGACGAAACAGAACAGCAGGTGGCGGGTGGTGCCGGGCGGTACCGGCGCGCGCCAGTCCTGCCGCATCCACGCCAGCAGCCAGCCGGTCACGTTGCGCCGGCGCGCCATCGCCAGCGCGAATGCGCCCACGGCAAGGACCAGCAGGGTACACGCGAGCAGGACCAGGTTCATCGGGGTCATCCATTCGGCCGCGCGCGGCCAGGCATTCTGCATCCGGACCAGTCCGGAGATCGCGACCACGGCGGTGTCGCCCGCGCGGCTGCGCAACCTTTCGCCGGGTTCGGGCTCGACCGGCGGGATCCGGCGCTGGACCGCGGCGCCGGCCGCGGCCTCGTCGGCGGGTGCCTCGTAGGCACCGATGGTGGGCGCGGATGGCGAACGCGCCGCGCCCTCGATGTCCTCGCCTACCCCCGGCAGCGGCGTGCCTGCGCCGACCACGGGGCTGCCGGGGAGCGGCCTGCCTCGGTCATCGATGCCGATCGCCGCCTGCACGCTGTGCGCATCCACGCCCATGGCCCGGCTCCAGCGCTCCAGGTTCGGGGCCGGCAGCGGCAGCGGAGACTCCGGCCTCTGGTCGAGGAACCGGCAAGGGCGCGAGCCGCGGGGGTACGCGTTGTAGTCCATCCGCGGCTGGCCGGCGAGCGCGGACAGCCCGCCCAGTTCGGGCGACCAGCGGATCTCGACGCAGTTACCTCCTTCCTGCACCACGAGGTTGTTGACCAGGGTGGCGCCGGTGTTCGGCGGCCGCCCGGCGTCGCCGTGCCAGTCCTGGAACACGATGCCGAAGAACAGGGCGGCCTGGCCTTCGCGCGCGGCATCGATGATCGTGTTGTGCGCGACCACGGTATCGAGCGTGGCGTACAGGCCGATCCCGGCGTAACGGGTGTTGCGCACCACGTTGTTGCGGACCACGCCACGGATGGCTTCGTGGTAGCGCGGGTTGGCCTCGAGGTCGAAGAAGTCGACGCTGGTGTCGAAACCGGCGAGGATGCCCGCGTCGCCGGTGTTCTCGATCCGGTTGCGCTGGACGACGACGTCGCGCGCGCCGCCCTTGAAGTAGAGCCCGGTGGTGGCGATGTCGTGGATGTAGCTGTCCTCGACCACCATGCCGTCGCCGTTGACGTTGTCGATGCCGTCGGCGTTCTCGGGGTCGCGTCGCCCGGTTCCGTGGATCTCGACCCGGCGGATGGTCGTGCGCCGCGAGCGCGGGGTGATCTTGATGCCGTCGCGCCCGGTGTCGCGGATCAGCAGGTCCTCCAGCACCACGTCATTGGCGCCGGTGTCGTGGTCGGGCCCGCCCTGGTACCAGTTCGTCTGCAGCATCACCCCGTAGTAGTGGCCGCCGCTGATCTCCAGGTTCGAAAGCACGCTGCCCGAGGCGTCCGGATCGATCTGCACCGTCACCGAATCGGGGGTGTCGGGGTCGCAGTGGATGTGGGCACGCCCGCCGGGCGCCGAGCGCAGGGTCAGGCGCACGCGCAGGCGCACGTCGCACTCGTCGTATCGGCCCTGCCCTGGGCGCCCGTCGAGTTCGACCACGTCGCCGGGCGAGACCAGGTCCCACTCCGGATCGATCACGCGCCGGATGCTCCGGAAAGGCCGGGCGGACGAGCCGTCGCCCTGCGAATCGCTGCCGGCCCCGGAGACGTGCCAGGTCCTGGCCGCGGCAGGCCAGGCGCAGGCGGCCGCGAGTACCGCCACGCAGGCAAGCAGCAGGTGGCGGTGGCGACGTTGGCGTTGTGCGGTCATGCGGCCTCGGGATTCCTGCGTGTGGGCAAGGGACGCGGGCACCGGGACCGCGCTCTTCCCGTGTCTGAACGCGAATCGCACCCATCGCAGGACATCGTCGGACCCGGCGTCCGGGTACGGGCGCATCCTGCGTAATCCATGGCAACGGAAGGTTCCGGGGGCCCCTGGGCCCCCGTCGCCGCAGGGGGAAGGAGCAAGCCGTGAAGAAGCGCATCGCCGCCAGGATCCTGGCGTACAGCGGCCTCGGCCGCCTGTCCGCCGGACTGGCGCCGCCCGGGGGGATTCTGGTCCTCAACTACCATCGCATCGGGGACGGCGGCGCCTCGCCCTACGATCGCGAGTTGTGGAGCGCGGACGCCGAGGCCTTCGACGCCCAGATGGCGATGCTGGCACGCGATTGCGACGTGATCTCGCCCGCCGACATCGACACGGTCGCCGGCCGCAAGGGCCGCCACGTGCTGGTCACCTTCGACGACGGCTACCTCGACAACTACGAGGTGGCCTACCCGATCCTGCGCAGGCACGGGCTGCCGGCCACCTTCTTCATCGCCACCGGCTTCATCGACCGTCCGCGGCTGCCATGGTGGGACGAGATCGCATGGCGGATCCGCACGACCACCGCCACGCACCTGGACCTGCGCCCCTGGCTGCCGGAACCGCTGGAGCCGGGGCGCGGCCACGACGCGGCGATCGGAGCGATCCTGCGCGCGTACAAGTCGCTCCCGATCGCGGAGTCCGAACGCATGCTCGAACGGCTGCGCGGGGAGACCGGCCTGGAGACGCCCGCGCGCATCGACGGCATGTGGATGGACTGGAACCACATCCGCGAGATGGCGGACGGCGGCATGACCATCGGCGGCCACACCAACGACCACCCCGTGCTGTCGCGCCTGCCCGTGGAGCGGCAGCGCGAGGAGATCGAGACCTGCGCCGCCCGGATCCGCGAGGAGACCGGGCGCCCGATGGAGTACTTCGCCTACCCGGTCGGCAGCCCCTGGGCCTTCGACGACGACACCGTCGCCTGCCTGGAGGCGGTGGGGGTCCGGCGCGCGTTCTCCTACTACGGGGGCCATGCGCATCCCGGCTCGCCCCGCTTCGACACGCCGCGCATGGCGATGGAACGCTACATCGAGCTGCCCGACCTGGCGGCCATGCTCTGGGCGCCGCGGCTGTTCTGCAGGCCGGACCCCGCGTGAGCGGTTAGCATTGCCGCCGATGAACCCGCAGATCGACTTCCTTGCCCTGTACCGGGAACTCGGCATCGACCCGGGCTGCTCGCCCGAAGCCTTCAAGCATGCCTACCGGCGCCGGGTGTCCGAACTCCACCCGGACCGGGAAGGCAGCGCCGGCGAGGAAGCGCTGAAGCTGCTCAACCTCGGCTACGCGGCCGCCCTGGAATTCTTCCACGTGCACGGGCGCTTTCCGGGCGCCCCCGCCCGGTCGACCCGCGACCGTGCGGTTCCGGCGGCGCAGCCGCACCCCGCGGCGTCGGTCCACGTGCTGCACCCGGTGCTGGAAGGCGGCGTGGACCACGGGATCCGGAGCGTGGGTGGTCGGAAGGCCGGTCTCCGGCCGGGACGCTGGCTGAGCATCGTCCTGGTGGCGCTGGTGGTGGTGGTGCTCGGCGCGCAGATGGCTGGACGCGAAGACGGGGCCGAAGTGCCCGAGGCCGACGCATGGTCCCCGCGCCGGGCTAACGCATGGTCCGCGGCCCCCGCGGCCCATCCGGCCGCCGTGATCGGCGTCGGCATGCCCGCAAGGGACGTGCTGGACGCGTTCGGCGCGCCCACGGACACGGCCGAGGACGGTCGGCTGTGGCACTACGGACCCTCGTGGGTGCGCATGTCCTGCCGCGAGGTGGTGGACTGGTACAGCTCGCCGCTCAAGCCGCTCGGCGCCTCGCCCATGCATCCCGGATCGCCGGGCGAGGAAAACGAGCGGGCGGCGACCTGCCTCGAACTCGATCCGTCCGCGCTCCGCTGAGGCAACCTGCCCCGCCGGGCCGGGCGCGGTGATCCGACCGCGCCGGCCCTGCGGGGCGATCAGGCGGCGGCCTCGTCTTCCTGCGGCATCGCGCGACCCTCGGCCTCGGCCTGCAGCACGCTGCGCCGGATCTTGCCGGTGCTGGTCTTGGGCAGGGAATCGCGGAACTCGACCGTGCGCGGCACCATGAACTCCTCCAGGTGCGCGCGGCAATGGGCGAGGATGGCGCGCGCGTCGAGATCCTCGTTGTCGCGCACGATGATCGCCTTGAGCGAATGGCCCAGGACCGGGTCGGGCACGCCGACCAGCGCCGCCTCGCGCACGCCGGGCAGCGCGTAGAGCACGTTCTCCACTTCCTTGGGGCTGACCTTCTCGCCGCGGGTCTTGAGGATGTCGTCCTTGCGGCCGACGAAGTACAGGAAGCCCTCCTCGTCCATCCGGAACAGGTCGCCGGTGTGCAGCACCTTCTCCCAGGGATAGCGGCCCGGGCGCAGGGTCTTGGCCGTGGCCTCCTCGTTGCGCCAGTAGCCCTGCATCACGTGGCCGCCGCGCACCACCAGCTCGCCGATCGTGCCGGGCGGCACCGGACGGCCCTCGTCGTCGGCCACCCACACCTCGGTCCCCGGGATCGCGATGCCGACGCTGTCCGGGCGCCTGGCCAGCTGCTCGGGCGGCAGCCAGGTGCAGCGCTTGGACTCGGTCATGCCGTACATCGAGTACACCTTCGCGTTCGGGAACAGTTCCTGCAGCTTGAAGATGTGGGCAGGCGGCAGCGCCGCGGCGGTGTTGGTGATGTAGCGCACGCTCTGCGCCCAGGCCGGGTCGAAATTGCGGATCTGCACGATCAGGGCGGCCATGGTCGGGACCAGCGGGAATCCGGTCACTTTCTCCGCGGCCAGCAGCGGCAGCACCTTCTGCGGGAACGCGAACGACTTCTCCAGCACCAGGGTGGCGCCCATCTTCACGCACATCAGCAGCTGGTACAGGCCGTAGTCGAACGACAGCGGCAGCACGCTCAGCACCACGTCGTCCTCGTTCGACTCGAGGTAGGTCGTGATCGAACTGGCGGCGTGCTCGATGTTCTTGTGCGTCATCATGACGCCCTTGGGGTTGCCGGTTGACCCCGAGGTGTAGACCAGCATCGCCAGGTCGATGTCGATCCCGGCCGGGCGCGCCGCGGCGCAGCCCGGGACGGACACGGCGTTGAACGCCTCCCACGACAGCGCCGCGGCCGGCGCGTCGGCCGGCAGGCCGTCCACCACCACCACCGTACGCACGCTCGGCGAGCGCGCGGCGGCGGCGAACGCCACCGGCGCGAGGCTGGCCTGGGTCACCAGCACCGAGGCCTCGCAGTTGTCGAGCACGAAGGCGAGCTTGTCGGTCTTGGTGGTCGGGTTGATGACGCTGAACACGCCGCCGGCGCGCAGGATGCCGAAGATCGCGATCGCGGTCTCGACGCGGTTGTCGAGGAACACCACGCAGCGCTCGCCGTTGGCGAAGGCCGCGTGTTCCACCAGGCCGTCGGCGAAGCGGCTCGCCGCCGCGTCGAGTTCGGCGTAGCTGGTCCTGGCGCCGCCGTGGACGATGGCGGCATGCTCCGGCCTGCGGGCCGCGGCGAGGGTCAGGTGGTGTTCGTAGCGGTTCATGCGGTTCCGGACTCGGTGAGCTTGCGTTCGACGTAGGCGCTGATCCCGGCGATGCTGCCGAGGTTCTCGGGCACCACGTCCTCGTCGTCGACGGTGAAGCCGAAGGTCTCCTCCAGCCAGGTCACCAGGGTCAGGACGCCGATGGAATCGATGATCCCGGCGTCGAGCAGGTCGGTGTCCGGGGCCGGCTCGGTGCCGTCGCCGGGGAACGTGGTGAGGATGAAATCGCGGATGGTGTCTTGCGTGGAGGCCATGCGGATGCCTGGGTGAGGGAACGGGAAGGCGGGCGCGCCGCGCCGGGCGGCGCCGCGCCCGGATTGGAACAGATTGCGGCGGTGGACGGAACCGCGGATGGTTCCGTCAGCGCGCGCCACGCCTGAACAGCACGACCTCGACGGTCTGCAGCAGGATCATGAAGTCGAACAGCAGGCCGTGGTTCTTGACGTAGAACAGGTCGAACTTGAGCTTCTCGCGCGCATCGTCCACCGAGGCCCCGTACGGGTAGCGCAGCTGGGCCCAGCCGGTCAGTCCCGGCTTCACCGAGTGGCGGACGTTGTAGTAGCGGATCTGGCCGTTGAGCTGGTCGACGAACTGCGGGCGCTCCGGGCGCGGCCCGACGAAGCTCATGTCGCCGGCCAGCACGTTGAACAGCTGGGGCAGCTCGTCCAGGCGGGTCATGCGGATGAAGCGGCCGACCCGGGTGGTGCGGTCGTCGTTGGCGCTGGCCCAGCGCGCCACCCCGTCCTTCTCGGCATCGGTGCGCATGCTGCGGAACTTGACCAGGTCGAAGGTCCGGCCGCCCTCGCCCACCCGGGTCTGGCGGTAGAGGATCGGCGAACCCGACTCCGCCCAGACCGCCAGCGCCACGACCAGCATCACCGGCCAGGCGAGCAGGAGCAGCAGCAGCGCCGCGGCGATGTCGAACGCGCGCTTGCTGATCCTGCGCGGGAACGAGTGGTCGAACCCGCCGGAGAACACGAGCGTGGAGGGGTCGGCGATCTCCAGCTTGATCAGGCCGGCCTCGCGCTCGAAGAAGGCCGGCAGGTCGATGATCGACACGCCCATCTGCGCGCACTGCAGGATCTGGTCCATGGGCAGGCCGCCGCGGCGCTCGTCGGGCGCCACCACGATCTCGTGCGCGTGCAGGTCCTGCGCCAGCTCGTACAGGGTGCGCCCCTCGAGCGGCACCTGCAGCTCGGGTGCCACGACCTGGGCCTGGCCGGGGATCGGGATGAAGCCGATCACCGTGAATGCCTTGCGGTCGCTGCGCCGGCGCAGGCGGCGGTTGATCAGGTCGGCGTTGTTGCCCGCGCCCAGGATCACGATCCGGCGCTTGAACGCCTCGACCCCGAACAGCCTGTACACGAGCAGGCGCAGGGTGCAGATCAGCACGAAGCCGACCGCCAGCGAGATCGCCAGCACGCCGCGGCCGATGTAGGTCGCGGGCACGAGGTAGTACAGGACCAGCAGGCCGACGCCGCCGAAGGCGAAGCCCAGGCCGATGCGCAGCATCAGGTCGATGCGGTTGTGGCGCATGTGCGGCTGGTAGAGGCCGAACGCGGCCATCGCGCCGGTGACGAACAGGGCCACCAGCAACGTGCGCACCGGCGCGGTCTCGACGAACAGCCCGCGGCTGGCGGGGTCGTCGATGAAGCGCAGCCACACCGCCACCGTCACCGCCAGGACCAGCACGAAGACTTCCAGCAGCCACAGCAGCCGGATGGTGCGGTTGGCGCGGCTCGTGAACGCGCCCCTCATGGCGTCGCCCCCACGCACCCGGCCGGCCGGCCGGTCATGCCCTTGCGCCGATTCCGTGGATACATCCCCTCGCCCCCCGTTGCGTGACAGTCCGGCGACCCGGGCGGCCACGCGGGCGTCCCGGGTCGCTGGATTCAACGCATTCCGCGTCGACGGCCGGACAGGGCGACCGCAAGGGGGCGGGATGGCGCCGCCGCCATCGGCGGCGCCGGGACGGCGTCGCCGTCAGTCGTGCCGCAGTCGCTCCTCACGCCCGGCGGCGCGCTCGAACCAGGCGCGCAGCCGGCTCCACAGCCCGACTGCCGGGGGCACGATCCGCACCGTGGCCGCCGTCGCGGGCGCGGAGGCGGGCGCGGCAGGCACGTCGTCGGACGTGGCAGCCGACGGGGCCGCGGTCCTCGGCGCCGCGGCCGAGGCGGCGGGGGCACTGGAACGCGACGCCGCCGGCGGAGCCAGCGGCTGGGCGCCGGTGCTGCGCCGCGAGGACGGCGGCGGGGGCGGCGGGGGCGGAGGCGCGCTGCCCGCCTCGTCGGCGCCGATGTCGTACGGCGCGCTGCGCGGCTGGCCGTCGATGTCGTCGGTCACCTCGGCCAGCACCGTACCGGCGTCGATCGCGGGGCTGCCCGCGGGCAGGTGGCCGTCCGAGGTCACGCTGTAGGCGGCCTGCTTGCTGTTGGCGTCGACATTGAGCGCGCTGCGCCACTGCGACAGGTTGCCCTGGCTGAACGAGGTCGTGGGCCGGCCGTCGCGGAACACGCAGCCGTTGCCGTAGCCGTTCCAGTCGGTGCCCGGGGAGCCGCTCAGGCCCGACAGCCCGCCCAGGTCGTTCGAGTACCGGATCTCCACGCAGCGGTTGTTGCTCTGGATGATCAGGTTGTTGACGACCTTGGGATTGACGTTGGCGGGCCGCTTGGCCTGGGGCTCCCAGTCCTGGTAGGTGACGCCGAAGTAGATCGCCGAGTGCGCGCCGCTCGCCGCGTTGACGATCGTGTTGTTGGCCACGACGGTGTTCTTCGAGGCGTACAGGCCGATGCCCGCGTAGCGCGTGTTGCGCACGACGTTGTTGCGCACGATGCCGTCGATGGCCTCGTAGTAGTCCGGGTTCACCCGCAGGTCGAAGTACTCCGGGCTGGTGTCGAAGCCGGCGAGGATGCCGGCGTCGCCGGTGTTCTCGATCCGGTTGCGCTGGATCACCACGTTGCGGGCGCCGCCCTTGAAGTACAGGCCGGTGGTGGCGGTGTCGTGGATGTAGCTGTCCTCGACCACCATGCCGTCGGCGTTGACGTTGTCGATGCCGTCGGCGTTGCTGTCGTCGCGACGGCCGGTGTTGCGGATCTCGACCCGGCGGATGATGGCGCCGTTGGACTTGGGCGTGATCTTGATGCCGTCGCGGCCGGAGTCGCGCACGAGCAGGTCCTCCATGACCACGTTGGAGGCACCGGTGGCCGAGGTCGGCCCGCCCTGGTACCAGTCGGTCTGGAGCATGATTCCGTAGTAGTAGCCGCCGCTGATCTCCAGGTTGGCGATGCGGCTGCCGGAGGCGCCCGGATCCACCTGGATGCCGACCGAGTTGGCGGTCGACGTGCTGCAGGCGATGTGGGCCCGCTGGCCGGACGGCGAGCGCAGGGTGAGCCGGTGGCGCAGGCGCACGCACTCGTTGTAGGTACCGTTGAGGACGGTGACGGTGTCGCCGGCGCGCGATGCCGAGATGGCGCGGCCGATGGTGCGGTAGGGACGCGCGCTGCTGCCGTCGGCGCTCGAATCGTTGCCGGAGGTGGAGACGAAGAGTTCGGCCGACCAGGCGGGGGCACTGGCCAGTGCAAGCACGAGGGCCGTCGTCAGGGTGGAACTGCGTGGCATTGGGGGGATACCTCGGGGTTGGATGTTGCGATCGCGTTGGCCCCTGTTTTCCACGCAGCCCGATGACGCCCGGCCGCGCGGCCCGGCGAATTTCTCACGGGAAAGCTGAACCTGCGACCCACGGCCCCGAAACGGCGTCCCGGGCCACCGGAACGCGCCGCAGGCACGGCCGGAGCGTGACCGGCTTCACGCTGCTGCGCGGCCCCGGCCACCCCGCCCGGGCCTGGAGATGCCCGCTCCTAGAACCGCTTGTGCAGTGCCTGGGCCGCGTAATGGGCGAAGTACCAGCCCGAGCGCACGACGCCCAGGCGCTCGCTCTCGCGGTAGATCCGCCACTGCCAGCGCGCCGCACGCAGCTTGTTGGCCGACAGCGACCCCGGCCGCACCAGGTAGGAAGCGAGCACGCGGTCGGGGCTGGCGCATACCGCCTGCCCCGCCATCCGGACCACCTGCAGCCAGAACACGTAGTCCTCGTGGCCCATGCGGGTGAAGCGCGGCTCGCCGATGGCGCGGTCGTAGATCCCGGTCAGGTTGCCGATGCAGTTGCCCTTGAGCATCCGGGCGTAGTCCGCACGCGCCGGCGGCCGCACCCGCGACAGCACCCGCCCCGACTCGTCCACCCGCTCGTAGGCGGCGTAGCCGACCGCCGCCCCCTCCCGGCGCATCGCCTGCAGCTGGGTGGCGAGCTTGTCGGGGTACCAGCGGTCGTCGCTGTCGAGGAAGGCGATGTAGCGGCCGGTCGCGGCCTCGATGCCTGCGTTGCGGGCCGCGGCCACGCCAGCGTTGCGCGGTTGCCGGATCGGCACCACGCGCGCGTCGCCCGCGGCCAGGCGCTGGATCATGTCCCAGGTGCCGTCCGTGGAGCGATCGTCGACCACCAGCAGCTCGACCTCGGCATGGGTCTGCGCCAGCGCCGAGCGCATCGAAGCCTCGAGCGTCGCGGTCGCGTTGTAGGCGGGCATCACCACGCTCACCCGGTCCATCACCCATCCCCCGTGTCCGGTCGTCCAGGGCATGAACGTGGAATCGCGCCGTAACCGGGCAGGCGGCCGGATCCGGGCGCGATCCGCGTTAGGTGGGGAACGCGCGGTCCGGCGGGAGCCGGCGGGAGAGGCATGCTGTTCGTCGACGACCTCAAGGCCAAGTCAAGGTGGTGCTACGGCGACGACCGCCCGCGCAACCTGCTCAAGACCCTGCTCACCGACGGCACCTTCGCCATGGCCTGCTACCGGGCCATGCAGTGGTCGCAGCGCCACCGCCTGGCGCCGCTGGCGATGGCGTTCAACAAGCTCAACGCGTTCTTCGGCCAGTGCATCATCGGCCGCGGGGCCGAGTTCGGACCCTGCTTCGTGCTCATCCACAGCCAGGGCGTGGTGATCAACGGCAGCGTGCGCGGCGGCGCCCACGTCTACATCGAGCACCAGGTGACGATCGGCGCCGAGAAGCAGGCGTCGCCCGTGCTCGGCAGCCACGTGTTCGTCGGCGCCGGCGCCAAGATCGTCGGCGCGGTCACGCTCGGCGACTACAGTCGCGTCGGCGCGAACGCGGTGGTCGTGCACGACGTGCCCGCGGGCGCCACCGTCGGCGGGATCCCCGCACGGATCCTGCGCCAGCGCGAGCCGGGCGAAGGCATCGACGGCCTGGGCTGAAGGCCGCGCGCTGGCCGGATCCGGGCCGTGGCGACGTTTTCCCGCCATGGCGACGGCGAGTCCGGGGAACACGCCTGCGTCGCGGCCATGTCCCGCCCGCGCGACTGCTGCCACGGCCACGAAGGCCGCCCCGCCCCGCGGCAACGGCCACACGACGCAGCGCATGAAGATCCTCGCCCTCACCAACCTCTACCCCAACCCGCTGCAGCCGCACCGGGCCGCGTTCAACCGCCACCGCTTCCGCTTCCTGTCCGAACTGCACGAGGTGCGCCTGGTCGCACCGGTGTCCTGGCGCGACGAGTGGAACCTGCGCGCCCAGCGTCCCGGCATCCCGCGCGACCGCCGCACCACCTGCGACGGGATCCCGGTCGAACATCCGCGCTACTGGTACACGCCCGGCGTGCTGCGCAGCCAGCACGGGCGGTTCTTCCAGGCGAGCGTGCGCGCCGCCTTCGACCGCGCGGTCGACGCGATGTCGCCGGACGTCGTGCTCGCGACCTGGGCCTACCCCGACGGCTGGGCCGCGGTGCGCCTGGCCAGGCGCCGCGGCCTGCCGGTGGTGGTGCTGGTGCACGGCAGCGACGTGCGGCGCATGGACGAGTTCCCGGCCCGCGCCCGCGGTACCCGCGAAGCGCTGTGCACGGCCGACGGCGTGATCGCGGTGTCGGCCGAACTCGCCTCCCGGGTGGTGGCGCTGGGCGCCGAACCCGAGCGCGTCGCCACGGTGCTCGACGGCGTCGACCGCACCCTGTTCCACCCCGGTGACCGCGACGAGGCCCGGCGCCTGGTCGGCTTCGACAACGGCCGCCGCCATCTGCTGTTCATCGGCAACCTGCTCCCGGTCAAGGGCGTGGACGTGCTGCTGGACGCCTGCCGCGCGCTCGCGTCGCGTCGCGACGACTGGTGCCTGCACCTGGTCGGCGATGGCGCCGGCCGCGCGGGCCTCGAGCAACAGGCACGGGCGCTCGGGCTCGCCGACCGGGTGCTGTTCCACGGCAGCCGGGCCCACGCCGAACTGCCGGCCTGGCTGCGCGCGTCGGACCTGTTCGTCCTGCCGAGCCGCTCGGAAGGCATTCCCAACGTGCTGCTCGAGGCCTCGGCCTGCGGCACGCCCTGGGTCGCCAGCCAGGTCGGAGGAATCCCCGAGATCGCGACGCTGGGCGCGAGCATCCTGGTCCCGCCGGAGCAGCCGCAGGCGCTGGCCGACGCGCTCGTGCGCGGACTCGACGCGCCGCCACCGCTGCCCGTCGACGGTCCGCGCGACCGGCGCGAGGCGGTGGCCGAGATCGCGCGTTTCCTCGCCCTCAGCGCCGAACGCGCGCGCGCCGGCACGACGCTGTCCCGATCCGCCGCCGGATGACGTTCATTCCGGGAGAGCCCATGCGCCGGCGACACGCCGAAGGCGCGACCGAGTGGAATCCATGCACGAGACCAATGGCCAGCGCCGCCTGAAGATCCTGTTCCTGCACAAGCAGATCCTGTTTCCGCGCGACACCGGCGGGAAGATCCGCGTGCTGAACCTGCTCAAGCACCTGGCGCGCTGGCACGACGTCACCTACGCCTGCAACCTGCGCAAGGGCGAGGAAGCGTTCCTGCCGGAGATGGAGGCGCTCGGCATGAAGGTCGAGGCGGTGCCGGGCGAGGCCTCGCCCCACGGCAGCGCCGGCTTCTACCTCGGCGCGTTCGCCAACCTGGCCTCCTCGCGCCCCTATGCCGTCGACCGCAACTACGATCCCGCGCTGCGGCGCCGGATCGAGGACCTGCTCAAGCGCGAGTCCTTCGACCTGGTGATCTGCGACACGGTGCAGATGGTGCGCCACCTGGCCGGCCTGGACCTGCCGCCGTCGGTGCTGTTCCAGCATAACGTGGAGGCGCAGATCCTGGAGCGCCATGCCGATGTCAGCAACGGCGCCCTGATGCGCGCCTACATGCGCAACCAGTACCGCCGCATGGCCGCGTTCGAGGCGGCGTGCGGCAACCACTTCGACCACGTGATCGCGGTCAGCCGCCAGGACGCGCGGATCTTCGCCGAGCGTTATGGCTGGCGCGACGTCGACGCGATCGACACCGCGGTCGACACCGAACTGTTCGAGCCGCGTCCGCGGGACGAGGTCGAGGGCCGGGTCATGTTCCTCGGCTCGATGGACTGGCTGCCCAACCAGGACGGCATGCGCTGGTTCTGCGAGGAGGTCTGGCCGCGCGTGCGCGAACGCCGTCCCGACGCGACCTTCCAGATCGTCGGCCGCAACCCGCCGCCGTCGGTGCGCGCGCTGGCCGAGCGCCCGGGCATTGAAGTCACCGGTTCGGTGCCGGACGTGCGCCCCTACCTCGCCGCCGCGTCGGTGGTGGTCGTACCGCTGCTCGTCGGCGGCGGCACCCGGCTGAAGATCTACGAGGCGATGGCGATGGCGCGGGCCACGGTGAGCACCACCATCGGCGCAGAGGGCCTGCCGGTCGAGCCCGGCACCCATTACCTGCAGGCCGACGATCCGGAGACGTTCGCCGCCGACGTGCTGCGCCTTCTCGACGACGCGCAGCTGCGGCGCCGGATCGGCGACGCCGCCGACGCGTTCGTCCGCCGGCACTACGGCAGCGAACCGATCGCCCGCCAGTTCGAGGCGATCTGCCTGGACGTGCTCGCGCGCGTCCGCGAGCGCGGCAGCGTGCGCCGCGCCGCCACCCACCCTTTCCTTTCCAGTAGCGAGCCACTGAAATCATGAGCAACGTTGCGGTTTTCGGCCTCGGCTACGTCGGTTGCGTGACCGGCGCCTGCCTGGCCAGGGACGGTCATGCCGTCATCGGCGTCGACATCGACGCGGACAAGGTCGCCGAGATCAACGCCGGCCAGGCGCCGATCCGCGAGAACGGACTGGACGAACTGGTCGCCGAGCAGGTGGCCGCCGGCCGCCTGGCCGCGACCACCGACACCGCCGAGGCAGTGGCGAAGTCGGACATCGCGATGATCGCGGTCGGCACGCCGTCGATGGACGACGGCAGCGTGACCACCCACGTGCTCGAGGCCGTGGTCCGCTCGATCGGCAAGGCGCTGCGCGCGGCGCCCAAGTCGTACCATGTGGTGATCCGTTCGACCCTGCTGCCGGGGCTGCTGGAGACCCAGATGCGGCCGGCGCTGGACGAGGAGCTGGGCCCCGGCTTCCCGGCCGAGGTCGTCCTGTGCAACAACCCCGAGTTCCTGCGCGAGGGCTCGGCGCTCAAGGACTACTACCACCCGCCCTACGTGCTGGTCGGCGCCGAGGTCGAGGCGCACGCGCGTCCGGTGCTGGACCTGTATGCCGCGGTCGAGGCCGGCAAGCACGTCACCGATCCGCGCACCGCGGCGCTGGTGAAGTACGCCTGCAACAACTTCCACGCGGTCAAGGTGGCGTTCGCCAACGAGATCGGCGCGGTCGCCAAGGCGATGGGGGCCGACGGCCACGCCGTGATGCGCCTGGTCTGCGAGGACACCAAGCTCAACATCTCGCCGGCCTACATGCGCCCGGGCTTCGCCTTCGGCGGCTCCTGCCTGCCCAAGGACCTGCGTGCGATCAACCGTTTCGCCGAGCACGCAGCGCTGCGCCTGAACCTGCTGCCTTCGGTGATGGCCTCGAACGAGAACCAGCTCAAGCGCGCGCTGAAGATGGTGCGCGACGAGGGCAGCCGGAAGATCGGCCTGGTCGGCCTGAGCTTCAAGAACGGCACCGACGACCTGCGCGAGAGCCCCATGGTGGAGATGGTGGAGACGCTCACCGGCTGGGGCTACTCGGTGAAGATCTACGATCCCAACGTCAGCCTCGGCCGCCTGCGCGGCCGCAACCTGAGCTACATCGACCGCCACCTGCCGCACCTGGCGCAGATGCTGGTGTCGGAACCGGAGGAAGTCCTCGAGCACGCCGAGCTGCTGCTGCTGTGCACCGACGTGGCCAACGCCCACGACTGGCGCGGGCAGGCGAAAGGCCGGGTGTTCGACCTGCGTACCGACCTCGCCCGCCCGGTCGAGCCGGCGCCCGAGGCGCCACGACAGCGGGCCGTCGCTGCCGCCTGAGCCGCGGCGCACAGACCGGTCCCACCTTGCGCGCCCCCGGAACGGGGGCGCGCCGGCATCCGGCCAGGCGATTCCGGGGCCGGCACCGGGTCCTGGCCGCAGGCGGTCAAGCGCCTGAGACCGCACCGATCGCCGTCGCGCGTCGATGCACGACGCATCCGGGCGTCCCCGCCGGGCGGCGGTTTGCTGCCGCGCGGGGCAGGCTCCACCAGCAGACGGCTGCCCGGTCGCACGGCGATGCGGGCCGCCCCGGGCCGTCCACCCGTTCGATCCGGAACCTCGTGGCGCGGGATCGCGGATGTCCGCCGGGAGCAGGCCGCGCCCGACGCGGGGCGCTCGCGGATCAATCGCCGCGGATCAATCAGGGAAGCGCGCCTGCATCCAGTCCTGCAGGCAGGCGAACAGCTTCTCGCGGTGCCTGCGCACGTAGAAGGTGTGGTCGCACTCGGGCCAGTACTCGGTGGCCATGTTCGACGAGCGCATCACCGGGCCGAAAGCCTCCAGCGCCTGGCGGCGGTGGTTGTGGTACGAGGCCACCCCGCCGGTATACAGCAGCAGGACCTGGCAGCCGCGCGCGTCCAGCGCCAGCAGCCGCCTGCTCGCCTCGTCGCGCGTGGGGAAGTCGCGCAGGTCGTCGTTGCCGACCGCGCGCGGCGGCTCGCGCCGCGGCACCAGGCGCCGCCACAGCGCCCGCAGTACGCGCAAGGGATTGAGCAGGCGCGGCAGGTAGTGGCGCAACTTGTGCCCGCGGGTGCGGTAGCTGACCCCGTCGAGCAGGACCAGTCCGGCGACCCGGGGCTCGAGCGGCGCGATGTTGAAGCTGTCGTCGGCGCCCGAGCAGATGCCGCCGAGCACGAACCGGCGCACGCCGGCCTCGCGTTCGAGCAGGGCCATCGCCGCGCGCACCTCGTCGCGCTTGCGGTTGTCGCTGTGCTGGCTCGACAGCGGGCTGTCGCCCAGCCCCGACTGGTCGAAGCGCAGCACCACGTAGCCCTCCGCGGCCAGGCGGCGCGCCATCTGCACGTAGAGCCGGAACGGCCCCATGCGGTGCACCAGGCCGGCGTTGAGCAGGATCAGCGCGGTCGCGCGCGGGGCGCGGCCGGCCGGGAGCGTCGCGACGCCGACCAGGCCGTCGCCGAAGCGGTGGACGCGCTCCTCGTAGCCGCGGTCGGACGGCGCGGACGTGTCGTGCGCCGCTGCGGGCAAGGGCACGGCGGCATGGAGGTTCATGCGGGCATCTCCTGGATCAGGGCGGCGACCTCGGCCACGCTGCGCCGCGGGAACACCTGCGCCTCGAACCGCGAGGCATCGTCCCAGTCGGGCATGTCGGAGGCCTGCAGCACCACGTGCGTGGCCTCGAGGCCGGCCTCGCGCTGGGCGGCGACGAAAGCCTCCGCCCCGTCCATGGCCTCGGCCCAGGTCACCACGGTCACACGGCTGCCGGCAGGCAGCACGGCCTGGCGGAAATCGAGCGCTTCCAGCGCGGCCGGCAGCCCGGGCGACAGGTCGAAGCCCAGCAGTTCGTCCGCGGCCACCGGAGCCCGGCCTTCGCGCAGGTAGCGCCCTGCCGCGGTCAGCTGGACGCGGTGCTGGCCGCGCCATCGCGCCAGCAGCCGCGCGCCCGACAGGCACGGATCCCACAGCACCAGGTCCACCGCCTGGCCGCGCGCCAGCGCCGCGTGCAGCACCGGCAGGCTGGCGCTGCGCAGGGCGAGGATCCTGGGGTCGCCCCCGATGAACGCCTGCGCCCGGGCCAGGTCGCTGGCCATCCCCTCGAGGGTCAGCTCGGCCGAATCGCCCGCGGACTCGCCGCTGCCGTACCAGTCGAAGCGCAGCGCCTGCCCGCCGGACGCGGCCAGCGCGTCGCACACCGTCCACAGGGCGCGCTGGCAGACCACGCCTTCCTGCAGCAGCGGCGCGGGCACCAGCAGCGGACGCCCGGCGCGGGCGTCGGCGCTGGCATGGTGCATGCCGAACAGCCGCCGCGGCGCGTCGCCGAAGTACAGCGCGCGCTCGCCGCGCACGACCTGGGCGGCGGACGGGGGCGGCACCGCAGCGGGCGCCGGCACGGCCGGCGCCGGCGCACCGGGCAGCGACTGCAGTGGCAGTTCGGCGGCGAGGTGGGCCAGGGTCTGGGTCGCCAGCGGCATCAGCCGGATGCGGTGTCCGGTCTCGCGCGCCACGCGGCTGGCCATCTTCGCCGCCAGCATCGAGTGGCCGCCCAGGTCGAAGAAGTTGTCCTGCGGGCCGGCTTCCACGCCGAGCAGCGCGGTCCACAGCTCGGCCAGGTACTGCACGCGCGGGTCGGCATGGCGGCCGCCACCCGTGGCCGCCGCGGCCGGCGTGGCCTGCGCCGGCGCCGGCAGCGACTTGCGGTCGACCTTGCCGTTGGGCAGCAGCGGCAGTGCGTCCATCGCCACCACGTGCTGCGGGACCATGTAGGCCGGCAGCGTGCGCCGGAGCGCGGCCTGCAGCGCGGCCTCGTCGGGGCCGGCACCGGCACGCGCCAGGTACACCACCAGGCGCTGGTCGCCCGGTTGGTCTTCGCGCACCACGGCCACCGCGCGCGACACCCCCGGCTGCGCCTCCACCACCGCCTCGATCTCGCCGAGCTCGATGCGGTGGCCGCGCAGCTTGACCTGGAAGTCCATCCGGCCCAGGTGCTCGATCACGCCGTCCTGGCGCCAGCGGGCGCGGTCGCCGGTGCGGTACAGGCGCGGCGGCAGGCCGGTGTCGTGGTCGACCGGGGCGACGTGGTCGGGAATGAACTTCTCGGCGGTCAGTTCCTCGCGGCCGAGGTAGCCCAGGGTCACGCCGGCGCCGCCGATGCACAGTTCGCCTGCCACGCCCGGCGGGCAGACCTGGCCGCGCGCGTCCAGGACCCACACGGTGGTGTTGGCGATCGGCCGCCCGACGTGGATGTCGGGGGCGTCGCCCGGCGCGGCCTCGATCCGGGCGCAGGTGGACCACACCGTGGTCTCGGTGGGGCCGTACACGTTCCACAGTTCCGCCCCCGCCGCAAGCAGGCGCGAGGCCAGTTCGGCCGACATCGGCTCGCCGCCGCACAGCGCGCGGAACTTCCCCTGCGCACGCCAGCCCGCGTCCAGCAGCAGGTGCCAGGTGGACGGCGTGGCCTGCAGCACGGTGACCGATTCACGTGCGAGCAGCGCGGCGAGCTCGTCGCCCTCGAGCGCCTGTTCGCGCGCGGCCAGCACGATCGTCGCGCCCACCGCCAGCGGCAGGAACAGCTCCAGCACCGAGATGTCGAACGAGGTCGTGGTGACCGCGAGCAGCACGTCGTCCGCGTCCAGGCCGGGCGCCTCGCGCATGCTGTCGAGGAAGTTGAGCACCGCGCCGTGCGGCACCGCCACGCCCTTGGGCTTGCCGGTGGAGCCGGAGGTGTAGATCACATAGGCGGCCGCCTCGCGCCCGACCGGGTCGGCGGCGTCGTGCACGGCCGCGGCCGCGTCGATCACCGCCGCATCCGCGTCGAGCAGCAGCAGCCGCCCGCGCTCCAGCCCCAGCGGATCGGCCAGCGCGCCCTCGGCCACCACCTGGGCCAGGCCGGCGTCGCTGGCCATGTAGGCCAGGCGGTCGGCCGGATAGGCCGGGTCGAGCGGCACGTAGGCCGCGCCGCAGCGCCATGTCGCCAGCAGCGTGGCGAGCAGGTCGGGCGAGCGCTCCAGGCACACGCCGACCCGGTCTCCCGGCCGCACGCCGCGCGCGCGCAGGGCGCCGGCGATGCGCGCGGCGCGCGCGTGCAGCTGCGCGTAGGTCAGCGCCGTCGTGCCGAAGCGCAGCGCCACCTGGTCCGGCGTGCGCGCCGCCTGCGCGGCGAGCAGGCCATGGGCCGAGCGGTAGGGCGGCAGCGGCCGGGTGGTGGAGTTCCACTCGGCCAGGCGCGCGCGGTCGGACGGGGACAGCAGGTTGGCATCGCCGATGGCCTGGGCCGGGTCCTGGCACAGCGAGCGCAGCAGCGCCTCGAAGCGCTCGGCGATCGCACGCGCCCCCGCGGCGGTGATGATGTCGGCGTTGTAGCCCATCGCCCCCGACAGCCCGGCCGGATGCTCCAGAAACCAGATGCCCAGGTCGTTGGCCATCCCCTTCTGGAACATCAGCAGGTGTTCGTGGGACAGGTCGCCCCAGTTGAGGTTCCTCGCGCGCACGTCCTGGAACGAGAACACCGCCTGGTACACCGGCGAGCGCGAGGGATCACGCGGCACCTGGAGTTCGCGCACCAGCCGTTCGAACGGCAGGTCGGGATACTCGAACGCCTCCACCACGCCGGCCTTGACCTCCTCGACCAGGCGCAGGAACGGCATCGACGGGTCGAGCCTGCGGCGCAGCGGCAGCAGGTTGACGAAGAAGCCCATCACCTTCTCGAGGGCCTCGGTGGGGCGGTTGCGGAACGGCAGTCCCACCACCAGGTCGTCCTGGCCGCTGAGCCGGTGCAGCAGCACGTAGTAGGCCGCCAGCAGGGTCATGAACAGCGTGGCGCCGGCCCGGGTTCCGACCTGGCGCAGGGCCTCGGTGGTGGCCAGGTCCACGTGCACCCAGTCGGTGCCGCCGGTGCCGCTGGCCTTGGCCGGCCGCGGCAGATCCTCGGGCAGGCGCAGCGGTTCTGTCGCACCGTCCAGGTGCCGCTTCCAGAACTCCAGGTGGCGGTCCACCGCCCCGCCCGCGAGCGCGTCCGCGCGCCAGGCCGCATATTCGGTGTAGGTGGTCTCCAGCGGCGGCAGCGGCGAGGGCCGGCCGGCGGCGAAGGCCTCGTACAGCGCCGACATCTCGGTGTAGAGGATGTCGAACGACCACCCGTCCCAGATCACGTGGTGGGTCATGAAGTACAGGACGTGGTCGTCCTCGGCCAGCCGGTACAGCCGGGCCCGGAACAGCGGCGCGCGGTCGAGCTGGAACGGCACCGCGGTCTGCGCCTCGAGGTCGTCGTACAGCGCACGCATGCGCTCGTCCTCGGGCAGGTGCGACAGGTCGAGCGGTGGCAGCAGCGGCACGTCGACCTCGTCGAGCACCTTCTGCCGGGGGCCATCGTCGTCCTCGACGATGATGGTGCGCAGCGCCGGCTGGCGACGCACCATCTCGGCGAAGGCGCGGGCGAAGGCCTGCTCGTCCATCGGCCCGCGCAGGCGGTGCGCCGACGGGGTGTTCCAGGTCACGCCGCCCGGCTCGATCTGCTCGAGGATCCACAGCCGCTCCTGCATCGGGGTGAGTGGCGCGGTGGATGGATCGGCGAGCTTCGGGATCGTCGGCGCGGCGGCCTGCGCGACGCCGGCGCGGGCGCGCAGCAGCTCGCTGAGCTGGCGCGCGGTCGGCGCGTCGAACAGCTGGCGCAGTGACACCGTGGTCGCCAGTTCGCGCCCCAGGCGCGCGCACAGCTGCGCGGCCAGCAGCGAGTGCCCGCCTGATTCGAAGAACCCGTCGTCCATGCCCAGCTGCGGGCGGCCGAGGATCTGCCGCATCGCGCCGAGCACCTGCGCCTGCAGCGCATCCTCGGGCGGCGTGACCGCCGCCGGCACTTCGGGCTGGGCCGCGGCGATGGGCGCCGGCAGCGACTTGCGGTCGACCTTGCCGTTGGGCAGCAGCGGGATCGCGTCCAGGCGCACGAAGTGTTGCGGCACCATGTAGTCGGGCAGGCTTGCCCTGAGGTGCGCGACCAGATCGGCGTCGGACGCCCCATGCCCCGGTGCCGGCACGACATAGGCCACCAGGCGCACGTCGCCCGGCCGGTCCTCGCGCGCCATCGCCACCGCCCGCGCCACGCCCGGGTGGACGAGCAGCTGGCTCTCGATCTCGCCCAGTTCGATGCGGTAGCCGCGCACCTTGACCTGGAAGTCGAGCCGGCCCATGTGCTCGAGCTGGCCGTCCGTGCGCCAGCGGCCGCGGTCACCGGTGCGGTACAGCAGCGGCTGCGCGATGCCGGTGCCGAAGCCACGGCTGGCGTCGGCGAAGGCGTCGGGCAGGAAGCGTTCGGCGGTCAGCTCCGGGCGCGCCAGGTAGCCCAGGGTGACGCCTTCGCCACCGATGCAGATCTCGCCCGGCACGCCCAGCGGGCATGGCTGGCCGTGCTCGTCGAGGATCCAGACCTGGGTGTTGGCGATCGGGCGGCCGATGTGGATGTCCGGCAGCGCGCCGGCGGCGGCCGGCTGCACGCAGGTGGCGGTCGACCAGACCGTGGTCTCGGTCGGCCCGTACAGGTTCCACAGCTCGCCGCAACGCGCCAGCAGCGCCTGGGCCAGGTCCGGCGGCAGCGGTTCGCCTCCGCACATCGCCTTGAAGCCGGCGCTACCCTGCCAGCCGGCCTCGAGCAGCAGGCGCCAGGTGGCGGGCGTGGCCTGCATCGCCGTGATGCCGGCCTCGCGCAGCAGGTCGACCAGGGCCAGGCCGTCGATCGCGCTCTCACGCCCGGCAAGCACGATCTCGCCACCCACGCTCAGCGGCAGCATCAGTTCCAGCACCGCGATGTCGAACGACAGCGTGGTCACCGCCAGCAGGCGGTCCTGCGCGTCCAGCCCGGGCTCGGACTGCATCGAGGCGATGAAGTTCGATACCGCCCGGTGCGGCACCACCACGCCCTTCGGGCGGCCGGTGGAGCCGGAGGTGTAGATGACGTAGGCCGGGGACTCGGGATCGGCCGCGCCGGCGTCGCGGCCCAGCCGCGTGGCCGGCAGCGCCTCGAGCTCGTCGGCCAGGGCATCGAGCGCCAGCACCGGCCGCCCGCGCAGGTCGAAGCGCGCGGCATGGGCCTGCTGGGTGACCAGCGCGGCCAGGCCGGCATCGCCGGCCATGTAGGCCAGGCGGTCCGCGGGGAAGCCGGGGTCGAGCGGCACGTAGCCGGCGCCGGACTTCAGGATGCCCAGCAGTGCGGCAACCATGTCGGTGCCGCGGTCCATGGCCAGACCGACCAGGGCGCCCTTCTGCACGCCGTGCCCGCGCAGCAGGCGGGCGATCCGGTTGGCACGCGCTTCGAGTGCGGCGTAGTCCAGGCAGCCGTCCGGAGCGCTCAGGGCGAGGCGCGACGGTTCCCGGTCGCACTGCCGTTCGAACAGCTCGTGCATCCGGCACTCGCGGTCGAACGGCGTCGGCGCCGGCTGCAGCGCGGCCAGCTCGGCGAACAGTGCGCAATCCACCAGCGGCAGCCGCGCGATGGGCTCGTCGGGCGCCTCGCAGGCCTTGCGCAGCAGGCACTCGAACGCCGACAGCCAGCGGCGCACGGTCGCGGCATCGAACAGGTCGGTGTTGTACTGGGTTTCCAGCCGCAGCCGCCCTTCCACCTGCACCGCGTTGATCGACAGCTCGAAGTTCTCGTAGCTGCGCGGGTTGGTGGTGAAGTCGAGCTCCAGGCCCGGGAAACCGCTGCGCTCCTGGTCCAGCGCCTGGTCGATGTTGAACATCACGCTGACCAGCGGCAGGCGTGCGGGATCGCGCGCCATGTGCAGCTTCTTGAGCAGCGTGCCGAAGGTGTAGCGCTGGTGTTCGATCGCGTCCAGCAGCAGGGTCTGCGCGCCATCGAGCACGTGGGCGAAGCTCTGCTCGGGCGCGAGCTCGAACTTCAGCGGCAGCAGATTGACGCAGTGCCCGACCAGGTGCTCGTGGCCGTCCACCGACTGTCCCGCGGCCGGGATACCCACCACCACCTCGGATTGCCCGGCCACGCGCGACATCAGGGTCGCGAACGCACCCAGCAAGGTGGCGAACAGGCTGGCACCGCGGCGCGCGCCCATGCGCCGCACCGCGGACACGAGCTCGGCGTCGAGCACGTAGTCCTCGCGCCGCGAGGAGAAAGTGCGCCGGGCCGGTCGCGGCCGGTCGGTGGGAAGGTCGAGCACCGGCGGGGCGCCGGCGAACCGGGACAGCCAGTACTGCTCGTCCTCGACGCTCCCCGGCGAACCGGGGCGCATCGCCTCGGCCAGTGCGTAGTCGGCGAAGCTCTCGGCCGGCGGCAGCGCGGAAGCGGCCTCGTCGCCGCGCGCATAGGCCGTCCCCAGCTCCCGCACCAGCACCCACCACGACCAGCCATCGCACACGATGTGATGCGCGTGCATCAGCAGCACGTGTTCCTGCGGCGACAGCTTCAGCAGCTCGGCCCGGAACAGCCGCCCCTGGGCGAGGGCGAACGCGGTCTCCACGCCGGCACGGCGGCGCTGGGCCAGCGCGGCCTCGCGCCCGGCCTGCGGCAGCTGCGACAGGTCGACGACCTCCAGCGGCAGCGGCGCCGGCTCGAGCACGCAGAACGTTTCCCCGTCGGGACCGAAACTGGCGCGCAGCGCGTCGTGGCGGTCGACCACCAGCTGCAGCGCACGCTGGAGCCGGGCCACGTCCAGCGGCCCGCGCAGCTGCAGCGAAACCGACTCGTTGTAGGCCAGCGACGCGTCCTCACCCAGCTGCGCCGCCAGCCACAGCTCGCGCTGCGGCTCGGTGGTCGGGACCACCCGCGCCAGCGCCCCGCCCGCGAACGGGTCGTAGTCGACCGCGCTCACGTTCCTCCCGCGCCCGTCCGCCATGCCGTTCAGGCCTCGACCTTCAGGTAATGTCCGGGCTCGCCCGGGCTCGGGACGTACCACGCCGGCCGTCCCTCCGGATCCCGACCCAGCCTGGCGCCGGGGACCACCGGCCGCGCGGCGTCCATGACCTTCCCCGGCGGAACCGCCGCGCGCGGCAGCAGCTCGGCCTCCTGCAGCTCCAGCACCGACTCCTTCCACGCCTCGGTGATGGCCCGGAATTCGGCCTCGCCATGCGCGGTGGTGAAGAAGCAGGGGAAGTTGTCGAGGATATGGATGCCGCGGCTGCGCATCATCGCGAACAGCAGGTCCTGCAGCGGGTAGTCTTCCTCGAAGTGGGTGCGCCACAGCGAGGCGAACTGCTTGACCCGCACCGGTGCGCCCACCTGCTCGGCGAACGCGTTGAGCTCGGCGGCCATGGCCGCGGTGCGCTCGTTGAGCCGCTGCTGCAGCGCCGGGCCCTCCTGCTGCATGTGCAGCAGCGAGGCGTGCGCGGCCGCCAGGGTCAGCGGATGGCGGACGAAGGTGCCGGCGAAGTAGGTCACGCCCACGGTCGGCGTGGAGCCGTCGCCGTACTGCCAGGACCCGCCGTCGAGCGCGTCCATGAAGTCGCCCTTGCCCGCGATCACGCCGATCGGGTAGCCGCCGCCCACGACCTTGCCGTAGGTGGCGATGTCGGCACGGATGCCGAACAGCGCCTGGGCGCCGCCGGGATGCGAGCGGAAGCCGGTGATGACCTCGTCGAAGATCAGCGCCGCGCCTGCCTGGGCGGTGATCGCGCGCACTTCCTTCAGGAACTCGACCGGCTGGAAGTCCGGGCGGCGGCTCTGCACCGGCTCGACCAGCACCGCGGCCAGCTCGTGCGCGCGCTCGCGGATGACCTGCAGCGTCTCGGGCGTGCCGTAGTCGAGCACCAGCACGTTCTCCGAGGTGTTGCGCAGGATGCCCGGGGCGGCCGGCACCGAGCGCAGCTTCTTCGTGCCGCGCACGATCACCTCGTCGTTGATGCCGTGGTAGGAGCCCGAGAACACCACGATCTTCTCGCGCCCGGTCACGGTGCGGGCGATGCGCATCGCGCCGAGTACCGCTTCCGAACCGGTGTTGCACAACGCGGCGCGATCCTGCCCTGTCAGCTCGCACACCAGGCGGCAGACTTCGCCGGCCAGCGGATGCATCGGGCCGATCTCGTAGCCCGCATCGATCTGGCGCTTGACCGCCTCGACCACGAAATCGGGCTGCCAGCCGAACAGGCTGGTGCCGAAGCCGTTGAGCGCATCGACGTACTCGTGGCCGTCGATGTCCCACACCCGCGGGCCCTTCGAGCGCTCGACCACGATCTGGTAGACGATCTCCTTGGTCAGCGGGCGGAAGCCGGTGACCACGCGCGGATCGGCCATGTGCGGCCGGTGCTCCTGCGTGTACGCCTTGGATTTCGGCGTCCGCGCCGTGTAGCGGCGGATGAAGGCATCCAGGCGCTCGCGCTGGTGCGGATTGAGGTCGGTGCCGCCGGTGGTGTCGATGCGGGCGATCGCGCCGAATGCCTTCTTGACGTCGTAGCGGGTCGTCCCTGCTTCCTCGTCGGCGCCCGGCGCGGCCGCTTCGGCCAGCGGCGCCTGCGTGGGCGCGACCGGGGCGGCCGCCGCGACGGGCGTCGCGGCCGGCTGCGGCACCGGAGCCGCGGCGGGCGCCGGGGCGGCCTGCACCGCCCCGGCGAGCAGCGCCAGCTGCTGCTGCATGAGCTGCATCTGTTGGGCGATCAGCCCGCGCAGCGCGTCGCCGTCGGCCACCGGCTGCACCGGCGCGGCGAACGCCGCCGGAGCGGCCTGCAGCACCGGGGCCGGCGCCGCGGCAACGACGCCGGCGGCGGATGCAGGCGCAAGGACGGCCGCGTGCGCCGGCTCCGCGGCGGGCGCGGGCTCCGGCGGCATCTGCGCATCGAGCGCCGCCACCAGCCGGTCGAGGCTGGCGTACTCGCCCATCAGCTGCCGGAAGCTGATCTTGACCCCGAAGGTCTTCTGCAGCTGCAGCGCGACCTGGGTGAGCATCAGGCTGTCCAGGCCCAGTTCGATGAAGTTGGCGTCGCCATCGGCGTCGGACAGGTCGAAACCGGCGACGTCCTCGAACACCTCCTTGAGCTGCTCGGACAGCCGCGGGCGGCGATCGACGGGGGGCGGGGCGGGAGGGGCGACGACGGACATCAAGGGCTCCGGGGCCGCGCGGGCGGCGATGGCGGGATGGGGGACGACGTTGCTGGCGGCCGCGACCTGCGGCTCTACCCAATAACGGGTTTTTTCGAATGGATAGGTCGGCAGCCGGACGCGCCGGCGCCGCTGGCGGCGGTCGAGCATCGCCGGATCGAGCGCCGCGCCGCTGGCCCACAGCTGCCCGAAGGCCTCGAGCAGGGCCACGTGCTCGCCCTCCGGCTCCGCACCCAGCGAGGCCACGGCGGCCACCTTCTTCTGTTGCAGCAATGGCTGCTGGCGCGCCAGCGTGGCCAGGGTGTTGCGCGGGCCGACCTCGAGCAGGGCGCGCCCGGCGTCGGCCTCGAGCACGCGCGCCACCGCGGCGGAGAAGCGCACCGGCTCGCGCAGGTGGCGGGCCCAGTAGTCGGGCGAGGTGGCCTCGTCCGCCGCCAGCCAGTCGCCGGTGGCGGTCGATACGATCGGGATCAACGGCGCCCTGGGCGCCAGCGCCGCGACCTCGGCACGGAACGGCGCCACGGCGCCGTCCATCATCGCCGAGTGGAACGCGTGCGAGGTCCGCAGCAGGCGGCAGGCGACGCCCTCGCCTTCCAGCCGCTGCTGGAAGGCGGCGACGTCCTCGTGCGGACCGGCCACCACGCAGGCGCCCGGCGCGTTCTCGGCCGCCAGCGACAGCGTCGCCGGCAGGCGCGGCTGCAGCGCGTCGAGCGGCATGCGCACCGACAGCATCGCGCCGGTCGGCTGCGCCTGCATCAGGCGGCCGCGGCGCGCCACCAGGCGCAGCACGTCGGGCAGTTCGAACACGCCGGCCAGGGTGGCGGCGACGAACTCGCCCACGCTGTGGCCGACCATCGCCACCGGCTGCAGGCCCTGCGCCATCCACCAGCGCGCCAGCGCGTATTCGATGGCGAAGATCGCCGGCTGCATGATCGAGGTCGGCAGCAGCGCCTCGGCGTCGTCGCCGAACACGAGCCCGCGCAGGTCCAGGCCGGGCTCGTCGGCCAGCACCGCGGCGCAGGCATCGAAGGCCTCGCGGAATGCGGGCTCGCGCGCGTGCAGTTCGCGGCCCATGCCCGCGTACTGGCAGCCCTGGCCGGGGAACAGGAACACCACCCCGCCCTCGCGCGCCGGCTTGCCCTTGAGTGCGGCCGAGGCGAGCTCGGCGCTGCGCAGGCGCGCCACCGCGTCCGCGGCATCGGCGGCCACCACGGCCAGGCGGTGCGGGAACCTCTTGCGGCCCACCGCCAGGGTCCAGGCGACGTCGGCGAGGTTCGCCTGCGGCTCGGCCTCCAGGTGCGCGGCGAGCCGCGCGGCCGATTCGGCCAGCGCCGCCGGCGTGCGCGCCGACAGCACCAGCAGCTGCGGTCCTTGCGCGGCATCGGACGGCGGAATCTCCGGCGGTTCCTCCATCACCACGTGGGCGTTGGTGCCGCCCACGCCGAACGAACTCACGCCCGCGCGGCGGGGCGACATGCCTTCCGGCCATGGCAACAGCTCGCCGCTGGGGCGGAACGGCGTCGCGGCGAAGTCGATCACCGGATTCGGCCGGCTGAAATGCGCGGTCGGCGGGATGAGGCCGTGCTGCAGCGCGTACGCGCTCTTGATCACGCCGGCGGCGCCGGCGGCCATCAGGGTGTGGCCGATGTTGCTCTTGACCGAGCCGACGATGCAGAAGCCGTTGTCGCGCGTGCCGAGCCTGAACGCACGGGTCAGGCCCTCGATCTCGATCGGATCGCCCATCGGCGTCGCGGTGCCGTGGGTCTCGACGTAACCGATCGTGCGCGGGTCGACGCCGGCGTCGGCGTGCGCCATCGCGATCACCGCCGCCTGGCCTTCGCTGCTGGGCGCGGTGAAGCTGGCCTTGCCGGCGCCGTCGTTGTTGATCGCCGCGCCGCGGATCACTGCATACACCGGATCGCCGTCGGCCAGCGCGTCGGACAGGCGCCGCAGCAGCACCACCGCGGCGCCGTCGCTGAACACCGTGCCGGTGGCATCGGCGTCGAAGCTGCGGGTGCGGCCGTCGGCCGAGAGCATCCCGCCTTCCTGGTACAGGTGGCCGCTGGCCACCGGGCAGGTGATGGCGATGCCGCCGGCCAGGGCCATGTCGCAGCGCCCGCTGCGCAGGCTGTCGACCGCCTGCACGATCGCCACCAGCGAGGTCGAACAGGCCGTGTGCACGCTCACCGCCGGGCCGGTGAGGTTGAGCTTGTGGGCGACGCGGGTGGCGATGTAGTCCTTCTCGTTGCCCAGCATCACCTGGAACGCGCCCAGCCGTTCGACCAGTTCCGGGTGCGCGGATACGTTGCGCTGGAAGTAGCTGGCGTTGTACATGCCGGCGAACACGCCGACCGGCACCGTGGTCGCATCCGGCACGTGGCCGGCGCGTTCGATGCACTCCCAGCACAGCTCCAGGAACACCCGCTGCTGCGGGTCCATGAGCTCGGCCTCCTTCGGCGCGATGCCGAAGAACGCCGCGTCGAAGCGGTCGTAGCCGTCGAACACGCCGCGCGCCGGCACGTAGGCCGGGTCGGCGCGCAGCGAGGCGGGAATCGACGGATCAAGCGTGTCGGCGCTGAAGCGGGTGATGCCGTCTCGGCCCTCGCACAGCGCCTGCCACAGCGCCTCCACCGAGGCCGCGCCCGGGAAGCGCCCGGCCATGGCCACGATCGCGATCGGCTCGTCGTCGTTGCGCCGGCCG
>Ga0207873_1000240_pt1 | contig 60802 bp, 40 predicted proteins | sample BGWIniCompost_FD_187373 | JGI IMG/M metagenome (GOLD analysis project Ga0207873, IMG submission 187373) | Cellulose adapted compost microbial communities from Newby Island Compost Facility, Milpitas, CA, USA - BGW Initial Compost (SPAdes)... ...
GACCCAGACACCCCCGGAATCCAACTACCCGGCGACGGCACCATCGTCGACACCGACCCAGACACCCCCGGAATCCAACTACCCGGCGACGGCACCATCCCCGGGGGTCAAACTCCGGGCATTCAAGTCCCTGGGGGTCAGACCCCAGACGGGAGGGTCACCATCCCGTCACCTCCTGGCTCTCCGGGAGACGTTGCTGACGGCGTCGTCGTCCCCGACGCACCTGGAGGCGGAGGTCTGCCTGGAGCGGGTGGGGGTGGTTTCGATGTGTCCTCCCCAGTTGAAGACCTGGTAGGAAACGGACCCGCGCTGGAGGCTCCTTTCTTTCCGCCCCTGGAAGGGGTGGACGGTCGGCACCATCGGCCTCTCCCGGACGGTGTTTCGGCGCCCTCCAGTGGGCGCTTCGTCCCACCGGGTCAGGCTGACGGTTCGTCATCCGCTGCCGGTTCCAGGGCGATGGGTCCCAGCGGTATCCCGTTCTTCCCGCCGATGGCGGGTATGGGCGGCATGGGGATGGGCGGTCACCCCCAGGAACGAGAGCGCACCACCTGGCTCGCCGAAGACGAGAAGGTCTGGGGCACCAACCCGGACGTCGGCCCGGCGGTGATCGGCCGAGGCGACATCGACATCGAAACGGACTTCGACGAGGAGATCCGCCCGACTTCCGAGCCGCAGCGACAGACCCGCACCAAGGGCCGTTCCTGGAGCTGATGCCTGGTACCGGACACCGCTCGACATGAGAGGAGACTCATGACACAGCCTGGTGGCGTCGTCGACGAGTCCCAGTGGGGCTGGGAGCTCACGGTACGCAACGTACCGGGGGTCGACTTGCCGGGCCGGGAGTTGGTGCTGGCGCAGCGCTGGTTGTATCTGGCTCCTTCTGCAGCCGCCCCCACGGATGTGTTGTTGGTGGACAACGACGAGTTGAGCGTCCACTTCAACGCGTCCCAAGTGGAGTCGGAGAACTCGCCTTTCCAGACCGCGCTGCGCACCTTCGACGGTCATCTCGGACCGGCGGCGCACAGCGGACAGTACGCGGGTCTGGCCACCGATCCGCGTACCTTCTTCGACATCGCGCTGGCGTTGGACCGGACAAGCATGTGGCTGTGGTCGAGCAGTCAAGAGTTCCAGCGGATGCGCCAGACCCTGGAGCGAGCCGGTACCGGCTTCGCGGGCACCGCGGCAGGCGCCTTCACGGATCTGATCGGGCTGCTGACGCGGGCTTTAAACAGCTACTACTCCCACCTGAATTCCCAGGGAGTCACCACCTACGCCGACAGTGTCACAGAGAGTGGGAACGCGCTTCAGCACTTCCTCACCGATCTGTGGAACGTGTACCAGCAGTGGCGTGGCCTCCCGGAGCACACGCCGCTGGGGGCCGTCACGTCGGTGCTCCGAGAGGCGAGCGTGGCGACCAGTTATCGGGGGCAGGCGGAGCTTCCGGAACAGACACCGTACGGACCAGTGGATCAGTCGGCCACCTGGGATGCCGTGGAGCAAGCAGCTAAGGAGCGTTGGCGGCAGGGTCTGTCCTTCCTGGACTCGGGTGCATCGACCGCCCTGGCCGCATTAATGAATCAGTATCGGTTGACCTACGACACTCTTTCCCCGCTGGTTCCGATCGATCACAGTCGGGCGGACGTTCCAAACCCGCATACCAGCCCAGACGCCCAGAACACAGCCGATCCGAACGGCTCCCATGGGGTTCCTGACCCCGACCACTCAACCTCACCGACTCCTGATGTCCAGAACCTCGCTTTGGACGCCGGTGGTGGTCCCGAGAGTGGAAGCAGCACCGACAGCGGTGGCTCCGGTGAGGCAGGCGCATCGGGTGGTCCGGAGAACGGCTCCCACAACCTGTCAGGGCTCCGCACCGGTCCTGTGTTCTCCCCGCCCCTCCTCACCGGTCCCGGTGGGGAGGCAGGGAGCGGTTCCGACGCCTTCGACTCCCTCGAGGACTTTTTCACCCCGAGTGTGCTCACCTCAGCTGGGGCCGACGGGGTCCTCGATCCGACTGACCATGTGAACGTGGTGGGTCGAACAGCGCCGCCGATGACGGCGGTGTTCGCCCTACCGCTCTCGATCCGTCGCTCCGGACACACCCCGGATCAACAGAGTCTGGACCCCACCCTTCTCACGACAGACGCCGGTCTGCTCATGCTCGGCCGTCCCATTGGTCAGGCCACCAGAGAAGAGGAGCGAGAGCGCTCAGGCGAGGACGACGACGCCTTCGGGATGCTCGCGGGTGTCGAGTACGACGGAGTGGTCGGACGAGCGCCTTCTGAAGGTGAGAACCCCACCGCAGCGCCTTCTGAAGGTGAGATCCCCGCTAATCCCGGTGATCCCAGTGACTCCGATGAAGCGACAGGGCTGCTCGCTCTCAGATCCGACGAGGTCTCGACGCAGGCCCTGGCCCTCACCGCCTCCTCCCCCGCTCCCGATGCCTTCACCGTCCCTGCTGATCCCACGACCGACGTCACGGCTGGTCCCGTCGATGAGGCTGTGTTCGACGTCCCCGAAGGAGAGGGGCAGGAGAGCCCGGATCCGACCGAGCGGGTCGGCAGGATGGCCACCCCCGGCGAGAACGTCGCTGCACCGGATGGCCCCGCTGGACACGTCGACTCCGCGTCCATCGGCGATCGGTTCACCGGTCCGACCGAACCGGAGCAGTTTGACTATCGCCCGCTGCGTGGACTGGACGGCCCCTGGCAGCTGGAGGAGCCCGGGTACGTCCCGTCGGAAACGAGTGAGCAGCGCCGGCCATACCCGCACGGCCTTATGTACCCGCCTTATCTGGGCGCCGGTATCGGGGCCGGAGACGGCTTTGGATACCAGGAGCGGGAACGTCTCGCATGGGAGCCGCAGGATCCGGATTCCTGGGGTACCGGCGGCGGCCCGTCCCAGGCCATTGGGCGTACGTGGGACCCCGAACCCCACCAGACGCCGGGAACTCCCACAACCACAGCTCAGCGGCACGGCAACGACGAACCTGAGCCTCCCGGCGAGGGAGTGCTCCCAACCTCAACCCGATAACCGACGCGCAGAGGAGCCACCAGTGACTGCCCCGATGTACGACCGGGTAGAAGCCGCCATGCGGGAGCTGCGAGAACAGCAGCGCCGCCTCCAGGAAGTCCAGAACCAGCTCGCCAGTGAAGGTGTCTCGGTCACCTCCCGGGATCACATGGTCACCGTCACCCTCGACGCCCGCGGTGAGGTCAGTGGGATCACGTTCCACTCCACCAAGTTTCGTCGGATGGCACCGGCAGAACTGGGCTCAGTGATCACTCAGACCATCCGGCAGGCCCGGCAACGCGCCATGGAGCAGGTAATCGCCGCGTACCAGGACTTCCTCCCGAGCCCAATAGACCTGCGCAAGGTGCTGAACGGCGACTTCGACCTCGACCAGATGATCTCGGACGCGGTACGTATGGCCTCCGAGCCGATTCCGGGTGAGAAGCCCACCCGTCCATCCGACGCAAAGGAGACCCACCATGGCTGACGAACTCGGAGTAACTGAAAACCTCGCGCGCCGCGGCCTGGACCTACTCGCCATCGGTGAGAAGGCGAAGGCCATCCTCCGGGACCTCCAAAGCGCGGAAGCATTGGTCCTCGCCACCCTCGGCGAGGACGAGATCTCCACAAACTTCCGTGCCAAGTACCTGTATGCCGCGCAGGCCGGTCAGGGCCTGCTCCTCGGTATCGACCTGGCGATGCAACAGGGCACCACAGGGATCAGCGAGACCCAGCAGGGCTTCAACAACGCCGAGAGCGAAAACCTCGATCTGACCAACACCCTACGGCGCTGAGATTTGGGGCCAGCATGGGAATGCACGTTCCGGAAGAGATTCGGAATCTCTTCAAAGTGCTCACCGGTGAGGAGTGGCCGGAGGTCGACGAAGACGCCCTCCGGCATCTCGGTGCTGCTTGGAAGCGGGCCTCTGAGCAGATCGACACCCAGCTGGCCCCAATGATCAATAACGCGGTCTTCACGATCCGCAGTGAGTTCACAGGGGAGGCGGAGCTCGCCTTCGCCGATTCCATGGCCGCTTTCACCACGGAGCCGCCGTACTACTTCGACACCGCCACCAAGCACTACCGGACCGTGGGCGTGTTCGGCGAGGACACGGCCACGATGGTGCAGTACGTGAAGCTGATGATCATCGCCCAGCTCATCGTGCTGCTGGTCGAGATCGCTGTCATGACGGCGCTGGCCTTCATCTCTTTCGGCGCCACCCTACAGTACCTGGCTGCCCGGTACGCCATCGTCCGCTTTCTCATTAACACCTGGATCGGCCGGTTGATCCTCCGGATCGTCGCTGCCCAGATCATCGGGGTGTCGCTACAGGCCGCGCTCGACGGCATCGTGCAACGGATCCAGATCAACAGCGGATGGCGCGACAAGCACGACTACAAGCTCACCGGACAGGCCGCCGCGGTGGGCTCCATCGGCGGTGCGCTGTCGGTGGTTCTCGGACCGCTCTCTCTGGGCGCCGGTGGGCTGGGTCGCTTTATCGGCAACAAGATCGGTGGTGAGGTAGGCGGCAATATCGGCTTTCAGACGGGGCGGGGTATCGGTGAACTCACCGAAGGCGGTCTCACCGAATCGCTCGCTGAGATGTTCTACACGGCGGCGGTGACCGGCGAATGGAAGTTCAACCCGTTCGCCTTCACCGCCGGCATGGCCGGGTCCCTCTCCATGATGCTCGGCGCGGGGCTGGGCCACTACCTCTCCCCCAATCCAAAGCTCCACATTGGACCTAACGCCACGCTTACCGAGGTCTTCCAGGCTGAAGGGGTAAATGTCACCCCTGACGTGATCAATGATGTGCTCCACGGCCGCCCCGGAAAGGCCACGGACGTTCTCAACAAGTACGGGCTGCCTCCCGGTCCTGGCGCGGCATACGCGCTGGCGGTCACGTCGGATCTGATCCCCGGCCTCGGAGAGATGGGCTTCCCGATCCCCGTCTTCGACGGGCGAGGCTGGTTGATCCCGAAAAATGTGGAGTACCTGTTCAACCCGGACTCCTCCAGAGTCCAGGAGATCGAGGACGACGCTTTGTCGATCACCGATCTCGACACCGATGTCGTCTCCCCCGTCCCGGTCGTATCCGGGGACCCGAGCCCTCCGCACGTTCGCGTGCCCCAGGGACCCTCCCTCAATGGCAGGCTGCTCATCACAGACGGGTCTGCCTCCACAGACGGCCCACATCTCACAGGCGGCACGACTCCCACCGGGGGACGACCGGCCCAGCCTCCGGTTCCGCAGCCCACCGTCGGTGGCAGTCGGTGGGAGACTCCCACCGGCCACAAACCGCTCCCAGCCACCTGGGACCGCGTCACGGTGCCGGGCGCTTATGTTGGGATCGTCGCCACTGACGGCACGGACTTCCTCATCGGAGACAGCCGGTACACGCCCGCGGAGTTCACCGACCTCATCCGGAATCAGCCGGCGTGGTCACCTGGTCAGCCGGTGGTGCTCATCAATAGCGGCTTCACTGGGGAAGCCAATCTGTCGGAGTTCGCAAGCGCGCTCAACAGCGATGTCATAGCGCCGGTCAGGCAAGGCGACACCATCGAATGGCTGCTTTATCCGTCCGACGGCAGGGAGCCGGTGACGCCTGACGGCGCCCTCGGCGACGCCCTCCGTCACATCGAAGTGCCGCAGCAGGTCTCGACGGTGGCACATCCCCCATCCGGCACAGACACCTCCCTGCCGGACGTCCGGGCGGTGCCGCCGCCCGCTCCCTCCGAAGGCGCACCGCCGCCGACCAACATCGAGGGTGCACCACCACCCACCACCGCCGGAGACGCACCACCACCGCGCAACCTCGAAGGCACACCACCACTACAGGTCCCCCCCGAAGAGCCGCTGCCCCGGACCACCGATGGTCCTCCGCAACCAATCACCAGCTCGGCTTCTCCGACGGATGATTCGGCAGCGGCACCCACCCAAAACACGTCACCGTCGCCCTCTTTCCAGGAACCGGGTTTCTCACAGCCGGCCTTTACCGAGGAGAGCTCCAACACCAGGCAGGATCCCCTCAGAAACCTCCCGCCGGACAACCAGTCGGAGCAAGACGAGTCCGTGTTGTCACCCACCACGCGTGGCTTCCCCATCCGATCGGATGGCGGCAGTGTGCAGACAACCCCCTCCTTAGATGGCCGACACGACACATATCGCGTACTCGACTCTTCGCAGAACAGGCCGGAAGATATTGACGAAGACTCGACGACCACATCAGATAGCACCACCGATGAGTCGTCGGCTCCCCCGGTCGTACCTGTCGCCCCACCCACTGCGGCGTCGGACATCAACATCACCGACTCCCAGCACAAATGGCGACAGTATGACCTGTCGAATTCAAGGCAACAGCTTCTGGATAAGTACCGCGACCAGCTTGGCATCGCCGAACGCGTTGAGTTTGTACGCGACAGAATCCAGCAAGTATTCGACGAAAAGGTCGACCAATGGAACGGTAATCCGTCCAATAGACCTCTTGACGAGGCTCGCCTGGAGCATATTAGGAAAGAGCTCTTTAAAGAGATCCACAACCTCGCCCGCGCTGCGTACGGCTCCTCTGCCCTCGATTCCGCAACAAAAAGTCAGAATTTCCGATCTGAATTAGAGAAGCGACTGAGTCATATAGATTTACTTTTGCAGGTCGAGAGCCGTCGCCAGAAGACTCTCGAGGATGCGGAGAAGAAGTTTGACCTCGCCTCCGCTGCCTGGGATCTGTCCCAAGGCAAAGACACCTCCGATATTGATATCCAGGAGGATAAGCTCCGAGCCGCCTTTCTCACGGAGATCAGCGCCGCTTTTGACCATACTTACCGAGACGCAACAGCGGGCATCACGAACAACGAGGGGCAGAACCTCGAAAGATACGATAAAAAGTGGCAGGAGATTTTTGATGCAGCAGTCAAACGACTACCGACACTATTCGAGCAGGAGACGGAGCTAGCCCAGTTTGAACAGCGAGCACGAGATAAAGTCAAGGAATTATACGATTCCTATTTCGAAGACTTCAACAGGGGCCCAGCATTCTCCCACGAGGGCCTAGAGAAGATCATCAACGAATTCATCACCGAAATCCGGTTGGAATACAGCAACCGGATGCAGCATCGACCCGATATCAGCACGAATGAAATCAGCGTCTCCCGGAGCCAAGTCCAACAACGATTCGATGCCCTGCTACTTGATCTTCCGAACCGTTTCTCCCAACAGGTCGAAATCGAGTTCCATCAAAAACGCATAGCGAAGAAGCTTAACGAGATCGCCGACTCCTGGCTCGATACACCGCTCGACCGGGAATGGGTAGACCGTATCCAGGGAATCCTGAACGAAAAGATTAAACAGGCCTGGAGCCTCTACCGCCCTGATTCAAACTATGAGCTTTCCTCCGAGATCCAACGGCTTCAGGGGTTGGTGGAGCCTCTTTACGACTATGCGGCACGCCTGACGCAGATACGGTCCGGCATCCAACAGCGGCTCGAAAACCTCCTCAATAATGACATTGATTACCAGCTGACCCTAGGAGAGTCCGACTGGATAGTCGAACACCTGATGTCTGTCGTCGACAGTCATCTCGAACAGGCCCTGAGGGGAGTGCTGTCCCGGGACACACCTCCCGCGCCCTCTTCCGTGGTGGTGAGTCGCACCTGGCAACAGGTGACCCAGCTTCTCAACCACGGCTTCATCATCGCCGACAGCCTTCTGTCAGCGGGGCGGTGGTTCGAAGAGATGGCACAGGACTATGTGCTTTCCGAGGACGAGGCCTTAGAGCTAGGGAAAGCGTTCCGTCAGGACTGGGCTCAGCTCGTCCATCAGAGCAACCCCGACATAACCGACTTCGACCTCGACAGGTGGCTGGCGGATGAAGAAGCACATGAAAACAGATTCGCCAACGGGGTCGAGCTGGTGCGGCAGAAGCACGAACTGTCGATCGACACACCGCAGACGAGACCGGACCAGGTCCCGGCCACCGAACAGCAGTCGGACCAGCTACTGACTGTACCGCTCACCCACCAACCGGTACCCGGCACCTCGTCAGCCACCCCAGCGCCCACAACGGCACCCAACCTCACCTTCCAGACGCAAACGCAGATTTTCCAGACGGAACAAACACAGTCACCCGAACCGAGAGACCAGGAAGCGCAGACCGGTCAGGAACGACGCACCGAGAACACTCAGCTTCCAGAAACCGATCAGAACCAGGCGGAAACCCCCACTCTTGACCAACAGCTCCGCCTCGAGGAACAGATCGACCGGGTACTTCAGGAAACCGCGTCTCCCCGACGTGAACAATCAGACAATATCTCCCCTCTCTGGCTTGATGAGCTGAATTCCTATCAGCGGAGTCTGGTCGCTGATCTGCGGTCTCAGGTCCTTACTGATGCCATCGCGGCGGGTGAATCGGTTCTCAGCTCTGGCCGGATCGCCCAGATAAGGGATGGGATTCAAGAAATCGAGAGCCGAATCGCTAAAACCCTCAGGGCGATGGAAGGCTTCTTCGATGTGACCAAAGGGCTGCTCGAGAAAGATCTGTTTATCGCCCGAGTTCTGGAGGACAACAGCTTTCAGCAGTACGCGTCGGATCTGATGCAGCTGGAGCAGTCGACCATGACCCCGGAAGAGCGGGAAACGGCTCTACAACAGCTGCATGATCGGCACGCAGAAATGCTGCAGCAGCGAATAGACGCCAGGAAGAACCTCGGGAAGCTGAAGAGCGAATTGGACACCATATGGCAGCTTGCCCTGTCCGAGGCACGACGCAATGCAGCCCAACAGGTCCCAATTCTTGGATTCGATAGCAACCCGACTGCACAGATCTTCGAGTCTCACCTGAAAGATAAATTATATACGAAATGGAAGTCGCTCCGAGACAATGCCCTTCGTGGTCTCCATGAGCGCTCACGTGGCGTGTTCACTGATCAGAACACCCCTGAGATGATCCAACGTCAGATCGACGAGGCGTTAGACCAAATCATCGCGTTAAAGAAGAACTTCCAGCAGAATTCAGTACAGATACGGAAAGATATAGAGCAAATTTTTAGAATACCCCGAATAAACATTCAACTCTCCGACCAGCAGACCATCCAAGACCACCAGATAGAAGATCCGACTCCAGAATTACTCCAATCCCAACTCGACACACCAAAGACTCAGATCGCCACATCGAAGAATACACTCACACAGAATGTGGAGAATTTACGAAGCCATGTAAGACAAACTCTTGGATTAGCCCCGCCGCTAACCAGCCATCCCTCTCCACCACACACAGAAGAAGGGAAACATAAATTAGAAGTTTTCGACCCGAAGAGCGTACTCGACTACGGCATCCCTGAGGAGCTCGGTGGGGTGGCGGAGCTCCACGCCTTACTTACTCGGAACCTGCCGAACCTCGCCGACCTGCCCTCCATCACCGAACTGGAACAACGGCTACGGATCGGGTATCACCGAGTCACCTCAGACGGTCTTCTGCTCACGCTTGGAACCGGCGCCCAGGCGGTGGAGGTGGTTATCAAACTGAATCTCACCAATCCTCGCCTGATCTCCGATTTCCAAAGCAAAGGGCACGCGGTCACTACAGGTGTCCACGACGGCGCCTGGGGTGACGTCACCTATTCCATGAATTCATCCTTCAATTCCTCACTCTCGGTCCCGATCAGCGCGGGTTTCGGCGCTGACATCCTCGTGCGGCCTTTGACCATCACCCCCGGAATAGGTGGCGCCGCCAACAACATCTCATCCTCATTCAGCTCAGACACCACCGCGTTCATCAGTCACGTGAGTGACAACCGCGGCCCCTCTTCGCTCGTCCGGTGGGACGCGCAGTGGATGGTGGAGGTGACCCGGGTCGGGGAGAATGGGCAAGAGCAGACCACCCAGCTGGAGCCTCCCGCTCGCACCGAGCTGACGTTATGGACGCCGCATTACTATTTGACGGCCGCACCAAAAATCCAGACGCAGCGCCAAGGTCCGGGCTTTCTACCAAAGAATTTCATGGTTGAACGCACCTGGGGTGGGTCTGACCTGTTCCAGGCGGCGCTGAAGCTGGTGGGCCGAGCAAACGCCCCTCTCAGCAGCAAAGTCCGGTTGAACCTGCGGCAGTTCTTCGAGCCCGGAAAACAAAGCTCGGTGCTGTACCAGGCCACCCAGCCACGCGGCGCTGAGCTCGTGATCAGCGATGAGAACGATGTGGTTATCGGGGTATTGCGACAGCAGACCACGATCACCGGTTGGACTCGGATCGGTTCCGCCTCCGATAAAGGCCACCTGGAGGACGTCCATGTCAACGCGACCCGCGCGTCCGGCAGCACCAATATCGGACAGAGCAGCAACGCTTCCCTGAGCGTCCAAAGTGGTCTTCTCTTCGGGGCCGACGCCCCGGTCGGCGTTGGAGTCACCGGTAGTGGCCGGCTAGAACGCACGGTCGGTGATGCGCTCTCAGCAGGTGGGATCGGGCTCGGTGTGAAAGTGGGCCGCTGGGTCGGCTACACCCTCGGTTACCGCGCCGAGACCAGCACCGTTCTCGCCTTCGAGCCACTGGACAGCAGGAGAATACGCCGCATCGGGCCGGTGACGGGATACGCACAGGTGCGGGTACGCGAGTCCGAAGCCGTCACCCACAACCTGCCTGTCGAACCGATCAGCGTCGAACGGTACCGCCGTTCACAGGAGGAATTCCTCCGGTGGCAACAACAAGAAGCATCCCCATCCCTGGCGTCCGCGGGAGCCAACCTCATCACTCACTCCCCGTCCCGAGGGACACCTTTGGAGACGATCCCAGAGGTTGACGAGTCCTCGACCCAGCCCGCCCCGACCCCGGCAGAGGCGCGACAGTATCACCCGCCCGCGCTCCTTCTCGCCAACCGCGGCCTAGGGATGGCGGTGGTGGAGGATCTCAACGGCGCGGACCGTTTGCTGGACCTCCTTTACAAACCGCTCGCCGACCGTGGCTTCCTGCCTGCGCGGGACGCGGACGGACGGTACGTACCAGCCACCACCAAAAAGCAGCAGCGCGCCCTACGACGGCAGTTCGAGAACCTGGAAAAGCTCACCACCACGGTCTCGCAGAGCGGCATCACTGCCCAATTCGAGGCAGCTATGCAGCATGGCCTGCCGGTGGTGCTGACTCACCCCGACGGCGGCACTATCTCGGTCGACATCTCGGTCCGGATTCATCCTGAGGGGTGGACGGTCAAGGGGGTCAGCGACAACGTCAAGATCGTCAATCTGTGGATCTCCTCTGACTCGCCCGGTGGTTCCCGCTCACTGTCCAACCGGCAACAGCTGTCGCTCACCCTGGGTGCGGCTCTTCCTGTGAACGTCCCCCTACGGGGTGATGGGCAGTTTCAGTTCCACCTGCCCAGCTGGACCAGACGGTGGCGGTGGGGCAAAAACTTCGGATTCGGTTCCGGCACCGTCGTCAACAACGTTGAGCTTTTGGAGACCCCGGGTTCCGCCGTCGTCTACGGATTCAAGTACGACCTCACCGCCGAGATCCACAGCGACCCCGCTCTGTGGGAGAACACCGCCCCCAAACCGTCGCCGACCGAACAGATCAACGGCTCCTCACACCCGCAACAGCAAGATTCGACCACATACACGGTGCCCGATCAGGACGTGACCATACGGCTGATCGAAGAAACCAGCAGCAAGACGCCCCAGGTCCTCGACGCTCACGAGGTCGTGATTCCGGAACGTGCTCCTGGTCAAGAGTCGATCTTCCAGAAAGCGGGTTTCGTGGTCTCAGACACCATCGTGGTGTCCGGGCTTCCTGAAGCCTTCCGGAGGGTCCTACCGCCAGCCTTCACCGATCCGGCGTCGCCTCAATGGGCCGGGGTGAGGATGTTCGGGAGCATCGAGAACGTCCGATCCCATTTAGAGGCGGCGGTCGACGGCCTCTACACCACCGACCAGCTGTTCAAATCCGGTTTCTTCCGCGACGAGGTCGGGACGCTGGAGATGAAGGTGGAACTGGGGCGCCCGCAGTACCGCAACCGGACAGGTCATAAGTTTGTCTCCGGCAACATCGTATTCGGCATGAACCGGGTCGACAGCTCCGGCGCCAATGTGAAAGCCACGGACTCCTCCTGGAGTGGCGGCGTCGGTGCCGCTGAGGTCACCCCTGCCCCTCGGCTCAACGGTAGTTACACCTCAACTCATGAGGAGACCCAACAACAGGGGCAGGGCGTGGCGTCGGCTGTCGAACGACTGTCCCTCCACTTTGGGCGCATGTACCAGTTCAGCGCCGACACTCGCTTCACCATCAACGCGACCAATGTGAAGCGGAACCGGTTCTTCGACGGCACCACCACGAAAACCACAGAGCGGGTCGAGGAGCCCGACGGGTACTGGTTCTGGTTGCGGGAACCCGACGCCATTCGGTTATACGCGGACGGCGACTTGGACATGCCCGCCCACGTAGTCGAAGACGCCATCTGGTCGGATCTGCATGACAAGCAGGAGATCCCCACCGACACCATCAGCAAACTCGCCGACAAATTCGCCACCGGCGCTCTGCCCCTGCACACCTCGACCGTGACGGCGATCCTCAACCGGCACCTTGCCGGGGATCTGCCCCTGCAGGAAACGACGATCCACGCATTCCTCGACGCCCACGCCGGTCGAATCATCAACCTTTCCGCGGACCTGGTGTCCTCGCTCCGGCAGAAGTACCAACTTCCGAAAGACCTCGACACCCGACTCAACCAGCGAGACGAAGCCTCGTTGGCCGAGTGGACCATGCTGCCGGAGGACAGGCAAGCTCGTGATCTGCTGGAACAATACGCCAAAAATCCGGACACTACTCCCAAAATCGAAGATATCAACGACGCGGTCAATCGATATCTGGAGGGTAAATTCCTACTGTCGGAGGAAGTACCAAAGATATTGGTTCAAAAATTCAAAAGCGGCGTGTTGTCCATGGATCCGAATCTGGCCGAACGGTTGGGTTCGGAACAACCGCTCAGCAATGCGATGGACCAACTCATCGGCTTCCTCACCGGACGCTTCCCCCTCTCGGCCTCAGAGGTCAACCGTTTCGTCGACCAGCATCTGAACGGCACCCAACCTTTACCCGACACCATCATCGCTCAGATCGCCCGCCGGTACAGCGAGGGAAAGCTCAGCCTGGTTCAGAGCACGGTGGACCGCCTTCTGGAGGCCTACCACGCCGGCACCCAGCCATTGCCGGATTCGGTGATAAGCAGTATGCACCGCCGGGTCCGAGACCGTAGTCTCCCTGACCCGATCCTCCCTGACCCGATCCTCGAGATGTTCGCAGAGAATCAGGCCCTGCGTGACTACAGCGAAGGACATCGGACCCTGAATCGCGAATTCATCAAATCTATCGAGAAGATCTCCGAGAAGAATAAGGGGAATAAGGAGAATAAACCCTCCAACAACGACACTAAGGCAAGCGACGACGCGCCCAAGAATTCTTCCGACACCAAAACGTCGGTTCAAAAGAGTACACCGTCGCTGCCCAGCTACATGTTCTCTACCAATGGCACGGTCTTCGGCTTCGGCGCGCCAGAACGAGTGTTTTTCGACAGGCCGCTACCGGAGGTAGTCAGAGACCTGCTGACACAGGTGGCGCCGGAAGCGGTCGGAGTCGACGCTCCGCCTCGCCTACCAGGGTTATTGCGGCAGATCGGCGATCAGTACTCACCCTCGGGCATCCGAGCTCTCATCGACAACCTCTACGGAAGCGGAATACGCCTGGCGTTCGTCAATCCCCGTGCCCAGTTCGGCGCGGAGCTGATCCAGATCAAGGTGAAAGGCAACCAGCTCACTGATCCTCAGTATCTCGGGGATATCAGTAGCGCCGGCTTGGAAAACTACGCATACTCCAACTACAACCGCAACCGCACCTGGAATATCCGCGACTCCAGGTCGGGTAACCCCTCTGTACCGCTCAGCGGTGGTGATACTCAGAGCGGATCCGGTAACTATACGTACACCTATAACCGTACCCAGGGAACCGATACCGTCTTCTCGGGCACCATCACCAGCACTCGCACCGTCTACAACTGGAGCGGTAACCGGGCCTTCAAACTCAACACGAGGGTCACCGTAGAGGTCACCCGTACCCCGATGCCGGGGCGCCCCCTCAACAATGCCTATACGTATGTGGCGGAGCACGTCTCCCGGGTGGGACGCCCGCTGGGGCAGCTTTCTGACCGCATCCAGAACCGTCCCCTCCGGCCTATCGCCCGGCCCGAACGGGTTACTCAGGATGTGTCCGGATACCTCACCTGGCGCTTGCCGAAGGACTTCGCCGACCCATCGACGCTCGCCGCGGGCCCCTGGAGCGACGCGAACAGCGCCCCGAAGGGGCGGTTCACCCTGCCCACCCGGTTCTACCTGGAAGGCATCACGCACTTAGATGAGCTGCTCGATGCCGCACAGCGCGCCGTGGGCGGTCACGTCCTGGTTGAGGCCACCCGCAACGGTCAGACGGTGGGCTGGTTCCTCGGTGCCCACTCGATCCGCGCCAACCTCGATCGCATCGTTTCCCAAGACGGCTTCGCGTTTTCGGGCCTGTTCGAACCAGGTATGACGCACGATCTCTTCCGGGATCTGGTACTCGCCGGCTCGCTACGGGACCCGGTTCACCTGCGAACGCTCCAAAACGACGGTATCGGTGGCTTCCTCAAGCACGAGACATCGACCCGGACTTCCTCGGTTCACACCAGCGGTCACAGTCACGGCGTCGGTGGTGGAGAAAGCAACCGGCTCGGTCCTGAAGATCCACACCCCGGCCATTCCGTCGGCCCTTCCGACTCTCAAGGGCTCGGGTACGGGCGGACCGGCAGTGGTGTGGCACAGCACGGCACCCGTGACGAGTCCCATATAAAGGAGACCGGCGATGTCTGGATCATCGAGGCCACTCTCGACCTCACTCTCCGGTCCTCCAAGCGCCGGGACAACTTCTGGTACAACGGTTCCTCCACCGAACGGGCTTTAGAGACAGTCACCAGCAAGGTCTATCTACATCTGTTCGCTGAGGACGCGAAGCGGATCTTCACGACTCTAGAGGAGATACAGAAAGGTTCGAAGACAGACACCAAGAATCAGGATCAATCCCCGAAGAATCAGGGTTCTCAAACAGGTCAGACGTCTCAGACGCCAAAGCCTGAAGGCCAAACATCACAGGCCCAGTCCGAATCTCAAAACTCCCGCCCCTCGAACACCACCACGCCCCCCACTGATCAGACCACCGACACCACACACCACCCAGACACTCAGACATCCCAAAATCAAGCGTCACAGGAGCAGACGACTCGGGAGCAGAAACCTCAAAACGCCGCTTCGCACGATCAGACCAGCGTAAATCCCCAAATTCAGATCTCTCAAAACCGGGCACCACAAACACCACAGTCCGAGAGCCACGCACTCCAGGACCAAACGACCCTGGATCAGAGGATCATCCCGACCTCAGAGACAGTCCCTCAAACCCCAACATCTCGGCCCGAAACATCGACGGGCCCGCGCCATCCTTCTCAGGAACAAACACCCCAGGACCTCAACACTGCTTCTTCCCGGGAACCGGCCCCCCAGGAACAGACCTCTCAGCCATCACAGCCACCCACGTCTTCCGCACAAACACCCCAGCCCTCAAGCACCACCCCGCCCGCTACCACCGACCAGACCCTCGACACCCCACACCGCCAGGACACCCAAACACCTCAAGACACCTCGGGACCCCACGACTACATCCAGGACATCGCGAATCTGCGGCAAGATCAGATCGTGGGGGACGGCGACTGTTTCTTCGTCGCGGTTCTCACCACCGCCCCGGAGCAAGTCCTGACAGCCCTTCGGCGTCAGGGTTACACCACCCCTCGGCTGGAGGCCGCGTTCCAGAACCTCAGCCAGATCGGCTTCCACACTCTCGCCGACCTACGACGCAGAAACGCCGCCGATGCACGGATGCGCTCCGATCTCCAGGCCATCGTCTCTGCAATGCGGAATGCGGCCGCCGACTCGATCGCTTACAGCCCAGTGCTGGCGAGTGGGCTGGCGGCTCGGTTCGGTGTTTTTCTCCCCGACAGTTCCAGCTACGCCCCGCTCAGCGTCGCCGAGCGTGAGGAGCTCGCCAAGAAGGTCCGTTCCCTCGGCTACTGGGGTTACGGCGAGACAGACGGAACGGGTGAGGGAAGGGGCGATACCGTGATCGCCGACATCATCCCGTATGCGCTCGCCGACGCGCTGAACCTGCGTATCGGGGTTATCACCAATACCGGTGTCACTTCCCTCACTAACGAGCGGGCCGACATCTTCGTCTTCCACGTCGGAGGGGAAACAGCAGACCAGCGAGACCACTACAACGCCTCCTGGTAACAGCCGCCCCTTTCCCGCCCCGCTCCTAAAGAGAGCGAATACGGGTGGGGCGTGAGTCATCTCGGCTCGGGGTGAACCCTCGGGGGCGCGGCATCCGTGAAGGAAGCGAGAAGCCGGACAGCGGGTGGCACGCAGTGCCAGGGGTGTCTGACATGGACGGACGGGACCTGCGGCCCATCCTCTCGGGACGGGGCGATGAGCGATGCTGACCGATCTTCAGGCCCCAGTCACCACACCGCCGGGCATGTCCGAGGGTTCCTCTCAGGCGTCACCTTCATCAGAAACCCCACGACCGACAGAGCCGATACAGCCCAGACGGCTGGGGATCACACTCGCCGGTCATGTGCTCATCGTCTGGCGGGTGGGTGATGACGCCCCGCTACAGGAGGGGTACGCGCGCGCAAAGGCCCTGCCCGTCGAAGCGGGCCGGCTCACGGTGCTGGTAGCGGCAGACGACTGGACATGGGTCGAACTGGTCGACCTGCTCACCGCGGAGCTGCCTCGCTGGCTCAATCTCGGGTACCGCTCGATCCGTCTCTTCGTATCCGGAGCCGGTGGTGATGTCGGAGGCGGTGCGGTCCCGGCCCGGGTGCTAGCCGCCCGGCTCGGCATTGAGGTGGTGGCGCCCGACGGTGAAGTCACGGGCGGTGCCGGCGCGACCCTGGTCCGCCGGGATACAGACCTCGGACACTGGTGGCACTTCCAGCGCGGACAGCGCCCCGTACGTGGCGGTTCCCGCTTCCCCACCCCGGCGTGGGAATCGGACCTGGCACGCCGGGAGGCGGTCACGATCGCGCCGGTGGTGGAGGAGATCCCGGCCGGGCTGTGGATCCACGATGGGCGGGGCGGGCAGGAAGCCGCTGCCTCCGCGTACCTCATCCCTGTCGATCCAAACCGGGTCGTCCTGCTGGTGTCTCGGCCGGGTGGTGCCCCACCTAGCGCCGCTGAGGTGTGCCGGGTGATCCTCGGGTTGCCCCGTCCGCTGTGGGACCGGGTCGTGCTCGTACCGTACGGGCCTTGGCCGGTGTCTGACTTCGGGTCGCTCATCGCCGCCTTTCTGGGCTGTCAGGTGCGGGCTCTGACTGGGCTGCCGACCCCGGACGGCGCCAGGGTGGTGGCCTTCTCCAGCAGGGGTACGCCAGCGTGGGAGCCGCTCGCGCGCGAGGTGGCGTACCCGGAAAACGCAGGTGCCTGGGCGCAGGTCGTCGCCTGGTCTCGACTCCCCGGGCTGACGGTGCCGGACTCCGAGGTAGCGCCGGTCGGGGACGGCTGGGTGGCCGAGGTGATCGCGGCGGGGTTGTGGATCCGGCCGACGTACCACACCGAGGGCGCCCTGGTGGTCCGTGGCCTGCCGACGGATCCGGACTGGTGCACCGTGATCCTGGGGGTGGTAGCGGACCGAGCGACCGCGCCGTCCCGTGACGTAGTGACCCGGGTACTCGGAAGCCTGCCGGAGAATGCCCGAAGGGCGCTGCGGATCGCGCTCCCCGCCGTTATTCACCGGCGTACCCGGGCGTGGGCAGGGGTCCGTCGACTGGGCGCAGGTGTGAACCCGCACGTCCTGTGTGACGACGGCATGCTCCTGCCGGTGGCTGAATTCGAGACGGGACCGCTGGGGCGCCGCCTGTCCCGCCAACCGGCCCTGCTCCGTCGTCCCCTACCGGTCTTCTCGAAGGATTCTGGTACGCGGATCCCACCAACCCCGCCCGTGCCCTCTGCACCCCCGTCACCGTCCACAGTGTCCACTCCCGTATGGACCACGCCACCGGTCGTGTCACCGCCGGTCGCGCCCGCTGGTGGAAACGGTGTGGCTGCCCCACCCGTTGACACGCCGACCGCCCCACCAATCGAGCCCGCACCAGGGGAGATGGAGAAGCCTGTTCAGGCTCCTGTGTCTGATCCCCCGGCCGAGGTACCGCCGCTTGTCGCACCACCTGTCGTGTCGGACGATGCCCCTGTCTCGTTGTTGAACAACGCCGTCGCCTCAGTCTCCCCAGACTCTGGTGACACACCGGCCTCCATCCCGTCCCCCTCGTCCCTCGCCTCCAATTCGCCGGCGCTCCAGCCCACGCCCGACGGCCAGTCTGAGCCACCGCCACCGCAGAACACCGCCCCGTCACCCACCGCTCCGCCTTCCCCGACCGCTGCTGCCGTCCCCACCGCCATGACCATCCCATTTGAGGCGTACACAGCCGCCGCCACGGCCGACGACCGTGAGCTGGTGCGTACCGGATTGGGATGGCGCTACGACGCGTACGCCCAACGGATCGGAGCCCTCGCCGCTGAACGCCCAGGTATGCGGATGACCGACGGATCTGACGCCTCCCAGATCGATCTGGCAGCCGTATGTGCGTACTTCGACGACGAGCCCATGCTGCTCGGCCAGCGTGACCCCACCGGCGCGCCGAACGTCAGGCTGATCCGGGCGCATCTGGCATGCGTCGCCGCGGGGCTACGCCGTCTACCGAGCTACCCGGGTGCGGTATTCCTCGCCGGTGCCGGGAAACCGATGCCACGCCCAGGCGACATGCTAAGTAACCGGGCCTTCCTCAGCGCCACATCCGACCTGACGGCTCGTTTCGACACCCGTGTGGAGTGGGTGATCTGGTCGGTGTCAGGGCGACGCCTCGATGGGCTGGTTCCCGTCGGACGGCGCCACGAAGTGGTGTTCATCCCCGGAAGCAGGTTCTTGGTGCTCGCTGTGATTCCGTCGGCACAACCGGAGAAGCCCACGCGTCTTCTCCTGACAGAGCTCATCGGGGCTGGGGACACCAAGGCGCGACTGGACCGGGTGCGGGCCCGTCTAGAAGCGCTCGCGCAACGGCGACAGCAGACATCAAACGGTGCACTGATCAAGGTCGGGGAACCGGGCTGGCTGTACGCCGAACCGGATGAGTGGATGGTCGATGACCCGCATAAGCGTCGGTCGAGATCGGAGTGACAGAGCATGCAGCAGCCACAGACCCTGTCGGTGACCGGCGCGGTCGCCACGCCCGTCACGGGCGCAGCGGACGATAACGGGATGGTGCCGACTCCTCCGGTCAGTCCGGCAGCGGCGGCGGGGGCGTCAGGTGCAGCGGGTTCGTCGGGTTCCACAGGTTCGTTGGCCGAGGTGCTGGCCGCGGCCCCGGTCGGTGGAGTCGTCCGGATCCGGCCCGGCCGATACCGGGGCTCACTGGTTCTCGAGCGTCCGGTGACGCTCGAACCCGCCGAATCCGGTGCGGCGGTGGAGTTGGTGGCTGACGGGGAACCCGCTGTTCAGGTGCGCTCCGGCACCGTGACTGTGCGCGGCATCCAGATCTACGGCAGCCACCCGGAAGGCCCCACGGTGCATGTGACCGGCGGCCAACTCACCTTGGAGTCCTGCGACATCATCGCCGACTCAGCGGTCGCCCTCCTGGCAGAAGGGGCAGGCAGCACGCTGGGAATGACGGAGTGTGTGGTACGGAACACCGAGGGCGTCGGCATTGTGGTGACCGCGGAGGCGGGTGGCCGGTTCGACCGATGCGTCATCGAGGAGACGGCCGCCGACGGAGTACGGGTTCTCGGCGGCGCAGACCCCACTTTTGAACAGTGCCGGATCGCGTACGCGGGGGGCACCGGGCTGCTCGCCGACGGTGAGGCGGCCGGCACCGTCATGCGGTGCGAATTCACTGAGATCTCGGGCCCGGCGGTGGCGGTTGAAGGTGGTGCGACCACGCGTCTGACCGGGACGACGGTCCACACCACCTCCTCGGTCGGGCTGGCGGTCAGAGGCGGTGCCCGCCCAGTGGTGGAGGACTGTGAGATCCGGGGCACCGGTGGGCACGGTGTGCTGCTCGATACTGAGGCCGACCCGCGTCTGGTGCGCTGCACCATCGCCGACACCGCCGAACACGGGATCCACATCGACGGGATGTCCCGGGGCTCCTTCACCGCCTGCACGGTGGCCCGCGCCGGGAGCACGGGTATCTGGGTGGATGACGCCAGCGATCCGGTGTTCACCGACTGTCAGGTACAGACCAGTGCCGACATCGGTGTCGTCGTGGCCGGCGCGGCCGCCGGCACCTATGAGCGCTTTTCGGTCTTTGACAGCGGCGGCCACGGCATCGAGATTCGGGATGCCGCCAATCCGCTCGTCCGGCAGGCCACCGTACGCGACAGCCAAGGGCTGGGGATCGCGGTCATCAATGACGGGCGGGGCAGGATCGAGAACTCGACCGTGGAACGCACCTTGGGCACCGGGCTGCGGATCGCAGGCGGTGGCTACCCGGACGTCCGGCGGACCCGGATTCTGAACTCCGGCGAGATCGGTGTGTTGATCGCGGCCCGCGGGCGCGGTGTTCTGCGGGAGTGCACCGTGGTCTCCGCACAGGGTGTCGGGGTCCATGTGGAGTCCGGCGGCGATGTCTCCATCAGCCGCAGCACGGTCCGGGACTGCGCTGAGGCCGGGGTGTTAATCGCACCTGATGCCCAAGCCCGCCTGCAGGCATGCGAGGTGGCGGGTAACCGGGGTGACGGCATTGTGGTGCAGACCGAGCGGCCAGTGACGCTGCGAGACTGCGTGGTCCGCGACAACAGCGGTGCCGGGCTGGCGCGGTTGTGCTCCGGTGAGGTTCTCTCGGTGGAGAACCTCACGAGCCAGGGCAACGGTGGGGACACCACACCGGCCACGGTGACCGCACCGACCTCCCAGTCTCCCGCTGAAACGGAGAACTCCGAGCCGCCCCTGGTCCCCACCAACGGCAACGATCCGGTGGCGCCGCTGCTGGCGGCCCTCAATTCTCTGGTCGGGCTCTCCGCAGTGAAACGGGAGGTCGCGACACTGGTCAACCTGCACCAGTTGGCCAAACGGCGAGAGCTCGCCGGACTGTCACCGCCTCCGATGGGACGGCACTTGATCTTCGCCGGCCCACCCGGTACCGGCAAAACCACCGTCGCCCGACTTTACGGGCAGATCCTGGCCGCGCTTGGTGTGCTGCGCACCGGTCAGATCGTGGAGGTCTCCCGGGCTGATTTGGTGGCCCAGTACGTGGGCGCTACCGCACTGAAGACCACCGAGAAGTTCGAGGAGGCGCGGGGCGGTGTGCTGTTCATCGATGAGGCGTACACCCTTGCCTCCGGTGACAGTGGAGGCGGGCCGGATTTCGGCCGGGAAGCGATCGACACCCTGGTCAAGCTGATGGAGGACCACCGCGACGACGTGGTGGTGATCGCGGCCGGCTACTCCCACGAGATGCGGAACTTCCTGAACGCTAACCCCGGTTTGGCGTCTCGGTTCTCCCGCACGATCGAGTTCGAAAGCTACACCCCGGCCGAGCTGGTCATGATCGTTGAGCGGCTCTGCCAGGCCCACAACTACACCCTGGAACACGAGACCCGGGCCGCCTTGACCACCTACTTCACCAACCTGCCCCGGGATGAATCCTTCGGCAACGGCCGAACCGCTCGGAAGGTGTTCGAGGAGATGGTGGGGCGGCAGGCCGCCCGGCTGGCCAGCCGACCCGATGCCTCGGTGGCTGACCTGACTCGGTTCCTCCCCGAAGACTTGGGAGTGACCACCGTGTCGGTGGGCGTCGGGGCTGGGAACTCCGATGAGGCCAAGGTGGACGGGCTGCTCGCGCAGCTGAACCAGATGGTGGGGCTCACCCAGGTCAAGCGGGAAGTCGCCAATATCGTCGACTTGTTGATGGCCGCGCGGCAGCGGCAACGCGCCGGGCTATCCGCCCCTGATCTGAGTCGTCACCTGATCTTCGCCGGTCCACCCGGTACCGGCAAGACCACCGTCGCCCGGTTGTACAAGGAGATCCTAACCGCGCTGGGCATCCTCCAAGGTGGACAGTTGGTCGAGGTGTCGCGCCCTGACCTGGTAGGTGAGTACATCGGTCACACCGCCCAGCGCACCAAGGAGGCGTTCGACCGGGCGCGGGGCGGTGTGCTGTTCATCGATGAGGCGTACACCTTGGCCCGGGAAAACCAGTCCGGCAATGACTTCGGTCGGGAAGCGATCGACACCCTGGTCAAGCTGATGGAGGACCACCGCGACGAGGTGGTGGTGATCGCGGCGGGGTACGCGGAGGAGATGGCCCACTTCCTGAACGCCAACCCCGGTCTGGCGTCTCGGTTCTCGCGGTACATCCGGTTTGAGAACTACACCTCAGAGGAGCTGGTCACCATCTTCCACCAGCAGGCCGCAGCCGCTGGCTATGAATGTCCACAAGAGACGCTGGATGTGGTGTACCGGTACATCCAGTCTGTACCCCGAGGACGGTCCTTCGGCAATGGACGGTTCGCGCGTCAACTGCTGTCGCACGCCATCACCTGTCAGGCGAGCCGGTTGCGAAGCCTCGTCGCACCGACCGTCGACGATATGCGGATGCTGCTACCGGAAGACGTTGCCACCCTGGCGGAGGCCCACCCTGCTCTATAACCCCCTTCCCCGCTGTCCGGGTTCGGTGCGGGCTACGGCACCTCGCTCCACCGGACCCGGACAATCTACCTATCTTCGCTATCCGCCCGCTTACCCCACGCCTCACCCTGCTCTCGTCATCCACAACCCGTACAGGAGTGGGGTCTTATGGCTCCAAGTCGATGCCCTGCAAGGGAGACACACATGTGTCACCCATGATGCGAAAACACACGGACGGCTTACCGGATGGCTCACCGTTCCGCCCTTAGCTGGACGTGTTAACCGACGGTGGTCGGTCGGTTCAGCTACCCAATACATCCCCCAAGTGGGCCCGCAGGGTACGAACGGCGCAGAAGGCCCGGGACTTGACGGTACCGACCGGGATACCCAAAAGCGCCGCGGTCTCCCGCGTGGTGCTTCCCCGCAGGTACACCTCAGTGAGCACCTCCTGCTGCGCCGGAGGCAGGCTCCTGATGGCGTGCATCACCGTCCGGGTCACCAGCAAGCGTTCTACCTGATCCACAGCCGGCCCACGCTCCAGCAGACTGAGATCCACCTCCACGGGACGCGCCCGCCGGCTCCGTATGTCGTCCAAGGCGATCCGGCGAGCCACAGTGCACAACCAAGGCCGCAGCGACGGTCGACGCCAGTCGAGCCGGTCCAGGTGACGCCACGCTCGGATCATCGTCTCCTGAAGGATGTCCTCCGCCCACTGCCGGTCACCACCTGTGTAGGGCAGCAGGAAGGTCACCACGGCGGCTGCGTGCCGGGCGTACAACGCTCGAAGCCGGCTCTCCGAGGTATCAACGGAGCGAGCGAACCGAGAGACACGTTGAAAACGACTGGCCTGCGCGTGGTCATACGAGAACTGCTGAGTACGCGAAGAGCGCGCAGCCGGGAAGGCGGTCGGTGTGCTCACGAATTCCCCCAAGCCGCTGAACCGAGGATGAACCAGAGGGAACACGACGCCCGTCGCCAGCAAACTCCACAGCTGCGGTGACCACCATGAGATCTGACCGGCAGAACAGTTTCTGCCGGTCAGATCTGCTGATCACTTTGCGTACCTGCCTGGTCGTCCGAACGGACTACGCCCGCCTCAAGAAACCGCCCCTCTCACCATCCGTTAGGCGGATTTTGCGGTTGTTTTGAGGTTTTGGGTAAGCACTCAAAGAGAGCGCGTGTGTCATGATGATCGTCGCCCATTCGCCATGATGCTCAATGGACGGGTGAGGATTCGCGGATGCCCGAAACAGCGCCTCCCGGCGGCGACGGGGGTCACCCTCCAGGTACGTTCGGACACCTTCTCCTGAAACACCGACGAGCGGCCGGCCTCACTCAGGAGGAACTCGCCGCTTACTCAGGAGTCAGTGTTCGAACGATCAGTGATCTGGAGCGGGGACGGACACGCGGACCACAGCGGCGGTCAGTCGAGGCGTTGGCCAAAGTCCTCGGATTGTCTGGGGCCACACTGGTCGAGTTCCTCACCAGCGCACGAGCGGGGCGGAATAGAGGTGCCGGAAATACCCGGGTTAATCTCTGTGAGTTACCGCCAACACTCCCCGATCTGATCGGGCGAGAGCGGGAACTGGCCTGGCTGCAACAGATGGCCTCCGAACTACAGACACATCCCTCGGGGTACGCGCGAGCCGTCGTCATCACCGGTCAGCCTGGGGTAGGGAAAACCTCGCTGGTGGTACGCGCCGGTTACGAACTGGGCGACCGCTTCCCTGACGGGGTCTACTTCTTGGATCTGCGCGGCACCTCTGGCCCACCGCTAGATCCCCGCGAGATTTTGGCTCGGGTACTGCGTTCCTTCGGGATCGAGCAGGGCTCTCTACCGTCCTCTTTGGACGAACGTGTCAGTCTCTATCGTTCTATATTGCGTGATCAGCGCGCCTTATTGATCTTCGACGACGCCCGTGACGAGAGCCAAGTCCGACCGCTGCTCACCGGTTCCTCGTCATCCCTGGTCACTGTTACGGCACGGCGTACCCTAGCCGGTCTGGATGGCGTACACCGCTTGGAACTAGACGTACTAAGCCCGGAGGCATCGGTCCATTTACTGGATCTGATGATCGGGAACAACCGGGTCACAGCCGAACGAACCGCCGCCGTCGAAGTGGCGGCACTGTGTGGGCATTTGCCACTGGCCTTACGGATCGCCGGCACCCGCTTAAGCGCCCGTCGCCAGTGGAGCATCCGACACCTCGCCAATCAACTCACCGATCAGCAGCGGAGACTGTCGGTACTGTCTGCTGGGGATCGCCAGGTCCGAGCAGCCTTCGACCTGTCCTACCAGCAGCTGTCCCCACGCGCCCAACTGGTGTTCCGACGGGCGGCGTTGGTGCCTGGCTCAGACTTCGGCGCCAGCCTGGTAGCGGTCGCAGCCGGAATCGACGAAGCCACCGCCGCTGAGGCTCTGGATGAGTTAGTCGACGCCAGCATGCTGCTACCGGCCCGGGATGGGCGTTACCGCTTCCATGACCTGATCCGGTTATTCGCCAGCGAACGGTTGGATGAAGAACGCGCCGAGCCAGAGGCGGTGACCTCCGCCGAACGGCGCATGTTGGACTGGCTGATGTCCAACGCGCTGGTGGCGGGCCAGATGGTGCAGCCTGACCCCGTACCACGGGATTCGTCCTCAGCTCGCTTCCAGGATATGGACGGCGCGGTGCGATGGCTGGACGACGAGACCGCCGGCTGGTCCTACGCATTACGCCGGGAGGCGGCCAACGGACAGCACGCCCGAGTGGTCGCGGTGGTCCGCGCCCTGCACTGGTACTCCGACATGCGTATCGAGCGATGCCCCTGGGAAGAGATCTTCACCCTCGGCGTCAACGCCGCCCAGGCGATCGGTAGTCGCCATGACGAGGTGGTGCTGCTCAACTTCCTCGGCTGGGCGCAGTACTACTGCGAGAACCGGTACAACGAGGCGCTGCAGACCCATCAGCTGGCGCGGGAGGGCGCCCAGCAGATCGGGGACCGTCGGGAGGAGGCGTGGGCGACCGCCTATCAGGCCTCCATCCATCGCCGGCTAGGACGCTTAGAGGAGGCGGCGCGCGGTGCCCAAAAAGCGGTTAGCTTGTTCGCCGAGGCCGAGTACCCGATGGGGGAGGCTGTAACACGCAACCTGTTGGGCGTAATCCTGCGTTCCCTGGGCAAACCCAAAGAGGCGCTAAAACTACACCAGCGCGTGCTCAACTACTACCGACAGGGCAACGGCGTTACGGTGAACAAGAACGCCATGATCCAGACGCTATTGGCGATCGCTGAGGACCTGATCGACCTGCATCGTTGGCAGGACGCCCTTAAGGCTCTGGATGAGGCGTACCGCCTAAGTGTTGAGATCGGCGTTAAGGAATCGCAGGCGATCGCCCTGCGGGAACGTGGACGAGTACTGCTGGCACAGGGACGCACCAGTGAGGCGATACTGACGCTGAACGAGGCGTTGGAAATCCTCTTCGAGACCGAGACACGCTGGGATTTGGCCTTTACCGAACAACTGCTCGGTGACGCCGCGGAACAAGCAGGTGACCGAGAGCAAGCGATAGCCTGGTGGAGGCAGGCTCTGGAGCTTTGCCAGCCTCCCGTACCCGGTTCCGTTGTCCACGACCGTCTCATCAAGACGCTACAGAGCCGCCTAGCGGACACCACCCTCGTAGCCGCCGGCGACAACTTGGCGGGTTAACCGCCCCTGTTATCCCCGCCTCGACCTCGACCCTGTGGGCGTTTCCCGCGGTCCAGCAGCGCCTTTGTACCACCGGGACGTTATACGCTGCCGCACGTGAGTGGTCGAACAAGACATATGACGTTGGCCCTTGATGCGGACACGCTGGATCTCGCTGAACGCGTGACCACCCAGCTGGGTATCTCAATCTCCACATTGGCGTCTCGGGCGATCCGCAACGAGGCGCTCCGGTTGGGCGCTCCCCAGTACGCGCTGGACAGTGACATCGACGCCATTTATGACGAGGCGGAATGGACCATCGTGGCGCAACAGGAGAACGGTCGACAGGGAAACGTCGCGTGATCCGGGGAGACTTATGGCGTTACGTTCCGAAGGGGTCTCCTCGGGAGCGGACAGTCCTGATCGTCTCCGCCGACGGTGTCAACGACTCCACTCGGCGGTGGGTCTACGGCATGGAGGTCGTGTCCGACGACCCTCAGGACATCCTGTCGACGCACTTACCCGACGGCCGTTGGATCAACGGCACCTCCTTAACCCGGTTATGGCGGGGCTGGCTCACCGAATACTTAGGGCGGATCGACCCCGACACTCAGGAGGCGGTCGACGCCATGGTTCGGGGCGCCTTAGACCTGTGACGGTGACACACCCATAACGGTGCGTCAACGCGCATCGATCAGTCCTGGATAGATTAGGGTCATTTTCCGTCATTGGATGGCATGAAAGGAACACCGATGACGGAGCGCCCCGTACCCCTTAAACCCCAGATCACTTTTGGAAAGTTTCAGAATGTGGACCTGCGGGTGGCCCGGGTCCTCTCCGCCCCGCTGGCGGTGGGTACCCGGTTCCCATGCCGGGTGCTTGAGCTAGACCTGGGACCGTTGGGCAAGCGGACATCCGTGGGGCAGTACGCGCTGGTGAGCGAGGAAGAGCTGGTCGGCCGCAACGTAGTGGCGTGCGTCAACCTCGGGGAACGGCAGATGGGGCCGTACGTGTCCCAGGCCCTGGTGCTCGGCGCGCCACACCCGGACAGCCCGGCCGACCAGGCACAGGCGTTGCCCCTCACCGTCCGAGATGACGCCGTTCCTGGTGACGCTATCTACTGAATCCACCTCCACCGGCCCTGTCGGATCCCACCCTCCCTTATCTCGCTGGTGCCCTGACAGGTACGCCGCTCGTGGCGGGCCGCCCGCCGTGGTGTAGACCCGCCACGAATTCACCGGGCGATCCAGTCAGGCCAGTCAGGTGACGCTCGTGCCACACCGGTCGCATTCCTCTCCGACATGGCCGGTGGGAGCGAATCACGGCCGATCACTGGACGTGGTGCGTGGGGTTGTCCGCCCCTGGTATCCCGCCAGGATCAGACCAACGATGATGGTCACCATGCCGATGACGGTCCAGCCGGTGACCTCCTCACCCAGGAACCAGATGCCGAGCAGGCTAGCCGTCAACGGTTCGGCGAGGCCGATGACGGTCGCCGTTGACGCCATCGTGGCCTTCAAGCCTCGGATCCACAGCAGGTACGGCACCGCGGTGGCGCCGATCCCCAACCACAGTGCGACCCCCGCGCCGTTCCAGGTGGTCAACCACCCGTAGTCGTCCCCGGCGGCCAGGAGCACAGCGGGCAGGCAGGCGAACCCGAAGAAGGTTCCCGTCACCACGCGTCCCTCGACCCCTCGCGCCAGGAGGACACGACCGATCACTGTGTACGTGGAGTACGCGGCGGCGGCGCCGAACGCGGCGAGCACGCCGAGCGGGCGTACCACACCCGAGTCACCAGGCATCAGGAGCAGCGCCAGGCCCGTGACGGTAACGGCGGTCGCCAGCCCCCAAACCCCGCTGAGTCGCTCACCGATGCTCAACCCCAACAGGCCTGCGATCACCGGTGCGCATCCGATCGCGACCAGCGTTCCGATGGCGACGCCGGTTTCCCGAACCGCGGAGAAAAACAATGCCTGGTACGCGGTGACCGCGCCGCACCCCACCACGGTGAGCAGCCATGTGCCGCGCGTCCAACAGGCAGCCATCCCCGCGCGTCCGCTTCGTGCGAAGGCCCAGACGAGCAGGATGACGCCGCCGACACACAGCCGTACGCTCGCCACGGTGAGCGGTGAGGCCCCGTCGGGGGCGAAGGATTGAGCGGTGCCGGTGGTTCCCCATAGCAACGCGGCGACGAGTACGAATGCTGCACTCCGCCGATCAACCTGCGGCCTTGATCCGACAACGGACCGGAGGTCGACGGGCGCATCACAATGATCTTTTTTATCGCGAGTTCGTTGTTCCATTGAAGGTATCCTCGTTCTGAACTAAGATCCCGTTCGACACTTTGCGCTGCAAGGTCATCGGTGCGCGGGCTCGACTATTTTTGACTTTGCCTCATGGACAAACCGGTAAGCGTGGACCGATGTTTGACCTCCGGAAACTCCGTCTACTCACTTATTTCGCTTCTCTAGGAACAATCAGCGCGGTTGCCAAATCCGCACGGTTGACTCCATCCGCGGTGTCCCAACAACTGGCTGCCCTGGAAAAGGAGGCCCGTACCCAGCTGTTGGAACGTAAAGGCCGCCACCTGACCCTCACGGAGGCTGGACGCGCTCTCGTCCTTAGCGCCGAGCGGATATTCGCGGAGGTGGAGCGGGCCGAGAACCAGCTCGCTTACTTGCGAGAGGGCGGCAAGGAAATCATCCAACTCGCGACTTTCCCGAGCGCTTCCCGGCTGGTCGTGCCACGTGCCCTGGCGTTCTGCCGAGAGGTTTCTCGTTCCATCGATATTAATCTTCATGAAATGGAGGCCCATCAGAGCCTGCCTGCACTGCGACGCGGCGAAGTTGATCTTGCATTGATCGATGAATATGACCCATCACCCCCGCTGATCGAACCCGGGACTGATTTCATCCCACTCTTCACCGAACAGATGTGCCTGGTCTTGCCTGCACAGCACCACTTGGGGAAACCAGGCCTTGCACTCACCGATTGCGCCGCGGAGCAATGGATAACTTGTCACCCCGGAACTCTCTACCACTCCGCCATCCTCAGTCTCTGCGCCACCGCCGGTTTCACTCCCCGAATCACCTACACAACCAATGACTTCACCGTGATCCTGGCGATGGTTGAGGCCGGCCTGGGCGTCAGTCTGGTTCCGAGCATCTCCATCGCCCAAGTCAGGTACGACATCCGCTGCCTGGTGCCTAGCGACTATCCGACGCGTCGGCGAATCTCCGTCGCCGTGCGGACCGTTTCCCGCTCCAGACCAGCGGTGCGGCGCCTGCTCCACGCCCTCACCACCGTCACAGCGGACTTGGACGGCCTTTCCCTCCCTGATATTCATCCCTGAACCACGGCGTGAACCGCCGCCCTGGAGTCTGCCCGCTCCCTCACAGGGCCCGGCTTCAGGGAGCCAAAGCCGAACGCTCCCCGTCGACGCTTCACGCCGCCGACGGACGAAACCAGTCGCTGGAAAGTACGGAATTACCACCCCACCGTGGCGTGTTCCTCCACGAACCGGTAGCACGTGCGATGAGGCACCACAGGGCTCACCACAGTGCTCGTCACAACGGTGGGGCATCTGTCCGGGGTCGGTCGCGCCGTAGGGAGCCGGCCGGGTCACCACACTCCAGCCATCGGGGCCGTCGTCTGTGTTTCACGGTCGGCCGTTGACTCCCTCTTCTCGTCTTCTGCGCTTTACGGCCGGCCATACGTCTCGGTTGTCCCCACACGCAATTTGCGCCCCCCGATCCGCGTCCCCATACCTCGATACCGCCATCCCAAAGTCCGGACGGTAGCCCCGAATCGTAGAGGACCTGACGACCTCCGACCATACACTTCTTTAAAGTTTTATTTAAAAGCATTTTCATGATTTCTGGATAGACTGCCCAGACCGTCGCGTATAACATGTGGGCATCACTTCGGCATCTCGTCGAGAGGGCTTGAGAGCGGAGTAACGCCAGCCATCGCGCGCATTTTGGCGAGAAAGCACAGGCGAACAGATCCTCATCCCGACACCCAATCAACTAACCGCACCCACCCATTCTTTTCCGGTTAGGGGAGTAATCCGTGTCATCCACCGATCAACTCACGGATAGTGTCACGTACCATTCGGCCTGGTATCGCCGATACCGACACCTCGAAGGGGTCGACAACGTCAAAAAGCGCCTGGAGCGCGACGCGTTAATTCATGCTCTCGCCTCGCGTTTCCAGAGACCAGGTCGCATGCTGGACATCGGTACCGCCACCGGACGCTACCCCATTCTTTTCGCCCGCGCCGGCTGGCACAGCGTCGGTCTAGATATTTCCCCCGTCGCGGTGGCCATGGCACGCGAAGAACTCGCCCGTTCCGACGTCACCGCTCAGGTGAATTTTCTATGCGGTGATATCCGAACCGTCGCGCTTCCAGAAGGGTATTTCGACCTCGTCACCTGCATGATGGGCACGTTCGCTCATGTTCCGAAAGCCGACCGGGTCGACCCGACGCTCACGGCCATTCACCGCGCCCTCGCCCCCGGCGGACATGTGGCGATCTCGAACTGGAACGTCGCCTGGCCGGACGGGCGGATGCTGTCCATTTACGAAGCGGCTGACCGAGAGTGGTTGACTCAGGCCACGCCCACCCTCGAAGAGATGTCGGAGATGTTGACCGCGGTGGGATTCGAGCAGGTCACCGCGCTCCACATCTGCCCGTTCACCGATACCCAGATCGAGCGCTGGATCAGCGCACGCATGGATTCCGCCGAACGTATCCAGGCGTACATGCTGGCCAATGAGATCACCATTCCTGGCCAGATGTACCTCGTCATGGGGACCAAGGCATGAGCGCTGTATCACTGGCCGAGGAAAGACGCGTCGAACCGACTCTGATGTGGCGTGACGGGGCCATCGTCACCCTGGACCAGACCGCACTGCCGCACCAAGAGGTCACCCTGCGCATCACGACGGTCGACGACCTTATCGACGCGATCACCCGACTCGCAATCCGGGGCGCGCCAGCCCTGGGAATCGCCGGCGCGTTCGGCGTGGCGCTCTCCGCGTACCAGCACTGCCACGACGGCCGTCTCCTGACCGAACGGGTTCAGCATGACGCCACCCGCTTAGCACACGCCCGACCGACGGCGGTCAACCTGGCGTGGGGCGTGCAACGCGCCCTGAGCCGACTCCCCGAGGGAGCCGACGCGGTCCTCTCCGAAGCGATCGCTATGGCCGAGGAGGACGAACGGATCAACCGGACCGCGGCGCGCCACGCGGCAGACCTCATCCGCCAGTTGTGTCCCCACCCGCGGCTCCGGATCCTGACCCACTGTCACACCGGTCGCCTGGCGACCGGTGGTTGGGGAACCGCGCTCGGCGCCATCCGTCACCTCGCCGCCGATGGCCAGATCGAGATGGTGCTGGCCACCGAGACACGCCCGCTGCTGCAGGGTGCCCGGTTGACCGTCTGGGAACTACGCGAAGCCGGGATCCCCCACCGCCTCCTCGTGGACTCGGCCGCGGCAACCGCGCTCGCCACCGGGATGGTCGACTGCGTCGTGGTCGGGGCCGACCGGATCGCCGCCAACGGCGATGTCGCGAACAAGATCGGCACCTACTCGCTGGCGCTGGCGGCGGCACGACATCAGGTTCCTTTCCTCGTCGTCGCACCCGAGTCGACGTTCGACGCACAGACACCGAACGGCGCCGCGATCACCATCGAGGAACGGCCGGCCACCGAGGTGACGACCCTCGCCGGGCTCGATGTCACCTGCACCGACACGTCAGCGTTCAATCCAGCCTTCGACATCACCCCCACCGAGCTGATCACCGCGGTCGTCACCGAAGAGCGCATCCGGTACGGCGGTCGGCACCGCGGTGACGCCCCCGCGCCGACGGTGGCCGAGCGACTCGCCCGACTCTCCACCGTGGTCCCTGACTTCCCACGCCCCGGTATCCGCTTCCGCGACCTGGCCGGCGTCTACACCTGCGCGGACACGCTGCGGGACGCCGCGTACGCCCTGACCGAGGCGTTCCGAGGGGAGTTCAGCCACGTCGTCGCGGTCGAGGCGCGTGGCTTCATCCTGGGCACGGCGGTGGCACTAGCGGCGAACCGACCGCTGGTCCTGGTCCGCAAGGCAGGCAAGCTGCCCGGTCCACTCCGGTCGGTGACGTACCAGCTGGAGTACGGCCAGGACACCCTCCAGATGCAGGACCACACGGTGCCTCCCGAAGGCCGGGCCCTGATCGTGGACGACGTTCTCGCCACCGGAGGCACGTTATCGGCCGTCGCGGAACTGGTGACTCAAAACGGCGCCTCGGTAGCCGGTTTCGGTGTCCTGTGGGAACTGCCCGACCTCAACGGCGCCCAACGCTTGCACCCCCACCGAGTGGTCGCCCTGGGAAGGGAGCGGTCATGACCAGCACACTCCCCATCACCTCTGCCCCCCTCGCCTCCGATTACACGCAGGACACCGCGGCGGGTATCGCACTTAGCGAACTCGCACACGACCTCTACCGCAGGGGCTGGATGGCCGGCACCTCTGGCAACCTCTCGGTACGCCTGGCCCGGGAGGACACCGTCCTCATCACGGCCAGCGGCCTGGGGAAAGGACGTCTCTCCCCGTCCGACACCGTGCTCGTCTCGGCTACCACCGGTGAGCCGCTGGTAGCCGGCTCCGCTCGACCCTCAGCCGAGACCTCAATCCACATAGCGCTGTACCAGGCCTTCCCGGACTGTGGCGCGGTGGTTCACGCCCATACGCCGTACGCCACCGCATTGGCGAGCCGGGCCGCCCGCGCGGGGGAGCGGTGGGTACGGTTCACCGACTTCGAGCTGATCAAGGGCATGGGGCGTCCGTTCGTGGACACGATCACCATCCCTGTGTTCCCGAACTGGCCTGAGGTGCCGCGTATCGCCGCAGAGGTCAAGGACCATTACGCCGCTTCGGAGGGCGATACCGCCCCTGTGCTTCTCATCGCTCACCACGGCGCCACCGCCTGGGGCGCGAACCTGGCCGAGGCCACCGACCGCCTGGAGTGCCTCGAAGCGCTCAGCCACCTCGCCCTGCTGGTCGAGGACGCCCGGACAAGTAACCACTGACCCCTCCTTGAGAAAGGAGTCCTCGATGACCCTGCTGCACGTTATGGCGGAGGACGACCCCACGACGGTGCTCCTCCACACCGAAGACCCGGACGAGATCGTCCAGGCCCTCGCCCCTCTTAACGTCCGCTTCGAACGGTGGGAGGCCGAGGAACCCCTGCCCGACGACGCCTCCTCCGAGGACGTCCTCAAGGCGTACCGCGAAGAGGTGGACCGGCTGTGTGTTCAAGGTGACTTCCGGCTGGTCGACGTGGTCCGGCTCAAGCCCGACGACTCCGACCCGGAGTGGCCCCAGAAGGCTCACGCGGCCCGCACCAAGTTCCTGGAAGAACACACCCACGACGAAGATGAGGTGCGGTTCTTCGTCGAAGGCTCCGGCTGCTTCTATCTGCACGTCGGCTCTTCGGTGTACGCGGTCGTGTGTGAAGCCGGTGACCTGTTGTGGGTTCCCCAAGGCACGGCGCATTGGTTCGACATGGGAACCCGGCCCGAGTTCACCGCGATCCGCTTCTTCCAAGAGGAGGACGGCTGGATCGGGAACTTCCTCCCGAACAGCATCGCCAGCCGGTTCCCCACCCTGGATGAGTTGCGCGCAGACCACCTGGCCCACAACTCATGATCCGCGCGGTGGTTCTCGACGTGGAGGGCACCACCAGTTCCGCCCGCCACGTGTACGAGCATCTGTTCCCGTACTCCTACCGGCTCCTGCCCTCGTGGGTGGCCGCCCGCGGTGATGATCCACGAGTCGTGGAGGCGCTGCGGGAGGCGGCGACCATCGCCGGTCGTCCTGACGCTCCCCGGCACGAGGTCATCGCCGTGCTGCGCGACTGGATCGAGCAGGATCTCAAAATCACGCCGCTGAAGACCATCCAAGGTCTGATGTGGCAGGACGGGCTGGCCGCAGGCGCCCTCACCTCACACGTCTACGACGACGTCCCACCCGCGTTACAGGAGTGGACGCGTCGCGGGTTGACCGTCCACATTTTCTCGTCCGGCTCCGTGGCCGCCCAACGGGCCTGGTTCCGCTACAGCACACACGGGGACCTGTCGCGGTACCTGACCGGGTTCTTCGACACCGCTAACGCGGGAGGGAAACGCTCCCCCGATTCATACCGGGCGATCACCCGCGTCATCGGTGTCCCACCGGCCGCAACCGTCTTCCTGTCCGACGTGACCGCCGAACTGGACGCCGCTCGGAGCGCCGGTTGGCACACGGTCGCGGTTCGCCGCGACGACGCGCCGTCCCTAGCCGGCGATCACCTGACCATCACCACTTTCGAGGAGCTCGACCTCACCCTCGATCCTCCCGGCCGTCGGCCCCTGAGGGCTGACGGCCCCGCCTCCCGAACGTCCGCGCTGGAGAGGTTATGAGGAGTCTCAGTACCGCATCCGCTCCCAGCGGCGGCACCACGATCTTCACTGAGATGACCGCCCTGGCGCACCGCACCGGGGCGGTCAACCTGGGCCAGGGCTTCCCCGACACCGACGGGCCACCGGCGATGCTGGAGGCCGCCCGGGCAGCCATCGCGGCCGGGGCGAACCAGTATCCCCCGCTGGACGGGGTCCCTGAACTGCGTACCGCGATCGCCACGCAACGGTCGCTGCGATACGGCACCCCCTACGACCCGGACACCGAGATCATGGTGACCACGGGGGCGACCGAGGCCCTGACAGCGGCGCTCCTAGCGTTGTGCGAGCCCGACGACGAAGTCATCGTCCTCGAGCCCTACTACGACTCGTACGCGGCCGGGGTCGCCCTGGCGAGGGCCCGGTTGCGCACCGTCCCGATGCGGCCAGACTCCACCGGCCGGTTCCGGTTCGACCCGGCGGACTTGTCCGCCGCGATCACACCGCGTTCTCGGTTGGTGCTGGTGAACAGTCCGCACAACCCGACCGGCACCGTCCTCAGCCTCCAGGAACTGGCCGCGATCGCTGACTGCTGTCACCGCGCCGACCTGATCGCCGTCACCGACGAGGTCTACGAGTACCTGACCTACGACGGTGTCACCCACATCCCACTGGCCTCCCTCCCCGGGATGCGGGACCGGACCCTGACGATCTCTTCAGCGGGGAAGACCTTCAGTGCCACCGGCTGGAAGGTGGGGTGGGTGTGCGGCCCCGCCAGACTGATCAAAGCCGTACGCCAGGTCAAGCAGTACCTAACCTTCGCCTCGGGGACCGCGTTCCAGCACGCGGTCGCCTTGGCGCTGCGTACTCAACAGCATTGGGTCGCCGACCTGGCACGCCAGCTGCAAACCCGCCGGAACCAACTGCGCGCCAGCCTGACGGCGGCAGGCCTGTCCCCCTTCGCCTGCCAGGGCACGTACTTCCTGCAGGCCGACATCCGGCCCTTGGGTTTGACGGACGGGTTCCGTTTCTGTCGCTCGCTGCCGGGTCAGGTCGGTGTCGCCGCGATCCCCAGCGCGGCGTTCTACCGCGATCCCGAGGCCGGGCTGCCGTTCATCCGCTTCGCGTTCTGTAAACGCCCCGAGGTGCTGGATGAGGCGGCCCGCAGACTCACCAGCCTTCGCTCGACACCGTGTCAGGAGGTGGAATGACCGCATCGGAGCGGCCCGACGTCGGCATCATCGGCGGTACGGGCCTGTACTCCCTTCCCGTGCGTGCCAGCGAACGGCACATCGACACCCCATTCGGCCCACCCAGTGGCCCGTTGTTGATCGGCGAGGTATCCGGCCGGAGCGTCGCGTTCCTCGCCCGGCATGGTCCCGATCACAGCATTCCACCACACAAGATCAACTACCTCGCCAACATATGGGCGCTCCGCGCCGTGGGGGTACGCCAGATCATCGCTCCCTGCGCGGTCGGCTCCCTGCGCCCTGACCTCGAACCGGGCAGCATGGTGGTCCCAGATCAGCTCGTCGACCGCACCTACGGACGCCGCCACACCTATATGGACACCGGCGCGGTACACGTCTCCTTCGCTGATCCCTACTGCCCCGTCGGCCGGGAGACCACGTTGAAGACCGCCCAGGAACTGGGGATCCCGATGGTCGACGGGGGCACCATGGTGGTGATCGAGGGACCGCGGTTCTCCACCCGGGCCGAATCACAGTGGTACGCCCGCCAGGGGTGGTCACTGATCAACATGACCGGGTTTCCGGAGGCGGTCCTGGCTCGGGAGTTGGCCCTGTGCTACACCTCCGTCGCCCTCGTCACTGACCTGGACGCCGGTGCGGCCCCCGGTGAGGGGGTCACCCAGCACGACGTCTTCGCGATCTTCTCCGAGAACCTCGACCGCCTGCGCACCCTCCTGCTGCGGCTGGTCGATTCACTGCCGACGACTCCGTCGTGCCGTTGCCGCTCAGCGCTGGACGGTATGTCGCTCCCGTTCTCCTTACCCGACTGACCTCCCATGTCCGACGTTCTCGCGCGATTAGAACGCGTCCCGTTCTCCCGTCCGCACCTTCGACTGCTCGCCATGGGCGGATTGGGGATCACCTTCGACGGCCTGGATGTCGCCATCCTGGCGTTCGCCCTCCCCTCGGTGGCCGAGGAGTGGCAGTTGAGCGGCTTCCAGACCGGCCTGGTGGGCAGTTCAACGCTGATCGGATTCTTCTTCGGCGCCCTCGGCGCCGGCGTCATCGCGGACCGGATCGGCCGCCGGCGGGTCATGATGTGGGCGCTGGCCATCTTCTGCCTGGCGACCCTCGTCGCGGCCGCCGCGCCGACCTGGGAGTTCTTCTTCGGCGCCCGGGTGCTCGCGGGTCTCGGCACCGGAGCCGAAGCCGTCATCATCCCCACCTTCCTGACGGAGTTCATCCCGGGGAGGGTGCGGGGCCGCTTCATCGGCATGCTGGCGGGGTTCTTCTCCTTCGGCTATGTAGGCGCGGCTCTGCTAGGCCGGTTCCTCGTTCCGACCGGGCTGGAGGGCTGGCGGCTCCTCCACGTCGTTGCCGCTGTCCCCATCCTCCTCCTGCTGTGGTGGCGCAGGTCGATACCGGAATCCCCCCGATTCCTGCTCAATCAGGGGCAGGTGGCGCAAGCGCGCGCCATCGTGGAACGGATCGAACGGGAGGCCTACCGACGGGGCGGTGTTCCCTCACCGGTACCGGCTCTGCCCGCTGAGTCCGTAGCACCATCGTCTCCGTCGACGGCGCCCCGCGTCGGCATCGGCGCGCTTTGGAGACGCGGGTTGGCTAGAAGAACCGCGTTGCTGTGGCTGCTCTGGACGGTGATCACGTTCTCGTTCTACGGCTTCTTCACCTTCATGCCGACGCTGCTGTACGAGAACGGGCTCACCGTCACCAGAAGCTTCAGCTACTCCATCGTGATCTACCTCGCCCAGATCCCCGGCTACTACTCCGCCGCCGCGCTCAACGATCTGATAGGCCGCACCTGGACCATCGCGATCTACCTCAGCGGCGGGACAATCGCGGCCTATCTGCTCTCCGGCTCCGACTTCTCCGCGCAGGTCATGCTCTTCGGCGCGGTGCTGTCGTTCTTCATGAACGGGGTGTACGCCGCCATATACGCCTACACGCCGGAGTTGTACCCGACGGCGATCCGCGCCCGGGGCATGGGCGCCGCCTCAGCAGTCGGTCGGATCGGTGGCATCGTGGCCCCCGTCCTGATCGGTGCCACCTACCCGGTCATCGGCTTCGACGGTGTCTTCTTGATCACCACCACCGCGCTTGGCACCGGCGTACTGCTGGTGCTGGTGGCCGGAGTACCCACCCGGGGACGCGCGCTAGAGGAGATCAACGAACAGGAGCCCCAAAGCACCCAACCGTCGGCACCGGCGACGGCTCCCCGCTCTGCCCCACCGGTCTCCCACCACCACACTCTCTCGTCACGCTCAGGCTCCGCCTCCGCGGACGCGGAAAGGAAGTATCCCCGTGTCGACACCTGACAGCGGACGCACCTGGCTGCTCACCAACGCGACGGTGCTGGATGTAGTCACCGGGACCATGCTTCCCGACCGTCGGGTACTGATCATCGATGGTTCAATCACCGAAGTCGGTGACCACGAGGTACGCCACGACGCCGCCCGCGTCCTTGACCTCAAGGGAGCGACGCTCCTGCCCGGCCTGATCGACGGTCATGTCCATGTGACCGCGGCCTCGGCGGATCTGTCCGCGCTCCCTGAGATGTCGTCCTACTACGTCGGGGCGTTCGCGGCTGCGACATTGCGGGACATGCTCTACCGGGGCTTCACCACCGTCCGTGACTGTGGTGGAGCCGACTACGGCCTGGCCGCCGCCATCTCCCAAGGCCTGATCGTCGGCCCCCGGCTTCTGTTCGCGGGCAAGGCGCTCTCCCAGACCGGCGGCCACGGTGATGTGCGGCACCCCGGTCGGGACAGCCGGCCACCCTCTTACCACTGTCCTGACTTCGGACGGGTGTGTGATGGGGTCCCGGAGTGCCGCCGTGCGGCCCGCGATGAACTCCGCAAAGGCGCCCACCACCTCAAGATCATGCTTGGTGGTGGAGTCACCTCACCCACTGATCGGATCGACAGCACACAGTTCGCACTGGATGAGATCACCGCGATTGTCGCCGAAGCCCAGGCGGCCGGGCGATACGTCGCTGGCCACGCCTACACGGCGGAGGCCATCAACCGAGGTTTGACGTGCGGGGTACGCAGTATCGAGCACGGCAACCTGCTCGACGACAGCAGCATCGCGTTGTTCCGTTCCACAGGGGCCTATCTCGTCCCCACCCTCGTCACATATCAGGCGCTCGCCGAGGAGGGCCGGGCAGGTGGTCTCGCAGAGAATGTCCGGCACAAACTCCATGAGGTACTCGACTTCGGACTGCGCGCCTTGGAGGCCGCATACCGAGGGGGCGTCAATATCGTCTTCGGAACCGACCTGCTCGGTCCCATGCACCGCCGCCAGCTCGACGAGTTCCGGCTCCGGTGCGAGGTGGTCAAGCCGATCGACATCATCCGCTCGGCCACCGTCACGGCCGCAGCCATGATCGGAGCGGAGGGCTCCTTGGGGGTTATCGCTCCTGGCGCACACGCCGACCTGATCGCGGTCGATGGCGATCCGCTGGAGCATCCCCACTTGTTGTGGGAACTCGACCACCGGCGGCTCCTGATGGCCGGTGGGCGGCTCTATCACCCGCTCCGGAATCGTTAAGCAATCCTCGGGTCACGTCAGCGGCCGGCGTCACGCCGGAACGGAGCGCGACGCCGGCCGCGTACCTGGTTACTGATGCGTGACGGGCGCTAGGCAGCCGGTCAATCCCCAGGTCAGGAGATGTCACTAACCACGACCTGGTCAGCCGCTGGATCGGCGGCGTGCCAGCTGTTGATGGTGTGTGCGAGGTCGTTGAAGACGTCGTGGCAGGCTGTGGATATCTCACGGCACTCACGGAGCACGCGTACACAATCGAAGATCGCCGCGGTGACGTCGGCGAGGTGCTGGATAAGGTCCAGCCACAGCAGCTCAGGGTTGAGCATGGGCTGATGGGCCGGTAGGAGCCAGCCGCCGCTGGGGCACGGATGGTATCCCCACGAGCGGTGGGCGCGGTACTCGCTCTCCAGAAACCCCTTGACCGGACGCATCACGTGCAGGGCGAACGCGTGGGCGACCCGATTGGGGGTCGCTCGCATCCACCGTTGGATCTGGAGAGGATCGTCAGCGAAGTGCGCCAAGAGGTAGTGCACTTCGACCAATTGCCGGATCAGGGTGTTTCCCGCGTACCACTGGCGCTGTTCAAAGCAGTGCGCCGTGCCCTGGCCCAACTGGCCGGCCATCTGAGTCGCCAACGCGACCCCTTCGGTGTCCAGGGCAGCGGTCCGTACCCCCATGCTCCACAACTGACTCCCCAGCGCCGCCAGGTTGTCCGCCACTTTCTGCGCGGCGTCACGACGCAACGTGGTGAGGTCGTCATCGTTGGGAAGCTGATCGGCGGTGAGGACACCGGCCGCGTCCCCACCCTCCGCACCGGCCCCGGCGGCCGCCTGGGGTTCATGGGCACCCCCTGGTGAAGCCGAGGCGCTGTCTGGTGGGGTGTGTCCATCCTGCTCGGTGTGGGCCGTTTCAGGCGCTTCCTCAGGACCGGCGGTGGTTTCAGAGCCAACGGTGGAGCCCGCCGGGTCGGTCGAGCCTGCTGTCCCGAGGGTAGGTGAGTCGTCCGACTGCATGGGATGGGCATGGTCCGGTACGGGCGGGGAGAGCGCGTCCACCGTGGGTTGGTCAGCCACCGGTTGGTCACTTGCCGGCTGGTCACTGAATGAGTGGTCGCCTGCCTGGTCGGCCGGTGGCCGAGCATCTGACGGCTGGTCCACTCCGGAGTGGTGATCGTGCTGCTGGTCGGACGCCTGCTGGTCGTTCAAGTGATCAGCCACCTGTCGCGCCTCCACACCGACGCCACCGGCTTCGCCGCCACCGATATGACCGACTGCCTCGGATCCGATCGCCTCAGTGGGGGTATCCGGCGCTCTCTCGCCTGCTGCCCACTCCTGCGGGGTGGTCCCCTCCGAGGCGGGCTCTTCCCCCGTGGGCTCCTGCTGAGCATCCCTATGTGCTGAGGTCCCCCACTCCGCTGCCACCCCCTCACTGGGGCCTTCAGGGCTCGCGTGTTCCACAGCAACCCCCTCGCCGACGGCGGGCTCGACCGTGGCCGCTCCCTCCGTCCCGCCCATATCAATGCCCCGACTCTCCACATTTACTTCAATATCGGATATCTCAGTCATACAGATCATTGTGGACATCAACGAAGGGAAGCGTCCGGCAGGGCCGGTAACGACACGCGCTGTGGATAACGGACCCAGAAAGATAGGACGAACAGAACAGGAGGTAAAGAAGGTGACGCTGATATCTCTCCCTCCGAAGCAGAACGAATGACAAGGAACGTGCTGAAGTGGCGATGCACGGGAAATGGATACAGAGAACAATCAGCACGAAAAGCGACACGCGTACTCACGTTTCGTCGCCATATCCGCATGCCCTGTGGATAACGCGGTGGAAAAGCTGTGGAAGACCACGTCAGCTTGTGGAAACTGTGGAAGCTCCTGTGGATAACCCTGTGAATACAGGATTCCTGTGGACAACCCTGTGGATAACTAGGGAGCCCTGGTGTCTCCCACCACTGGTGTCATATGGGTGGCTGGATGGGCGGCTCGAATTGGCTGATCGGTCAGAACCGGGACTTGCTGCGCTAAGCCTCTCCCGCACAGCGCCTGAGCGGGGCATCCTGAGAAAACGTGACCACTACGTGACCGACCTGTGCCGGTTCCTCGCCCATCCCACGACCGAGAAAACTCATGTCCCACGACTACACGCGTCGCGCCGGATACCCTGACGCCCGAACCGGTGTTGGGGCCGCCATCGTGCTCCTCGCATTGATGGTCGCGATCGAAATCGCGGACGGTCCACACCCTCACTACATCGGCCTGCTCACCGCGCCACCGCTCCTGGTGGCCGCCTTCGCTTTCTGGATGCCCGTGGTCATCATGGGCCTTTCCTGCGCCGTGATCGCCACGTTGTTCGGTCTGCTGGATCCCGTGGGCTTCCGGGAATCCTCGGTGGTCTGCGTGGGCGCCATCCTGGTGGTCACCGGCATCGCCGTAGCGGTGAGCGTCGTCCGTCAACGGCAGCTGGACCGATTCGCGGAGGTGTCCCGGCTGGCCTCCATCGCCCAACAGGCGGTGCTGCGCCCCATCGGCCCCCAGGTCGGTTCCCTCGCCGTGGCGGCCCGCTACGTGTCGGCCAGCGCCGAGGCCGACATCGGTGGTGATCTTTACGAGGCCATCGACACCCAATACGGGGTACGCCTGATCATCGGTGACGTACGGGGCAAGGGTCTGGACGCGGTGCGGTTGGCCAGCGTGGTGTTGGGCTCCTACCGCCACGTCGGGTATGAGCGGGCCGATCTGCGCGCCATCGTCGCTGACCTGGACCGTGCCGTGGCGCGCTCGGTCGGCTACGAGGACTTCGTCACCGCCGCCCTGCTGGAGGAACGGGGCGGCACCCTGACCGTGGTCAACTGCGGTCACCCCGCCCCGATGCTGCTACGGCGCGGAGAGGTGATCACCCTGGATCCCCCAGCGGCCGCCCCACCCTTGGGCTTCATGCCGGTGGTGCAGCCTCGGGTTGAGCGTCTGGAACCCGGCGACCGGCTGCTGCTGTACACCGACGGCTTGGCCGAGGCCCGGCGGGACGGCGAGTTCTTCCCCATCCGGGAGCGGGCGTGGGCGCTGCTCGGCCACGGCACCGTCAGCGACGGACTGGCTTCCCTGGAGAACGCCCTCGTGGAGTGGGTGCACGGCGTCCTCGACGACGACATCGCCCTTGTGCTGCTGGAGTACACCGGCTCAGAGATCGAGGTCAGCTCCACCACGCCCAGCTGGGAGGTCGGGGACGCCGCCCGCTGAGGGTGAGGTCGAGGGTGAGCTTGCCCGGTCAGGGCTGACCGGACGCCCGAAGGCCGCCGTGGCCTGTCTACGGTCGATAGACCGATTGCCGACACCCCTGGAGACTTGTCGCTGGTTACCCATGGGTAATAACCTGATGTTACCCACGAGTAATCACACTGAACCGCCGGGGGTGCGCCGCACATGACTCACTACAAGAGCAACGTGCGAGACCTTGAGTTCAATCTCTTCGAGGTCTTCGGGGTCGACAGACTGCTCGGGACAGGGATCTACGAGGACGTCGACGTCGACACCGCGCGCGGCATCCTGACCGAGGTGGACCGGCTGGCCCGGGAGGAACTCGCCGCCCCCTTCATCGAAGCCGACCGCAATCCACCGGTCTTCGACCCGGCCACCCACAGTGTGACCATGCCGGAGTCGTTCAAGCGGGCGTACCACACGCTGATGGACGCCGAGTACTGGCGTTTGGACATCCCGCCGGAGATCGGTGGCACCCGGGCACCGCGTTCCCTGTGGTGGGCGCTGGCTGAACTCATCCTCGGCGCCAACCCAGCGGTTTTCATGTACGCCGGTGGCCCCAGCTTCGCCGCCACGCTGTACCACTGCGGCACTCCGGAGCAGAAGGAGTGGGCGAAGCTGTTCGCCGAGAAACGGTGGGGCGCCACCATGGTGCTCACCGAGCCCGACGCCGGCTCAGACGTGGGTGCCGGCCGGACCCGCGCGATCCCGCAACCGGACGGCAGCTGGCACATCGAAGGCGTGAAGCGCTTCATCACCTCAGGCGAGCATGACCTCGCCGAGAACATCATCCACTACGTCCTGGCACGGCCGGTCGGTGTGGAAGGTGCGGGCGGTCCCGGCACCAAAGGACTCAGCCTGTTCATCGTGCCGAAGTACCACTTCGACCCGATCACCGGTGAGCTCGGCGAACGCAACGGCGTCTACGCCACCAACGTCGAGCACAAGATGGGTCTGAAGGCATCCACCACCTGTGAGCTTAGGTTCGGGGAGCAGCACCCGGCCAAGGGTTGGCTGATGGGGAACGTGCACGACGGCATCCGGCAGATGTTCCTGATCATCGAGTACGCCCGGATGCTGGTCGGCACCAAGGCGATCGCCACCCTGTCCACCGGGTATCTCAACGCCCTGGAGTACGCCAAGCATCGGGTACAGGGCGCTGACATGACGCAGATGCGGGACAAGACGGCGCCCCGCGTCACCATCACCCGTCACCCTGATGTCCGGCGTTCCCTGATGCTGCAGAAGTCGTACGCGGAAGGGCTGCGTGCCCTGGTGTTCTACACCGCGTCCTGGCAGGACCGCGCCCGGGTCGCGGAGGCGGCCGGTGACAAGGAAGGCGCCGACTTGGCCGAGCGGGTCAACGACCTACTGCTGCCCTTGGTCAAGGGATGCGGTTCGGAACGGGCCTATGAACTGCTCGGAGCCGAATCCCTGCAGACCCTCGGCGGCTCTGGCTTCCTGCAGGACTATCCGCTGGAGCAGTACATCCGGGACTCGAAGATCGACACGCTGTACGAAGGCACTACGGCGATCCAGAGTCTGGACTTCCTGTTCCGGAAGATCGTCAAGGACGGGGGCAAGGCGCTGATGACCGTGGCCGGTGAGATCCAGGCATTCCTGCAGGCCGATTCCGGCAATGGTCGGCTCAAGGAGGAGCGGCAGGCGGTCGGCGAGGCGCTCGCCAATGTCCAGGGGATGCTGGGCGCCCTGGGGAAGTACCTGGGTGAGGCGGCTCAGGAACCCCGAGCGATCTACAAGGTTGGGCTGCACACCCGCCGGTTGTTGTTGGCCGCCGGCGACCTGGTGGTCGGTTGGCTGCTGGCGCGGCAGGCCGAGGTCGCCCTGCGCGCGCTCGAGGGTGATGTCTCCCCCGCCGACCGAGCCTTCTACCAAGGCAAGATCGCCGCGGCGCGTTTCTTCGCCGCCGAGGTGCTGCCCCGGCTCGCCTCCGACCGGAAGATCATCGAGTCCGCGACCGGGGACCTGATGGACTTGCCTGAGGAATGCTTCTGACCCCCCTTGGATGCTCACGGGTCTGAGCCTCGGTCTGGTCTCCGCCGAGGCTCAGACCCGTGAGCCTTTGTGAAAGCCTGGCCTGCTAGCGCGCGGCGCCTTCGGCGCCTTCTCATCGAGAAAGCACAGCGGATCGTCGATGACGACGATGAAAGAGGAGAATGGACCCTCGCGGCGGCACAGACGAGCTGGTTACCATCGGGCGCTGTGCGCAAGCTGACCGGTGTGAGAGCGGTTCCCGGGCGGAAGGTCGCCCTGTCGTTCCGACCGGACGGCTGGTTCGTCGAGAAGGAACCCGGTTTTCTCGATGATGTCGAGCATGAAGGCCCCCTGGCCGCGGCGGGCTTCGTGGCGTTAGGCCTGCTGGCGTTCGGGATCCAGCTGGGTAGTGCCCCGTTTTTGTGGGTGGCCGCGATCCTCGGGGTTCCCGTGCTGGTCATCGTGACCGTGCTGGGGGTCTTGAACATTCTCGCCAGCGTCGTTGGGGTTCCCTGGGCGGGCAGGCTGGCCGTGACTCGACGGGGACGACGCCGGTTGCGTCAGCAGTGGCGTCAGCTCCTTGAAAGCGTGGGTGCCTCGGGTGAGCGGGGCGCCTTCATCCCCCGGACGCGGATCCGCTCTGGGAAGATCTACAGCGACTTCATCGGACGGGTCGTCGTGGTGCTGCACACCACGGATGACCGCCAGCTGCGGTACTCCTCCTGGATCCACCGCAAGGAACTGGAGCAGGGCTTCCGCGCCCTCCTCGGTCACTGGCCCGAATCCATACTCGCTGACGACGCTGACAACACAGAGGCCAGCGCCGACACCAACACCTCTAAGAACATCGCCCAGAACACCACCGGGCAAGCCGACGCCACCAGCGGCGCCTGAGACGCGGGTACGCATCGGCGCGCGTACCCGGTTGTCAAGCGCGAAGCGTCAGGGGGTCAGCCCCGGACGGTCACCGCCTCGACCAGGGGCGCCTTCCCGCGCTCTAACGTCGGCCAGTCGCCCGTTAAAGCGTGGACCGCGATCCCCGAGGTCCGCAGACCACCCGGCGCTCCGCTCTTTGGATCAAGCAGCGCCGACAGCTCCTCCAGGGCGGGGTTGTGGCCGATCAGCAAGACGATACGCGGATCAGCGGGTGCCGCCCGCGCGATAGCGAGGAGATCGGTGGGAAACGCGTCGTACATCCGGTCGTCCCAGACCGGCTTCATAGGCTCGGGCAGCGCGGTGGCCACCTGCTGCCAGGTCTCCCGTACGCGGCGGGCCGGTGAACACACCACGTAATCGGGGATGAGTTTGTGTTCCGCCAGCCAATGCCCGACGGCCTCGGCGTCACGTCGGCCTCGCTCCGTGAGCGGACGCTCAATGTCTGGCAGGTCGTCGGGACGAGCTGCTTTCGCGTGCCGCAGCAGCACCAAAATCCGGTGATGTCCAGTCACGGGACCATGACCTCCGTCACAGGAGCGGGCAAACCACCATATCGTGTTAGTCAGATGTAAAAAATCATCCACCTGGCTATTGCTGGAGTAGCAAGAACGTCACCGACGATAATGCGCGCCACGGCTTACCACAGCGCTCCGCCAGTACTGTCGGGGTCTGCCCGAGAAGCGGTTTCCATCGGGTTGTCGCCAAATCACTGGCGCCGGTCGGATCGGCCGGGTACGGATTACATGTGATCGTCCCGACCTTGGCACAGGCGTACCAGGAAATGGCCCATGACTCTGATGTGGACAGTGACTGGGAGATAGTCAACGGTATCCCCTGTTCCCATCACCCGATCCCGTGGCCGTGGGCGACCCAGGCTCGAGTGACGGTCGCTGTCCCCTCAACCGCCGCGCTCTCCGCAGCGGTCGAGTGGTTGGAGTCCCGCAGCACCATGTGGACAGTGGCGACCCGGGCGGACCACACCCGAGCACCGGTGTTCCGTGATCTAAACCCCTGGCAGGAACTCCCGGCCCATGTCCTCAGTGACCCGGAGGGTTTGGACAAGGCACCGACGGTGCCGGGGCTGACCATCGACCTGGCTCGTGACCCCGAGGAGTTCCTCGCCATCTGGGGGCGTGAGCTGGCACCCATGCTTACCCCTCGCCACCTGACCTCCCCCGCGTACCGCCATGTGATCGGCCGCATCGACGGGCAGGCCGTGGCGTGCGCGCGGATCCGCCGGACCGCGCAGACCGCGTACCTCTCGGCGGTCACGGTACGCCCTCAGTATCGTGGGCGCGGTATCGGCACAGCGGTGTCGGCCGCGGCCAGCCGGCTCGCCACCGAACTGGCGAATGTGGTGTGGCTGCACGCCACCGCCGAGGCAGCGCCGCTGTACCGGCGCCTGGGGTACCGGCATGTCGATGATCATGTGCTGCTCACCTCGACCACCGGTTTCTGACCCGTTCTTGGACCGGTGTGTGCTGTCTTGCTGGGGCCCTCGGTTACAGTTCGCGGGTGGTCGACCTCAACAGCGATCTCGGTGAAGGTTTCGGGATCTGGCGGCTCGGGGATGACGAGGCGCTGCTGTCGGTAGTGACCAGCGCCAACGTCGCTTGTGGCTTCCACGCGGGTGATCCCAGCACGATGCGTCGGGTGTGCGCGGCCGCCGTCGCTCATGGCGTGGTGGTCGGCGCGCAGGTGGGCTACCGCGACCTGGCGGGCTTTGGACGGCGCCGCATCGACTACGACCCTGGTGAGCTCACGGACGACATCCTGTACCAGATCGCGGCGCTGGACGGCTTCTGTCGGATCACGGGGACCCGGGTGCGGTACGTCAAGCCGCACGGCGCGCTGTACAACACAACGGTGACCGATGAACGGCAGGCGGCGGCCGTGGTCCGCGCGGTCCGTGAATACGACGCCACCTTGCCGATCCTGGGGCTGCCCGGGTCCGCGTTGCTTCGACTCGCCGCCGAGGCGGGGATCCCGGGCGTACCCGAAGGTTTCGTTGACCGCGCGTACACCCCGGCCGGCACCCTGGTGCCGCGGTCGGCGCAGGGCGCGGTCCTCACCTCAGCGACGCAGGTGGAGGAACAAGCGGTACGCCTCGCGACGGAGGGGATGGTCGTCGCGGTGGACGGTTCGGTGATCCCGATGCCGGTGCGCTCGCTGTGCGTGCATGGGGATACTCCCGACGCGGTGCGACTGGCCCGCCGGGTGCGGGACGCCCTTGAACGGGCCGGTGCGCCGGTGTCGCCGTTCGTGTCGCCCTAACCGTCCACCGCTTCCTGCTTATTGCTGTTCAGTGCTCCGTGAGCACGTGTTCGAGCGTGGCGATGACCTCCGCCGGTCCAACCACCACCAAGACGTCACCATGCTGCAGGACAAGGTCTGACTTCGGTTCGGTGATCACCTGCTTATTCCGTAGTACCGCCACGACATGACGCCTCACCTCAAGCTTTCCCAGCGGCAGGCCGTCGGCCGGGGACCCGGCGATGATCGGCACCCGCACCACGCGGATTCTGTCGTTTCCGCTGTCATCCCCGAGGACGTGGTCGATCACGAGGGTCCCGCTGAGGAGATCGGCGACGTGATACGCCTCCTCCCGCGTCAGGGACACGGTCCCTGTGATGGTTTGCGGGTCGGCGGCGTCGTGGATAGCGATATCCCGGTCGCCGTCGCGGTGACGGATGACGCTCAGCACCCGTCCTCTTCGGGTCGTCACCGTCACCCGGCTCCCAATACCAGGCAACGGGACGCGTTCCAGTCGCATAGATTCCTCCGGCCTGGGGTTAGAAGGCGAAGTAGCGTAGCCATATGTAAAGCCAACTTATGGTGGTTGTGACAAGGGTGGTGATGATCCCGTAACGGGTGAATTGCCAGAAGGAGATAGGTTCACCGTGACGGGCGGCCATCCCAAGCACAATGACGTTGGCGCTGGCGGCGATGGCGGTTCCGTTACCGCTGAGATCAGCGCCGAGAGCAAACGCCCACCACAGCGCTTGTCCGGTGCTGGGGTCAGGGACAGTAGCGACGACGTCTTCGACGATGGGGGCCATGGTGGCCGCGTAGGGGATGTTGTCGAAGAACGCACCGAGGATCGCCGAACCGTAGATCAAGCCAGTCGCGATCAGGAAATGGTTATCGGTGATGCCGCTGGCCCATTGCCCGATGTTGCGGATGACGTCGGTGTGCACCAAACCGCCGACGAGGACGAACAGGCCGGTGAAGAACACCAGGGTTCCCCATTCGACCTCGGCGAGGTACTGGGAGGGTTGCACGCCGGAGACCAGGACCATCAACCCGGCCCCGAGGAGGGCAACGATTGAGGGGGCCAGGTGAAGCACGGTGTGGGCGGTGAAGGCGACCGTGATCAAACCGAGCACGATCATGCAGCGGATAAGCAGCCCACGGTCTTGAATGGCGGCGCGGGCGTCAAGAGCCATAACAGCGGCGGCCCGATCGGGACGGTAGACAAAAGCGCGGCGGAACAGAATCCGCGCCATCAAGGCGAACAAGACGAACAGAATCGCCACGATCGGGGTCATGTGGATCAGGAAATCGTTATAGGTGAGGCCTGCCCGACTGGCGATGATGATGTTGGGTGGGTCGCCGACCAAGGTGGCCGCGCCACCGATGTTGGCCGCGAGCGCTTCAGCGATCAGATAAGGGGCGGCAGGGATTTCCAGACGGCGACATACCGCGATGGTGACCGGGGCCACCAGCATGATGGTGGTGACGTTGTCCACGAATGGAGAGGCCACCGCGGTGATCGCCATCAGGTAAACCAGGAGTCGATATGGGCGGCCGCGGGAATGTTGGGCGGCACGAATGGCCAAATATTCGAACACACCGGTCTGTTTGACCACTCCCACGATGATCATCATTCCTAGAAGGAGGAAGATGACATCCCAGTCGATACCGGCGTGCCGGGAATAAAACACCTCCTCTCCGGGAACCAGCCCTAACACCGTCATCACAGCCGCTGCGCCGAGCACCACAGCGACCCGATGCACTTTCTCAGTCGCAAGCAGCACAAACGCCACCACGAAGATCAAGATCGCGGCGACGGGAGCCAAACCACTCACGGGCGACCACCCGGCGGACCAGTCTCCGTGACGGCCACAGGGCATTCAGTACGGATCCGGCTGGATCCGTCGATAGACGGTTGTATCGACATCTCGATCAGCCTCACAGGTCCTTGTGACTACCGATTCAATGGTCGGTGTTCACAACCAGGCGCGAGTCACAATGCGCCACCGAGGGTTGAGGACGCGGAGGCCCAGGGCGACACGGCGCACCCGGGCTTCCTGGCAGCGGCTTTTCTCAGCGACGCGTCATACGGACGTCGAATAAGGCCAGGAACAGTTGGAGCCACGGGTCCGGGACCCGCCGCTGGATCCGCCGGCGCCCGTTTTCCATGATCGAGTACGTTAGGCAGGGGAGCCATCGGGTGCGGCACTCATTTCTCCCGACGCACATCATGTAGCGTCGGCGTACTATCCCGTTTCCTGGCTGGGAAATTGGGTGTCGTCACGCATGGACGCCTTCCAGCCCGTCAGGGCAGGCTGAGTAATGATGACGAGTACCGGACTACGACGTGATGTAGTGGGGGGAGAAGCCGAGACACAGGACATGGAGCCGGAGATAGTGGGGGCATCGGCGACCCACACGCCGAGGAGGTTGTGGCCCGTGTCCCTGTTCTGGCGGATCTTCCTACTCAACGCCGCGGTGTACGTCACCGCGGTCCTGCTACTCATAGTCGCCCCGGTTACCGTCTCCACCCCGGTGGTACTCACCGAGGCGCTGGTCCTCATCGCAGGGCTTGTCGCCATGTTGATCGCTAATGCGATCTTGTTACGCGTTGGGCTCGCGCCACTCCAACGCCTCACCCGTGTGATGACTACCATCGACCTGCTACGCCCAGCCCCTCGGCCCGTCGCCGACGGCCACGCCGGCATCTCCGATTTGATCAGCGCCTTCAACGCCATGCTCGACCGGCTGGAAGCTGAACGGGCCGCCAGTGCCGCCCGGGCTCTGTCAGCCCAAGAGGCGGAACGGCGCCGTATCGCGCAGGAACTCCATGACGAGATCGGTCAGACCCTCACCGCAGTCCTGCTGGAGCTGAAGCGGGTGGCCGATCACGCTCCGGAGCCGGTCCGTACCGAGCTACACCAGGTTCAGGAGACTACGCGCAGCAGCCTCGATGAGATCCGACGGATCGCTCGCCGGCTCCGCCCCGGCGTTCTTGAGGAACTGGGCTTGGTCAGCGCTCTTAAGGCTCTCGCCCGTGAGTTCTCCACCACAGGGCTCACCATCGAACACCGGTTCGACCCTCATCTTCCGGAGTTGGGGGACGAGGTCGAACTGGTGCTGTACCGGGTCGCGCAGGAAGGACTCACCAACGCCGCCCGACACGCCTCCGCTACTCGGGTCGAACTCGGGCTGCGTTACCGGCCCGGCATGGCCCTGCTCACTATCAGCGATGACGGACGTGGCCTCCGGGGCGCCCCCGAGGGCGCTGGGATCCGGGGAATGCGCGAACGGGCACTGCTGATCGGTGCCGAACTTACCCTCGGGACCGGTCCCCTGGGTGGCACCGAGGTACGCCTGCGGGTACCTATCCGTAACGGGAGCGGTTGATCATGCCGGAGCCGAAACAGACCCGGATCCTGCTCGCCGATGACCACGCACTGGTACGGCGCGGGGTCCGACTCATTCTCGACAATGAACCAGACCTGACCGTCGTCGCCGAGGCCAGCGACGGTGCGGAGGCGATTGAGCAGGCTCGCCTCCACCACCCCGATCTGGCGATCCTGGATATCGCCATGCCGCGGCTCACCGGCTTGCAGGCTGCCCGGGAACTGTCCCGACTGCTACCGGACCTGCGGATCCTCATCCTCACCATGTACGACAACGAGCAGTACTTCTTCGAGGCGCTACGGACCGGCGCGTCGGGTTACGTGCTGAAGTCCGTTGTGGACCGCGACCTGGTAGAAGCCTGCCGAGCCGCGATGCGGGGTGAACCGTTCCTGTATCCCGGCGCGGTGACGGCGCTCATCCGCAACTACCTGGAGCGGGCCCGGCAGGGCGAGGACATCCCTGCCCGCACTATCACCGCCCGGGAGGAGGAGATCCTCAAACTGGTCGCTGAGGGCCACTCCTCCCGAGAAATCGCCGACCTACTCTCCATCAGCGTCAAAACCGTGGACCGTCATCGGGCGAACCTGCTTCAAAAGCTCGGCCTGCGGGATCGGCTTGAACTCACCCGCTACGCCATCCGTGCCGGCCTCATCGAGCCCTGATCGCCGCGGTTCACCCACCGCGTACCCCTGAGGGCTCAGCCCAGGTGCGGGGCACCGCGAAGCACCAGGGTGAGCCGATCCGGCGCCCCCGGTTCGATCCGGACCGGAACCCCCCAGTCCTGCCGGGTGAGGTGGCAGGCCGGGTTGGCGGCCTCAGCGTCACAGGTCGCCGCCTGCACCACCACCTGCAGCACTCCCTCGGTGACCGAGTCGGAGAAGATGAGCCGGCGGGTCAGCTCGACCGAGGTCCCGTTTCCTGCGCGTAGCAGCTCCGGGGGATTGGCCGAGACCTCCAGCCGCGTCGCCGGCCCGAAGGAGTCGTCCAGTTTCTGCCCGGGCGGTGGGGTGAAGACCACCTCCATGGTGACCTCACCGGGGGCCAGGTATGTGGGTGGCCGTTCGGTGCGGTGGCGTTGCCCGGTCACGGTAGCGATCACACCGGGCGCCACCGGTCGCGTCAGCCGGTGAGCAGCCGACTCCACCACTACAGGCTGCCCATCCACCACGACCACGTCGCTGGGCTCAGCGAGGTCGGTCGCCAGGGTGGTGACCTCCGTCGTGACAGGGTCGTAACGCCGGATGGCGCCGTTGTAGGTATCGGCGATCAGGACAGAGGCGTCGGAAAGTACCCCCACCCCCAGGGGGTGCTGCAGGAGCGCGGTTGAACCTGGTCCGTCGATATGACCAAAGTCGAACAGCCCCTGCCCGATAGCGGTGTGCATCATGTCGTTCTCGACGTAGCGCAGGGCGGAGGTTTCAGAGTCGGCGATCCACAACCGGGAGCCGTCCGGGCTGACCGCCAAACCCGAAGGTTGGGCCATCCATACATCCGGCAACGGCCCATCCTTCAGGCTCTCCACCGTGGTCCCCGCGTACACCCCGGTGGTACGCCGGACCGGGTCGAACCACCACAGTTGATGGATACCGGCCATCGCGATGATCACCGCGCCTGAGCCGTTAGCCGCGGCCGGGTACCACACTACGTCCCAGGGAGATGACAGATCGGCCGCCAGGGCGTCGTGGGCCTGGTAATCCACGGTGGTTCTCCACAGCCGCCCGGTCCCCGCCACGGTGGTGACCTCACCGCTGTCCAGCCGCAGCCCACGCAGCAGGTGGTTGACGGTGTCGGCTACGACCACGTCATAGCCGGCGCGTCGGGCCACCTCAGGCGGTAGCAGGCACAGGCCCTGTGGCTCGTTGAAGGAGGCGGTCGTCGGTCCGCCGTCCGCGCGGCCCCGCTGCCCGGAGCCGATGCGACGCAGCACGGTCTGGCCATCGGCGGCCAGCTCCACCAGGCTGTGGTGGGCCGTGTCGGAGACCAGGAAGGTCCCACCGGGCAGCGCCAACGCCTTCCCCGGGAACCGCAGCGCGGTTTGGGCCGGAGGCGGCGGCGTATACGGCTGGTCGCCCCGACGAAGGGTGCCGCGTACGCTGTGCTCCGCTATCAGCTCCTGCAGCAGCCGGTCGAGCCCTTCAGCGTGCCCCTCGCCGGCCATCACTGTCACCAGGTACCCCTCGGGGTCGATCACCGCCAGGGTGGGCCAGGCGCGGGCAGCGTAGTTCCGCCAGGTGATCAACTCTGGATCGTCGAGCACCGGGTGGGCCACCCCGTAGCGCTCCACAGCCGCGGCCAACGCCGTGGAGTCGCGTTCATGCTCGAACTTCGGGGAGTGCACCCCCACCACGACCAGCTCGTCGGCGTACTTCTCCTCCAGTGGCCGCAGCTCGTCGATCACGTGCAGGCAGTTGATACAGCAGAAGGTCCAAAAGTCCAGCAGAACGATCTTGCCGCGGAGATCGGCCAGGGACAGCGGTACGCCGCCGGTGTTCAGCCAGGAACGGCCACGCAGCTCCGGCGCCCGCACTTTTGGACCTCGCTCAAGCATGCCCCATCCTTATCACGCTTCGCCCTGGTCTGCCGACTAGCACCAGAACACTGTGGTGAACCGCAGAATTCCTCGACGAGGCCTGAGTGCGTGTTGGGGCTGAAGCCGAGGCGGCCACCTCACCGGGCTTCTTTAAAGCTCTGACCCGCGATCCACAGGATTCCGCCCACGGATCGCGGGGTCAGAAGGGTCAGCTGAACGTCGAGGAGGACGGGTTACTCCGCGCTTCCGGCGGCGGGTTCCAGGCAGAGGATCTGGGTATCGTCACCGCTCCCCTGCTCGATGTAGGCCTCCTCCGGGTTGGGGCAGTCCTGATGATCGTCGACCTCCTCCACGATCCGGAAGGCGCCTTCCTCATCGCAGGAGGCCGACACGGCCGAGTCACCGTCCTGACGGACACAGTCCCCAACAGAGAATCCGTCATTGGACAGCATCATGTACCCCACCACCGCGCCGGCCGCCACCAGCACCAAGGCGACGATGATCCCCACCACGACCAGCAGATTGCGCTGGGAACCCCCCTTGGGGGCCGAGGTGCCCGGGTAACCGGGGCCGCCGGGGTAACCAGGGGTGCCTGGCGCGGTTGGGTAGCCGGGAGCACCAGGGTAGTTCGGCGTTCCCGAATACCCGGGTTGTCCCGGTGCCGGTGCGCCGGAGGCCGGGTAGGCGGCACCGGCGCCGGTGGGACTGCTGGTTGGCTGCTCACCGGTTGAACCGGCAGGCGTCGACGTCAGAGGCGAGGTGGCCCAGTCCGCCGGCTCGACGACCGGGGTCTGTCCGAAGGCAGGGGTCTTCGAGGTCGGTCCGGCGCCCGCCGCGTCCGCAGCGGTCTCTGGCCCGGCGTACGAGGTCTCCCGGAGTGACGACTCGATGTTGCCGGACGCACTGTCGGCCGGCTGCTGCGCCGTGTCCGCTTCCTGCTTCTGCTGTGCCTGCTCAGCGGCAGGAGGCGCTGAGGTCGGCGTGGCACTTGGGGCCGGCGGTGAGGCCGGTGCGCTCGGGGCCGCGGGAGGCGCTGGTGGGGACGCCGGTGGAGACGCTGGCGGAGGGGTCGGTGCCGCACTCGAGGGCGGAGTCACGCCCGTGGCTGGGGCGGTACCTGAAGGTGCCGTCGCTCCTGAGAACGGAGTAGCTCCCGAGGGCGGTGAGGAAACCGGATTGGGAGCCACCGGAGGCGCCGGTGGCGCGGGCGGCGCCGGCGCGACGGGGGCCTGCCCAGGGCTCACATGCCCCTGCGGAGGAACACCAGGGACGGGCTGTCCGGGAAGAACCGGCTGCCCAGGAGGGACCGACTGGCCCGGAGGGACCGGCTGCCCCGGGAACGGTGGTGCTCCGGGGAATGGCGGCGGACCAGCGGGCACCCCTTGAGGGGGCACTGGAGGTACAGGCCCGCCCTGAGGTGGCGCCGGAGGCACTACGGGAATTTCACTCGTCATCCCCGCCGGGGCCTGCCCTGGTGCAGGCGGGGGTGAATAAGGCGGCCGTGGGGGGAACGGGCCGGGCGTCGAGGCTCCCATTGCCTGGGGATAGCCCGGCGGAGGCACGGGGTGACCGGGTGCGGCCGGCGGATGCAGCGGCCTAGGGGGAACCGGCGGTGGACCAGGCGGCGGCGGTACCGGACCAGCCGGTGGGAAAGGCCCCAGGCGCGGCGGCGTACTCCCTGAGGTCTGTTCGGCCGAGGGAGACGTCGGAGATGAGGCAGGAGCCGATGTTTGGGGAGCCTGCGGGCTCGGTGCCGCGGAGGCCGTCTCGCTCGCCGGCGCCTCAGCAGCAGACGGTGCAGGCGGAGCAGAAGTGGGCGTCTGAGAGGCGGGCTGAGAAGCCCCGGCAACCCCACCAACCTCAGAACCCTGAGAAGCCTGAGCAGCCGGCAAAACAGACGTCGCCTCATCCTCCGCCTCAGCAGCAGACGGTGCAGGCGGAGCAGAGGTAGGCGTCTGAGAGGCGGGCTGAGAGCCTTGGGAAGCCGACAGAACAGTAGTCACGTCATTCCCCGACGACGCCTCCGCTGATGGTGCGGACGGGGCCGGATTCGGGGAGGACGAGGTTGGGGCGGCTTGGGGCGAGCCGGCCCCCACAGTTACCTGCTCGGTGGCGCCGGCCTCGGCAGATGTGCTTTGGGAGGACGCTGTTCTGGTTGTGTCTTGAGGATCCGACGCGGAGGAGTCCGGATCCGGGGAGGTCCGTTGCGGGATCGATGCCTGGGACTCAGAGCCGGCTGGGTGGTCCGGCGCTGCTGTCCTGTCCTCCTCTGATGTCGCGCCCATATTGAATTGCTGGGTCGCGTCGTCGGGCCGCGGGTCCCGCGGAGAGTCCTCCGACGTCATCGCCCCTCCTTCACCAACGCCCAACGCCTCGGCACTGGACCTTGTCCGTTGTAGTCACCATCTGCGGCAGATGACCACGGTACCGGTCACACGCTCATCCTTCCGCCCCGGAGGCGGTGGCCGCGCTCAGTGGGTCACAGCCTGCTGATGCCTAGGCGTCACGTCAAGATCGATTTCCGACATATCTAAAACGACGTCCCGTGAGCACGAGATGCGACCCCCGCAGGTCTCGTGCTCACGGGACCTCAAACGTGTATCAATCCCAGGCGAGCAAGGCCGTCTCCGGATCGGTGAGGAACCGACCGACATCGTGCAGGAAACGAGAGCCCAGCTCTCCGTCGATGATCCGATGGTCGAACGACAGACCCAACGTGGTCACCTGACGGGGGCGCACCTTGCCCTTATGGATCCAAGGCCGCTTCTGGATCGCCCCGAATGCCAGGATCGCCGCCTCCCCAGGAGGCAAGATCGGCGTACCGGTGTCGATGCCGAAAACGCCGATGTTGGTGATGGTGAAGGTTCCACCCATCATGTCCGCGGGTGTCGTCCGTCCCTGGCGGGCGGTGGTGACCAAATCGTTGAGGGCCTGAGCCAGTTCCCGGGTCGACAGACGCCCTGCATCCTTGATGTTGGGCACGATCAGACCCCGGTCGGTGGCTGCCGCGATGCCGAGGTTGACGTACTCCTTCACCACGATCTCGCCCCGCTCGGCATCCCACGAGGAGTTGATCATGGGGTGCCGCCGGAGAGCCACCAGCACCGCCTTAGCGACCAGCAGCAGCGGGGAGACCCGGATGTCCTGCCAGTCCGGCATCGACCGCAGACGCTTACACGCCCGGACAGTGCGGGTGACATCGACCGTCAGGAACTCGGTGACGTGAGGCGCGGTGAACGCGCTGCGCACCATGTTCTCGGCGGTGTGCTTGCGGACCCCCTTGACCGGAATCCGCCGCTCCCGGTTCGGTCCCCACTCGGCGGGACCAGGACCGGGCACCTGTTGGCTGGCGCGTTCAGCGGCCGCCCGGACGTCCTCCCGAGTGATTGACCCCCCAGGGCCGGTGCCGACCAGGCTGTGCAGATCCACGCCGAGCTCCTTGGCGAGCTTGCGCACCGGCGGCTTAGCCAACGCCGGCGCTGGTCGTCGAGGTGGCGCCGGCGTACCTGGCTCCACCAACGTGCCAAGCCCTGCCACCGGCCGGGTCCCGTTGCCCGACCCGACCGCCGTGGCCGGTCCGCTCGGGACGGCCGGCGTGGTTTCAGCGGGCGGCGCCGGGACGCTGGGTTGCGCCGGGAATGCGGCAGCGGTATCACCCGTCGCCCCGGGAGCCTCCGCACGTGCTTGGGTACCGCGCCGCGGCCGCCGCCTGGCGCTGCCCTGACGCGGCCCGTACCCCACCAACACAGGGGTACGCCCGCCCGCAGCACCACCCTCCGCTCCGGCACCGTTCTCGCCTGAAGCCGGGGGTGTCGGAAGCGGTCCAGCGTCGGGATCGGTGTCGAACGCGATCAACGGCGCCCCGACCTCAACCGTGGAGCCCTCGGGGTGGTACAGCTCGATCACCGCCCCCGCGTACGGGGAGGGGATCTCCACCGCCGCCTTGGCGGTCTCCACCTCAACGATCGGCTGGTTGAGCTTGACCCGCTCCCCCGGCGCGACCAACCACTTGAGGATCTCGCCTTCGGTAAGCCCTTCACCGAGATCCGGAAGCTTGAACTCTTTCACCCTGGACATGCCCGGCTCCTCAGAAGGTGAATGTCCGGTCGACCGCGTCGAGCACCCGATCCAGGTCCGGAAGGTACTCATCCTCGATTCGGGCGGGAGGATACGGCGTGTCATAGCCGGTGACCCGCTGCACCGGGGCTTCCAGGGAGTAGAAACACTGCTCGGTCACCCGCGCGGCGATTTCGGCTCCCAGACCAAGAGTGCGGGGCGCCTCGTGGATCACCACCAGCCTTCCGGTCCGGCGTACCGACTCATAGACCGGGTCCAGGTCCAGAGGCGACAGGCTCCGCAGGTCGATGACCTCTAGGGAGCGGTTGTCGTCCTCGGCGGCGGCCTCCGCCGCGTCCAACGCGACCCGGACGGTGGGTCCGTAGGCCACCAGGGTGGCGTCGCTGCCTTCCCGCAGCACTCGGGAGGCATGCAGTGGGTACGCCTGGTCGAGGCTCAGGGAGGTGTCGACCACGCCCTTCTCGTAGTAGCGCCGCTTGGGCTCCAGGAAGATGATCGGGTCATCGCTGGCGACGGCCTGCTGGATCATCCAGTACGCGTCCTGCGGGCTGGCGCAGGAAACCACCTTCAGTCCAGGGGTGTGGCAGAAGTACGCCTCCGGCGACTCCGAGTGGTGCTCGACGGCGCCGATGCCACCGGCGTACGGGATCCGGATCACGACCGGCAGGGTGACCTTGCCTTGGGAACGGTAGTGCATCTTCGCCAGCTGCGACACGATCTGGTCGAAGGCCGGGTAGACAAACCCGTCGAACTGGATCTCGCAGATCGGTCGGTAGCCGCGCAGCGCCAACCCGATCGCGGTGCCGATGATGCCGGACTCGGCCAGTGGGGTGTCGATCACCCGCTCCTCACCGAAGTCTTTTTGCAGGCCGTCGGTGATGCGGAAGACGCCCCCTAGTTTGCCGACGTCCTCGCCCATGATGAGAACCTTCGGGTTCTCCTCCATCGCTCGTCGAAGCCCGCTGTTAAGCGCTTTACCCAGGGTGAGGGTGTCGGCCATCAACGCACCCCCTCACTCTCGAAGGACTCCAGGTAACGGACCAGCTCGGCGCGTTCGTCGTCCAACAGAGGAGAACCGCCGGGATAGACATGGTCGAACATGGAGACCGGCTCGGGGTCCGGCATGGCCAAAACCCGCTCTCGCAGCTCGATAGCGTGCTTGTCGGCCTCCTCATCGATCGCTTCAAAGAAGTCCGGCCCCGCTATCTGCTGCTGGGTCAGGAAGGCCCTCATCCGGCTGATGGGGTCCTTAGCCTTCCACGCCTCCACCTCGGCGTCGACCCGGTACCTGGTCGGGTCGTCGGAGCTGGTGTGCGCCCCCATCCGGTAGGTGTACGCCTCAATCAAGGTGGGGCCCTGCCCGTGACGCGCCGCGTCCAGGGCAGCGCGCGTCACCGCGTAACTGGCCAACACATCGTTACCGTCGACGCGGATACCAGGGAATCCGAACCCACGCGCACGCTGATAGATCGGGATTCGCGCCTGCCGCTCCACCGGTTCAGAGATCGCGTACTGGTTGTTCTGGCAGAAGAAAACCACGGGAGCGTTGAAGACGGCCGCCCACGACATCGCCTCAGCCACGTCGCCCTGGCTGCTGGCTCCGTCTCCGAAGTAGACGATCACCGCCTCCCCGTCGTCGGATCCCACCTTGCCGTCCTTGGTCACACCCATCGCGTAACCGACGGCGTGCAGCGCATGCGCCCCGATCACGATGGTGTACATGTGGAACCGGTGCGACTCCGGATCCCAGCTGCCCTGATTAACACAACGGAACAACTTCAACGGCAGGATTGGGTCAAGACCCCGGCACCACAGGACGCCATGCTCCCGGTAGGTCGGGAACACCATGTCTTTCTCCCGCAAGGCCCGGGCGGAACCGACTTGAGCGGCCTCCTGGCCGAGCAGGCTGGCCCAGAGAGCCAACTCTCCCTGCCGCTGCAGGCTCAACGATTCGGCGTCCAACCGCCGAACGATCACCATATCTCGGTAGAGCGCCCGGTACTCCTCATCGGTGAAGTTCACCGAGTAGTCAGGATGCTTAATGGGTTCCCCTTGAGGGGTCAGTAGCTGTACAAACTCAAGATCGCCGGAGCTGTTCTTGCTCGGGCGGCGGGTGACGCCCCGCTTTGAGTTGCCCTTGGACATCCTCTCTCCCTCGCAGTCCTCTCTCCCGACGCGGGATCGCCGCGCCGAGCAGCGGTCACCGAACCACGCCATCCCGGTGGGGAGCGCGTGGATAGGCGCGAGGCCGCGCCTTGAGTCGCCGAGGCTCCACGATCGTCGATCCGGCGGCTCCGTCACCGATCTTTTCAGCATGGCAGAAGCCGTGAGCGGTGCCACTTCCACGGGATCATCCCGTGAGACTTACGTCAACAGGCTTGGACCTACAAACACCGGTCGCCGGTGTTTGTCCAGTTCACCGCGACACAGCCAGGCCATCGAACGAATCGCCGAGCCATATCAGAAAAAACACTTAAACGGGTCGATCCAGCGTTGGACTTCTCTGGCGTTATACGTCGAACGAGCTGCGCCGAGAATCCGGAAAAACGGCACCTGACATAGACATTCACCTCTATAAGGTCTGTCTGGAAACATTCAATTGACGGCGATAAACCTTCGACAAAACAAATGAACGTTCATTCAGCGGCTTGAAGAGCGTCACTGGTATCGGTGAGGGCTAGCGAATTACACGCGATGGCCACTCTCAAGACCGGTTTCTGTCCGGCACGCATCACAAGTCAGGGGTACGCCGGGCATGGGCGGCAAACGC